>Ga0208056_100050_pt1 | contig 46587 bp, 38 predicted proteins | sample DeeseametaMP2052_FD_184178 | JGI IMG/M metagenome (GOLD analysis project Ga0208056, IMG submission 184178) | Marine microbial communities from the Deep Pacific Ocean - MP2052 (SPAdes) | ecosystem: Environmental > Aquatic > Marine > Oceanic | place: West of Cabo San Lucas, Mexico, North Pacific...
CCGGCGGGAGGCCCCGGCGGAAGGCCCCGGCGGAAGGCCCCGGCGGAAGGCCCCGGCGGGAGGCCCCGACGGGAGGCCCCGGCCTCACCCCGATGAGGGTCTGGCGCCGATCACTAGGGTGGGTGGCGTGTCCTACGACCTCGTGATCGTTGCCAACCGCCTGCCGGTGGACCGGGTCGAGCTGGCCGACGGCACCAAGGGCTGGCGGACCTCCCCCGGCGGGCTCGTGACCGCCATCGAGCCGGTGATGCGCGCCAACCACGGCGTGTGGATCGGCTGGCCCGGCGGCACCGACCCCGAGCTCGAGCCCTTCGAGAGCGACGGCATGGAGCTGGCGCCGATGTCGATGTCGGCCCAGGACATCGAGGAGTTCTACGAGGGCTTCTCCAACGGCACCCTGTGGCCGCTCTACCACGACCTGGTCGCCAAGCCGGAGTTCCACCGCGAGTGGTGGGACTCCTACGTGCGCGTCAACGAGCGGTTCGCCGAGAAGGCCGCGTCGCTGGCGGCCGAGGGCGCGACCGTGTGGGTGCACGACTACCAGCTGCAGCTGGTGCCGCAGATGCTGCGGACGCTGCGCCCGGACCTGCGCATCGGCTTCTACCTGCACATCCCCTTCCCCCCGGCTGAGCTGTTCCAGCAGCTGCCGTGGCGCCGCCAGATCCTCGAGGGGCTGCTCGGCGCCGACCTCGTCGGCTTCCAGCTGCCCGGCGCCGCGCAGAACTTCGTGCGTCTGGTCCGCCAGCGCGTGGGCCACAAGACCCACCGCGACCTCGTCTACCTCCCCGACGGGCGCACCGTGCGCGCCGCCCCGTTCCCGATCTCGATCGACGCCGCGGGCTTCGAGGAGATGGCGCGCTCGGACGCGGTGCGCTTCCGCTCGGCGGAGATCCGCGAGGCCCTGGGCCGACCGCGCAAGGTGTTCCTGGGGGTCGACCGGCTCGACTACACGAAGGGCATCTACGCGCGGCTGCGCGCCTTCGCCGAGCTGATGGGCGAGGGCCACATCGACGTCGAGGACGCGGTGTTCATCCAGGTCGCGGTGCCCAGCCGCGAGCAGGTCGAGCAGTACCGCATCCTCCGTGACGACATCGAGCGCCTGATCGGGCGCATCAACGGCGACCACGGCCGCATCGGCCGCCCCGCGGTCCACTACCTCCACTCCTCCTACCCCCGCGAGGAGATGGCGGCGATGTACCGCGCTGCCGACGTCATGGTCGTGACCCCCTACCGCGACGGCATGAACCTCGTCGCGAAGGAGTACGTCGCCTGCCGCTACGAGGACGACGGCGCCCTGGTGCTCTCGGAGTTCGCCGGGGCTGCCGACGAGCTGCGCCAGGCGTGGCTGGTCAACCCCTACGACATCAACGGCATGAAGTCCGCCCTCCTCGAGGCCTACCAGGCCGACGACAAGGAGGTCACGCGACGGATGAAGGCGATGCGCAAGCAGGTCACCCAGCACGACGTGAAGGCCTGGGCGGCTTCGTTCATGACCGAGCTGTCCGACGTGGGCGGCGGGCACGCCAAGGACGTCCGGGCCCCGGGCGGGGAGTGAGGCCCGACCGGCGTACGCCGGCGTGGCGACCGCCCGCGCGGCGCCGGTGAGCCGGCCCACGCGTAACCCCCGGGCCCAGGGGTAGTTTTCACCGGTGGAGGTGGAAGCGGTGGATCGGATCCCCAAGCCTGACCAGGTGGTCGCGGCGGCGAGCAACGTGGCGCAGAAGGTGCTCTACGGAGGACTCGCGGACCTGCGACCGATGCCGCGGACCCTCATCGACGAGGGCGAGCTGCGCGAGGTCTACCACTACCGGCCCGCCGCCTCGGCCCAGGTGGAGGGCGACCCCGTCCTCCTCGTGACGCCGCTGGCGGCCCCCTCGATCTGCTACGACCTGCGGCGCGGCTGCTCGGTGGTCGAGCACCTGGTGACGAGCGGGCGACCGACGTACCTCGTGGAGTACGGCGAGGTGTCGTTCAAGAACCGCAACCTCGGCATGGAGCACTGGATCGAGGAGGTCGTCCCGACCGCGATCCGCGAGGTCTCCGCGCACGCCGGCGGCCGTCCGGTGCACGTCGTCGGCTGGAGCCTCGGCGGCATCTTCAGCCTGCTGGCCACCGCCGACGGCACGGACCTGCCGATCGCCTCGCTCACGGTCGTGGGCTCACCGTTCGACGTCTCCCTGGTGCCCCTGGTGGCGCCGCTGCGTCCGCTGCTCAACATGGGGCTGACCCTGGGTGGCGGCCGCGGCGCGATCACGCGCGGCTACCAGATGATGGGCGGGGCACCGAAGCCGCTGGTGAAGTGGGCCTTCCAGCTCTCGTCGTTCCAGAAGCTGGTGACCAAGCCGATCGCGCTGGCCACCCACCTCGACGACGCCGACTTCCTCGCCCAGGTCGAGGCGGTCGACCGGTTCACCGCCAACATGATCGCCTACCCCGGCCGCACCTTCGGGCAGCTCTACCACCGGTTCGTGAAGGCCAACGCGCTCAAGGGCGGCACCTTCGAGCTCGAGGACCGCACCATCGACATCGGCGCGATCGACGTGCCGGTGCTGGTCTTCGCCGGCTCCACCGACGGGATCGCCCCGGTGCAGGCGGTCAAGGCGGTGACGCCGCTGCTCAAGGGGTCGCCCGAGGTGCGCTTCGAGATCGTGCCCGGCGGCCACCTCGGCATGCTGACCGGCCGGGCCGCCCGCGGCACGACCTGGGCGGTGCTCGACGAGTGGCTCGACCAGTGGTCGACCGACGCGGAGCCAGTGCAGGCCCCGGCGAAGAAGGCGGCCGCGAAGAAGACGGCTGCCAGGAAGGCGCCGGCCAAGAAGACGCCTGCGAAGAAGGCTCCGGCGAAGAAGCCTGCCAAGAAGTCGGCGAGCAAGGAGGCGATCGGCTCCAACCCGAGCCGCCGCTACTCCTCGCAGCGCTCGCGCAGCCTGGCCCGCTGACACCCCGGCCGGGGCCCGCCCGGCCCCCGGTCCAGACGACCGCGAGGCGTCGTGCCCTGGCCCGATCGGGCCATGTCGGCGAGCCCTCTCACCCGGCGCCGGGGCACGGCCGGCGGACCTAGGGTCGGTGCTCCGGGGAGGCCGCCAGGTCCGCCCCCGCGAGGAGCACCCTGGGGGGCCGCATGACCACGCCGTTGCTCGGACCAGCGTCCGGGACCACGACGCCGCACGGGGCCCCGTCCGGCCCCACGCACGCCGGAGGGCCGCGGGTGCTGGCCCACGGTCGCGACTCCGGGCTCCCGGACGTCGACGCGCTCGCCGCCGAGACCTTCGCGGCGTACGCCGGCAGCGACGCGTGCTGCCCCGACGGTCTCCCGGAGCTGCCCCGCGCCGAGGCGAGCCTGGTCGGGTTCGGGCTCGACCTCGTCGACGCCCCCGGGGACGCGGTCGGCACGGTGACCGGCAGCGGCAGCGAGTCGGCGCTGATGGCGGTGCTGGCCGCCCGCCGGGCGCGCCCCGACGTGCGGCGCCCCTCGATCGTGCTGCCCGACACCGCGCACCCGGCGTTCCTGGCCGCGGCCGACCTGCTGGGGGTCCGCGCGGTCGTGGTGCCGACCGACGCCGCCCGCCGCGCCCAGGTCGGGCCGATGGCCCACGCGATGGACGAGGACACCGTGCTGGCCGTGGTCTCGGCCCCGACCGCCGCCCACGGCGTGGTCGACCCCGTGGCCTGGATCGGGACGGCGGCCGCGGCCAAGGGAGTGCCGCTGCACGTGGACGCCGGTGAGGACGGCTGGCTGTTGGCCTTCGGCGAGCGGTTGGGGCGGATCGTCCCGCCCTGGACGTTCGCCGTCGCAGGTGTCACCAGCATCTCGATGGAGCTGCACGCGCACGCCCACACGCCCCGAGGCGCTGCGCTGCTGCTGCACCGTGACGCGTCCGGCGGGCAGCCCGGCACGACCGGCGCGACCGGCGCCGCCGACCTCGCCGGTCGCCCGCTGGTCAGCCCGACGATCGGTCTCAGCCGCCCGGGGGCGCCGATCGCCGCGGCCGCCCGGGTGGTCTCCGGCATCGGCCACGACGGCTACCTCCACCTCGCCGCGCAGACGTTCGGGGCCGTGGAGGCGCTGGTCGCCGGCGTACGCGCCGTCCCGGGGCTGTCCCTGGCCTGCGAGCCGGACGCCTCCCTCGTGCTGCTGCGAGCCGACGGGGACGCGGACGTGTTCACGGTGGCCGCGGAGCTCCGCTCCCGAGGCTGGTACGCCGAGTGCCAGCCGTCGTGGGGCGACCTGCCCGCCGTGCTGCGACTCGGCGTCGGCGCCGGCACACGGGCCCACGTCGAGGAGCTGCTCGACGCGCTGCGCGAGTCGGCCGCCGCGGCCGAGGTGACGGGCCCGGCGCGGCTGCCCGGCCGGGTGACCGACCACCTGCTGCGGCTCAGCCCCGAGCACCTGACGGGCGAGGACGTGCGGACCCTGCTGGAGACGCTCGGCATCGACCCGCTGGGCGACCCGGTCCCGCTGCTGGACGCCCTGGTCGACGCCGCACCGACCCGGCTGCGGCCCGCGATCGTCGGCCGGCTGGCCGACCTGCGCAGCGCTCCGACACGGGGCTGACCGGGGCCGACCGGGGCTGACCGGGGCTGATCCCGGCTCAGCGCGTGGGCGTGGCCGCCATGAACGCCTCGACGGCCGCGAGGTCGTAGGCCCCGGCGTCGGTGCCGAGCCCGCTGGCGACCTGGGCGGCGGTGGCGCAGCCGAGGGCGGCGGAGTCGGCCAGCGAGCGACCCTGCGCGCGGCCGAGGACGAACCCGGCGGAGAAGGCGTCCCCGCAGCCGGTGGTGTCGACCACGTCGACGGCGTAGGCCGGCACCTCGATCACCTCGTCGCGGGTGACGACCAGCGCGCCGCGGGCTCCCTGGGTGACGGCGACGCACCCGGCGCCGGCGTCGACGAGCGCGCGGGCGCCGGTGGCGAGGTCGGTGGCGCCGGTGAATCCGAGGACCTGCTCGTCGTTGGGCAGCAGGTAGTCGGTGTGCGGCAGCGCGTCGGCGATCCACGCCAGCATGTCGGGGTCGCCGGGGGCCAGCACGTCGAGGGAGGTCGTGGCGCCCGCCGAGCGGGCGGCGGCCAGCAGCTCGCCCGCGGCCGGGCCGCCGAGGAACTCCGGGCCACCGAGGTGGACGTGGTCGGCGAGGTGCGCGGCCGGGTCGAGGTCCTCGAGGGTGAAGGCACCGTTGGCGCCGATGCAGTGCCAGGCCGGGCGCTCCCCCGAGGGCCGCACGGGGATGACCGAGGACGAGGTCTGGTGCTCGGCCTTGCGCACGAGCCCGGCGACGTCGACGCCCTCCTCGGCCAGCAGCGCGAGCAGGGTCACGGCGGTCATGTCGTCGCCGACCGCGCCGAAGGAGGAGACCTCGGCGCCGAGTCGGGCGAGCACCAGTCCGGTGCCGCCTGCGGTGCCGGCCGCCGACATCCGGATGGTCTCGACGAGCTGGCCGTCGGAGCCCGACGGGATCGACTCGACCCCGATGACGTGGGTGTCGAGGACGTGCACGCCGACGACGCTGATCCGGGCGCTGGTCCGGGTGGGGCTCATGCCTGACCTCTCATGGTGCTCATCCTGGGTTGCCGTAGTTGCGGGCGAGGGCCGCGAGCACGACCTCGTGCTGCTGCTCCTCGGTGAGGGTGCGGACCGGGCCCAGGGCGCTGGCCCGGTGGTGCAGGGCGCACAGCCACTCCAGCAGCAGCGCCCGCTCGAGGGCCTGGTCGAGGCTGCTGCCGTGCGCGACCGCGCCGTGGTTGGCCATCAGCGCCACGCTGCGACCCTCCAGCGCCGCCCGGACACCGTCGGCCAGCTCGGGGGTCCCGAAGGTGGCGTACGGCGCCACGCGGATCGGGCCGCCGAGCAGCAGCTGCTGGTAGTGGGCGACCGGCAGCTCGTCGAGGACGCAGGCGACCGCGGTCGACCAGGGCGCGTGGACGTGCACGACCGCGGCGCAGCCGCTGTCGGCGTACACGCCGAGGTGGAGGGGGAGCTCGGAGGTCGGCGCTGCAGCGGCGGTGTCGCGGGGTGCGCCGTCGAGGCCGACGGCGACCACGTCGTCGGCGGTGCAGCGCGCCAGGTCCACCCCGGAGGCGGTGACGAGGACGTCGTCGCCGTCGCGGACCGACAGGTTGCCTCCGGTGCCCACGACCAGGCCCTCGTCGGCGACGCGTCGCGCGGCGGCGGCGAGCGCCTCGCGCAGGCTGGGCCGGTCGCTCACGCGGTCACGCCTGCCAGGCCGGCGTCGGTGGCGTAGCGCTCGAGGTAGGCGGTCATCATCGTGATGCCCTCCTCGACCAGGGCGGCGTCGCCGTCGGGGGTGTTCTCGTAGGCCAGCTGGAAGACGCGGTCGCCGACCTCGACGGCGAGCGTGGCCGCGTCGAGCGTGAGGTCCTCGCGGCACAGGCCGCGCTCGAGGGCGAAGCTGCGCAGCGCGTCGGCGACCCGCACGTTGTGGGCCCGGCCGAAGCGGGCCACGGCGACGTTGGTGCGTCCGCGGAGGTAGATCTCGACGAAGGCGGGTCGGCGGCGGTAGACGGTGACGAAGGCCTGCATGGCTACGCGCACCACGCTCCCGACGCTGAGCACCTCCAGCGCGGCGAGGTCCTCGGCGACCTGGGCGTCCATCTCCTCCATGTCGCGCCCGGCGAGCGCGAGGAGGACGGCCTCCTTGTCCCCGAAGTACTGGTAGAGCGAGGCCACCGGCACCTGCGCCTCCGAGGCGATGGCCCTCGTGGTGAGCGACTCGACCCCGTCGGCGAGGACGAGCCGCTCGGCGGCGTCGAGGATGGCCTCCACGCGCTTGCGGCTGCGCTGCTGGCTCGGCACGCGGCGCACGGCACCCGTGACCGGGTCGGGGGCGGTCTCGTTGGACGCCTCGGAGGGACGCGCGGTCGGCACAGCGATCTGCGTCTCAGCTCGTTCCACCGGCATGTGTCGGAGTGTAGGGTACCGATCCTGAAACTGACACATGTTCACGTTTCCACGATCGGAGCGCCATGACCCTGGCCCAGCACTCCCCCACACCCTCGCACGGCTCCTCGCACGCTGCCCCCCACGCTGCCCCCCACGCTGCACTGTCGCGTCGTCACCTGCTCACCACCGGCGCCGCCGGCACCGCCGCCGCGACCGGGGGGCTGCTGCTCTCCGCGGGCGCGGCCGACGCCCGCTCGGGCGGCGGGGGCGGAGGCCGTCAGGGGCGCCTGCCCCGGAAGGTCGACGTCGTGGTCGTCGGCGCCGGCATCTCCGGCCTCGTCGCCACCCGGGAGCTGCTCGAGCAGGGCCTGGACGTCCTGTGCGTCGAGGCCCGCGACCGGGTCGGCGGCCGGGTGCTCAACCACGAGCTGCGCTCCGGCGGGGTGATCGAGGCCGGCGGCGCGTTCGTCGGCCCCACCCAGGACCACATCCTCGCGCTCGCGAAGGAGCTGAAGGTCCGCACGTTCCTGGAGTACAACGAGGGCAACAGCGTCTACATCTCCTCGCTGACCGGCCGCCAGGAGTACTCCGGCACCGTCCCGCCGGACCCCACGATCCTGCCCGACGCCGCGATCCTGCTGACCCGACTGGACTCGATGGCCGCCGAGATCGACGTCAGCGCCCCGTGGTCGCACCCCAGCGCCCTGGAGTGGGACGCCATGAGCCTGGGCGAGTTCATCCGCCGCAACGCGCTCAACTCCAGCGGCGTCGGCAACCTCATCAAGTCCTGGACCCAGCCCGGCTTCGGCGCCGACCCCGACGAGCTCTCGCTGCTGTTCGTGCTGTGGTACATCGCCTGCTCGGGCAACGAGACCAACGTCGGCACCTTCTCCCGCAACTCCGACACCGCCGGCGGCGCGCAGGAGAGCCGGATCATCGGCGGCTCCCAGCTCATCCCGCTGCGCCTGGCCCGCAAGCTCGGCGACGCGGTGGCGCTCGACGCCGCCGTGAAGCGCATCGAGCAGAAGGACGGGCGGGTGGTCGTGCGCACCAGGCGCGGCACGGTCCGCGCCAAGCGCGTCGTCGTCGCCTGCCCGCCGCCGATGGTCCTCGACATCGACTGGTTCCCCCGCCTGCCCGTGCGCCGCACGCAGCTGCTGCGCCACATGGACATGGGTCAGCTGATGAAGTGCGACGCCGTCTACGAGACGCCGTTCTGGCGCGAGGACGGGCTCAACGGGTTCGGCATCAACGACGCCGGCGCCGCCCGCGCGGTCTTCGACAACTCCCCCGCCTCCGGCGACCCGGGCGTGCTGCTGGCCTTCGTCGGCGGCTCGACCTGGCGCAGGTACGGCCCGCTCTCCCGCAAGGAGCGGCGCAAGGCCGTCCTCGAGGGCTTCGCGGCGATGTTCGGCGAGAAGGCGCTCAAGCCGATCGAGTACACCGAGCAGGACTGGACCAAGGAGCGGTGGACCGAGGGCGGCCCCACCGCCTTCCACGCACCCGGCACCCTGACCGACTTCGGCCCGGCGATCCGCCAGGTGTTCGGCCGCGTGCACTGGGCGGGCACCGAGACCTCGACGTACTGGTCGGGCTACATGGACGGCGCCGTCCGCGCCGGTCAGCGCGCCGCGATCGAGGTCGGGGAGCGGCTGTGAGGCGGCTGGCCCTGCGGAGCGTGGCCGGCCTGCTGGCCGGGTCGCTGGCGCTGCTGCTCCCGCCGGTCGCGACCTCGGCTGCCGCGAGGGATGGGGAGGCCCCGGAGAAGTGGACCACCACCGTCTTCGCTCGGGTCCCCTCGCCCGGCGCTCCGGCGTACGTCCACGTCCACACCAACAAGCGGGTGTACGCCGGCACCTACGCCGCCCCCGACGGCCAGCCGTCCAAGGTCTTCGAGTGGACCCGGTCCGGCACCCTGCTGCGCTCCTGGGCGGTGCCCGGTCAGGACCTCGAGGGCGGCGAGCACGGCGTGCAGGTGGCCGCGCAGACCCGGTCGGGTCGCCTGGTCGTGCTGGACACGACCACGTCGCGGATCCTGACGCTGGACGTGACCAGGGGCCGCTGGCGCACGATCGCCACGCTGCCCGAGGGCTCGGTGCCCAACTACGCGACGTGGGCACCCGGCGGGCTCTACGTCACCGACTACGGCGACGGGGTCGTCCACCGCGTGACCCGGCGCGGCAAGGTCACCGAGTGGCTGCGCGACCCGGCGCTGGACGGCCTGCTCGGCTTCGGCACGACCGGCATCCGCTACCTGCCCGAGGAGCGCAGCTTCCTGCTGACCCAGCAGACCCTGTCGACCGGCGACGCGCTGCCCACCAACGGCGCGCTGCTGCGGGTCCCCCTCGAGGGCCGCGCCCCCGGCGACGTCGAGGTCGTGTGGACCAGCCAGCCCACCGACCTCCCCGACGGCTTCGGCATCGGCCGGCGCACCGGGCACGTGTACGTCGCGATGGTCGGCCTCACCAACCGGATCGCCGAGATCGACCCGGCCACCGGCGAGGAGGTCGACTCCTTCCCCGCCGTCCCGCTCGTGGGTGAGAACGGCTCGGAGATCCCCTTCGACTCCCCGTGCAACGCGACGTTCCTCGGCAAGACGGTGCTGGTCGCCAACCAGTCCGCGATCCAGGGCGACGCCTCGCACCACGCCGTGCTGCGCGTCCACGTGGGCGAGCGTGGCCTGGCGCCGTACCTGCCGAAGAAGGCCCGCTTCCGCTGACGCATCGTCGGTGGTCGAGCAGCGAGCGCCAGCGAGCGGGCCCATGAAGGTGGTCGAGCAGCGAGCGCCAGCGAGCGGGCGTCGAGACCACCGGATCGATAGGTTCGCGTCCATGAGCGCGCTGGCCGGACTCGTGGACAAGGGCCTGATGGCGCCGGACTGGGCCGAGGCCCTGGCGCCGGTGGACGAGCAGGTGGCGGCGATGGGGGCGTTCCTGCGCGAGGAGATCGCTGCCGGTCGCAGCTACCTCCCGGCGGGCGAGAACGTCTTCCGCGCCTTCCGACGTCCGCTGGCCGACGTCAAGGTCCTCGTCGTCGGGCAGGACCCCTACCCCACGCCCGGCCACCCGATCGGTCTGTCCTTCGCGGTGGAGCGCGACGTGTGGCCGCTGCCGCGCAGCCTGGTCAACATCTACGTCGAGCTGCGCGACGACCTCGGCATCGTCCCCCCGCGGCACGGCGACCTCTCCGGCTGGGCCGACAGCGGCGTCATGCTGCTCAACCGCGCCCTCACCGTCGCCCCCGGGTCTCCCGCGTCGCACCGCGGCAAGGGCTGGGAGCCGATCACCTCGGCCGCCATCGACGCCCTCGTACGCCGCCACGCCGCGGGCCACCCGCTCGTGGCCGTGCTCTGGGGGCGCGACGCGCAGTCGTTGCGGCCGGCGCTCGGCGACGTCCCGTGCCTCGAGTCGGCGCATCCCTCCCCGCTCTCGGCGCGGCGCGGCTTCTTCGGGTCGCGCCCGTTCTCCCGGGCCGATGCGCTGCTGCGCGAGCAGGGCGGCGAGCCGGTGGACTGGACGCTGGGGGCCTCACCGGAATAGATTGAAGCCTCAACTACTTGAGGTGACCATGACCCGCATGCCCGCGCTCTACATCGGCCACGGCGCTCCGCCGCTCCTCGACGACCCCGTGTGGTCGGGGCAGCTGCGCTCCCTGGCGGCCGACCTCCCGCGTCCCACGGCGATCCTGATCGTGAGCGCGCACTGGGAGTCGGCGCCGGTCTCGCTGTCGGCGAGCGGCGCTCCCCTGGTCTACGACTTCGGCGGCTTCGACCCGAAGTACTACCGGATGACCTACGAGACGCCCGACGCCTCGGCGCTCGCGGCCCGGGTCGCGGCGATGTTGCCGAGCACGGAGCCGGTGCACCAGCACGCCTCGCGCGGCCTCGACCACGGCGCCTGGGTGCCGCTGAAGATCATGTACCCCGAGGCCGACATCCCGGTGCTCCAGATGTCGCTCCCGACCCAGGACCCGACCCGCCTGCTTGCGCTCGGCGAGCGGTTGCGCGGCCTGCGCGACGAGGGCGTGCTGGTCGTCGGGTCGGGCTTCCTGACCCACGGGCTGCCGTTCCTGCGCGAGTTCCGCATCGAGGCCGACGCGCCCGGCTGGTCGCGCGACTTCGACGCGTGGGCCGGCGAGGCGCTGGCCCGCGGCGACGTGGACGAGCTGGCGGCTTACACCTCCCGCGCGCCGGGCATGCCGTACGCCCACCCGACCGTCGAGCACTACACGCCGCTCTTCGTCACCCTGGGCGCCGCGAGCGACCCCGGGCAGGCGCCCGAGCAGGTGATCGGCGCCGACGGCGAGTTCTGGATGGGGCTGTCGAAGCGGTCCTTCGCGGTGGCCTGACTACCGCACCCGCAGCTTCCGCATCATCCTCAGCCCGCTGAGCATCCCCTTGACGTACTCGTCGTAGTCCTGGCCCGGCCGGGCGCCCATGACCTGCTTCTTGAGCACCGCGAGCTGCTGCACGTCGGTGTACTTCAGCAGGCCCTGGTCACCGTGCCGCGCACCGACGCCCGAGGCCTTCACGCCGCCGGACGGGGTGCCCTTGGACGCGAAGGCGGTGGCGAGGATGTCGTTGATGTTGACGTTGCCGGACTCGATGCGCCGGGCGACCGCGGTGGCCGCGTCGAGGTCGGTGCCCCAGACCGAGGCGTTGAGGCCGTAGTCGGTGTCGTTGGCCAGGGCCACGGCCTCGTCGACGGTGTCGTAGGCGTACAGGCTCACGACGGGACCGAAGGTCTCGATGGTCGCGTGGATCGCGTCGGGCGGGGTGTTCTCGAGGATCGTCGGCTCGAAGAACGCCGGGCCGAGGTCGGGGCGCGGCCGGCCGCCGGTGAGCACCGTGGCGCCCTTGGCGACCGCGTCGTCGACGTGGCTCTTGACCCGCTCCATGTGGTCGACCGAGACCAGCGAGCCGAGGTCGGGGCCGAAGTCGTAGGCCGCGCGGACGTCGAGCGCCTCGGTGGCGCGGACGAACTTCGCCTTGAACTCCTCGTAGCGCGAGCGCGGGAGGTACATCCGCTCGATGTGCATGCAGATCTGGCCGGTGTTGCCGAAGGCGCCGAAGATGGCGCCCTGGACGACCTCGTCGAGGTCGGCGTCCTCCAGCACGATCATCGGGTTCTTGCCGCCGAGCTCGAGGCAGCAACCGATCAGGTTGCGCCCGCAGCGCTCGCCGATGACCCGGCCGGTGGCGGTGGAGCCGGTGAACATGACGTAGTTGGCGTTGTCGATGAACGTCGGCCCGACGTCGCCGCCCTCGCCGCACACGACCTGGAAGAGACCCTGGGGCAGGCCGGCCTGCTCCAGCATCTCGATGCCCCACAGCGGCGAGAGCGCCGTCTTGTTGTCGGGCTTGAGCACGATGCCGTTGCCGGCCATGAGTGCCGAGATGGCGTCGGAGATGCCGGTGGCGAAGGGGAAGTTCCAGGGGCCGATGATCCCGACGACGCCCTTGGGGACGCGCACCTCGGTGGAGGTCGTCAGGAACGGCACCGGGCCGCCGCGGGTGCTCGGCGCGAGCAGCTTCTTCGCGCGCTTGAGGTAGTGGCCCATGACCATCGGCGGGTCGCAGGTCTCCTCGATGGCCATCCGGCGGTTCTTGCCGGACTCGACCTGGATCAGGTCGGCGGTCCGCTGCGCGTTGTCGAGGAAGAGCGAGTGCGCCCGCTTGAAGACCGCCAGGCGGTCCTCGACGCTGCGCCGCGCCCACTCGGCCTGGGCGACCCGGGCTGCGGCGAAGGCGCGCTCGATGTCGGCCGGGCTGGACTGCGGCAGCTCGACGAGCTTCTCGCCGGTGTAGACCTCGGTGAGCTGCCACGGCGCCATCGAGCCGTCGGAGGAGACGCGGCCGGCCAGACGGGCCAGCAGCTCGTCGGTCACCGAGGCCGGGCGGTCCAGGCGGGTGGGTGCGGGCATGGTCGTCATGGGTACGTCGTCCTCCGCTGCGTGCTCAGCCGCGACCGAGGACCAGGTCGGCCCCGCGCTCGCCGATCATGATGGCCGGGGCGTTGGTGTTGCCGCCGGTGATGCTCGGCATGATCGAGGCGTCGCACACGCGCAGCCCCTCCACGCCCCTGACCTTGAGGTCCGGGGTGACCACGGCGGTCTCGTCGACGCCCATCTTGCAGGTGCCGACGCCGTGGTAGACCGAGGTCGCCCGGTTGAGGATCGCCTGGCGCAGGTCGGAGCCCTGCAGCGAGCGGCCGGGGTGGATCTCGTCCTTGATCGCGCCCTTGAAGGCCGCGCCGTTGAAGATCTCGCGCACCAGCTCCGAGCCCTCGGTGAGCAGGTCGAGGTCGGCGGACTCGGCGAGGTAGGCCGGGTCGATGAGCGGGGTGGCGGTCGGGTCGGCCGAGGCCAGCCGCAGGGTGCCGCGCGACTTGGGGTAGATCAGCGTGGTGAGCACGGTCAGCGCCGGGCGCGGGTCGACGTCGTGGCGGATCGGCTCGTCCTGGTTGGGCGAGACGTAGGACCACGGCAGCAGGTGCAGCTGGAGGTCGGGCACGTTGTTCGTCGCCTGGCTGGTCTTGAGGAACGCCAGCACCTCGAAGACCGAGTTGGCCAGGAACGTCGAGCCCGGGCGGGCGACCTCCTTGGCCACGCCCTTGGCGAAGAACCACGCGTTGCCGCGCATCTTCGAGGTGGTCGCGTGGAAGGTCATCGCGTGGAACATGTGGTCGTGCAGGTTGTCGCCGACCGGGAGGTCGGAGACGACCTCGATGCCGTGGTCCTTCAGGTGCTGGGCGTGACCCACGCCCGAGAGCATCAGGATCTGGGCGGAGCCCACGAAGCCGGCGGCCAGGACGACCTCCTTGCCCGCCCGGATGGTGCGCTCGGAGCCGTCCTTGTCGCGGACCCGGACACCGGTGGCGCGACCGTTCTCGATGACGACCTTGGTGACGAGCACCTGGGTCTGGACCTCGAGGGTCGGCGGGGCGAGGTGGTGGATGTAGCCGCGGGCCGAGGAGTAGCGCAGGCCGTCCGCGGCGTTCTGCTGCATCCGCCCGACGCCCTCCTGCGAGGCGCCGTTGTAGTCGTCGAGGATCTCGCAGCCGGTGGCGTCCGCGGTCGCCTGCAGGAACTGCAGCGAGCCCTCCTGCGGGGTCTTGTTGACCGTGACCCGGATCGGGCCACCCTCGCCGCGGAACTGGTCGGCGCCGCCCTCGTAGTCCTCCATGCGCTTGTACGCCGCGTTGACGGTGTCGGCGTCCCAGCCGGTGCAGCCCTCGGCGGCCCAGGAGTCGTAGTTCGCGCGGTTGCCGCGCACGTAGACCATGCCGTTGACCGAGCTCGAGCCGCCGAGCACCTTGCCGCGCGGGACCGGCATCTTGCGGTCGAGGATGTGCTTCTGCGGCACCGAGTAGTAGCCCCAGTCGTTGAGCTTCTTGATCTCGGGGACCGCGTGCATCGGGCCGATCATGCCCGGCTTCTTGGTCAGGAACTTCTCGTCGGACTTGCCCGCCTCGAGCACGATGACCTTCGCGCCGGACTGGGCGAGGCGACCGGCGATGGTCGCGCCGGAGGAGCCGGAGCCGACGACGACGTAGTCGGCCTCGTTGGAGTAGGGAGCCTTCTTGGCCATGGGGTGCACCTCGCGCTTGCTGGGACCGACATACCGACGGAATGTGTCGGCGCTCACCCTACGCCAGAACTGGAACCTGTTCTAGTCGGTCTGGTCAACGAGTCGCTGCCACCATGGGCGGGTGCGCGTGCTCTCCATCCAGTCCTCGGTGGCCTACGGTCACGTCGGCAACTCCGCAGCCGTCTTCCCGCTGCAGCGCCTGGGCCACGAGGTGTGGCCGGTGCTGACCGTGCACTTCTCCAACCACACCGGGTACGGCGCCTGGCGCGGGCCGCTCCTGGACCCGGCCGACGTGGCCGAGGTGATCGCGGGCATCGAGGACCGCGGGGTGCTCGGCACGGCCGACGCGGTGCTGTCGGGCTACCAGGGCGACCCGGCCGTGGGCGGGGTCGTGCTGGACGCGGTGGCGAAGGTCAAGGAGGCCAACCCCGAGGCGCTCTACTGCTGCGACCCGGTGATGGGCGACGTGGGGCGGGGCATGTTCGTGCGGCCGGGCATCCCGGAGTTCATGCGCGACACCGTCGTACCCGCTGCGGACGTGGTGACCCCCAACCACTTCGAGCTCGACTACCTGGCCGGCACGACGACCCTCACCCTCGACGAGGTCCTGACCGCCGTCGACGTCGTGCGGGCGAAGGGGCCCCGCCACGTGCTGGTGACCTCGGTGCTGCACGACGAGGTCCCCGACGGGCACCTCGAGGTGGTCGCGGTCTCCGACGAGGGCGCCTGGGCGGTCACCACGCCGCTGCTGCCGATCACGCCCAACGGCTGCGGGGACGTCACCGCAGCCCTCTACCTGGCGCACCTGCACGAGACGGGCTCGCCCGCCGAGGCGCTCTCCCGCACCACCGGCACCGTCTTCGCCGTCCTCGAGGCAACCCTGGCCTCCGGCCACCGCGAGATCCGCCTCGTCGACGCCCAGGAAGCGATCGCCACTCCCCCGACCACCTTCACGCCCCGCCGCCTGCGCTGACCGCCGAACCGTCACTCACGCACGGCCGAACCGTCACCCGCGCACGGCCGAGAAGTCGCTCGCGCACGGCCGAACCGTCACCCGCGCACGGCCGAGACAGCGCCCGGAGTGGACCGGAGGGCCAGTCGTGCACCCCTCTCACGCCACACCCTCCGGTCGCCTGGAGGGTCTCGTGGCTCAGCGTTGGCGCGCTTCGCACCTCGACCAGCGGAGGAACAGAGCCGGTGACAGGAGTCGAACCCGCGACATCCTCTTTACAAGAGAGGCGCTCTACCAACTGAGCTACACCGGCGATGCCCAGCACGGCCGGGCGCGGCGATCCTAGTCGCGCGAGCGGGGCCTCAGCCCATGCCCCCGTCGAAGGCGACGACGGAGCCGGTGATCATCCGCGCCTCGGCGGAGGCGAGGTAGACGATCGAGGACGCGATCTCGTCGGGGGTGATCGCAGCACCGGGCAGCATCATCAGCAGTCGGTCCTGGACGCGGGCGTCGAGGTCGGCGGGGTACGACGCGGCGACGCCGTCCACGAGCGGGGTCGCCACGGTGCCGGGGCAGACCGCGTTGACGCGGATGCCCTCGGGCGAGAGCTCGAGCGCCAGCGCCTTGGTCAGCTGGGTGAGCCCGCCCTTGGCCGCGGAGTACGCCGCGGAGTACGGCTGCGGGATCCGGCCCGCCACCGAGGAGACGTTGACGATGTTGCCGCCGGCGGCCCGCAGGTGCGGCAGCGCCGCCTGCATCAGGAAGAACGGCCCCTTGAGGTCGATGTCGAGCGTGCGGTCGAAGACCTCCTCGGTGACACCCTCGAAGCGGCCGAACTGCACGACGCCGGCCACGTTGGCCAGCACGTCGATGCGGCCCGAGGCGGCGCAGGTCCCGATCGCGTCGTCCACGGCGGCCTTCGAGCCGACGTTGCACTCGACGTAGGTGACCCCGTCGGGGACGGTCGGGGCGATGTCCAGCCCGAAGACCGTGTCCCCGAGGTCGCGGAAGCGCTCGGCGGTGGCGAAGCCGATGCCCGACGCGGCACCGGTGACGACGACGACTCTCTCACTCACGCCCGGAATCTAGAACACGTTCTAGTGTGGCGGCAACCACGGCCCCCTGTCCCGGGCGCCGCGCGGTCGGGGAGCATGTCGCCATGAGCCTCCTCCACGAGCCCCACCACGACGGCTCCCCGCTCTACCTCGACACCGAGACCCCGGCGCTGGACAGCACGGTCGGCGTCCGGGTGCGGACCCGCGCGGGCGACGTGGAGCAGGTCTGGCTGCGCACGACGTACGACGCCGAGCCGGTCTTCCACGAGGCCCGGTCGTCCCACGACGGGGACACGACGTGGTGGCACGCCGACCTGCTCGTGCACAGCCCGGTCACGCACTACCGTTTCCTGCTCGTCCTCGCCGACGGCAGCCAGCAGTGGCTGACCGCCGCGGGGCTGGTCGACCACGACGGCCCGGACACCTTCGACTTCCGCGTCAGCACCCACGCGCCCGCACCCGACTGGGGGCGCCAGGCCGTGGTCTACCAGGTGTTCCCCGATCGCTTCGCACGCAGCGCCGCGGCCGACGACCGCCCCACGCCCGCCTGGGCGGTCCCGGCCGGCTGGGACGACGAGGTCGTCTTCGAGGGCAGCGACCCGCGGACCCCGCTCCAGCTCTTCGGGGGCGACCTCGACGGGGTGACCGAGCACCTCGACCACGTGCAGGCCACCGGGGCGACGGTGCTCTACACGACGCCGGTCTTCCCCGGTGAGAGCAACCACCGCTACAACGCCTCCACCTTCGACCGGGTCGACGACCTGCTCGGCGGCGACGGTGCCTACGCTCGCCTCTCCGACGCCCTCCACGACCGGGGCATGCGGCTGCTCGGCGACCTGACCTCCAACCACACCGGCGACACCCACGAGTGGTTCCAGCAGGCGCAGGCCGACCCCGAGGCGCCGACGCGCGGCTGGTACTGCTTCCGCCCCGACGGCCACTACGAGACCTGGATGGGCCACCACACGCTGCCCAAGCTCGACCACACCAGCGCGGAGATGCGCGCCGCGATGGTGGAGGGCCCCGACTCGGTCGTGGCCCGGTGGATGCGCCCGCCCATCGGCCTGGACGGCTGGCGCATCGATGTCGCCAACATGACCGGCCGGCTCGGCGCGGTCGACGTCAACCACGACGTGGCACGCGCCGTGCGGCGTACCGCCGAGGCCGAGCGCGCGGACGCCTGGGTCATCGGCGAGCACAACCACGACGCCTCGACCGACCTGGACGGCGACGGCTGGCACGGCACGATGAACTACTCCGGCTTCTCCTGGCCGGTCTGGGCGTGGCTGCGCGACCCCGACTCCGCCGCCCGTGCCTTCGGTCGACCGGTCCCGGTGGCCCGCCGAGGTGGCCCGTTGGTGCAGCGCACCCTGCGCGAGTGGCTGGCCCGCTACGGCTGGCGCGCCACCTGCCAGTCGTGGAACATCCTCGGCTCCCACGACTCCGCCCGCATCCGCACCGTCACCGGCTCGGCGGTCCTGCACCGGGTCGCGGCGGGCCTGCAGTTCACGCTGCCCGGTGTGCCGATGCTGTTCGCAGGCGACGAGATCGGTCTGGAGGGAGTCCTCGGTGAGGACTCGCGCCGCCCGATGCCGTGGCACCGCCGCGAGCAGTGGGACGAGCAGACCCTGGCGACGTACGCCGCCCTCGCCTCGGCCCGCGCCGCGCACCCCGCCCTGGTGCACGGCGGCCTGCGCTGGGCGCACGCCGACGAGGACTGCCTGGCGTTCCTGCGCGAGCACCCCGACGGCGACGTTCTCGTCGTGGCCCGACGGGCGCCGGGCGAGCCGCTGGACCTCGACCTCCCCCGCGAGCCCGAGCTGATCCTGTCCACCGAGCCCGACGGCTCGACGGACGGGCCGTCGGTCACGCTCTGGCACGTCTGAGGTGGCGCGCGGCGGCGTACGCTGCCGCCCATGCGGATCGTCGCCGCGCGCCCGGACCCCGACCTGGTGCGCCTGCCCTGGTCGACCCCGCTCGAGGAGTGGGGCGACGACGTCGTGGTGCCGCTCCCCCGCGGGCTCTCGCGGCACGTGGTGCGGATCGTGCGCCAGGGCGGACGCGTGTACGCCGTCAAGGAGACCGTCGAGGACATCGCGTTCCGGGAGTACCGCACCCTGCGCGACCTGCACCGCATGGGCCTGCCCGCCGTGGTGCCCCTCGGCGTCGTCACCGAGCGCACGGATCCCGACGGCGAGCCGCTGCCCGCCTGCCTGCTCACCGAGCACCTGCGCTTCTCACTGCCCTACCGCAGCCTGTTCAGCCACGGCGCCACCGCACAGAACCTGCCCTCGCTCGTCGACGCGCTCGTCGTGCTGCTCGTGCGGCTGCACCTGGCCGACTTCTACTGGGGCGACGTGTCCCTGTCGAACGTGCTGTTCCGGCGCAGCGCCGGCGGGTTCGCGGCGTACCTCGTCGACGCCGAGACCGGTGAGCTCAAGGACCAGCTCTCCGACCGGCTGCGCGAGCACGACGTCACCGTCGGCACCGAGAACGTCTTCGCCGAGCTGCTGGACCTCCAGGCCAGCAACGCCGTCGCCGGCGAGGTCGAGGCGCACGACGTCGTGGAGCTGCTGCAGCGCAGGTACGACGAGCTGTGGGGCGAGCTGACCGGCCAGGAGGAGTTCTCCACCGAGGAGATGTGGCGCATCGGCCAGCGCATCGAGCGGCTCAACGAGCTCGGCTTCGACGTGGAGGAGCTCGACATCGTCACCGACCTCGACGGCGACCGGGTGCGCATCCAGCCCCAGGTCGTGGAGCTCGGCCACCACCGGCGCGAGCTGCAGGGCCTGACCGGGCTCGACGTGGAGGACGCACAGGCCAGGCGCCTGCTCAACGACCTGGCGTCCTACACCGCCCACCACGACCTCGGCCGTGAGGACCGCGGCATCGTCGCCTCACGCTGGCTGAGCGAGATCTACGACCCGGTGACCTCGATGGTGCCGTCGCACCTGCGGGGACGGCTCGAGGCCGCGGAGTTCTTCCACGAGGTGCTCGAGCACCGGTGGTACCTCTCCGAGCGGGCCGGGCACGAGGTCGACATCTTCGAGACCGCGCAGGACTACATCGACACCGTGCTGGGCTCCAAGCCCGACGAGGCGCTCGCCGCGGAGTGACCCGCCGCTGGTCGAGCAGCGATCAGGGCTTGCAGACCCGGCAGGGGGTGAGGTGGGCCGCGTCGGGCCCGGCGGGGCGCAGGTCGTCGCGGTGGGCGATCAGCGAGCAGTCGCGGCGGTGCAGGGTGGTGCCGTCACCGGCGACGACCGGCAGCGCGGCGGCGTCGGTGGCCGGCGCGGAGACCGCGGCGGCGCGCGAGGTCACGTCGGCGAGCACCAGCAGGGTGTCGGCCAGTCGCTTGGAGGACTCGCGGCCGTCGTCGGCGATGCGGGCCAGCCAGGCCCCGAAGTAGAGGAACCCACCGGTGAAGGTCAGGCCGAGGCCGAGCAGGCCGCCGGAGACCAGGTAGGAGATCTGGTCGTACTCGTACGGCGTGTTGGCGGCGCCGTACCAGCCCAGCACGATCACCACGAGGCCCAGCGGCAGCAGCACGGCGCCGGCCCAGAAGAGCACGACCTGCAGCAGCTTGTAGTGGTTGTTGACCAGCGGGGCCGCACCCGAGCCGCTGCCCCGCGATCCGGCGCGCGGCATCGCGGCGCCGGCGCCGAGGCGGGACCCGGAGGCGGGGGCGGAGACGGTGGTGTCGGTCATCGGGGACTCCGTTTCGGGTGGTGCTGCACGAAGGTGTGGCGAGGAGGGAGTTGCGGGAAGGGGTCGGCCTCAGGCCTTGCGGAGGTCCGGGAGGCCGGACTCCAGGCCGTGGGCGCAGCTGACGCCGCCGCCGAGGGCGAGCAGGCCGAGCCGGCGCAGGTAGGACCCGAGCACGGTGGCCCCGAGGATGCCGCCGAAGAACAGCGCACCGGGGATGGAGAACAGCTCGGGCAGACCGGCTCCGACGGGGCCGGCGTCGGTCAGCGTGCCGGTGTCGCCGATGGCGGGCTCACCACCACCGGCCGGGGCCGGGTCGGAGGCCGGCAGGTCGCCACCGCCGAGGTCGCCGCCGGTGCCGCCGGCACCGGACCCGGTGTCGACGGGGCTGGTCGGGTCGTTGTCGGTCTCGTCCGGCTCGAAGTCGGGGATCTCGATCTCCGGGCTCGTGTCGACGACCGCACTGGCGTTGCCGATCGTGATGACGAACTTCGGTGAGAGGTTCAGCGCGGCGCCCAGCAGGCTCTTGAGCTGGCCGGCCTCCTCCGGGAACGGCAGCCCGGCGATGGCCTCGGCGATCGCATCGATCGGGAGCCCGCCGTTGACCAGCTGGGTACGCAGGACGCCGGCGTCGATGACGACCTGGAGGCCGCCGACGGCGACGGTGCCCTTGTCACCCTCGCGCTCCTCGGTCGGCTGGGGCAGCAGCAGCTGGATCCCGAGTGCCTCGAGCGCCTGGTTGGGGTCGGCCGGCAGGCCGGGGAGGTCCTGCGGGGTGCCGGCGGCCTCGAAGCCGTCGGAGCCGTAGCGGAACTTCTGGCCCGCGATGGTGAGCGTGCCGTAGTCGGTGACGCCCTTGACGGTCGCCTTGGCGCCGTCGCTGGTGGTACGGGCGGTGGAGACGAGCCCGTCGAGGGTGATGATGCCGCCGAGCAGGCTGACCTCACCGACCACCGACCGCGAGACGGCCTTGACCCGCTCGATGCCGTCGTCGTCGGTGCTGCGGGTCACCGTCGAGCTGGCGCCCACGCCACCGAGGTCGATCACCGCGGCGAGCTGGGCCGGGATCGGGCACTCGACCTCCTCCTCGGCCGCCTTCGCGCCGCCCTTCTGGCCCTTCTGGCCAGTGGTCGACAGCGCGCCGCCGGTCAGCGTGGTCACGGTCTGGTCCACCGTGGAGGACAGCGCCTCGCCGAGGCCGGGGATGCCGGGGAACGGCAGGTCGGGCAGACCGGGCAGACCCGGGATCGGGCCCTCGTCCTCGCCGCCCTCGCCGCCCTCGCCCTCCTCGGCCGGGGCCGCGTCGGGCTGGCCCAGGCGGCAGTCGGTGGAGTAGCCGGCCAGCGCCGTGGTCTTCTCCGCCGAGGCGCTGGTGCGCGAGATGCTGCCGGGGAAGTCCTCGCTGGACTCCGACTCCGGGCCGGCCGGGTGGTTGGAGTTCACCTGGACCGGGTAGCCCTGCTCGGCGATCGGGCCGGCGAGCTCCGGCGGGAGGCCGAGGTTCTCGACGATCGTCTTGAAGCCCTCGCCGACCGCGTCGCCGGGCCAGAAGTACGACGCCCGGCCGCGCGAGGTGGAGGAGTCGGCCTTGACGATGGAGTAGCCGAGGTTGAGCTCGGCCTGGGGGCTCGCTGGGATCGGGATCGTCGGCTCGAAGATCTCCACGCGGACCGGGGTGGCCGTCGTGGTGGCGGCGTACCCGGCGAACTCCGGGTCCGCGGCGCGCACCAGCGAGCCGGTGGCCGCTGAAGCTGCCGAGGGGGTCGCCGGGGCGGCGGTGCCGGTCGTGACCGGCAGCGCCAGCGACACCAGGGCCGCGGCCGCGAGGCCGGCGCCCACGCGGGCCGCCGGGCGGGTGGAGTTGGTACGTCGGCCGCTCATGCGGCACCTCCCAGGATGACGTCGGACATCGTCTCGAGGATCTCGCCGGGCTCGCCGGTGGCGACCACACGGCCACCGGACATGACCGCGGCGTAGTCGGAGATCTTCAGCGCCGTGCGGGCGAACTGCTCGATGCACAGGATGGAGACGCCGGTCTCGGTGATCCGACCGACGGTCTCGTAGAGCTCGTCCACGATGAGGGGCGCGAGCCCCATGGACAGCTCGTCGAGGAGCAGCAGTGCCGGGTCGGAGGCCAGCGCCCTCGACATCGCGACCATCTGCTGCTCGCCGCCCGACATGGTGCCCGCGAACTGCTTGCGGCGCTCCTTGAGCCGGGGGAAGTAGGCGAAGGCGGTCTCCAGCACGGCCTCGGCCGGCACGCCGGCGTACGACATCAGCAGGAGGTTCTCCTCGACCGTGAGGTTCGGGAAGACCGAGCGTCCCTCGGGGATCGTGCACAGCCCGAGCCGAGCCAGCTCCTCGGGCCCGGAGGCCTTCACGTGCACGCCACCGAGGTGGATGTCGCCCGAGGTGGGCTTCTTCTGCCCGGAGATCACCTTGACCAGCGTGGACTTGCCGGCACCGTTGGGCCCCAGCAGCGCCATCACCGCGCCCTTGGGGACGACCAGGTCGACGCCGCGCAGCACCTCGATGCGGCCGTACGCCGCGTGCAGGTCGACGATCTCGAGGATCGGTACGCCGCTCATGCCTCGGCTCCTTCCCGGACCGCCGGGATGACGAGTGTGTCGTCGGTCACAGCCGGCAGGTCGGTCCTAGTGTGCCCGTCCGCGTCGCCGTCCTCGTCGGAATAGCCGAGGTAGGCCTTCTGGACGGCCGGGTCGCGCCGGATCTCGGCGGGGTCGCCGGAGGCGATGATCGAGCCGAAGTCGAGGACGTGGATGGTGTCGCAGACCGCCATCACCAGGTCCATGTCGTGCTCGACCATGAGGATCGCGCGGCCCTCGGCGGCCAGGTCGCGCAGCAGGTCGCCGAACGCGTCGGTCTCGGTCTCGTCCAGGCCCGAGGACGGCTCGTCGAGCAGCAGCAGCTTCGGGTCGCCGGCCAGGCAGCGGGCCAGCTCGAGCAGGCGCGCGGTGCCGGTGGGGATGGAGTCGGCGCGCTCCTGGGCGTACGCCGCGATCCCGACCCGCTCCAGCAGCGCGTCGATGTTCTTCCCGTGGCCCCCGCCGGGCAGCAGGCCCGCCAGCGCACCGCGGTGGATGTCGGCCGCGACCCGGACGTTGTCGCGCACCGACAGCGAGCCGAAGGCCTCCAGGCGCTGGAAGGTGCGTCCCATGCCCCGCTTCGAGCGGCGGTGCACCGGCATGGACGTGACGTCCTTGCCCTGGAAGCGGACCTTGCCGCGGGTCGGCTTCTGCAGCCCGCTGATCACGTTGAAGCAGGTGGTCTTGCCGGCACCGTTGGGCCCGATCAGACCGGTCACGGTGCCGGGGTCGGCGGTGAAGCAGGCTTCGTTGACGGCCGTGACACCACCGAACTGGACGACCACGTGGTCGACCTCGAGCAGCGGCCCGCCGGGCACGTCGGCGCGATGGCCGCCCCCGCTGGGGACAGGACTACTGGACACCGGCGGTCTCCTTCCGGCCATCGGTCCCCTCGGGACCTGCCTGGTGGGACGCACCGCCGAGACCGACGGTGTCGAGAGTGGCCTCGGCGTGCGCGTTCGCGTCCTGCTCGGCTCGGGCGTGCTCACGCATCCCGCCGAGGGACCCGCCGGGGACCGGCAGCACGGGTATCCGCTCGCGGATCCGGTTGCCGAAGCGGCGGTCGAGGAGGTGGCCGAGGCGGAACAGCTGGTTGGCCAGCCCGTTGGGGTCGCGGGCCAGCAGGATCGCGCCGACGGCGATGACCACGAAGAACAGGCCGGCGATCTGGGGGTAGTCGGCCTGGAGCACCGGCAGCATCATCAGGCCGATGCCACCGAGGGCGGCCCCGGTCACCGAGGTCACGCCGAAGACCACCGCGAGCAGCAGCAGGGTGAAGGACCCGAAGAACTGGAACTCCGCCGCGCCGACGGTGCCGCGCAGCCCGGCGTACAGGGCACCGGCCACGCCGGCCATGCCGGCCGAGACCGCGAAGAGCCCGACGCGGAACCACCGCTGGTCCAGCCCGAGGGTGCCGCAGGCGGCCGGGCTGTCGCGCAGGGCGACGAGCATGCGGCCCAGCGGTCCCGCGCGGACCACCAGCAGGCCCAGGCCCATCACCACGAAGAAGAGCGCCATCACCCACACGTAGGCGCTGGTGGACTCGACCTGGAAGGTGAGGATCGAGAGCCGCTCGGCGTTGAGCGAGCCGTTGAAGCCGAACGCGAAGTCGGCCTGGAAGATCATCTTGTCCATGATCACCGCGAAGGCGAGCGTGGCCAGCGCGAGGTAGAGACCGGTCAGCCTGATCACCGGCAGCGCCACCAGGGCGCCGACACCGGCGGCCACCAGGCCGGCCAGGAGCACGCCGACCAGGTTGGGCTGGTCGAGCTTGACGTAGGCCAGCGCACCCACCCCGACGAAGGTGATCTGGGCGAGCGACACGTGCCCGCCGTACCCGGTGAGCAGCACCATCGACAGCATCACGATCGCGTACGTCGCCGCCGTCCCGACCAGCAGCAGGTTGGCCTCGCTCATGCCGCTGGCCAGCAGCATCACGCCCAGCAGCAGGGCGCCGGACCAGCCCAGCGCCTTGAACGGGCTGGGCAGCGGCGCGGAGACGATGCCCTTGACCTGGCCGATGCGCAGCTGGGCCTGCGGCATCGCGATGATCACGGCGAAGAGGAACAGCGCCGGCACCACGTTGCGCACGGAGTTGAGCAGTCCCTCGGTGGGCAGGTAGCCCGAGGCGTAGGAGGTGATCAGCCCCAGCGCCATCGCGCCGACGAAGGTGAGCGGGAGGTTCTTCAGGCGCCCGAGGATCGCGGCGGCGAAGGCGTTGATCACCAGCAGCAGCAGGGCGTAGTAGTCCAGGCCGATGGTGGAGACCAGCAGCACGCCGGCCAGGGCGGCCAGGGAGGTGCCGATGGCCCACGAGAGGGCCGCGACCCTCTCCGGCTGACCGCCGAAGAGCTTGAGCAGCTCGGGGTTGTCGACCGAGGCCCGCATGGCGGTGCCGATCCGGGTCCGGTTGAGCAGGGCGTACAGGCCGACGGCCACCACGAGGGACAAGGCGATGGTGAGCACCTGGTGGGCGGTGATGAAGAAGCCGAACATCTCGAAGGAGGTGCCGGCGAAGAACGGCTGCACCGAGCGCGCCTCGGGCGGCCAGACCTGCTGGGCCAGGCCCAGCGTGGCGACCAGGATCGCCACGGTCACCACCAGGGAGACCGAGACGGGCGCATCACCCAGGTCGCGGGCGACGAAGCGCTGGAGGAACCAGCCGATGCCGGGCGCCACCACGAACAGCACCAGCACCAGGGCGAGCAGCGTCGGCATGCCCTGCCGGACGCTGAAGTCCCAGAAGACGAAGGACAGCAGCATGCCCAGCGCGCCGTGGGCGATGTTGAACACCCGCGTCGTGGAGTAGGTCAACACGAGCCCGGAGGCCGCGATGGCGTAGGCCGCCCCCGAGACCAGTCCGAAGATGGTGAAGGCGAGGAACGAGCTCATCAGGAGACCTCCGTGATCCCTGCGCAGGTGTACTTGGTGCCACCGATCGGCACCCACTTGCCGCCCTTGACCTCCACGAAGCGCCAGCACTCGCCGGTGCGCTTGGGACCGACCTCCTGCGGGCTGTGCATGCCGTTGGCGGTCCACTTGGTGACCCCGCGCATGGCCTGGACCAGCGCCGGTCGGGTCAGCTTGCCGCCCAGCTTGCTGGCCTGCTCGACGAAGAGGCGGGCCGCGGACCAGGCGAACAGGCCGAAGAAGTCGGGGGTGGCGCCCGGCTTCGTCTGCTGCAGCCACTGGAGGTAGAGCTGCATCTCGGCGTTGCTCGCGGCCTCCTCGAACGGAACGAAGTTGATGAAGGCGACCGTGCCCTCCGCGGCGCTGCCGGCGCCCTCGAGGTAGTCGGGGTGGTAGGCGGTGGGGTCGACGACGTAGACGTCGGGCTTGTAGCCCTGCTGCTGCATGGTCTGCGCGAGCCGGACGTACTGCGGGATGCCGCCCAGGAACTGCACGTGGCGGGCGCCGTTGTCCTTGAGGCCCTGGACGTAGGGGGCGTAGTTGAACTCGGCGGTGTCGACGCTCTGCTCGTAGACGAACTTCATGCCGCGCGCCTTCATCGCCTTGGGCTGCAGCTGGCCGTTCTCACCGGCCGCACCGGCGTTGAGGTAGACCATGGCGGCCTTCTGCGCGGCCTCGGGGAAGGTCTTCTTCAAGAAGTCGGGCACGGCGTTCTGGAACTGGGTGGCCACCGTGGACTGGGCGCCGAAGCAGGTGTCGCACGAGGAGCGCGCACCGGTCACCGCGGTGGAGCGGATGTCGGGGATCCCACAGTCCGCGGCGGTCTTGGCGCCGCCGGAGTCGAAGGCCGACATCGAGCCGACGGCGGCGAAGACGTTGTCGCACATGTCGACGTAGTTGCGCTGGTCGGCGCTGGCGTCGGTGCGGCTGTCGTAGTTCTTCAGCGCCAGCGACCGGCCGCAGATGCCGTCGGGGTTGCTGCGGTTGTAGTAGGCCACGAACGCCTTCACCGCGTCCTGCGCGGACTCGAACAGGCCCGGCACCGGGCCGGAGATGTCGGAGGCGTTGCCGATGGTGATGGTGTCGTTGCTGATGCCGGTGGAGTTCTTGAACCCGTCGCAGCTGCCGGTCGGGATCGGCTCGTCGGAGCCGCCGTCGGGCGAGGAGCCGTCGCCCGACCCGCCGCCCGAGCTGCTGCCGGAACCGGAGGAGCCCGAGCCCGAGGACCCGCTGCCGGAGGTGCCGGCGTCCCCGCCGGTGGAGCCGTCGACCGAGCCGGTGGTGCCGCCGTCGGCGCTGATCACCTCGCCGTCGGCCCCCACGACGACCCCGCCGGAGCCGACCGTGCCACCGCCGGCGACGGCCACCTCGTTCGGGTCGAGCTGGGAGCCGCAGGCGGCCAGGAGCAGGGCCAGGCCCGACGCGGCGATCGTCAACGACGTACGCCGGGCGCGGGGGGCGAAGCGGGGGGACCGCACGACGGTCACCGGACCTCCTGGGGGTGAGAACTAGAACGTGTCCTACTGGGTAACGAACGCCACATCGGAAGGTGACGCGACACACACATGCAAAGGTGTGGCACCCCCGGCCGTATAGACCGTCTCGACAGGTGGAACACGTTCTAGTTCTTCACAGTCGTGAGCCCGGATCAAAGTGTCAGAGGACTGACAGAACAGCTCCGGCGGTCCTACTGTGCCCCTCATGAGCCACCTGCCGCCGCAGCACGTCGTCGACTCCGCCCTGGACTCCCAGTCCCGCCCGGTCCCCTACCCGCGCCCCGCGGAGGGTGCCCCCAACGTGCTGATGATCGTGCTCGACGACGTCGGCTTCGCCCAGCTCGGGTGCTTCGGCTCGGGCATCTCGACCCCGCGCATCGACGAGGTCGCCGGTGGCGGGCTGCGCTACCAGCGCTTCCACGTGACCGCGGTCTGCTCCTCGACCCGGGCCGCGCTGCTCACCGGTCGCAACCACCACGCGGTCGGCATGGGCGTCACCGAGGAGGCGGCTCTCGGCTTCCCCGGCTACACCGGACGCATCCCGCGCAGCGCCGCGACGATGGCGCGGCTGCTCAAGGACACCGGCTACAACACCATGGCGGTCGGGAAGTGGCACCTGGTGCCGCGCACGGAGACCTCCGCCGCGGGTCCCTTCGACCGGTGGCCGCTGGGCGTCGGCTTCGAGAAGTACTACGGCTTCCTCGGCTCCGAGACCAGCCAGTGGGCGCCGGAGCTGGTCCGCGACAACCACCACGTCGAGGCGCCGGCGACCCCCGAGGAGGGCTACCACCTCACCGAGGACCTCGTCGACGAGACGATCCGGATGATCCAGGACCAGCAGCAGGCGACGACCCGCAAGCCGTTCTTCGCCTACCTGGCCACCGGCGCCGCGCACGCACCGCACCAGGTCGCCCCGGAGTGGGTCGAGCCCTACCGCGGCGCCTTCGACCACGGCTGGGAGGCCTACCGCGAGGAGGTCTTCGCCCGCCAGGTCGCCGCCGGGGTGGTCCCCGAGGACACCGTGCTCACCCCTCGCCCGTCGTGGGTCCCCGAGTGGTCGACCCTGTCGGAGGAGCAGCAGCGGCTCTACGCCCGCTACATGGAGGTGTTCGCCGGCTTCATGACCCACACCGACCACCACCTCGGTCGCCTCTTCGACTTCCTCGAGGAGATCGGGGTCGCCGAGGACACCGTCGTGATGATCCTGTCCGACAACGGCGCGAGCGCCGAGGGCGGACCGACGGGCACCCCCAACGAGGCCGCGGGCTGGGTGGGGTTGCAGGCCGACGAGGAGACCGCCCTCGGCCAGATCGAGGACCTGGGTGGGCACGACGCGTCCAACCACTACCCCTGGGGCTGGGCCTGGGCCGGCAACACCCCGCTGCGGCTGTGGAAGCGCTACTCCTGGCTCGGCGGCGTGCGCGCCCCGCTGGTGCTGCGCTGGCCGGCCGCGGTGCCCGACCCCGGCGCCGTGCGGGGGCAGTTCACCCACGCGGTCGACCTCTTCCCGACCATCCTCGAGGCGGCCGGGGTCGCCCTGCCCGAGGCGGTGGACGGCGTGAGCCAGCAGCCCGTCGACGGCGCGTCGTTCCTGGCCAGCGTGCGCGACGGCGCGGCGGAGGAGCACCGGCGGATGCAGTACTTCGAGATGATGGGCTCGCGCAGCCTCTACCTCGACGGGTGGAAGGCCGTCACCGACCACGTCGCCAACCAGTTCGGCGAGCGCGACCACGTCGAGGGCAGCTTCGACCACGCCACTGACCGCTGGTCGCTCTTCGACCTCTCCACCGACTTCTCCGAGCACCGCGACCTCGCCGCCGAGCACCCCGAGCTGGTACGCCGGATGGAGGGGCTGTGGTGGGCCGAGGCGGGTCGCAACCAGGTGCTCCCGCTCTTCGAGTTCCCGAACTCGATGTTCCACCTGCACCCCGGGGAGTTCCCGCCCCCGCAGGAGGCGACGTACCGGCCCGGCGGCTCGCCGGTGATCGAGCCGATGCTCCCGGCGGCCGGGGCCGGCTTCTCGCTGCGCGCGCACGTCGATGTGCCGGACGGCGGCGCCGAGGGCGTGCTCGCCGCCATCGGCGACTCCCAGGGCGGCTGGGGCCTCTACCTCCTCGACGGCCGGCCCACCGCCTGCTTCGCGCTGCTCGACCACACCGACGTCGTGCGGTCGGAGACCGCCGTCCCCGCGGGCAGCCACGTGGTGGGGCTGGACTTCCGTCCCGCCGACGCCGACGGCCCCCAGCGACTGGACCTCTCCATCGACGAGGAGGTCGTCGCGACCGGGCCGGTCCGCGGCACGTTCTTCCTCCCCCAGCTGTCCTCGGCCGCCGTGGGGCTGACCATCGGCCACGACCGCGGCCTGCCGCTGTGCCCGGACTACGCGACCCCCTTCACCTTCACCGGCGACCTGGACCGCGTGGTCATGCGCAGCGGTGCCGCCGCGACCTTCGAGGTGCCGACCGCGGAGAAGCGGGTCCGGGCCGCCATGTCCGGGGACTGAGGCCGGTGACCTCCGCCCCGACCTCGCCCGGTCGACGCGAGCGGCACAAGCGGACCACCCGCCAGGCGCTGGAGGAGGCCGCGCTCGTGCTCTTCGCGCGCGACGGCTTCGACGCCACGACCGTGGAGGCGATCGCCGAGCGCGCCGAGGTCTCGCCGCGCACCTTCTTCCGCTACTTCGCGGCCAAGGAGGAGGTCCTCGACATGGGGTGGGCCGAGCGCCGCGAGCGCCTGGCCCGGCTCGTGCGTGAGGCCCCGGCCGTCGCCGACGACCTCGCCGCCGCGGTGGCAGCACTGGAGGGCATCGCCGTCGACTTCGAGGCCGAGCGGCACCGGGTCGTGCTGCGCGCGGCCGCCGTCGCGAGCTCCTCGGCGCTGCGCGGGCGCACCGCCGACACCCTCACCGCCTGGGAGGCCACGCTGGCCGAGGGACTGGCCGCCCGGCGCGGTCTCGACGCGCCCGACGAGGAGGCCGGGGTGGCCGCCGCCGTCGCGGTGGCGCTGTGGCGGTGGGCGATCCGCCGGTGGGCCGCGTCGGCCGCGTCGGCCGCGGACCATGCTGCGACCGACCCGGTCGAGCCGCGCGGCGACGCGCCCGGCGGCGTACCCCTGCGGGAGCTGCTGCAGCGGGCCGCCGCCCACCTGGGCACGACCTGAGGCGCCGCCCCCGCGTGGAGGCGGCGGCCCCCGTCAGCTGACGGTGGTGATGCCGTTGCAGGTGTACTTCGTGCTGCCGAGCGGGACGAACTTGCCGCCCTTGACCTGGATCAGCCGGAAGCACTCGCCGGTGCTCTTGGGGCCGACCCGCTGCGGCGCGTGCAGGCCGTTGGCGGTCCAGTTGTCGGTCTTGCGGATCGCGGCGATGAGGCTCTCCCGGGAGAGGTCGCCCCCGAGCTTGGCGGCGGTCTCGACGAAGAGCCGCGCGGCCGACCAGGAGAACACCCCGAAGAAGTCTGGGGTGGCGCCGGGCTTCGTGGCCTGCAGCCAGTCGAGGTAGAGCTTGGTCTCCGGGCTGGTCGAGGCCTCCTCGAAGGGCACGAAGTTCATGTAGATCGTGACGCCCTCGACGTCCTTGCCGCCCTGCTCGAGGAAGCCCGGCTCGTACGCCGTGGGGTCGATCATGAACACGTCGGGGTCGTAGCCCTGCTGGGTCATCGCCTGCGCGAGCCGCACGAACTGCGGGATGGCGCCGGTGATCTGGACGTAGCCCACGCCCTCGTCCTTGAGCTGCTGGACGTAGGGCGCGTAGTTGAACTCCGAGACCTCGATGCCCCGCACGACGGTGAACCGCATCCCGCGCTTGGTCATCGCCTTGGGCTGGAGCTGGCCGTTCTCGGCGGCGGCGCCGGCGTTGATGTAGAGCGACGCGGCGTTCTGCGCGGCGTCGGGGAAGTTCTTCAGGACGTGGTCGGCGACGACGTTGTTGACCTCGCCGGCGATCGTGGACTGCGCGCCGAAGCAGGTGGCGCACCGCTGCCGCGGACCGGTGACGCCCGCCGAACGCAGGTCCGGGAGCCCGCACTGCTCGGTGACGGCCGCACCGCCGGAGTCGAACGCCGACATCGAGCCGACCATGGCGAAGACGTTCTCGCAGGCGTCGGCGTGGTTGCGCTGGTCGGCCGGGTCGTCGGTGCGGGAGTCGTAGTTCTTCAGCACCAGGGTGCGACCGCAGATGCCGTCGGGGTTGGACTTGTTGAAGTAGGCGACGAACGCCTTCGTGGCGTCCTGCGCCGACTCGAAGAGCCCCGGCACGGGGCCGGAGATGTCGGAGGAGTTGCCGATCGTGATCGTGGTGTCGGTGATGCCGGGGCCGTTCTTGAAGCCGTCGCACGAGCCCGCCTTCACCGGCGGGCCCTCGGGGCCGGCCTGCGGACCGCCGGAGTCGTCGCCCTGCGGACCGGAGCCGGTGTCGCCGCCGGAGCTGGAGTCGGTGCCCGAGCCGGTGTCCGTGGTGGTCCCCGTGCCGGAGCCGGTGTCACCGGAGGTCACCGTGCCGTCGTCGCCGACGGCGACCGGCTGGCCGTCGGCCCCGACGACCACGCCGCCGGTGCCGGTGGTGCCGCCCGCGGCGACCACGTCACCCGGGGCGAGCTGGGAGCCGCAGGCGCTGAGCAGCAGCACGGTGAGCGCGACGGAGGCCGTCGCGAGCCTGGAACGGGACCGGGACACCGGACCTCCTCGTGGACGCGTTACCCCCTCAACGACCCACGGGGGCCGAGGTGACGCAGGTCACGAGAACAAGTTCTAGTTCCGCTCCCGCCCCGGCGAACCGGCGTGTCGATGCGCCGGCGCGGGGTCAGTCGATGTCGTCGCCGGGGTCCGGCGAGCTGCCGGGCCGGGAGGGGCCGGTCGCGGGGCCGGAGTCCGGGACGTCCGGCGGCGTCGAGACCTCCGGGTCGAGCTCCTCGAGGTCCTCGGGGTCCTCCGGCCGCTCGAGGGCGACGTACTCCCCCAGGTCCCAGCGCCCATTGGTCTGCAGGAAGACGCCCTGCAGCCCCACGGCCCGCCCGTCGCGGTAGGTCACCAGCGTCACCTGCGCCTCGCGGCGCGGCTTGCTGCCCAGGGCGAAGGCGTACGCCGCCCCGCCGGTCGTGCCCATCGTGTAGCGGTAGCCGATCTCCCCGTCGGGGCCCTCGATGAGCTCGGGACCGGCGTCGACGTGCAGGTGGCCGCCGAGGACCAGCTCCACGCAGCCGCGGGTCAGCGCCTCGGTGGCGAGGTTGGCGTCGTGGACCAGGATCGTCGAGACCGGCTCGTCCTGCTCGCACGCGAGGTCGGCCAGCCGCGACCCGACCTCGGCGAAGGACAGGCCGGTCTCGTCGCGCCAGGAGCCGAGGCCGCTGGAGCGCGGATCCGCCAGGCCGAGCAGCGTGCCGCCGGTCGGCCCCTCCTCGACCTCGCCGTCGAGCATCCGCCAGCCGTGGTCGCTGAGGTAGTCGGCGACGAAGTCGCCGTTGTCGTGGTTGCCGGCGACACCGATGCGCTCGTAGCCGTCGAAGGCCGCGGTCACCGAGTCCAGGGAGAAGGCCTCCCAGGTGGCGCCCGTGGAGGTGTCGTCGCCCCCGTTGTAGACCACCCGAGCGCCGGCGGCGTCGCCGACGGCGCGGGCGACCGCGTCCATCCCGATGTTGTCGTGCCGGTCGGAGACGAAGACGACGACCTCCTCGTCGTCCTCCGGCAGCCGCAGGTCGAGCTCCCCGGCAGCCTCCGCGGCGGCGGCGTAGAAGCCGCGGGACTTCTCGTAGGTCGTGACGGCGCTCTCGATCAGCCGGCGGGTCTGGTTGGTGGTGACGTCGCCGCGCACCTCGACCCCGTCGAGCTCCGCGGGCACCGGGACGTCGGATCCGAGGAACTCCTCCAGCGCGACCCAGCTCCGGTCGTCGGCCACCCGGCCGTCCTCGGGGGTCCACGGCTGCCACCACGCGACGCCGACCGCCACGCCCGCGGTCACCGTGAGGGCGCCGCGCCGGCTCGGCAGGGCGCGCAGCAGCTCGCGGCGCCGGCGCGGACCCACCAGCACCCACACCAGGACGGGTACGGCGCCGGCCGCGGCACCCCGGAGGGCGGCCTGGGTCGCCATGTCGGTCACGGCCTCGCGCACCCGCGCCTGCGCGCCCTCGGGGCTCGACGCGATCACGGCGTAGCGGTCCACGAGCTCGGGGGTGCTGCGGGCGTCGGTCTTGCCCAGCGTGATGTCGACGCCCAGCGGGGCGCCGGAGTCGATGCGCAGGTCGGGCAGCACCGGCCCGGTGCGCACCACGACGTGCCGGTCCAGCGTGGGCCGGACGACCGCGTCGTGGCTGGCCAGCGTCAGCTCGCGCGACGAGCCGAGGAAGAGCGTCAGCCCGGCCAGGACCGCCAGCCCCGTCCAGGCACCGAGCAGCGCCAGGCCGTGCAGCCCGCGACCGGTGTGGTGCCAGAGCGTGCGCCGTGGTCGGGCGGCCCCAGGCTCGATCGGGGGGTCGGCCGGGGGGTCGGGCGGACCCTCGGTCCCCGGTCCGCCCGGGGGGTCGGCGGGGGTCATCCGGTCAGTCCCGGGCCCTCGCCACGGCGTACAGAGCGACGCCGCAGGCGACACCGGCGTTGAGCGACTCCACGGAGTTGACCATCGGGATCGAGACGAGCATGTCGCAGGTCTCCGCGACCAGGCGGGACAGGCCGTCGCCCTCGGAGCCGACGACGAGCACCAGCGGGCCGTCGGCGAGGTCCATCGCGGGCAGCTCGACGTCACCGTCGGCGGCCAGGCCGACCACCATGCAGCCGGCGTCCTGGTAGGCCTTGAGCTGGCGGGTCAGGTTGACGGTCTGGGCGACCGGGATGCGCGCCGCGGCGCCGGCGCTGGTCTTCCACGCGGCGGCGGTCATGCCGGCGGCGCGACGCTCGGGGATGACCACGCCGTGGGCGCCGAACGCGGCGGCGCTGCGGACCGCGGCGCCGAGGTTGCGGGGGTCGGTGACGGAGTCGAGGACGACGATCAGCGGCTTCTCGCGCTGCTCGGCGGCGAGGGCCAGCAGGTCGTCGGGGTGGGCGTACTCGTAGGCCGGGATGCGCGCCGCGATGCCCTGGTGGACCGCGCCGTTGGTGAGCCGGTCGAGCTCGTAGCGGCTCACCTCGAGGAGGCTGACCCCGCCGTCCGCGGCGAGCTGGAAGGCCTCGCGCAACCGGTTGTCGCGCTCGGTGCCCTCCGCGACGTAGAGCGCGTTGACCGGCACGCCCTCGCGCAGCGCGTCGACGACCGGGTTGCGACCGGCGATCCACTCGTTGTCGTTGGTCTTCTTGCGGGGGCGCTGGCCCTGGGCCTTCTCGGCGCGCTTCGCGGCCTTGTGGGCGGCGTGGTAGGGGCGGTCCTTGGCCTTCGGGGTCGGACCCTTGCCCTCGAGGCCGCGGCGCACGCGCCCACCGGAGCCGGCGGTCGGGTTGCCCTTCCCCGTCTTCTTGATCGCGCCCTTGCGCTGTGAATTTCCAGCCACGTCAGTGTCCTATCCGGTGGTCGAGCAGCGAGGAGCGCCAGCGACGAGCGGGCCGCTGCCGGTGGTCGAGCAGCGAGGAGCGCCAGCGACGAGCGGGCGTCGAGACCGCCATCAGGCGAGGCTCCACTTCTGTCCGTCGGGGGTGTCGGTGATCTCCACGCCGGCCTCCTTGAGGCGGTCGCGGATGGCGTCGGAGGTGGCGAAGTCCTTCTCCGCGCGGGCGGTCGCGCGCTGCTCGAGCAGCCCGGAGACCAGGGCGTCCACGACGGCGCTCATCCGGTCGTCGCCACCACCGGTGGGACCCCAGGCGGGATCGGCCGGGTCGAGGCCGAGCACGCCGAGCATGGCGCGGACGGCCGCCGCGTGCCCGGTCGGGTCGGCGGCCTTGTTGCCCTCGCGGACGGTGTCGAACAGCACGGCCATCGCGGCCGGGGTCCCGAGGTCGTCGTCCATCGCGGCGGCGAAGGCGTCGGGCACCTCGCCCGGCTCGACGGCACCCGCCCGCTCCAGGAACGCCTCGATCCGCTGGAAGCCGGTCGCGGCCTCCTCGAGGGAGTCGAAGCTGAACTCGACGTGGCTGCGGTAGTGCGCCGCGACGAGGTAGTAGCGCAGCTCGATGCCACGGAACCGCTCCAGCACCGCGGGGATCAGCAGGCTGTTGCCGAGGCTCTTGGACATCTTCTCGCCGGCCGTGGTGATCCAGGCGTTGTGCATCCAGTACGACGCGAAGCCGTGCCCCGCGGCCCGCGACTGCGCCAGCTCGTTCTCGTGGTGCGGGAAACGCAGGTCGACCCCACCACCGTGGATGTCGAAGGCCTGGCCGAGGTACTTGCCAGCCATCGCCGAGCACTCGATGTGCCAGCCGGGGCGACCCGGCCCCCACGGGCTCGGCCACGCGGCGGTCTCCGGCTCGGTCGTCTTCTTCCAGCCCTTCCACAGCGCGAAGTCGCGCGGGTCCCGCTTGCCCCGGGGATCGGCGTCCTCGGCGGCCTCCATGTCGTCGATGCGCTGGTGGGTCAGCTCGCCGTAGGAGGGCCAGCTGCGCACGTCGAAGTAGACGTCGCCGGAGCCGTCCTCGGCGGCGTACGCGTGGCCCTTCGCGATGAGGTGCTCGATCAGCTCGAGCATCTCCGGGACGTGCCCGGTGGCGGCCGGCTCGTAGGTCGGCGGCAGGACGTTGAGCGCGGCGTAGGCCGCATCCAGCTCGCGCTTCATGTCGTAGGCGAGGTTGTACCAGGGACGCCCCTGCGCGGCGGCCTTGGTGAGGATCTTGTCGTCGATGTCGGTGACGTTGCGGATGAACGACACCTCGAGGCCGCGGTGGGTCAACCAGCGCCGCAGCACGTCGAAGTTGACCGCACTGCGCACGTGACCGACGTGCGGCTCGGACTGCACGGTGAGACCGCAGACGTAGACACCGGCCTTCCCCTCCTCGAGGGGTGCGAAGTCACGGACCTCGCGGGTCGCGGTGTCGTACAGCCGGATGCTCACCCCTCCATCGTAGGGACGCCCCGCGCACGGGGCCGAACCCGCGCCTGCGTGACGTGCGTGGCGCCCTCCCGCTCGACCTGTGACTGGTGTGACGGGAGTGACGTACCCTCGTGCAGTGCGCCACCTGCTCCCCGCCCTCGTGCTCGCCCTGGTCGTCCCCTGGGCCCCGGTCGTGGTGACCTCGGGCGCCCCGGCCGAGGCCCGCTCGGCCTCGAAGATCCAGAGCGACCTGACCGGCTGGACCGGCGAGGAGCTCGCCGACGGGCGCACGGCCGGCACCGTCGTACGCCGGGGCCGGGTGTTCCTCAAGAGCCCGACCACCACGACGCGCATCGACGGCACGACCTACGACGTGGGCCGCTGGGTCTCGCGCTGGAAGCGACCCGGCTTCGCGTTCACCGAGCTGGTCGCCTCGTGGGAGGCCAAGACGCCCGGCGACTCGCTCGTCGAGGTCGAGGTCCGCGGGCGGGACGCCTCGGGACGCAAGAGCTCCTGGGACAGCCTCGGTCGCTGGTCCTACGGCGACAAGTACTTCGCGCGCACCAGCCTCGGCAGCCAGGACGACGACCTCGCGCGCGTCGCGACCGACACCTGGCGCACGGCCTCCGCGGCCGGCCTGGAGCGGTGGCGGCTGCGGGTCTCGCTGCTGCGGCGTACCGGTGCGAGCACCAAGCCGCCGAGCCTGGGCCACGTCGCCGCGACCACCTCGCGCCGCCCCTCCAGCAGCCCGTCGACCTCCAAGCCCGGCAAGGTCGCGCGCGCCGGTGGCGCCGTGCTCGACGTCCCGCGCTACAGCCAGATGGTCCACGAGGGGCACTACCCGCAGTGGGGCAACGGCGGCGAGGCGTGGTGCTCGCCGACGTCGGTGTCGATGGTGCTCGGCTACTACGACGCGCTGCCGAAGGAGAAGGACCACTCCTGGGTCCCCGAGGGGCACACCGCGCCGTGGGTCGACCACGGCGCGCGGATGACCTACGACCACGGGTACGACGGCACCGGCAACTGGTCCTTCAACGTCGCGTACGCCGCCCGGCTGGTCGGCCGCGCCGACGTGTCCCGGCTCCCGGACCTGCGCGCGGTCGAGCGGCTCGTGGCCGACGGCGTGCCGGTGATCATCTCGATCGCCTTCGGTTCCGGCGAGCTCTCCGGCGCCCCCATCTCCGCCTCCAACGGCCACCTGCTCGTGGTCGTCGGGTTCACCGCGAGCGGCGACGTCGTCGTCAACGACCCCGCCGCCGACTCCCCCGCCGGCGTCCGCCGCACCTACGACCGGGCCCAGCTCGAGCGCGCCTGGCTGGACGCCTCCACCGGCACCGCCTACGTCCTCCGCGACTGACGAGCCTGCCGAGAGGTCACTCGCGCACGGCCCAGAGGTCACTCGCGCACGGCTCGGCCGTGCATGAGCGACGGCTCGGCCGTGCGTGAGTGACGGCTCGGCGACCGGTCAGGCCCCGTAGCCGCCGTCGACGTCGAGCTTCTGGCCGGAGATGAAGCCGGCGCGGTCGGAGGCGAGGAAGCAGACGGCCTCGGCGATGTCGTCGGCGGTGCCGAACGTGCCGAGGGGGATGTTGCGGCGGGTGATCTCCAGCGCCTCCTCGGACAGGTCCCCGGAGCCGATGAGCCGGGCGGCCATGCCGTCGGTGAGCATGCCGGGGCCGACCGCGTTGACGCGGACGCCGTAGCGCCCCTCCTCGACCGCGAGCGCGCGCACCATCGCCTCGACCGCGGCCTTCGGGGCCGAGGACAGCCCGTCGCGCTTGGGGAAGCGGGTGGTGGCCGCGGTGGTGACGGCGACGACGGCCCCGTGGCTCTCGCGCAGCGCCGGCAGGGCCGCCCGGACCGCGGTGAAGAACCCGCCGGCGTCGTCGTGCAGCTGGGTGGCCATCTCCTCGGCGGAGACCCGGCCGAGGTGGACCATCGGCACGTGCGGGCCGGCCGCGTGGACCAGCGTGTGCAGCCCCCCGTGCTCGGCCACGACGGCCGCGACGACCCGCTCGGCCTGCGCGGCAGCGTCGGGCGACCCGAGGTCGAGCCGGTGCGAGGACACGCCCTCGGCCGGCGTACGACGGTGGGTGACCGCGACCGTGGCGCCGCGCTCCGCGAGCATCGACGCGACCCGCGCGCCGATGCCGCCGTTGCCGCCGACGACCAGCGCCGCACCCCGACGTCCGGCGAAGTCCTGCTCCACGCTCAGGCCTCCTCAGCGGAGAAGTCGACCACGTCGTGGCCGGTGGCGCCGTCGGGGAGCACGTCGCGCTCGACCGGTGTCTGCACGACCCCGTCGGCGTCGGTGGCCCGCACCCGCATCAGGTGGTCGCCGGGGCCGACGTCCACGGTGCCGCCCCACTGCACCCAGGTGTCGGCGCTGGGCACCCGCCCGAGCTCCATCGGCTGCCAGGGCCCGCCGTCGAGGGAGACCTCGACCGCGGAGATCCCGGTGTGCTGGTGCCAGGCGACACCACCGACCCGGACCGGACCGGCGACGACCGTCGAGCCGGACCGCGGGACGTCGATGCGGGAGGCGGTCTTCACCGGCCCGCGCTCGCCCCAGCCGCGCTGGGTCCAGTAGGCGTCGACGTTGGCGAACCGCGTGACCTCCATGTCCACGACCCACTTGGTCGCCGACACGTAGCCGTAGAGCCCGGGCACCACGGTGCGCACGGGGAACCCGTGCTCGATGGGCAGCGGGCTGCCGTTCATCGCCAGCGCGAGCATCGCGTCGCGGTCGTCGGTGAGGGCCTCGAGCGGCGTGGCGCAGTTCCAGCCGTCCTGCGAGGTCTGCAGCACCGCGTCGGCCCCGTCGAGCACCCCGGCCTCGGCGAGCAGGTCGGCGGTCCGCACGCCGCTCCACCAGGCGTTGCCGACCAGCGGGCCGCCGATCGGGTTGCTGACGCAGCACAGCGTCACCCAGGCGTCGGTCAGGCCGCGGTCGAGGAGGTCCTGGTAGCCCAGCACCACCTCACGCTCGACCATCCCGTGGATGCGCAGCGACCAGTCGGCGGGCTCGATCGCGGGCACCACGATCGCGGTGTGGATCCGGTAGAACTCCTCGGTCGGCGTCTGCCAGGGGCCCAGCCCCGGCACGTCCGGGTGCGCGCCCGCGGGCACCCGCGGCGCGCGCACGTCGAGCCGCAGCAGCCGCCGGACCTCCTCGACCTGGCGGCGCCCGCTGCCGACGACGCGCCCGGCCACACCGGCCGCCACCGCGGCCGCGCCGAGCAGACCGGCGCGCACGAGGAACTGCCGCCTCCCCCGGGAGTACGCCGCCGCGCCGGTCGATCCGGGCTCGGGTGCCTCGCCGGCGACCGCGTCGGCCCGCCGCAGCGGCTCGGTGAGCAGCGAGAGCACGACCAGCCAGGTGACGTAGCCGACCGCCACGGGCAGCAGGTCGACCCCGGACCAGTCGGCCGAGAGCAGCACCGCGACGGCCGCGAGCGTGGCCATCAGCGAGTAGACGAGGACGGGCACCCACCACCGACGACGGGCCCAGGCACCGACGTACCAGAACAGGACGACGGTGAGCACCGCCATCACCGAGAGCAGCAGCGTCTTGTTCCACGCGCCGAGGAACTTCAGCGCGAAGGAGACGATCGGTCCCGGCGTCGTGCGCACCACGAGCTCGGCGATGGCCACGACCGGTGCCTCGCGGACGGTGAGCACCATCGCGGCGGCGTAGCTGGTGAGCATGCCGGCGACGCCCGCCACGAGCCCGGCGAGCGGCCACACGAGGGCGCGCTGCTCGAGCGTGGGTCGGGGAGCCATGTGGCCATCATGACGCAGCGGTCTCCAGCGATCGGGACGGCAGGTGTGACGGTCCGGTGACGACTACCCTCCCCCGGGTGAGCGACCCCATCACCGGACTCCCCCGCGTCGGGGTCGGCACCGACGTGCACCGCCTCGTCGCCGGCGTCCCCCTCCACCTGGCCGGGTTGGCCTGGCCCGAGGAGACCCACGGCCTGGAGGGCCACTCCGACGCCGACGTGGCCGCCCACGCCGTGTGCGACGCGCTGCTGTCCGCCGCCGGCCTGGGCGACCTGGGCTCGAACTTCGGCACCAGCGAGCCCGAGTGGGCCGGTGCCGCCGGCGCCGCGCTGCTCGTCGAGACCGCTCGCCGCGTCCGCGCGGCCGGGTTCGCGATCGGCAACGTCGCGGTGCAGGTGATCGGCAACCGCCCCAAGGTCGGGCCGCGCCGCGCGGAGGCCGAGGCGGCACTCTCGGCCGCGGTCGACGCCCCGGTCACCGTCTCGGCGACCACCACCGACGGCCTCGGGCTGACCGGCCGCGGCGAGGGCGTCGCCGCGATCGCCACGGCCCTCGTCGTCCCGACCACCCCCGCACCCCCCGGACAGCCCGTAGGAGGAGCCCGATGACCGCGACCACCCACAGCCTCCTGGCCGACGACGGGGCCCGCCTGCACGTCACGACCTACGGCCGCGAGGACGCGCCCGTCACGCTGCTGCTCGCGCACTGCTGGACCGCCGACGAGCAGGACTGGCACTACCAGGTGCGGCACCTGCTCGCGACCTACGGGCCCGACCTGCGCCTGGTCACCTGGGACGCCCGCGGGCACGGCCGCTCGGAGGTCGCGCCGGAGCGCGACTGCACGGTCTCGCGGCTGGGCCGCGACCTCGGCCACGTCATCGACGCGTACGCCGGCGAGGCACCGATCGTCCTGGCCGGCCACTCGATCGGCGGCATGACGATCATGTCCCTGCCCGAGGAGCGGCCCGACCTGGTCGACCGGGTGGCGGGGCTGGTGTTCGTGGCGACCTCGTCGGGGGGCCTGGACACCGTGACGCTGGGGCTGCCGGAGATGGGGCCGTTCCTGCGGGCGCGACTGCCGCGGGTCCTCGCGACCCGGGCCCGGCTGCTCAGCCGCGCCGAGCGGCGGCGCACCCCCTCCATCGAGCGGTGGGTCGTCAACCGGTTCCTCATGGGCTCGCCGCTGCGGCTGCGCGACGCGGGCCTGGTCGTCGACCAGATGGTCAGCTGCTCGCCGGCGACGATGTCGGGCTACTACACCGACCTGATGCGCCACGAGCGCACCGCCGGCCTCAAGGCGTTCGACGGCGTCCCGACCACGGTCATGGTGGGCAGCGCCGACGTGCTGACCCCGCCCTCGCACGCGCGGCGGCTGGCGTCGGCCATCGAGGGCGCACGGATGTTCGTGCTGCCCGGCGCCGGGCACTACCTGCCGCTGGAGCGCGACGAGGCCGTCTCGGCCGAGCTGGTGGCCGCCGTGGAGCGCGCGCGCCGCTGAGCGGGCCGGGGCTCCGGCTGGGCTGCGGCTCAGGCGGCGTCTCAGGCGGCGTCGCCCCGGCGCCGACCGATGTGGACGACGCCGCCCTCGACCTTGACCTCGTAGGCCGGGACGGACACGGCGAGATCCTCCAGGCAGCGTCCGGTGCGCAGGTCGAAGCCGTGCCGGTGCAGCGGGGACGCCACGAACGGCACGTCACCACGACGGCCCACGATGCCCTTGGCGAGCACCGACGCCTTGGCGAACGGGTCGTGGTTGCCCAGCGCGTAGACGGTCTCGTCGGACATCTTGAAGATCGCCACCGCCTGACCGTGCACGAGGGCCGTGGCGCCACGCTCGACCTCGAGCTGCTCGAGCCGGCACACGGCGTGCCACTCCCCGCTCTCCCGCTGCCGGTCGCGCTGCCTGGGGGTCATGCCCGGCCGCCCGGACTCCTCAGGCCGACCACGCTGCTCTCGCGCATCGGACCTCCTTCGGCCTCCGAACGTAGGAGGCGCCGGGTACCACCGAGGTTTCTCCATGTAACAGCCGTGAAAACTCATCCCGGCCCGGCCCGCTAGCCTGCGCCGGTGACCTCCGCCCCCTCCTCCCCCGCGCCTGATCCGCCGCGTCCCGGCGTGACGGTCGTGGTGCTCGGTGCCGGCGCGGGCAACCGGGTCGGCGCCGGGGTCAACAAGGTCCTCATCGAGCTGGCCGGGAGACCGCTGCTGGCCTGGTCGCTCACCCACGCGCTGGCCACCGCCGGTGTCGACCGGGTGGTCGTGGTGGCCGCGCCCACCGAGCACACCGAGGTCGCCGACGCGCTGTCGGCGTACCTGCCCCAGGACGGCCCGGACGGCAGCCCGGACGGCAGCCCGGAGGTGGCGCTGGTGCCCGGCGGCACCTCCCGCCACGGGTCGGAGTGGGCGGCGCTGCAGGCGGTCGCGGGGCACGTCGAGGCCGGCCGCACCGACGTCGTCGCGATCCACGACGGGGCGCGCCCCCTGGCCTCCCCCGCGCTCTTCGACGCCGTGGTCGCCGCGGCCCGCCGCCACGGCGGCGCGCTGCCGGCCGCGGCCACCCACGGGCTGGTGACCGCCGACCTGACGCCGGCGCCGAGGGGGCTCGTCGGGGTGCAGACCCCGCAGGCCTTCCGCGCCCGCCCCCTGCTGGAGGCCTACCGCGCCGCCGCGCGCGACGGCTTCGAGGGCACCGACACCGCCGCCACCTTCGAGCGGTACGCCGGTCTGCCGGTCGTCGCGGTGCCGTCCACGCCCGCCAACCTCAAGGTCACCTGGCCCGAGGACCTCGCCCTGGCCGAGGAGCTGCTCAGCGCGCGGTGAGCGCCTCCAGGACGCGCACGTCGTCCTCGTCGCCGACCCGTCGGCCCTCGGCGGGCGCCTCGAGCGTCACGACCGGGAACCTCGCGGCGAGGTCGGCCGCGAGCTCGGCGAAGTCGGTGCTCGCCAGGCCCTCCAGGCCTGCCACCACCGACGCGGGCAGCACGATCGGCGAGGTGACCTGGCGCATCGCCTCGCGGTCCACGGTGTCCTGGACGACCCCGTCGGCGTCGACGGCCTTGAGCGTGTCGGTCACGGGGCGTACGCCGACGACGACCGCCTGGGTCGCCGCGCACCGCTCCACGCACGCGGCGATGAAGTCCGCGGGCGTCATCGGGCACAGCGGGTCGTGCAGCACCAGCGGCTCCTCGGCCTCGACCAGCGCCTCCCACGGGGTGCCGAGGTCGACCTGGGTGACCCCCGCCTCCCCGAGCGCCCACGCCGCGCAGGCGACCAGCGCCTCGCCGTGGCAGAGCGCGAAGGGCAGCGACCCGCGCCCGGACTCGACCACGACCCCGAGCGACCCGTCCTCGTCGTACAGCACGGGCCTCACGCTAGTCGCCCGCCCGGGAACAGCACGAGGCCCCCGGGACGGTCCCGGGGGCCTCGAGTGCAGCTGTGTGAGGTGCGGTGCTACCTCAGGAGGCGAGCACCTCGTCGAGGATGGCCTCGGCCTTGTCCTCGTTGGTGTGCTCGGCCAGGGCCAGCTCGGAGACGAGGATCTGGCGCGCCTTGGCCAGCATCCGCTTCTCGCCGGCCGACAGGCCACGGTCACGCTCGCGGCGCCACAGGTCGCGCACGACCTCGGCGACCTTCATGACGTCGCCGCTGTGCAGCTTCTCCAGGTTGGCCTTGTAGCGACGCGACCAGTTGGTCGGCTCCTCCACGTGCGCGGCACGCAGCACGTCGAAGACGCGGTCCAGACCCTCCTTGTCGACGACGTCGCGGACCCCCACGAGGTCCAGGTTGCAGGCGGGCACACGGACCACCAGGTCCTGCTGTGCGACGATCCTCAGAACGAGGTACTGCCGGTCCTCTCCCTTGATCTTCCGCATCTCGATGTCCTCGATGATGGCGGCCCCGTGATTCGGGTAGACAACCGTTTCGCCGACGGTGAAAGTCATATGTCAGGTTCCCCTTCCTAGGCCGCCATCTTAACACGGCTTCCCGGCGTGTCGGACAGCGTTTCTGCAGGTCAGAGCGCTAACAAGGGCTTGACAGATCCCGTGACGCCGTGCTGGCAGGGGGCTGTCACGAGACGTCGCGCCCACCCACCACCACCCCCACGGGGGAGCCCGTCGACACCCCGGAACCCGCCCTGTGCTGGGGAAACGCACGATCCGGGCCCCATCTACGGACATACTGCGGGGCATGGCTCGACCACGGCTGCGACGACGCGACCGCCAGGCGGATCCCACGGGCTCCGCCGCCCGATCGACCCCCGAGGGCGGCACCGAGGACGCCCGGGACGCCGACACCCCACCGGGTACGACGCTGACCGAGGTCGCCGACGACGTACCCCCTCCGCCGCCGGCCGTGCCGCGACGCCGCGTGCTCGACGCGACCCCGCTGCTGCTCCTGCGCGCGGCGCACCCCCGCCAGGCCGTCGCCACGGCGGTCCTCATGGCCGTCGCCGCGGCCCTGGCCGACCGCCCCACCCGCGACCTCGGGCTGGTGCTCGGGACCGTGCTCGTGGGCCAGGCGCTGCTGGGCTGGCACAACGACCTGGTCGACCGACGCCGCGACGCCCGGCACGGGCGCACCGACAAGCCGGTCGCCGACGGGCGCCTGGACCCGAGCACCGCGTGGTTCGCGCTGTCGTGCGCCGTGCTGCTGGTGATCCCGCTGGCGCTATCCAACGGCATCACCGCCGGCCTGCTCTACCTCGTCTCGCTCGCCATCGGCGTGCTGGGCAACTACACGCTGCGCACCGGGTTCCTCAGCTGGGTGCCGTGGGCCGCGGCGTTCGCCCTCTACCCGGCCTTCCTGTCCTTCGGCGGCTGGGGCAACCACGACGGCGGTGCCGCACCGCAACCGGCGATGACGGTGCTGGCGGCCCTGCTCGGCATCGGGGTGCACCTGCTGACCTCGCTGTGGGGCCTGGTCGCCGACCACGAGGACGGCTGGACCTACCTCCCGCTGCGACTTGGCATGAAGGTCGGAGCGGCGCGGCTGCTGGCGCTGACCGCCACCTACCTCGCCCTCGTCACCGCGGGGATGATCATCACCGGAACCCTGGTCGGCCTGCACGCCTAGGCACCGCTAGGCTGTCGCCGCCGGATCCAGATCGACCCGAAGGCTTTCCGACATGCACCTGCGCCGCTCGCTCGTGGCCGCTGCCAGCGCCCTCGCCCTGGCCTCGACCCTGTCCTCCTGCGGGTTCGACTACGCCACCGACCGGGTCTACACCCCGGCCGCAGGCCCCATCGACCGTGACGCCACCGTCGACGTGCTCTCCGCCGTCATCGTGTCCAAGGCGCCCGGCTCCGGCACCTTCATCGCCGGCCTGTCGAACAACTCCGGCTCCGAGGCGATCACCTTCGAGGCGATCCGCCCCGTCGGCGACACCAGCATCTCCTTCGAGGACTTCGAGGACCGCCGCATCCCGCGCCTGGGCTTCGAGAACCTCTCCGCCGAGGGCAACGGCATCGTCGTGACCGGCGACTTCGAGGCCGGCAACTTCGTCGGCGTCCAGCTCGCCTTCGACAACGGCGAGATCGTCGACATGCAGATCCCGGTCGTCACCGACTGCGACGAGTTCGACGGCTTCGACGTCAGCGAGTCCGAGGGCGAGGAGTACGACTGCGAGCCGCTCGAGCCCGTGGCCGACGGTCGCTACGAGAACTACCACCCCGAGGGCGAGCACTCCGACGAGGAGCACGCCGACGGCGAGGAGCACTGAGCGTGACGTACACCCTGGTCCTGCTGCGGCACGGCGAGTCCGACTGGAACGCCAAGAACCTCTTCACGGGCTGGGTCGACGTACCCCTCACCGAGAAGGGACAGGGCGAGGCCGCGCGCGGGGGTGAGCAGCTGGTCGAGGCCGGCATCCTCCCCGACGTCGTGCACACCTCGCTGCTGCGCCGCGCGATCACGACCGCGGGCCTCGCGCTCGACGCCGCCGACCGGCACTGGATCCCGGTCAAGCGCTCCTGGCGCCTCAACGAGCGCCACTACGGCGCGCTGCAGGGCAAGGACAAGAAGCAGACGCTGGAGCAGTACGGCGAGGAGCAGTTCATGCTCTGGCGCCGCTCCTTCGACACTCCCCCTCCGCCGATCGAGTCCGACGACGAGTTCTCCCAGGCCTCCGACGTCCGGTACGCCGACCTCGGCCCCGACCTGCCGGCCACCGAGTGCCTCAAGGACGTCATCGCCCGGATGGTCCCCTACTGGGAGTCCGACATCATCCCCGACCTGGCCGCCGGCAGGACCGTGCTCGTCGCCGCCCACGGCAACAGCCTGCGCGCGATCGTCAAGCACCTCGACGGCATCTCCGACGAGGACATCGCCGGCCTCAACATCCCCACCGGCATGCCGCTGGTCTACGAGCTCGACGAGTCCTTCTCCCCCGTGACCAAGGGTGGCCGCTACCTCGACCCCGACGCCGCGGCCGCTGCCGCCGCCGCGGTCGCCAACCAGGGCAAGTAGGGCCCGCGCGCGGGAAGGTCGGACTGACGTCAGTCGAACCTTCCGACTCCCGCCCGCAAGGTTTGTCGGCCAGCCGAAGGACCCGGAAGCTGGACGGAACCTGTCAACCTGCGTGGAGTCGGTCGCGGTTGGTTTCTTGGTTGATGGCCACTTGGGCCATGGGGGTCGGTACTCGGGGCGGGTGGG
>Ga0208056_100052_pt1 | contig 46159 bp, 47 predicted proteins | sample DeeseametaMP2052_FD_184178 | JGI IMG/M metagenome (GOLD analysis project Ga0208056, IMG submission 184178) | Marine microbial communities from the Deep Pacific Ocean - MP2052 (SPAdes) | ecosystem: Environmental > Aquatic > Marine > Oceanic | place: West of Cabo San Lucas, Mexico, North Pacific...
CGACCCGCTCCATCCACCGGGTGCTGGCGTCGGGACGGCCGGCGAGCGCGACGACATCCGGGTCGTGCGCCTCCCCCACGACGACGTCGACCGTGCCGTCGCCGAGGGCCGCACCGACGGCTTCACCGCGCTCGCGCTCGACGCGAAGGGGCGCCTGGTCGGCGCCACCGTCGTGGCACCGCGGGCCGGCGAGATGCTCGCCGAGCTCACGGCAGCTGTCCGCCGCGGCGACCGTCCCCGCGACCTCGGCGGGGTGATCCACCCCTACCCCGCCTGGAGCGACGGCCCGTGGAACGCCGCCCTGCTCGAGGTGCGCGCCGAGCTGGAGAAGCCGCTGCCGCAGCGTGCCACCAGGGCGCTGGTCAGGACCCGCCGTTGGTGGTCGGACCGGCGTGCCTGACGCGGGCCCTCGGCCGCGGCTGCTGCTCGTGGGCGCCGGCCATGCGCACCTGCACCTGATCGACCGGGCGGCGGAGCTGGCCGCTCACTATGAGGTCACCCTGGTCGCACCCCGCTGGTTCGACTACAGCGGCACCGCGTCGGCGGTCGCGACCGGCGACCTGCCCACCGAGGCCGGCGGGGTCGACGTCGCTGCGCTGGCTGCGCAGCACGGCGTCCGCCACGTCGTCGGGCGGCTCGTCGACCTCGATCCGCGCGCCCGCACGGCCCGGGCCGACGACGGCTCCGAGCTCACCTTCGACGTGGTCTCGCTGAACGTCGGGTCCGTGGTCGACCCGGCCCTCCTGCCGCCGCAGCGACCGGCGAGCGTGGTGCCGACCAAGCCGCTCACCGGACTGGAGGCGCTGCGGGCGACCTCCGGCCGGCGGGTCAGCGTGGTCGGCGGAGGCGCCAGCGGCCTCGAGCTCGCTGCTCACGCAGCGGCCGCCGGTGCCCGGGTGACCCTGCTCGCCGAGGAGGTGGGCGGCGACCTGCCGGCCGGAGCGGTACGCCGCCTCGCACGCTGCCTGCGCGCACGCGGGGTCGCCCTGCGACCCGGCGTCGCCGTGGTCGCGGTCGGTGCCGAGGTCACGATCCTGGCCGACGCCAGCGAGGTGCCGCACGACCTCGCGATCCTCGCGACCGGGCTGGTCGCCCCACCCGAGCTGGCCCGGTGGGGGCTCGGCGACGAGCGCGGGGTGCCCGTGACCGCGACGCTGGCCCACCCCGAGCACCCGCACGTCCTGGCGGCCGGCGACTGCGCACACTTCCTGCCCTCACCCCTGCCGCGGGTCGGCGTGCACGGCGTGCGGCAGGGACCGGTGCTGCTCGCCGGGCTGCTCGCGCGGGCGCGGGGCGAGCAGGCTCCGGCGTACCGACCCCAGCGCCGCTGGCTCGCGGTCCCCGACCTCGGCGACGGCCGCGGTCTGGCCGTCCGCGGTCGCTGGTGGTGGGAGGGGCGCGCAGCACTGTGGCTCAAGCGCCGCATCGACCGCCGTTGGCTGGCCCGCTACTCCTGATCGGGGTCCACGCCCTCCCGGCGCAGCAGACGCCGTCCCCACCAGCCACCGACGACCACGAGCAGCACGAGGCCGGCGACGGCCACCACGATGCCCAGCGGGTTCGCCCCCGATGCCCCGACCGCGGCGTAGGCGGTGGCACCCGGGAGCATCCCGAGTGCCGAGCCGAGGAGGTAGTGCCGGAACCTCACCCCCACCAGGCCGGCGGCGTAGTTGAGCGGGGTGAAGGGGAAGACGGGCACCAGTCGGACCGCCAGCACCGCCGGCAGGCCGTGGTGCGCGAGCACCCGGTCGGCCTGCGCCAGCCGTCCCCCGAGCAGCCGGTCCACGGCCGGACGCCCCAGACGGCGCCCGACCGCGAAGCCGCCGACCGCACCGAGCAGCGCCCCCAGCCACGCCAGCAGCACGCCCTGGAGCAGGCCGAAGAGCGCCCCGGCCAGGATCGTGAGCACCGAGGCGGGTGTCGGCACCAGCACCAGAGCGGCGTACCCCAGCACGTAGAGGACCGGACCCCACGCCCCGGCGCCCTCGACGCTCTCACGCAGCTGCTGCGGGCCGTCCCAGCCGGAGAGCTGGACCCCGACGGCGACGGCCACGAAGACCAGCACGAGCCCTCCGAGCCGCAGCAGGGCGCCCCGTCGCTCCGAGGCGCTGCCCGTCATCGCACACCCGCCAGCAACCGCCGCCCCACCACGACCCGCTGGAGCGCCGACACCCCCACCACGCCGGCCCAGGCCCAGGCCAGCACCGCCGCGGAGCCGGGGAGCAGCAACCACAGCGCGTGGACCACGATGGTCTCGGTGCCCTCGGCCAGCCCGCCGATGAAGCTGAAGGTGCGCCCGTCGTCGAGCCGAGCGCCGGTCCGTTCGGCGGCGGAGGAGAAGGCCAGGAAGGCCGCCCCGTTGAGGTAGTAGGCCAGCAGCACCGACAGGAACGCCGCCCACTCCCAGGTCTCGGCCGACCCTCCGGACAGGGCGCCGGTCGTCCCGAGCGCCACTCCCACGACCCCGGAGCCGTAGGCGGCGAAGTCGGCGGTGATGTCGAGGAACCCGCCGGCCTCCGTCCCGCCCCCGCGGCGCCGCGCGAGCGGTCCGTCGAGCCCGTCGAGGAGGCGCGAGGCCAGCCAGGCGGCGAGGGCCCAGGGCCACAGCGCGAACGCGGCCAGGCACGCACTGGACAGGGCCAGCAGCAGGCCCGTCACGCTGAGCCGGTCCGGGCTCACCCACGGTCGGTCCAGGGCCCGGGCCATCCGGTCCAGCGGGGCGTCGAGGCGACGACGTACGGCCGCGTCCAGCACACGTCCTCCTCCATCGGGGTCCATCCGGCGGCGCGTCGGCCACGAACGACTCGCGCACCGCCACCATGTCACCTCCGGCGACACGGACACCCCGGGAAGGCCCCGAGACCCCCGATGTGTTCCCGGAGCACCCCCGACGTCCCACGCACCGACCAGGAGCCCACGTGCCGCGCACCCCCCGACTCCCCCTCGCCCTCGGGGCGCTCTGCCTGCTGGCCACCGCGTGCGCTGCGCCGGCGGTCGACACGGCCACTCCCTCGGACCGGTCCTGGGAGGAGGTCCTGGCCGCGGCCGAGGGGCAGACGGTCGACCTGTGGATGTGGGGCGGCGACGAGCGCGGCAACGCCTACGTCGACGACGTGCTGGCGCCGGCCGCCGCCGAGCTCGGCGTGACACTGCGACGGGTCCCGGTCACCGACACCAAGGACGCGCTGCGACGCGTCCTGGCCGAGCGGGCGGCCGGCGAGGAGGACGGCACGGTCGACCTGGTCTGGGTCAACGGCGACAACTTCGCCACCGGCCGCGAGGCCGGCGCCTGGGCCTGCGGCTGGGCCGGGACGCTTCCGAACGCGGCGTACGTCGCCGAGGACGACCCGCTGGTGACCGAGGACTTCGGGGTGGCCACCGAGGGGTGCGAGTCGCCGTGGCACAAGGCGCAGTTCGCCTTCGTCTACGACGAGGCCCGGGTCGAGGACCCGCCGACCTCGCTGGCCGGGCTGCTGGACTGGGCCGAGGAGAACCCCGGCCGCTTCACCTACCCCGCGCCGCCCGACTTCACCGGCTCGGTCTTCGTGCGCCAGGCGTTGTACGCCGTCGCCGGCGGGGCCGAGAGCGTCCCCGGCACCTACGACGAGGACGCGGCCGCCGCCCTCACCCCCGCCCTGTGGGAGAGACTGCGCGAGGTCGCGCCGTCGCTGTGGCGCGAGGGCCGCACCTACCCACGCGACTCGGTGGCGCTGGACAGGCTCTACGCCGACGGCGAGATCGACTTCACCATGACCTACGGACCCGCGACGCTGACCGACCTGGTGGCCGACGGGACGTTCCCCGAGACCACCCGCGTGCTGACGCTGGCCGAGGGCACCGTCGGCAACGCCAGCTTCCTCGCCATGCCCGCCACCGCCGGCGACCCGGAGGGTGCCATGGTCGTCGCCGACCTGGCGCTCTCCCCCGAGCAGCAGGCGCTGAAGGCCGACCCGGGCGTGTGGGGCCAGTTCACGGTGCTCGACCTCGACCTGCTCGACCCCGCGGACCGGGCGCGCTTCGAGGAGCTCCCGCAGTCCGACGTCGTCCCGCCGTACGACGAGCTGTCCCGCGACGCCCAGCCCGAGCTCGCCTCCAGCTGGGTCGCCCCGCTCGACGAGGGCTGGCGCCGCGAGGTCGTGGGGCGCCGGTGACGCTGGGGACACAGGAGGGACGACAGCCACGGGCGGTCGCGGACCTGCTGCCGGTGGTGCCGATCGCGGTGGTCGCCGGCGGCGGCATGGCGGCCGTCGTCGCGACCTCCTGGGGGCTGATGCCCCTCTACGGCGAGCCGACCCCCGGGGCCGACGGCTGGCGGCAGGTGGCCACCGACCTCGGCCCCGCGGTGCGCGAGACCCTGGTCCTCTCGGTGGGCGCGACCGTGCTGGCGCTGGTCGTGGGCCTGGGCATCGCGCTCGTGCTGCTGGCCGGCTCCCCGCTGGTGCGGGCGGCCTCGCTCGCCGTGCTCGCCGTCCCGCACCTGGTCGGAGCGACGAGCGTCCTGTTGTGGCTCGGTGACGGCGGGTGGGGCGCCCGGCTCACCGGAGCAGGCCCCGCCACCTGGCCCGAGCTGGTCGCCGGTCCGTGGCCGGTCGCCACCGTGCTGGCGCTGGCCTGGAAGGAGTCGGCGTTCGTCGCCCTGGTGGTGCTGGCTGCCGTGGCACCGGGGCACCGCGAACGCATGGAGACCGCCGCGACCCTGGGCGCGCGGCCGCTGCAGCGCTGGACCCGCGTGCTCGTGCCGTCCGCCGCCCCCGCACTCGCCGCCACCGGCCTGGTCGTGCTCGTCTACTCCATCGGCAGCTACGAGGTCGTCTGGCTGCTCGGCCGCACCACCCCCGAGCCGCTCTCGGTGCTCTCGTTCCGCCTGTTCGGGTCCATCGAGCTCCTCGACCGGCCAGCGGCCGCCGCAGCCGCCGTCACGGGCTCCGCGCTGGCCCTCGGCCTCACGCTGGTCGCCGTCGCGGCCGGCGCCCGGGTCGGCCGCTCGCTGGGAGCCCCCTCGTGAGCGCCACCGCCGCCACCGCCGTACGCCGCAGCGCGACCGGCCTGGCTCTCCTCTGGCTCCTCGCGCCGCTGCTGCCGGTGGTGCTGTGGGCGGTCTCCTCGCGGTGGTCGGGGCGTGCCCGGCTCCCCCAGGAGCTCGGCCTCGACGGCTGGACCGCCGCCCTCGAGGCCGGACTGGCGCCCGCGCTGGTGAGGTCGGTCCTGCTGGGCCTGGCCGTGGCCGCCGTGGCGACTCCGCTGGGCGCGTGGGCCGGACGGCTGCTCGGCTGGCGCATCGCGCGGCGCCCGCGGCTGCTCGCCGTGGCCCTGGTGCTGCCGGTGCTGCTGCCGCCGCTGGCCGTCGCGATGGGCCTGGACGTCGTGGTGCTGCGCATCGGCGTGCCCGGACCGCTCGCGGTGCTCGCCGTCCTGACCGTGCTGGCGCTGCCCTACACCGCCTTCACCGCCGCCGCCGGGTTCGCCCGTGTCGGCCCCGGGCCCGAGGAGCAGGCCCGCACCCTGGGCGCGAACCCTCGACAGGCGCGGTGGCTGGTGACCTGGCCGGCGCTGCGACGCAGCCTGGCGGTCGCCGGGTTGCTGGCCTTCCTGGTGGGGTGGAGCGACTACGTCGTGACGCTCCTGCTCGGCGGTGGGCAGCTGGTCACCCTCCCGCTCCTGCTGGGCGCCAGCGCCTCCGGGACCGGCAACGAGCCGACCACCGCCGCGCTCGCGGTGGTGGCCGCCTCGCCGGGGCTGCTGCTGCTCGTGGTCGCGGCACTCGTCCTGCGCGCGGCCCGCGCCGACGCCACCGGGCGGTCGGGGAGGATGGCGCGATGACGGGTCTGGCCCTGGAGCGCGTGCGGCACCGCTACCCCGACGCGACGGTCGACAGCGTGCACGCCGTCGACCTCGAGGTCGCGTCCGGCGGGATGCTGGCGCTGGTCGGTCCGTCCGGCTCCGGGAAGAGCACGCTGCTCCGGGTGGCCGCGGGGCTCGAGCAGCCCACCGCCGGCCGGGTGCTGCTCGGCGACCGCGACGTGACCGCGCTGCCGCCCGAGCGCAGGGGACTGAGCGTGGTCTCCCAGCGACCCCATCTCTTCGACCACCTCGACGTCACCGGCAACGTCGCCTTCGGCCCTCGCGTGGCGGGCGTGCCCCGTCGCGAGGCACGGACCCGCGCGCGGCGCTACCTCGACCTCGTGCACCTCGACGAGCTCGGGCGCCGTCGCCCCGGTCAGCTCTCCGGCGGCCAGCAGCAGCGCGTCGCGCTGGCCCGCGCGCTGGCGACCGGCCGCGAGGTGCTGCTGCTGGACGAGCCCTTCGGGTCCCTGGACGCCGCCCTCCGCTCGGCGATGCACGAGCTGCTCGGCGAGCTGCGGGCCGCCGTCGACCCGACCGTCCTGCTGGTCACCCACGACCTCGACGAGGCCGCGCTGGCCGAGCGCGTCGGGGTGCTCGTGGACGGCCGGCTGCACCAGGTCGCGGAGCCCGGCGAGCTCTACCGCCGTCCGGCCACCCTCACCGTCGCCCGTCTCCTCGGTGGCTTCGTCGAGGTGCCCGGCACGGTGGTGCCGACGACCGGCGGTCCGCAGCACCGCTCCGCGTGGGGCTGCTGGTCGCTGCCCGGCGACGCGGGTGCCGCCGGACGGTCGACGTCGGGCGACGCGGTGCTCCTGGTGCGCCGCGAGGACCTGCGGCTCGTGCCCGACGGGCCCCGGGACGGGCACCCGACCGGGCCGGGCGTGCGGGGGCGGGTGGTCGCCTCCCGTCGCCGAGGCGTGCGGGTGGTGGCCGTGGTCGAGACGTCCGACCGGTCCCGGGTGGAGGTCGAGCTGGCCCCCCGCGAGGACGTCGCCGTGGGTACGCCGGTGGGCGTGCGTCCCACCGACGGGGCCGCCGTGTGGGCGGTCGATGCACCCCAGTGCGACCCCTCGAGCCTCACACGTCACACGCGCCACGCGGCCCACCTCCCCGGATCGGGCCCTCGCGCTTGCGACGATGCCCTGCGTGACTGAGCCGACCCCCTGGACCCCGACCAGTCGCCGTACCCTCGGGAAGGCGGCCGTGGCCGCCACCGTCGCCGTCGGAGCGGTGGGCGCCGCGGTGCGCCTGTCGCAGGACGACGACCCGAAGCTGCGCCCCGGCGGCGCCCTGGCCCTCTCCGCCGACGACGGCTCGGACGTCGCGGCGCTCGAGACCGGGCTGCGCCTGCAGGAGCGGTCCAGCGGCGTGCTGCAGTCCGAGGCCCTGCCCACCTCGACCTACTCCATGGCGGCGGTGACCTGGGCGCGGCCCGAGGACCGTCCCGAGGTGCTCGTCCGGGCACGGAGGAGCGACGGCTGGAGCGACTGGACCCGCCTGCCCGTCGTGGAGGACCGACCCGACGACGACCCCGCGGTGCGCACCGGCACGGCTGCCTGGTGGTTCGGCCCCAGCGACGCGGTCCAGGTGCGGCTCTCCCGCGGCCCCGCGCCGAAGGGGATGCGGCTGGTGCTGCTGCACCCCGCCTCCCGCCCCGACGACGAGCTCTCCCCCCGCACCGCCGCGCGCCGCTCCACCGGCACGCCCAAGGCGCCGCGGCCCGACATCCGCACGCGCAAGCAGTGGGGTGCCGACGAGTCGTGGCGCGACGGCAGCCCCCGCACGAACCGGACGATCGAGCAGGTCCACGTCCACCACACCGTCAGCGGCAACACCTACTCCCGCAAGGAGACCGCGGCGCTGATCCGCGGCATGTACCGCTACCACACCAAGTCCCTGGGGTGGTCCGACATCGGCTACAACTTCCTCGTCGACCGCTTCGGGCGGATCTGGGAGGGCCGCGCCGGTGGGATCGCCCAGCCGGTGCGCGGCGCCCACACCCTGGGCTTCAACGACACCTCGATGGGCGTCTCGGTGATCGGCAACTTCGAGCAGGCTGCCCCCAGCGAGGCGATCATCGACGCGCTCGGCGCGCTGGCGGCGTGGAAGCTCGACGCCTACGACCGCCGCCCTCGCGGGAGGACGACGGTGGAGTCCACCGGCAGCGACAAGTACGCCGCCGGCCGGATGGCCACCCTGCGCGTCATCGACGGGCACCGCGACACCAACGACACCGCCTGCCCCGGCTCGAAGCTCTACGCCCGGCTCGACGACGTCCGAGACCGCGCCCACCGCGTCATCAAGGCCTCGCGGGCCGGCCGGCCGGTGGACGAGCCCGAGGAGCCGGAGGTGGTGGGCGTGGTCGAGCCCGCCCGGGTCGGCGGGGTGGCCAAACCCGGCAAGGGGCTGAAGGTCGTCAAGGGCCGCTACGACCCCGACGGCGCCCGGTCGAGCTACCAGTGGCTGCGCGACGGCGACCCGATCGCCGGCGAGACCGCCTGGCGCTACCGCCTCGGCCAGGCCGACCTCGGGCGCCGGATCGCCGTGCAGGTGACCACGCGCTCGGGCTCACGCACCCCGGCGCTGGAGGTGACGCCCGCCCGCCGGGTCACCTCGCCGGTCGTGCTCGAGGTCAACGCCCGCCGCACCCGCGGCGTGGTCCGGGCCAAGATCCGGCTGCGCAGCCCCGAGGGCCTCGACCGCGAGCCCACCGGCACCGTCACCGTCTCCATCGGCAACCGCACCGAGCAGGTCCGGGTCCGCGACCTGGGCAAGCCGGTGTGGTTCGGTCGCGGCAAGAAGCTGGCCAAGTCCGCGACCCGCCTGGTCGTGCGCTACGAGGGCGACGCCGCCTTCCGGCCCGCTGAGCGGACGCTCGACCTGCCCCCCACGCAGCGCTGAGCGGGCCTCATGCCCCGACCGGGGCACAGCAGCCGCTCGGCTCGCCGTCGTACGCCGCTCCCACCCCGCAGACGCCGGTCTCGGGGAGCACCAGGTCGACGCGGGAGGCCGCCTTGTGGTCGCCGGCGACCTCGGCGACGACCGAGCGCACCTGCTCGTAGCCGGTCAGCGCGAGGAACGACGGCGCCCGGCCGTAGGACTTCATGCCGACCAGGTAGAGCCCGCCCTCGGGCTGACGCAGCAGAGCGGCCCCGTGCGGGCTGACGGTGCCGCAGGAGTGGAACGCGGGGTGGATCTCCGGCGCCAGGTCGCGCGGGGCCGACAGCTCGCCGTCGAGGTCGAGGTGCACCTGCGCGAGCCAGGTGTGGTCGGGCCGGAACCCGGTCACCGCCACCACCCGGTCGACCACCACCCGCCGACCGTCCTGCGCCACGAGCGTGGTCCGCGCCCCGTCCTGCTCGAGAGCGGCGGTCCGGAAGCCCGTCACCACCTCGACGTACGCCGACGCCGCGGCCGCTCGCGCGCGCGACCCGAGCGCGCCGCGACCGGGCAGCTCGTCGGCCTCCTCGCCGCCGAAGACCCCATCGGCGTCGTGGCGTCGCAGCAGCCAGGTCACCCGCGTGCCGGACGCCTCCTCCGCGAGCGCCGCCAGCTCGACCACGGCCTGGTGCGCCGAGGCGCCGGACCCGACGACGGCGACGTGCCGGCCTGCGTACTCCTCCCGCACCTGCGGGTCCGCGAGGTCCGGCACCCGGTAGGCGACGTCGGCGCCGCGCTCCCCCGGCGCCGGCCAGCCGTCGGCCCCCACCGGCGCGGGGTCGCCCCACGTGCCCGAGGCGTCGACCACCGCAGCGGCGGTGAGCACCTCCTCGCCCCCGTCGGCCGTGCGCACGTGCACCGCGAACGGCACCTCTTCGCGGGCCTGGGCGACGAGCCGGTCCCGGCCTCGCCGCGCGAGCCCGACCACCTCGCTGCCCACCCGCAGCACGGCCCCGCCGTCGACGAGCGCCTCGGCGAGCGGCCGCAGGTAGGCCTCGACCCACTCCCGGCCCGTGGGGGCGGCCTCGCCGGCCGGCCGCACCCAGCCGGTGGGCTCGAGCAGCCGGGCGGCGGCGTCGTCGACCAGCTCCGACCACGGGGAGAACAGCCGCACGTGCCCCCACTCCAGGACGGCGGCGCCGACGGTGGGTCCGGCCTCGAGCACGGTGACGGGCAGGCCACGCTCCACGGCGTGGGCAGCCGCGGCGAGCCCGATGGGCCCGGCTCCGACGATCACGAGCGGCTGGTCGGGAGTGGGCGTGAGGGACATGGCGGACACCTTCCGGATTCATCGATCACTGTCGATAGATGACCCTAGACCATCCATCGAAACTGGTCGATGAATGGTCTAGGCTGGTGCCGTGACCCAGACGGCTCCCGCGCCCCAGGCCAGCACGCCCCTCTCCCCCGACGACGCCGCGACCTACGCCGAGTGGTTCGCCGTGCTGGCCGACCCCACCCGGGTGCGGGTGCTGCACGAGGTGGCGACCAGCGCCTCGGGCGCGCTGCGGGTCGGCGACCTGGCGACCGCCCTGGGCATCAGCCAGGCCACCTGCTCCCACCACGTGCGCAAGCTGGCCGACGTGGGGTTCGTGCGGGTCGACAAGGTGGGCACCGCGAGCCTGGTGTCGGTCAACGCCGCCTGCTGCACCGGGCTGCCGCACGCGGCCGACGTCGTCATGGGCACCCTCACCACCCGGCCCTGCTGTCCCGGCGACGTCCCCGCGGACGTCACGACCCGCGCGATGACCGACGCGGACCTGCCGCGCGTGCGGGAGATCTACGCCGAGGGCATCGCCACCCGGCAGGCCACCTTCGAGACCGAGGCCCCCTCGGTCGAGGCGCTGCGCGAGAAGTGGCTGCCCGGCCACCGCTGGGTCGCCGAGCTCGCCGACGCCCGCGGCGAGGTGACCGGCTGGACCGGCGTCACGCCCGTCTCCAGCCGCGCCTGCTACTCCGGGGTCGGCGAGACGTCGGTGTACGTCGCCGAGCAGGCCCGCGGCCGCGGGGTCGGCCGGGCGCTGCTGCAGCGCCAGGTCACCGAGGCCGACGCCGCCGGCCTGTGGACGCTGCAGACCTCGATCTTCCCCGAGAACCGCGCCAGCCTCGCCCTGCACCGCAGCGCCGGCTACGTCACGCTCGCGGTCCGCTCCCGCATCGCCCAGCTCGACGGCGAGTGGCGCGACACGGTGCTGATGGAGCGCCGCAGCACGTGCTGCTGAGCGGGCTCTCGGGCGAGTCCCTGCCCGAGGCCGTCGACGTCTGCGTCGTCGGCGGCGGGCAGTCCGCGCTGGCGCTCGCGTTCCACCTGCGCCGGGCCGAGCGCCGCCGCACCGGCACGCCGCTGGCGGTGGTGCTGCTCGATGCCCGCGAGCAGCCCGGCGGCGCGTGGCAGGACGCCTGGCCGAGCCTGCGGCTCTTCTCCCCCGCCGGCTACAGCTCGTTGCCCGGCCGACTGATGTCGCGTCCACCCGGCGACGAGCCGCCCGACGCGGCGCACGTCGTGGACTACCTCGCCGACTACGAGCAGCGCTACGACGTCGACGTGCGCCGACCGGTGCGCGTGGAGACCGTCGAGCGAGCCGAGGACGGCCTGCGGGTCCGCACCGACCACGGCGACCTGCACGCCCGGGCGGTGGTCTCGGCGACCGGCACGTGGGACCGCCCTCTGTGGCCCGCCGTCCCGGGCGCCGACGGGTTCGCCGGCGAGGTGCTGCACGTCCACGACTACCGCGGGCCCGAGCCGTTCGCGGGCGAGCGGGTGCTCGTCGTGGGCGGTGGCAACTCCGGCGCCCAGGTCGCCGCGGACCTGCTCGGCACCGCCGCCGCGGTCCACTGGGCGACCCGCCGGCCACCGCGCTACCTCCCCGACGACGTCGACGGTCGCGTGCTCTTCGAGGTCGCCACGCAAGCGGTCCGCGACCGCGCCGCCGGCCGCGAGGCCCGCGGGGTCGGGTCCCTGGGCGACGTCGTGGCCGTGCCGCCGGTGCGCGCCGCGCGCGACCGGGGCGACCTGGTGGCCGAGCCGATGGTCGAGCGGCTCACCGAGCGGGGTGCCCGCTGGGCCGACGGACGCGAGGATCCGCTCGACGCGGTCGTCTGGGCGACCGGCTTCCGGCCGGCCCTCGCCCACCTGCGCGGGTTGGGGCTGACCTGGACCGACGGCCACCCGGCGACCGAGACGCCGGACGGGTCGCCCTTCGCGGTGCGGTCCGCCGACGGCGTACCGCTGTGGCTGCTGGGGTACGGCGACTGGTGCGGCCCCGCGTCGGCGACCCTCATCGGGGTCGGCCGGCCCGCCGCGGCGGTCGCCGCCGACGTGGTCGCCACCCTCGACCGCGCGCCGGCACGTCAGTCGCGAGGCTCGGGGACCGTGGTGTCGTCGAGGAAGCAGTAGGCCCAGGTCTCGCCGGGCTCGGCGGAGGCCATCAACGGGTGGTCGGTGGCACGGTGGTGGGCCGTGGCGTGCCGGCCCGGCGAGGAGTCGCAGCACCCGACGTGCCCGCAGCTCAGGCACATCCGCAGGTGGACCCACCGCTCACCGTCCCGCAGGCACTCCTCGCACCCCGCGGTCCCCGGCTGCACCGGCACCGAGGCCGCGCCGTGCGGGCAGGCGTCCGAGGGCCAGCGGTAGTGCACGAGCCGGGACACGTCCGGGTGCGCCCTCGAGCCGTCGCCCACCCGGGCGCCCACCACCTCGGCGAGGTGGCGCCGCCCGGCGACGGCGGGGTCGACCACGTGGTCCACCCCGGCGGCCGCGAGGTCCTCGAGGTCGACGCCGGTCGCGCGCACCACGACCGGGACGTCGCTCTGGCCGCGCACCATGACCGCCACCCGGGCAGCCTCCTCGGCGTCGTGCTCGGCCACCACGACCAGTCGGGCCCGGGCCAGGCCGGCCTCCTCCAGCACGTGCGCCCGCATCGCGTCCCCGCGTACGACGGTGAGCCCCGCGGCCTCGGCCGCGGTCGCCCCGCCGGGGTTGAGCGTCGTCATCACGACCGGGACGCCCCGTGCGCGCAGGTCTGTCCCGATGGCGATGGAGTCGGCGCCCCACCCGAGCATCAGCACGTGTCCCTCGACCTCGTGCGCGGCCGCGGGAGTGGACTCCTCCGCGGACGGGCCGGTGGCGGTGCCGCCGCGCGGGAGCAGCCTCGTGCCGAGCGACCCGAACGCCGGCGTGAGCATCATCAGCAGCACGGTCGTGGCGACGAAGACCTGGGACCCGTCCTCGCCCTCACCGAGCGGGCTGAGCCCGGCGCCCTCGCCGACGGTCAGCAGCACGAAGGAGAACTCCCCGACCTGCCCGAGCAGCAGCCCGGCGGCGACCGCCTGGCGCCACCCGACCCGCAGCGGCGCGAGGGCGGCGGCGGTGGTGAGGGTCTTCACGACCAGGACGACGACGGCGACCGCGAGCACGAGCGGCAGGTTGGCCAGCAGGAACCCGACGTCGAGCAGCATGCCGACGGAGACGAAGAAGATCGCGCTGAACAGCACCTGCAGCGGCAGGATCTCCGAGAGGGCGTGCGTGCTGTGCCGGCTCTCGCTGACCACCAGCCCGGCCAGGAAGGCACCGAGCGAGACGCTGACGCCGGCCAGCGCGGTGAGGTAGGCGGTGCCGAAGCAGATGGCCACGACCGCGAGCAGGAAGACTTCGGGCGAGCAGAGCGCCGCGACGCGCTCGAGCACCTTGGGCATCACCCGTCGCGCGACGACCAGGACCACCCCGACCACGGCGACGGCGATCCCGAGCGCCTCCAACAGGGCGCCGGTGCCGCCCTCGGCCTCGGTGCCCAGCAGCGGGACCACCAGCACCATGGCCACGACCGCGAGGTCCTGGAGGACCAGGGTGGCCAGCGCGAGCTGGCCGCGGGTGCTGCTGGTGCCGCCCGTGTCGGCGAGCAGCTTGAGGACGATCGCGGTCGAGGACAGAGCCAGCAGGAAGCCGGTGAACAGCCCGACCTTCCAGTCCCGCCCCAGCGCCACCGTCACCGCGAGCCCGGCCCCGGTGGCCAGCACGACCTGGGACCCTCCGCCGAAGACGACCCAGCGCCACACACGCGCCAGGCGCTCGAGGGAGAACTCGATGCCGATCGTGAACAGCAGCAGGATCACGCCGATCTCCGCAGCCGCGTCGACCGCCTCGGTCGAGGACACCAGGCCGAGCTGGGCGGGTCCGATGAGCACACCGGCCAGCAGGAAGCCCACGATCGGCAGCACCCGGACCCGGACGCTGAGGTAGCCGACGACCGCCGCCGCCAGCACCAGGGCCGCGGTGGCGGTGAGGTAGCGCGGCACGCCCTCGGACGAGGCCATCACCACCGGCGGGACGACCTGGGCTCCGAGCAGCGGGACTGGCAGGGGATCGAGCAGGGCGGGGCTCACGTCGGCCAGCCTAGGCACGCCGGGACGGGCGCGAGCGCGCTGCTCACCCCAAGCGCCAGCCGCCGTCGACCGGCAGCACGGCGCCGTGGACGTAGGAGGCCTCCGGCGAGGCCAGCCAGAAGACGGTCGCGGCCGCCTCCGCACCGCTGCCCAACCGCTGGGCGGGCACCTCCCGGCGTACCGCCTCCACGAACGCGGGGTCCGAGACGGTCTCCGGCGGGAAGTACGACGGGTTCTCGATGAAGTTGGGAGCCACCGCGTTGACCCGCACCCCGTCCCCGGCGACCTCGCGCGCCACCGTGCGCACCAGCTGCAGCTGCGCCGCACGCGCCATCTCGTAGCCCGCGATGGGGTGCGAGCTGGAGCGCAGCGCGGTGGCGGACGTCGGGACGACCACCGCGCCCCGACCGGCCTCGCGCATGGCCGGCAGGCAGGCGTCGAGCAGCCAGAACAGGGGGTGGACCAGCCGGTCGATCAGGTGCTGGACCGTCGCGTCGTCGTGCTCGCCCACCGGAGCCACCGTGATGGGCGCCTCCAGGTTGGCCACGACGACGTCGAAGGGGCCGTGCTCGGCGACCAGCCCTCGGACCGAGGCCCGCGAGGCCAGCGGCTCCTCGACGGCGACCACCTCGTCGCCCTCGGCGCGGAAGCGTTCGACGACGCCCGGCCCGAGGAACTGCGTGGCGTCCGTGACGAGGACGCGACGCGGTGCGTGCTCGTCACCGGCTACGGCAGCCATCGGCTCACGCCGCCAGCACGGAGTCCGGCAGCTCCAGGTCGGGCACCAGCTCGGTCAGCATCGCGCGCACCCGGCCGTCGATGTCGGCGACGATGCCACGGACGGTCTCGGGGTCCTGGCCGCCGGGGTCCTCGACCGGCCAGTCGACGTACTTCACTCCGGGCACGTAGGGGCACTCCTCGCCGCAGCCGAGCGTGATCGCCATCATGGAGGCGGCCACGGTCTCGTGGGTGAGGTGCTTGGGGTGCTCCCTGCTGGTGTCCAGGCCCAGCGACTCCAGCACGTCGGCCACCTCGGGGTGGATGTGCTCGCCCGGCTGCGTGCCGGCCGACAGGGCCCGGACCCGGCCCTGGGCGTAGTGCTCGGTCAGCACCCGGCCGATGACGGAGCGTCCCCCGTTGCGGACGCAGGCGAAGACGACCTGCGGGACGTCGGTCTGGGTGGTGGTCATGAGGTTTCCTCTCGGGTCGGGACGACGACGTCGCCCAGGCTGGTGTCGCCCGGGGCGCCGAGCTGCGGGTGGAGCCAGTGCACGAAGGCCACCGCGAGGGTGGCGCCGACGAGCTGGGCGAGCACGAACGGCGGCACCGAGGCGGGTGCGATCCCCGCGAAGGTGTCGGAGAAGACCCGCCCGACGGTGACGGCGGGGTTGGCGAAGGACGTCGAGGAGGTGAACCAGTAGGCGGCGCCGATGTAGAAGCCGACGGCGGGGGCCGACAGCCCACCGCGACCGGTGCGGGCCAGCGCGAAGATCAGCGTCACCAGACCGGCGGTGGCGACCACCTCGGAGACCCACAGGTGCCCGGCGGAGCGATCGGTGGAGGCGAGGTCGGTGACCGACACCTCGAACATCAGGTTCGCGACCACGGCACCCGCGACGCCACCGACCACCTGGGCCGCGGAGTAGGCGCCCACCTCGGCACCGGTGAGCGCACCGGAGGCGCGTCCTCCCCCGGCCAGGCGTCCCATCAGCCAGTCGGCGAAGGACACCGCGGGGTTGAAGTGGGCGCCCGAGGTCGGGCCGAAGACCCAGATCAGGGCGGTCAGGCCGAAGACCGTGGCGGTGGAGTTGGCCAACAGCTGCAGGCCGACGTCGTCGGAGAGCCGCTGGGCCATGATGCCGCTGCCGACGACGACGGCCACGAGCGAGGCGGTGCCGACGAGCTCGGCGGCGAGGCGGCGGCTCAGGTCGGGGCGGGCGTCCGGACTGGTCATGCGGGGTCCTTCACGGGTCGGAGTCGGTGGATGCGGCGCTCGAGCTCGTCGGCGGCGGCCTCGAAGGCCTCGCCCCCGACCGGGACGGGGTCGGGGACCGACCAGTGCAGGGTCGACCACTCCAGGGACCCGGTCACGGCACCGGCGGCCAGCTCCTCGTGGGCGGCGTCGCAGACCGTGACGACCAGTGCGTCGTCGAGGTCGCCGGGCACCAGCCCGACCGGGCGCTCGGCGAGCCGCAGCCCCCGGCGTACGGCGACGTCGACCGCACCGGGGTCGACCCGCTCGGCGGGGTGGGTGCCGGCGGAGCGGGCCGGTGGCACGCCGTCGCCCCGGTGGCTGTTCCAGATCGCGGCGGCCAGCTGGGAGCGCGCGGAGTTGCCCGTGCAGACGAACAGCAGGCTCGCAGCCCCCGCCCACGGGGCCTGCACGGCGGCACCTCCGTCGACACCGGCCTGCTCGGCTGCCGCACCCTCGTCGACGAGCCGCACGTAGGAGCGGCGCCGGTCGGCCTCGGAGCGTCGCCGCTCCACGACCCCCGCGCGCTCGAGCACCGCGAGGTGGTGGGCGAGCAGGTTGGAGCCCAGGCCGAGCCGCTCGGCGATCTCGCGCGGCGAGGCGTCCCGGGCGGCGAGGAGGTCGACGACGGCCAGCCGCGTCACGTCCGCGAGCGCGGCGTGCCGCGCGGCGCGGGACTCGAGGCTGCTCACATCGACCAGGCTGTCACTCAACAGAGATTGAGTCAATGCATGTTGAGTGAACAGCAGGCGGCCCCGTGTTGCCTCCGCGTGGCCCGGTACGGAGAACGTGTCGTGTTGTTGCCGAGACGTGGTGCAGCGGTGGTGTCCACGGGGCCTGGGCGAGACCCGCGCCCGACCAGAGTTCTCCACATCACCGGCGCCGCACCGAGCGGCGCCCCACCTCCCCAGGAGCACACCATGGCCGCCAACCGCCGCAAGGTCCTCGTCCCCCTCGCCACCCTCATGGTCGCCGGCACCGTCGCCGTCGGCTCGGGTGCCAGCTTCACCTCGACCACCGCGTCGACCACCGCCGTCACCTCCGGCTCGGTGACCCACGTCAACGACGTGACCAGCCTCAGCATCACCAACATCAAGGACAAGGACACCGTCACCGGCTCGGTGAAGATCACCAACACCGGCACGCTGCCCTCCACGCTGACCATCGCCGAGACTGCTGACAGCTCCACCTTCGTGGCCGGCGACCTCAAGCTCACCCTGACCCAGGGCGCCACCGTCCTCTACGACGGCACCTTCGGCGGCCTGGTCAACGGCCAGACCATCGCGCTGGGTGCCCTGCCCGTCGGCAGCTCCACCACCGTGACCTTCACCGTCAAGCTCGTCGAGACCACCAACAACACCAACGAGGGCAAGAACGCCTCCGCGTCCTTCCAGTGGGTCTCGACCCAGGAGGCCGGCAGCCCGCTGTCGTTCGTGCCCGGCTACGACGCGCTCTTCGGCCAGGGCGACTGACCCCCGGCGGGCCAGGCCCGCCACCCGCTGGGGAGGTCCCCCGCCCGACGGCACCGTCGGGCGAGGGCACCCCGGAGCCGCACCCGCACCATCAGATCCGCACCACCGCCCGGACCCGAGGACACCGCGATGACGATCCTGAGCACCTCCGCCCCCAGCCACCGGACCCGCTCCCGCGGCGCCCGGCTGCGTGGTGGCCTCGTGAACCTCGGCCTCGCGCTCGTGATGCTCGCGGCCCTGGGGTTCCTGCTGCCCAGCCTGATGGGACTGCAGCGCTACGTGATCATGGGCGGCTCGATGGACGGCACCTACGACCTCGGGTCGGTGGTCTTCGAGGAGGTCGTCCCCGTCAGCGAGCTCGCCGTCGGCGACGTCATCACCTACGTCCCCCCGGCCGAGTCCGGCATCGACACGCTCGTCACCCACCGCATCGTCTCCATCGACGGCGCCGACCTGCGCACCCAGGGCGACGCCAACCCGGCCGTCGACCCGTGGACCTTCCAGCTCACCGCCGCCACCCAGCCGCGGGTCGTCGCCCACGTCCCGTACGTCGGCTTCGCGTTCATGGCCCTGGCCGACCGCGGCACCCGGATGGCCCTGATCGGGCTGCCGGCCGCCCTCATCGCGCTGTGGAGCCTGGTCGAGCTGGCCCGTGCACTGCGACCGCGGCGCACCCCGGACGACGGTCCCGCCGGGGTCGTGCCCACTCGTGACCCGGAGATGGCCTGCGCGTGACCCACACGTGGGGTGGCTGTGACCCGCCCTGCGACAGAGTTCCGATCAGTCCCTCCCCCACGAATCGAGCTCCCCGATGTCCCAGCACCGCGCCACCCGACGCAGCCGCGTCGTGGGTCGTCCCCCGCGCCGCCTGCTCGGCGTGCTCGTGGTCGCCCTCGTCGTGGCCGGGACGACCTGGTTCTCCGGTGCGAGCTTCACCTCCGCGTCCTTCGCCGGGGTGAGCGTGAACGCCGCCGCGGACTACCACCCGCCCAAGGTCACCCTCCACGACCCCGCCGCGGTCGTCAACGGCACCGTCACCCTCACCGCGACCGGCACCGACACCGGCAGCGGCGTCAAGCAGGTGGTCTTCCAGCAGGCCCTCGCCCCCTCCGGTGCGTGGGTCACCCTGTGCACCTCGACGGCCGCGCCGTACTCCTGCGCCTGGGACACCACGACCGTCCTCGACGGCGACCACCTGCTGCGTGCGGTCGCCACCGACCACGCCGGCTTCACGGCCACCTCGGCGACCGCGACCACGAAGGTCCAGAACGCGGCCGCGGTGGTCCTCGCCGACATCCCGGCGGCGGTCCGTGGCACCGTGGCGCTCTCGGCGACCGTCTCCGGCGCCGGCACCCGCTCGGTCAGCAGCCGCTTCCAGCACATGGTCGACGGCGCCACTACGTGGACCACGATCACCGGCTGCGCGACGGTGAGCGGCACCGCGCCGACCTGCAGCTGGAACACCGCCGGCCTCACCGACGTCTACGACATCCGCGTCGTGAGCACGGTCGGGACCACGGTGGTCAGCGACGCGCTGCTCGACGTCGTCGTGGACAACACCGCGCCCACCGTGAGCGTCAGCGCGCCGAGCCCGATGAGCGGCACCGTCCAGGTCGTGGCCACCCCGTTCGACGCCGACTCCGGCATCAGGAACGTGGAGCTGTCCTACCGCCGCAGCGGCACCACCACCTGGACCGTGCTGTGCACCGTCGCGACCGATCCCCACCGCTGTGCCCTGAACACCACGACCCTCACCAACCTGGCCAACTACGACCTGCGCGGCATCGCCACCGACCACGCCGGCAACACCACGACGTCGGCCACCATCACCCGGCAGGTCAACAACGGGCTGGCCTCGGTCACCATCACCGCGCCGCTGGGCGGCGACACCGTCCGGGGCACCACGAGCGTCACCACCGACACCGCCACCCCGATCGGCACCAACGTCACCCGCGTGGTCGTCGAGGCCCGGCCCACCGGCGGCACCTACTCGACGGTCTGCACGGCCACCAGCGCACCCTGGTCCTGCCCCTGGTCGACCGCCTCGCTCTCCGCGGGGAGCTGGGACCTGCGCGCCACCATGACCTACACCGGCGGCCTCACCGCGACCTCCCCGGTCGTCACCGTGGTCGTCGACAACTTCCCGGTCCGGGCCCTGGACGTGCAGGCGACCAACGGCGGCACGCTGGGCCGCGCGGACGCCGGAGACACCCTGGTCCTCACCTACGAGGGGGCGGTCGACCTCACCTCGGTCAAGAGCGGCTGGACCGGCGCGAGCACCGCACTGACCGTGAACCTGCTGGATAAGAACGTCTCCCCGGTCAGCGCGACCGACCGCGCGACCTTCAGCGTGAACCTGGGCACCGTGTCCTTCGGGCAGAACTACGTCAAGTCCAACAAGAGCGTCGCGATCCCCGCCACCATGACCGCCACGACCTCGACCGTGGACGGCACGACCACCACCGTCATCGTCATCACGTTCGGCACCACGACGTCCAACGACCTGCGCACCGCGTCGGCCACCGGGACCATGCGCTGGACCCCGTCCGGCACGGTCCGCAGCGTCGGGGGCGGCCTCGGCTCCACGACGCCCGCCACCGAGTCAGGCGTCCTCGACCGGGACCTCTGATGCCTAGGCTGCACCCGTGACGACAGCCACTCCAGCGACCCCGACCACCGTGCTCATCGTCGAGGACGACGAGGACATCGCGCTGACGCTGAAGCGGATGCTCGAGCGGCAGGGGTACGCCGTGACCTGGGTGACCACGGGGGCCGAGGCCCTCGAGGCGATCCGCGCGGTCCCGCACGTGGTGCTGCTCGACCTCGGCCTGCCCGACATGGACGGGCTCGACGTGTGCCGCCAGGCCCGCGAGGAGGGGTACGACGGTGGGATCATGATCCTCACCGCCCGCTCCGACGAGCTCGACCGGGTCGTGGGGCTGGACTACGGAGCCGACGACTACCTGCCCAAGCCGTTCCCGATCGCGGAGATGCAGGCCCGGGTCCGGGCGCTGGCCCGTCGGGCGGCGCGCACCCTGGCCGGTGCCCCCGCCCCGGCCGACGCCGAAGCGACCGCACCCCCGCCCCCGGCGACTGCAGCACCGATCAGCCCGTCGACCGCCCAGGCCGCACCCGGAGCAACCGGGGGCCCCGGCGCCCTGCGCGTCAACACCGCCTCCCGCCGGGTCTGGGTCGGCGAGCAGGAGCTGACGCTGACCACCAAGGAGTTCGGCGTGCTGGCCCTCCTCGACGCCGAGCGCGGGTCGGTCGTGACCCGGGAGACGCTGATGGCCACCGTGTGGGACGAGAACTGGTTCGGCTCCACCAAGACCCTCGACGTCACGATGGGCCGCCTGCGCGCCAAGCTCGAGGACGCCGGCGCGGACGTCGAGGTCGTCACCGTCCGCGGCGTCGGGTTCCGGCTCGAGGACGACACGTGCGCTCCCGACTGACCCTCGCCTTCGGGCTCCTGGGCGTCATCGTCGTCGCCACCTTCATCCTCTTCCGCGCGGTGACCATCACCGACCTCGCCGAGGACGACGTCCGTCGTCAGGTGCAGCGCGAGGCGCTGGTGACCGCCACGCTCCTCGGCCAGGGCCTGTCCGCCGACCAGCCGCCGCCGTCCGCGGAGGCGCTGGCGCCGTTCGCGCTGCCCGACCGCTCGGTCGCGGTGAGCATCGACGGACAGGGCAGCACCGTGGCGACCGGGCCGCAGTGGCGCGAGGAGGACCGCGGCGACGCGATCACCGCCTCGGCCACCGTCGGGGCCGTGACGGTGGAGGTCGCCGCGCCGATGCGGGAGGTGGACCGGCTGGTCTCGGCCGCCCTCCCGTCGCTGCTGGCCCTCGGCTCGGCCCTGGTCGTGCTCGCGGTGGTGCTCGGCGCCCTGGTCGCCGCCGGCCTGTCGCGCCCCTTCCAGCAGCTCGCCGGTGCCGCGAACGCCCTGGCCCGCGGTCGCTCCGACCTGCGCATCCCCCGCACCCGCATCTCCGAGGCGCGAGCGATCGGCACGGCGCTGCAGGGCGGCGCCGAGCAGCTGCGCGGCTCCCTGGAGCGCGAGCGGGCCCTGGCGCTGCGGGCCTCCCACGAGCTGCGCACCCCGCTGACCGGGCTGCGCCTGGCGCTGCACGAGCTCACCGACCGCGACGACGCGCCGCCGGACCTCGTGGAGGCCGCCGAGGTCGCGGCCCGGCACGTGGACCGGCTCGACCGCGCCGTCGGCGAGGTCCTCGAGGACACCCGCAACCACCCCGTCGTCGCCGGCGCGCAGCTGCCGCTGTCGCTGGTGGCGCCCGCACTGGCCCAGCGCTGGGCCGACACCTTGTCGGTGGCCGACGTCGAGATCGGGGCCGAGCTGCTCGGCGACGGCTCCCTGGTCGTCACCCCGGGGCCGCTGGAGCAGCTGCTCGACGAGGTGCTGGCCGCCGTGCTGGCCCACCGCGGACGGGCGGTGCGCCTGGCGCTCGACGGCGAGGAGCGGCACGTCCGGGCGACGGTGCAGGTCCTCGCGTCGTCGGTCCACGACCCGACGCCCGAGGCCGAGCGTGCCCTGCTGCGGGCGCGAGCGGTCGCCGAGACCCTGGGTGGCCGGATCGCCGGCTCTCTCGTCGCCGAGGACGGGCTGAGCGTGGTGCTCCCCCGCCGCTGACCAGCCCTCAGTCGTCGGCGCAGTCGCGGCAGAGCCCGGACAGCGCCACGTGGTGCGGGTCGAGGCGGAAGCCTGCGGAGGCGTCGAGCCGGCGGCGTACGTCGTCGAGGACGTCGTCGGGCAGGTCGATGACCCGGTGGCAGGTGCGGCACTGCGCGTGCACGTGCGCCGGCATCCCGCCGGCGGTGTCGGCGAGGTGGTAGGCGGTGCCCGACGCGAGGTGGACGTGGGTGACGACGCCGACCTCGGCCAGCGTCTCGAGGGTGCGGTAGACGGTGGTGAGGTGGATGCCCGGCCACCGCTCGGCGATGTCGGCGGTGATCTGCTCGACCGTGGGGTGGCCCTCGGCCCGCGACAGCGCGTCGATGACCGCACGGCGCGGCATGGTGATCCGGTGCCCGCGCTCGCGCAGCGTCTGCAGCACCGCCTCCACGGCGTCCCCGCTCACAGGACCGCCGCCCGCGGAGCACGCTGCAGGCCGCGACCACCGGTGGCCATCAGCACCAGCGCGAACACCGTCGCCCCGGTCAGCACGATGGTGGTGCCCGAGGGCACGTCGAGGTGGTAGCTGAGGTTCATGCCGACCAGGCCGCACAACGCGCCGATCGCGCTGGAGAGCCACAGCATCGTGGCGAACCGGTGGGTGAGCATCCGCGCGACGACCGCCGGGATCACCAGGGTGGCCGCCACCAGGGTCACGCCGATGATCGACAGCGTGGCGAGGATCGCCAGGGACAGCACCAGCATGAGCAGCGCGTCGGTGCGCGCGACGCGCACGCCGCTGACGTCGGCGACCTCGGGGTCGAAGGTGGCGAAGAGCAGCGCCCGGTAGCGGGTCAGGACGACGGCGACGGTCAGTGCACTGACGGCCACGAGCGTCCACACGTCGCCGGTCGAGATGCCGATGATGCTGCCGAAGAGAGCCGCGTCGAAGCTCGGTCCGCGGTTGCCGAAGACGGTCAGCAGCGCGACACCCAGGGCGAAGGAGGCGGTGGTGATGACGCCGATCGCGGCGTCCGCGCCGATCCGGTGCGCCCGCGAGACCCGGTTGATCGCCAGCGCCGAGGCGAAGCCCCAGATGCCCGCGCCGAGGACGTAGTTGAGGCCGATCACGCTGCTCGCGGCGAAGCCGCCGAAGATCGCGTGCGAGAGCCCGTGGCCGATGTAGCTCATGCCGCGCAGCACGACGTAGACGCCGACCAGCCCGCACAGCGCGCCGGCCAGGGTCGCCACGACGACGCCCTTGACGAAGAAGGCGTAGCCGAAGGGCTCCAGCAGGGTCTCGATCACGGGGTCTCCACCACCGGCCGGCGGGGGTGGCGCTTGCGGTCGAGCACGACCGGCATGCCGAGGTGCTCCAGCACGTCCATCGGCGCCCCGAAGGTCTGCTCGAGGACGGACGGGGTCATCACGTCGGCCGGGGCGCCGCGACGCAGCACGGTGCCGTTCATCGCGACCAGGTCCGGCACGTGCGCCGCGACGCCGTTGAGGTCGTGGGTGGTCAGCAGGATGGTCATCCCGTCGTCGTGCAGGTGCCCGAGCAGGTGCAACATCTCGTGCCGCGTGGCGACGTCGATGCCGCTGGTGGGCTCGTCGAGCAGCAGCAGCTGCGGGTCGCGCAGCAGCGCGCGGGCCAGGAACATCCGCTGCTGCTGACCCCCCGAGAGCTCACGGATGTGCCGGTCGGCGAGGTGGGCGATGCCCAGCCGGTCCAGCACCTCGGTGACCGCCCGCCGCTCGGCGCGGGTCGCCCAGGGCAGCCATCGGTCGCTGCGCACCATCAGCACGCACTCGGCCACGGTCACCGGGAAGGACCAGCTGACCGTCTCCAGCTGCGGGACGTAGCCCACCCGCAGCCCGCGGGCCCGCTCGACCCGCCCCGCGGTCGGTCGCAGGGTGCCGAGCGCCAGCCGCAGCAGGGTGGTCTTGCCGGCCCCGGACGGGCCGACCACGCCGACGAAGTCACCGGCCCGCAGCGTCAGGTCGACCCCCGCGAGCACCGGCGCACCGTCGTACGACAGCTCGACGGAGTCGAGGCGGACCAGGGGCTCGTTCACGGTGCCCATCCAACAGCACCGATCACGGGCGTCACCGACTCACCGGGACTCACTGGGGGTAGGTCGCCTCGTCCGGGACGGCCGGGATAACGTCGAGCGCCTCCAGGGTCGGGGCGCTGCCGCCGAGACCGGTGAGCATCGTGACGTAGTTGGAGCGCATCAGGCCCAGCCAGGAGTGCTCGGGGTCGCCGGGAGCACCGGGCAGGTCGTCGTCACGCAGCGTGTCCTCGTAGCGCGCACCGGTGGCGCGGCCGATCTCCTCCAGTGCGTCGGAGGGGAAGACCTCGGAGCCGAAGATCGTCGGCACCTCCTGCTCGCGGACCTGGTCGATGAGCCGCGCGACCTCCTTCGGCGTCGGCTCTGCGAAGTCCTCGGGCTGGATGGCGCCGATGACCTGCCAGTCGTAGGTCTCGGCGAAGTAGGCGTAGGCGTCGTGGTAGGTCAGCAGCACCCGCTCGTCGGCGGGCACCGACTCCTGGTCGGCGCGCAGCGCGTCGGAGAGCTCGGTGGCCTGCTGCTCGAAGGAGGCGAGGTTGGCGTCGTACGTCGCCTCGCCCTCGGGGTCGAGGTCCACGAGGTTCTCGTGGACGAGCTCGGCGTAGCGGATCGCCCAGGTCGGGTCGGTCCACAGGTGGGGGTTGGGCTTGCCGTCCTCCTCGGGGAAGGAGAAGTCGTAGAGGTAGTCCGACTCCGGGAGCACCTCGGTGCCGAGCTCGACCAGCCGCCCGTCCCCGCTCATCGTGGCCTCGGCCAGCTCCACCGTCGGCTCCTCCAGCCGGAGCCCGTTGACGAGCACCAGGTCGGCCCGCTCCAGCAGCGCGGAGGCGCTCGGCGGCGGCTCGAAGGTGTGGGAGTTGGTGCCCTCCGGCACCAGGCCCTCGATCGTGGCGCGGTCGCCGGCCACGGCCGCGGTGATCGAGGTGATCGGCGCGACGGTCGTGACGATGCGCAGCTCGCCGTCCTCGGCCACGTCCGAGTCGGTGCCGCAGGCGGTGAGGGACAGGGCGAGGACGGCAGCGGCCGCGAGGGCGGCCCGGGGGGCACGGGGGGCACGGGGGGCACGGAAGGGGCTCATGCCCAGAACCCTAGACGAGAGCCACTTGCTTCTGCGAAGCGGTTGCAAGAAGGCGCGACGCCGGGCTACGGCAGCTCCCCCGTCAGCCGGGCGTGCCGCTCGGCACTGGCATCGTTCAGGCCGGTGATCTCGACCGCGGTGCCGCGCCGCTCGTACTTGGTGACGATCGCGTCGAGCGCCGCGACGGTGGAGGCGTCCCAGATGTGGGAGTCCGACAGGTCCACGACGACTCGGTCGGGGTCCTCGGCGTACTCGAACTGGGTGTAGAGGTCGTTGCTGGAGGCGAAGAACAGCTCGCCGGTCACGCGGTAGACCGCCTTGACGCCCTGCTCGTCCTCGACGAGCTCGCGGTGGGTGTCGGTCATGTGGGCGACCCGACGGGCGAAGAGGGTCATCGCCACGAGCACGCCGACCCCGACGCCGATCGCGAGGTTGTGGGTGAGCACCGTGACCGCGACGGTCGAGACCATGACGGTGGTCTCGGACTTGGGCATCCGGCGCAGCGTGCTCGGCTGGATCGAGTGCCAGTCGAAGGTGGCGACCGAGACCATGATCATCACCGCGACCAGCGCAGCCATCGGGATGAGCGCGACGACGTCGCCGAAGCCGACGACGAGGACGAGCAGGAAGACACCGGCCAGGAAGGTCGAGATCCGGGTGCGGGCGCCGGAGACCTTCACGTTGATCATCGTCTGGCCGATCATCGCGCAGCCGCCCATCCCGCCGAAGAATCCGGTGATGACGTTGGCGGCGCCCTGGCCCATCGCCTCGCGGGTCTTGTCGGAGTGGGTGTCGGTGATGTCGTCGACGAGCTTGGCGGTCAGCAGCGACTCCAGGATGCCGACGAGGGCCATCGCCAGCGCGTAGGGCGCGATGATCTCCAGCGTCTCCACCGAGAACGGCACGTCGGGGACGAACCACGCGGGCAGGCTGTCGGGCAGCTCGCCCTGGTCGCCGACCTCGGGCACGGTCACGGCCGCGACGAGGGTGAAGGCGGTGAGCGCCACGATCGCGACGAGCGGGGCCGGGATGACGGAGTTGACCCGGGGGAAGCCGACGATGACCGCGATGCCGACGGCCACCAGCGGGTAGACCGCCCACGGGACGTCGACGAGGTGCTCGATCTGGGCGCCGAAGATGAGGATCGCCAGGGCGTTGACGAAGCCGACCATCACCGAGCGCGGGATGAACCGCATCAGCCGGGCGACGCCCACCAGCGAGAGCAGCATCTGCAGGACGCCGCCGAGCAGCACGGTGGCGATGAGGTAGTCGTAGCCGTAGTCGCGCATCACCGGCGCGATGACCAGGGCGATGGCCCCGGTCGCGGCCGAGATCATCGCCGGGCGACCGCCCAGGAACGAGATCGCCACCGCCATGGTGAAGGACGCGAAGAGGCCGACCTGCGGGTCGACCCCGGCGATGATCGAGAACGAGATCGCCTCGGGGATCAGCGCCAGCGCGACGACGAGGCCGGCGAGGACCTCGGTGCGCAGCAGCCGCGGGGAGCGCAGCGCCGCCCGCACGGTGTGCTCCGTGGGGTGGAGGTGCTGCGAGGGCTCAGGGGTGTGCTCGGTGGGGGTGACGCTCACCACGTTCTCCGTCCAGACGTGCCGAAGGCCCGGATCAGGACGTCCGGGCCTCTGGGTCCAGGGTACGAAGTCGGCAGGGTCTTCGCCCATTCCCGGCCGTCGGTCGCCCTAGTCTCGACGGCGTGGACAGTGATCAGGGGTACGACGTGCTGATGGTCGGCTGCGGGGACCTCGGGTCCCGCATCGGGTTGAGGTTGGCCGAGCGCGGCCACCGCGTGCTGGCCCTGCGCCGCGACGCCGCGAAGGTGCCCGCTCCACTGACCGGGCTCTCGGTGGACCTCACCACCGACGTGCCCGCCCTGCCCGACCTGTCCCTGCGGTTCCTCGTCGTCGCGCTCACCGCCCGACCGCGGACCGAGGAGGCCTACCGCGCGACGTACGTCGACGGGATGCGCCGCGCCCTGGACGCCGTCGCCGCCACTGGCCGGCTGCCCGAGCGGGCGGTCCTGGTGTCCTCCACCGGGGTGCACGGCGAGCCCCAGGACGGCTCACCGGTCACCGAGGACACGCCTCCGGCGCCGGCCGACGGTCCCGCGAGGATGCTGCTCGAGGCGGAGCAGCTCTTCCACGAGCGACTTCCCCACGGCACCGTGCTGCGCTGCTCGGGCCTGTACGCCGGGGACAGCACCCGTCTCCTCGACCGGGTGCGCGAGGGGGCGGACCCCGACCCCGGGCGCTGGACCAACCGGATCCACCGTGACGACGCGGCCGCGGCCGTCGTGCACCTGCTCACCCGGACCGAGGCACCGGACCCGGTGTACCTCGGCAACGACGACGAGCCGGCCCTCCTGGGTGACGTGGCCCGCGAGGTCGCCCGCCTCCTCGGCGAGGACCCGCCGCCCGCCGCCGACGCCACTGCCGGCACCGACGCCACGCCCCACGGCAAGCGCATCTCGAACGCTCGGCTGCGCGCGAGCGGCTGGACCCCCGCGTACCCCACCTACCGTGAGGGGTACGCCGCCCTGCTCCGCCGCTGAGGCGAGAGGGCTGCACCGGACAGGTGCTTGACAGATCGACCCTATTTGTCAAGCATGGCGTGACCCTCGACGATCTGGAGCCCCATGTCGACCGCGCCCCTCTCCCCCGCCGCCGCGCAGCCGCTGCCCGTCTCCGGGCTGCCTGACCCCGGCGAGCGGGTGCCGCCCGTCGCCTGGCCGACGCTCGCCCTGTACGCCGGCACGCTGGCGCTCTTCGCGCTCGAGATGTACGCCGTGCTGGCCGCGGGATGGTCGCCCTGGCTCACGGTGCCGATGGGCACGGCGGTCACGTTCCTCATGTTCAGCGTGCTGCACGAGGCGACGCACCACGCGGTGAGCACCAGCGACCGGCTCAACAACCTGATGGGTCACCTGTCGGTGCCGTTCGTGGCGCCCTACGGCACGTTCCCAATGATCGGATTCATCCACATCGAGCACCACCGCAACACCAACGAGGAGAAGTCGGTCGACCCCGACGCGTGGACCAGCGAGGGCCCGTGGTGGCAGCTGCCGTTCCGCTGGATGACCATCGACCTCTGGTACTTCGTCTTCTACCTGCGGCGCATCCCCCAGCGCCCCCGCGGCGAGGTCGTCGCGACGTCTCTGATGTTCGCGACCGTCGTCGGGGCCTTCGGCTGGCTGGTCGCGGCCGGGCACGGCACCACCCTGGCGGTCGCGTTCCTCATCCCGCAGCGGCTCGGCCTGGGCGTGCTGGCGTGGTGGTTCGACTACCTGCCGCACCACGGACTGCCGTTCACCGGCCGGCAGGACAAGTACCGCGCGACCCGCATCCGCGTGGGCGGCGAGGGCTGGATGACGCCGCTGTTCGTCTACCAGAACTACCACCTGGTCCATCACCTGCACCCGAGCGTGCCGTTCTACCGCTACCTGCGCGCGTGGCGCCGCAACGAGCAGGCCTACCTCGACCGCAACGCCGCGATCTCGACGGTCTTCGGGCGGTCGCTGACGCCTTCGGAGTACCGCACCTGGCGGCGCCTGACCGACGACCTGACCGCCGCTTCTCCCGCGGCCGAGTCGGGCGGCGACGCCGGGCGGTCGGTCCCGCGGTTCCACCCGCTGCGCGTGGCCTCGGTCGAGGCGGACACGGCCGAGTCGACGGTGGTGACGTTCACGGTCCCGGCCGACTTGGCGGCGGCGTACGAGCACCGTGCGGGGCAGCACGTGACGCTGCGCGCGGTGGTCGACGGTGAGGACCTGCGCCGGTCCTACTCCCTGCTCCCCTCCCCCGCGGGCACGCTGCGGGTCGCGGTGAAGCGGATCGAGGGCGGTGCCTTCTCCGGCTACGTCCACGGGCGGCTGCGCGCCGACGACATCCTCGACGTGATGACGCCGGCCGGCCGCTTCGGCCACGACACCGAACCCGAGGCCGAGCGCCGCCACGTCGGCGTCGCCGCCGGCTCCGGAATCACCCCGGTGCTCGCGATCCTCGCCGAGACCCTCGAGGCCGAGCCGCGCTCGACCGCCACGTTGGTCTACGGCAACCGCACCACCGCCTCCACGATGCTGCGCGCCGAGGTCGACGCCCTCGCCGAGCAGTACGCCGGCAGGCTGACCGTCCACCACGTGCTGTCGCGCGAGCTCGGTGCCGCCGCACGGACCGCGCGCGCCGGGCGCATCGACGCCGCGCTGCTCGACGACCTGGTGCCCGGCGACGTGGACCGGTGGTTCCTCTGCGGCCCCGAGCAGCTGGTCGAGGACCTCTCGGCCGCGCTGCCCGCTCGCGGGGGCCAGGTGCTGACCGAGGTGTTCCACACCGAGCAGGCCCACGCCGACCTCGCGCTCGACGTGGAGAGCCAGGTGACCGTCACCCTCGCCGGCCAGGACACCTCGTTCGCGCTGCGCTCCAGCGGCGACACCGTGCTCGACGCCGCGCTGCGCGAGGGCGTGGACGCGCCGTACTCCTGCGCCGGCGGCGCCTGCGGCACCTGCCGCGCCAAGGTCCTGCTCGGCCGCGCCGTCATGGACCAGGACCACGCGCTCGACGACGGCGAGCGCGCCGCCGGCTACGTGCTCACCTGCCAGGCGCACCCGGTGAGCGAGGAGCTGCGCGTCAGCTACGACGCGTGACGGAGGAGCACATACTCCTGCGGGTATTTCTGAGCGATTCGCGGGACAGCCTTTACTTTCAGGTCTAGCGTCAGCGCGCCCCACTACCCCACGTCTCGGAGAGCCCCTTGATCCGGCGCCTGACCATCTTGGTCCTGTCCACTGCACTGAGCACCTCGCTCGCGGTCCTCACCGCACCGTCCGCATCGGCCTTCGTGGATCGCGACTGCGGCGACTTCGCGAGCCAGAAGGCCGCGCAGATCTTCTATCTCAAGGCCGGCGGCCCGTCCTCGGACCCACACAACCTCGACAGCGACAACGACGGAGTCGCGTGCGAGTCCAACCCCGCCCCCTACTACTACGGCAAGACCCTGCCCGGAGGCGGGGACAGCAAGCCGGAGCCGGAGCCGAAGATCACCGTCGTGAAGTCGACCGTGGCGCTGTCAGTGTCTCCGTCGAAGCGAATCCGCGGGGAGAAGTACCAGGTCAAGGTCACCGTCCGCCCGGCCATCAGCCGCAAGGTGACGATCCAGAGGCGGGACGACGGCCGCTGGAAGGCGATCGCTGACGGACGTACCGGCAGCTCCGGCAAGGTCACCGGGCGGCTCACCACCCCCAAGACGTCCGCGCCGCTGCGCGCCGTCGTCGGGACGGTCACCGTCGGCCAGAAGAAGTACACCGCCGCCGCGAGCCGGTCCACGAAGCTCACAGTCCAGAAGCAGAAGGTGTCGCTGGCGTTCGTCGACGACGAGGTCGCCGAAGGCGACGAAGCCACCGCACTGATCAAGGCCACGCCGGTGCGCAAGGGACGCCCCGTCGCCCTGCAGGTGCGCAGCGGCGGCTCGTGGACGACGGTCGCGCGCACCGAGGTCGACCGTAAGGGCCGCGCCGAGGTCGAACTCCGTCCGGATCTGGGCGCGGACTCGTACCGCGCCGTGGTCCTGCGGCACGAGGGGGCCGTCCCCGCTCAGTCCCGGCCACGGACTCTCACGGCGCTCGACCTCACCCCTCCCGCGGCTCCGACCGACCTCATGGCCACCGCGGGCGACACCACCGTCGAGCTGATGTGGACTCGTGACCTGCCGGACGACTTCGCGCACCACGAGATCTGGATGCGCACCGCCGACTCCGGGTGGACCCTGGTCACGACGACGACGAGCAACACGATGAGCGTCGGCGGACTTGTCAACGATGTGGCGTACTGGTTCTACGTCACCAGCGTGGACGTGCACGGCAACGTCTCCGCCGCGAGCACCGAGGTGGAAGCCACCCCGAGCGCACCGATCACCGAGGAGCCGGAGCCGGTCGAGAGCCGCTGACCCGAATGTGGCCGTGCCCCAAGCGTTCGGAGTTGTTCGGACTCTTTGAAGAAGACCGGCTACAACAACGTCACTCTTTACCTTCGGACGCATGACGCGCCACTTGTCCCGAGCCGCAGCTGCTCTCGCCCTGACCACCCTGACCAGCACTCTCGTCCCGCTGATGGCCAGCCCAGTCCATGCAGCCGACGACGGTGCGATCACCGGCATCAATATTGAGTACGACTACAACCTCGGATCCACGAGCCGGGGATGCGGCAAAGACGCCTACGCGAGCATCTCGATGGTGCTACCAGGCACGGGCAAGGCCTTCGCGGACACGGAGTACGCAGACGGCTGGGAGGTCGTCTTCGAGGTGGCAGGCACGGACGAGGATGCGGAGCCGAGAGGCACCGTCTCGACCGACGACGTCTATGCCTCGACGTACGGGGGTGAGAAGTCCTTGAACGTTCGCCTCGAATGCAAGGCGGCGGGTGCACTGATGGACCTGGGGTACGGCACGGGCGAGGAGATCCGCTTGACCGTCGCGTCGGCTGAGTTCGATGGCGGACGCAAGGTCCTCGACACCAGCGAGGCGAGCGAGCTCATCACCCCGCTGCAGGTCCCGGTGATCGAGCCCCAGAAGGCGAAGAAGAAGGGCAAGAAGTTCCGCATCGCCTCGCAGGTCCTCCTCTGGTCGGCGACAGACGACGGCTATGCCTGGGCGGCGCCCGGCAGGGCGGTTGAGGTCATCGGGCTGTGGAAGAGCTGCCCCTACCGCGAGGTCGAGTCCAAGGACAACGGGAAGTTCACGGTGACCTGGAAGCGTTCGGCGATGCTGAACGGCAAGAACTTCGGCTACTCCATCACCGAGAGCAAGAAGGTCAGCTCCTTCGACGGCGGATGGATTCGCAAGAGCCAGGCGAAGTTCATCCCCACGGAGAGCTATTACAACGGCTGCGGCGGGGCCTGAGCCCGCCTCGGAGGGTGGGCGCGGAGCCTGAGCCCACCCTCCGACGGCGGTCCACTCACAGCCCGGCGTACACCGCCTGCTCGAACTCGCCGTACAGGCCCCAGGCACCGGGCGTGATGAACGGCAGCGAGTTGGTGTAGATCGAGGCGCACACACCAGTGGTGCGGTCGATGAAGAAGTGAGTGTTGAACAGGCCTGCCCACGCACCGGTGCCGGCGCGACGGCCGCCGGGCACGTCCTCGTTGTTGATGAGCAGCCCGTACCCCCAGGTCCAGCCGGGGCCGACGCGCAGGGTGTCGGTGATCGGCGGGTCCGCGGTCGGGATCTCGGCCGGGAACGTCAGGTCGCCGAGCTGGTGGGAGAACGCCTCGTCGACGGTCGACTGCTCGAGGATGCGCACGCCGTCGAGCTCGCCGCCGCGCAGCAGCGCCTGCTGGAAGCGGATGTAGTCGCGCGGCGTGGAGTAGAGGCCGTGGCCGCCGGCCCACCAGTCCGGGGAGTCGTTGAGGATGCCGCCGGCCGAGCCCCAGGCGCCGTCCTCGCCCTGCACGTGGACCATGACGACGTTGTCCTGCCGGGCTGCGTCGAGGGCGAACATCGTGTCGCTCATGCCGAGCGGCGTGGTGATGTTGTCGCGGATCACGACGTCGAGGGTGGTCCCGGCGACGGACTCGACGACCTTCCCGAGCCAGTCGGTGTTGATGCCGTACTCGAACCGCTCACCGGGGTGCGAGGTCATGGGCGCCTTGAACGCCTCGGCCGACCCGGGCACGACGTTGGGGATGCCGGTGGCCGACTCGTACTTCACGAGGTCGTCGTTCCAGAACCAGTAGCCCAGACCGCTGGTGTGGGTGACGAGGTGGCGCACGGTGGCGGGGGTTCGCGGGTCGACCAGGATCGGGGTGTCGCCGTCCCACCCCTCGAGGACCTTCACGTCCGCGAACTCGGGGCAGTACTCCGAGACGGGGGCATCGAAGTCGAGCTGGCCCCGCTCGCGCTGCTGCAGCGCGGCGGTGGTGGCGACCATCTTGGTCATCGACATGATGCGGAACTGCGTCGAGGCGCCGACCGGGTCGTCGGACTCCCCGTTGATACGTACGCCGGCTCCACCCTCGTAGAGGACACCATCGGCGTCCGCCACGATCGCGGCCACGTGCGGCACCGCACCGGACTCGACACCGCGCGTCAGGACGGCGTCGATGCCGCCCGCGTCGATCGACTTGGTCATCGTTCTCCTCCTCCGCCCGCCCGGACCGTCCGGCGGGTGCCCTCACCGTCGTGGGTGCCGCGCTCGCTCGGTACCGCCACGGCAACGCAGATCCGGCTGTGATGCCCGACACATGGCGGTCGGGCTACGGTTCCTCCGTGACAGCAGCTCCTCGGCCGGAGTTCGATGCCGAGCTCAAGGCCGGTCTGGCGGTGGTCGGCGGCATGTTCCCGCCGACGATCACGCCTGCGCTGCTCGACTTCATGCGCACCTCCTACGCCTCCGCCCCCATCGACGACCTGCTCGCGCAGCGCCGCATCGAGCGTCTCGACCTGCCGGTCCCCGGGCACCTCGGCGACGAGATCGTCGTGAGCGTGCTGCGCCCCGCCGGCCTGACCGGACCGCGCCCCGGGGTGGTCTACGCCCACTCCGGCGGGATGATGTTCGGCGACCGGTTCAGCGGGATCGACCTGGTCCTGGACTGGGTCGACTCGCTCGGGGTCGTGCTGGTGACCGTGGAGTACCGCCTGGCGCCGGAGCACCCCGACCCCTACCCGCGCGAGGACGTGTACGCCGCTCTGGAGTGGGTCGCCTCGCACCACACCGACCTGCAGATCCGCCTCGACCGCCTGCTGGTGGCAGGCGCCAGCGCGGGCGGCGGACTGGCCGCCGGCATCGCCCTGCAGGCCCGGGACCGCGGCGGGCCGAGGCTGTGCGGGCAGGTGCTCGACTACCCGATGCTCGACGACCGCGGCCTGACCCACTCCACCCACCAGTTCGACGGTGTCGGGGTGTGGGACCGGGTCAGCAACGAGACCGGCTGGGACGCCCTGCTGGGGCCCGCTCGCGGAGGCGCCGGGGTGTCGCCGTACGCCGCTCCCGCCCGCGCTGAGGACCTCACCGGTCTCCCCCCGGCCTTCATCGACGTCGGAGCCGCCGAGATCTTCCGCGACGAGGCGATGGCCTACGCCGACCGGATCTGGCGCGCGGGCGGGGACGCGGAGCTGCACGTGTTCGGCGGCGCCTTCCACGGCTGCGACCTCTTCGCGCCGCACACGGCGGTGGGTCGACGGATGATCCACGTGCGGAACTCCTGGGTGGAGAAGATCCTTGCCGACTGACCGCGACGCCACGAGGAGGTGGTGAGGTGCAGGAGCTGTTGGGGCGCATCGCCCGACTCGACCCGAGCGCCAGCCTGGGGCTGCGCGTGATCGCCTGCTTCGACGAGCTCGTCGTGGGTCACGTCAACACCCGTGGGCTGCTGGCCGCCGCCGCGTCGCTCGCGGGCTGCCCGGCCGGCTTCCGCCGGATCTCCGAGGCGGCCTGCGTGCGTGTCGGCCCCAAGGGGGACCTGCTGGACGGTCCAGCTCCGGAGGTACCCGCCGCCCTGCGCCTCACCACCGCCGACGGGTTGGAGGTCTGGCTGGAGCGCGACGGCGAGCCCGCGGCCAACGACGGCATCACCCTCGAGCGACTGTCCCTCGCGGTCCGCGCACGGCACGGGCTGGTGCGCCGCGACGACATCCGCCGCCACGCGGCGATCATGCTCGATCGCCAGTCCTCCGCCGAGGAACGGGTGGCCGCGGCCGAGGCCCTCGGACTGACCGTCCAGGGCGAGTACCGCATCGCCGCCGCCCCGCTCTTCGCCCAGTGGCAGCAGCACCCCGGCGGGCCGGAGGACGTCATCCCCACCCGCCACGGCCCGATGCACGTGGTGGTGCTGCCGGCCGACCACGACACGGTCGTCGCCAGCCCGTGCGGGCTGGGCACCGTGACGCCCGTCGACCGGCTGCACGAGTCGTTCCGCGTCGCCGTGGTCGCCCTGCGGCTGTGCTCGCCGCCCGAGGAGCCGCTGGTCGACGCCCACGCGTACGGCGGGCTGCTGACCATGCTCGCCAACGCCCCCGAGGACAGCCATCAGCCCGATGTGGAGCGGATGGCCGAGGTCGCGACGCGCCCGTGGGGGCTGTCGACGGTCGCCGCGCTCTTGGCGACCCAGTCGATCCGTGAGGCGGCACGGCACGCCGGCGTGCACCACTCGACGCTGCAGTCACGGGCCGACGTGGTGTCCTCCACCCTCGGCTTCGACCCGCTCGACGGGCTGGGCCGCGCGCGCCTGGGCATCGCGTTCCTCAGCCACCGGCTACGCCACTCCACCGTGCTGGAGCTGCCTCCGCCGTCGAGCTGAGCTCAGGGCAGCAGCAGCGCCGAGTCACCGAGCTCCTGCCAGAGGTAGCCCTCGCTCACGGCGGCTTCGTACGCCGCCTGGGTCGTCTCCGACGACGCCTCGAGCCGGTCCCCGCGAACCGCACCGCCCGTGGGTTCCGCGCCCGCATCGGGTGAACGCGCTGGGGCCGGGTGTTCGTTCCCGCCGGTGCGACATGATCGGCGCGTGCGCGCAGTGGTGGTCGACGGAGTCCGGGCACGACCCGAGGTACGCGAGGTGCGCGACCCCGCCCCGCCGGCCGGCGGCGTGGTGGTGCGGGTGGGTGCGACGGGCCTGTGCCGTAGCGACTGGCACGCCTGGGCCGGGCACGACGACCTCGCCTATCCCCACGTGCCCGGGCACGAGCTGGCCGGTGAGGTCGTGGCGGTCGGCCCCGGGGTGCGTTCGTGGGGTGTCGGCGACCGGGTCACCGTGCCCTTCGTGTGCGGCTGCGGTCGGTGCACCTGGTGTCGTGACGGCGACGCCCAGGTGTGCCCCGACCAACAGCAGCCGGGGTTCACGCACTGGGGTTCCTACGCCGAGCTGGTCGCGCTGCACGCCGCCGACACCAACCTCGTGGCCGTCCCGGACGGTGTCGACGACATCACCGCAGCCTCGCTGGGCTGTCGGTTCGCCACCGCCTTCCGGGGACTCACCGGCCGCGCCGGTGTCCGCGAGGGCGAGTGGGTCAGCGTCGTCGGGGCGGGCGGGGTGGGCCTGAGCAGCGTCATGATCGCGGCCGCTCTCGGCGCCCGGGTCGTCGCGGTCGACCGCCACCCGGAGGCACTGGCGGTCGCCCGCCGGCTCGGGGCGTTGCACACCGTGCTCGCCGAGCCCGGCGTCGACGTCCCCGCCGCCGTCACCGACCTGACCGGTGGAGGCGTGCACGTGTCGGTCGATGCGGTGGGCAGCGAGCAGACCGTCACCGACGCCGTCCTCGGGCTGCGTCGACGGGGCCGGCACGTCCAGGTCGGCCTGCTCCCCCACGACCTGACACCGGTGCCGCTGGCCCGCGCGATCGCCTGGGAGCTGGACCTGCTCGGCAGCCACGGCATGGCCGCGAGCGACTACCCGCCGATGCTGGCGATGGTCTCGGACGGACGGCTACGCCCCGACCTGCTCGTCGGTCGCACCGTGGACCTAGACGAGGCAGCGGCACTGTTGCCGCACCTCGACTCCGCGGTCACCGCGGGCATGGTCGTCGCGGTCCCCTGATCCGGCGCCGGGCGCGGCCCGACCGGGACGGCCGGAGGCGCTCAGCAGCCTCGCTCGGGATCGATCTGGGCGAGCACCTGCTCGCAGACCTGCCGCAGCGCGGCGAGGCCGTCGGGGTCGACGACGTCGACCACGAGCTCGCGCACCCGGCGTACGTGCCCGGGGGCAGCGGCCACCACGGCGTCGTAGCCGGCGTCGGTGAGGATCGCGCGGGTCCGACGCCCGGCACCGGGCAGGCGCTCGCGCTCGATCCAACCGGCGCGCTCCAAGCGACTGACGGCGTGCGAGAGGCGTGAGAGCGAGGCGTTGGTGGCAGCGGCGATCTCGCTCATCTGGTCGCTGCGCCCCTCCTTCTCCGAGAGGACCGCCATGATCATGTACTCGAAGAAGCTCAGCTGGGCATCGCGCTGCAGCTGGGCGTCCAGCACTCCCGGGAGCTTGATGACCACGGCCGCGAGCGCCGTCCAGGCCCCCCGCTCCTCCGCACTGAGCCAGGGCACGTCGTCTGTCATGTGACGACCCTACGCCGCGTCAACTTGACTGTTCAAATTCACGGCCCTACCTTCGTTGTTGAGCACTCAACAACTACTCGAGGAGCAACACCATGAACATCTTCCTGTGGGTCCTGGCCGGCGTCCTGGCCGCCGCCTTCCTCATGGCGGGCGCCATGAAGGCCACGCAGCCGAAAGCCAAGCTGGCCGAGAACATGCCCTGGGTCGAGGACTTCAACGACTCCCAGGTCCGCGCCATCGGCGTCGTGGAGATCCTCGGCGCCCTCGGCCTGATCCTGCCTGCGGCCACCGGCATCGCCGTGGTCCTGACGCCGTTGGCCGCGGCCGGCCTGGCGCTCACCATGGCGGGCGCCGCGATCGTGCACGCGCGCCGCAAGGAGTTCCCCAACATCGCGGTGAACGTGGTGCTGGGCGGGCTGGCGTTGCTGGTCGCGATCCTGCGCTTCGGGTCGTACTCCTTCTGAGCCGAGCCGACGAGGCCGGCTCGATGACCGCGCCGCCCGGACCCAGGTCACGTGCCGGCATCCCTCATGCGTGCGGGATGCCGGCACTGCCCTTGCCGGCCTGGTAGGTCGCCGACAGCTCGGCGTACGTCGCCTGCAGCCGAGCGAGCCGGGCCGGCTCGGCCGCGATCGGTCGACTGGTGAAGAAGTCGTTGCTGCGGTTGTAGAGGTCCCGCCCGGGCGCCGGCTCGGACCGATCCGGGTCGGGGACGGCGTACACGGCCTTGAGGATGCGCAGGTCGTGCGGGATCGCGAAGGAGTCCGCGGAGTCCTGGTGGCTGAACAGGTAGTGCACCTCGGGGAAACCGCCCCACGCGATGCCCGACAGGCACAGCGAGCACGGCTCGTGGGTGGCGAGGAAGACGCAGTCGGCCGGGTCCGGGGTCTCCTCGAGCTCGTGGAAGATCTTGATCGCGTGGATCTCCCCGTGCCACAGCGGGTTCTCGACCTCGTTGTTGGTGGCCGCCACGACCACCGACAGGTCCTCGCGCAGCAGGATCGCCGCCCCGAACAGCTTGTTGCCGAGCGCCACGCCGGCACGCGTGAGGGGTACGACGTCGTGCTCGATCACGTCGAGGAGCCGCTCGTCCAGCGTGGTCACACGGTCAGGCTAAGGGCGCAACGTGTCGTGGGGATGACAGAAGGCCCGGACCTGATGGTCCGGGCCTTCTGTGATTGGTAGCGGGGGCAGGATTTGAGCCTGCGACTCTGGGCGGATCGTGTCCGAATTCCGCCGGCTGCCATTGATCGCGGTCAGCACCGGATGGCCGGGTTGACGTAGGCAAACGGTTGTCTTGCGACTCCTCCATGGTGCCGCACTGATCGGCACGCTGCCAGTCGCCTCGGGCTCAATCTGGTGGATCGATGGTGTCCGCGGGCGGCGTCCAGGTGATCGTTTCCAGAAACGAGTCGGCGGCGACGCGATCGATCAGATCGTTGCTACCAGTCACCCTCGTCCCTTCCAAGTCCCAGTCGGTCCAGACGAGCCACGATCGGTCGACCGCCCACAGGTTGCTCGGCGTGTTGTCGTACTGGTCGACGAGAGGAGCAAGGCTCGCGAGCGGGCCCCGCCACACATGCAAGCTGTCGAAGTCACCGCCCGCCGGCAGCGAGGCGTAGAACGCGACGCACTCCGTCTCCCCGCCGCCCGGGCTCTCGGCCGCCAGGACTCGCAGAAGCGCAGCAAACGACTCGCTGTCCATCGAGCCTTCGGGGGCAGGTTGGATGTTCGCCGGCCAACTCCCGCGGGGGAACCACCGGAAGCACGGCGGCACCTCTCGCGCTGGCTGGTGAGTAGGAGACCGCCCGAGGTAGTTCTCCCATGTCAGCCGGTTCCAGCCCTGCCCCGGGGCGCTGACCAGTCCTAGCGGAATGCCAGTCAGCGTTGACTGGTCGTCGAGGTTCACGCCGCCGATGACGTCGGGCTCGACAGTGCCGAGTCCAAGCAACTCGCGACGAACGTCGTCGTGCGTGACCGTGCCCGGGAGCCGAGGGTTCTCGTACATCGCGTGCAGGACCCAGACCTCGGCAGTCCAGCCGCCCGGGGAGTAGCCCGTCACTGAGTCACCGTCGGTCTGGTTCGACAGCCACGCGATCTCGGCCTCGGCAGCGGCCTCCGCCAGGCGCCTCATCTCTTCCTCCAGTCACGATTGCGGGGATCCCATTGCGTTCCGTCCACCAGCCCGACGAGCACGGGATCTGCGAAGTCGCGCCACCGAGTGTTGGCGACGCCCCGCTGGGTCGCGGTCACGATCTTCTCGGCGTGAACCATGTGGATCGGATAGCCCGGCAACACGATCGGTTCGCCGCCGCGCAGGCGCGGAACCTCGACCGTGCTCGGCGCCGGCCAAATGGGGTCGCCGACATTGATGTCGACGTGGAACGGCAGGCTCGCCGACGCCAGGCGCGCGCCCATGCTGACGCGAATGCCGGAGTACGCGTCCTCCTCCCGGATCACCTCGGACCTGGCCGTCTCGGGAAGGAACACGACGCCGTCCTCCAACGGCGACGACGCCTCGACGATCGAGCGGACGAGCTCGAGAACGGTCTCGGCATCGTTCGCCAGGTTGAGCCCAGCGAGGTCCACGTCCCGCGTCGGCCGGCGCTCGTCGAACGCGGCAAGTAGTACGCCGCCCTTGAGCACGAACCGATCCCGAAGGGCACTCGCGGCAAGCCGGCTCAGGAACGCCTCCAGGACGTAGAGCTGCAGCAGCTCCTGGGTCGGGCGCTTCTCGCGCTGCGCACGGTTCCTCAGATCGAGATAGGCGTCAGCCTCAGGCGTTCCCCGAGATACTCGGCTCATAACAAGATCTCCAGGGTCTTGCGGATGGCGCTCGCAACCCGCGGGAACGACTTCGACAGCCGGAGCAGCTCGGACGGCTGTCCGCCCTGGCGAAGCCATCGCTTGAGGGCATCGTTGGCGAGATCCTCGCCGTCGAGATGCCGGAGGCGGAAGGCATCGATGATGCTGCGCTCTGCTGAGTAGATGCCGATCGAGTGAGTCTCATCGAGGGGCAGAAGGTGGCGGCCGAGCTCGAACGTGGCTTTGTCGAAGTGGCGCCACCTGACGGGCACATTCGTCTCCGGCATCCACCTCCCCCGCGGGATCGCGATGTCGAACTCGGTCGGGATGTCATCGATCAGTCCGTGCCTGGACAGCGCTGACCTCAGGCAGATCGTCGCCATGGGGGCCTTCGCGGCGATCTCCAGCAGGTCGTCGTCGCCGGTCGAGTCAGCCTTGCGATACAGGCCTCGCGAGATCGCGGTGATCTGGCCGCTTTCGATCAGCGAGCGGAACTGGCGCTCGTTGAGCCGTTCGCGTGCATCGGAGTATCGAAAGGTGTCCGGGAGCATGGCGAGCAGCACTGACGCGGTAGACGTCACCCTGCTCACCTCCGTAGGAAATCCTCAACAGATCTATCTCTAGTGTAGAGGTTTTCCTACATGGTGTCTCCGTGCGAGGTGTGACCCGTGTGGCCGGTCGTCGATCGGCTTCCGACCGGGATCACCGGGGACCAGCGGCTCACGCCGAAGGGCGACAGTCGCATCCGGAAATGACAGAAGGCCCGGACCTGATGGTCCGGGCCTTCTGTGATTGGTAGCGGGGGCAGGATTTGAACCTGCGACCTCTGGACCCCCAGCGCGTGTGCGTTCCGCCGCTGGATCCTTTGACCTCACTTGCCGATGTGTGCTCTGACCTGCGCAGACACGCACAACCCAGCGTGTCGACTCCAGAACTTCTTGACGATGTCTGCTCGGATCAGACGGCTTGCGCTGGCGTTTTCGGGACGTAAGCGCGGCGTGGCTCGAATCGCAGTCGGGCCCGGAAAGTGAGCCATGATCCCTGCCTGTTCGTGCCCAACTCAGATCGGCGGCATGCGGGACCTCCGAGCACCGGCCGGGACACGCGGTGCGCGCTACGCGCTGGCCGCTGTGGCCGTCGCGCTGTTCGGCCTTCTGTCGCTGCACGGTTGGGGATCTCACACCGGCGCTCACACCATGGGAGCAACCCCCCCGAGCGCGAATATCGCGATCGCCGCGAGCGGCCCCATCAGTCATGACCACTCAGGGCCAGCGGCCAGTGATCCGGTCACCTCCGAACCGATCGTCGCGGGTCATCCAGCGAGAATGAGTTCCGAGGAGCCCGTCGGCGAGAACGGTGCAGGGCTTCTTGGCCTCTGCCTAGCCGTGCTGGCCGGCCTCCTGCTGCTGGGGATCGCTCTGCTGCTCGCAAGTCGGGGCGTCCGCATCCCCCGCACTCTGCTGCCAGCGTGGCAGCTTCCGCAGTTCATCGCGCGAGACCGTGACCCGCCGAGCCTCCGCATGCTCTGTGTGATCCGCTGCTGACAGGCGTCCGCCACGAGCGTCCGACCCGGGCGACTCGGGGCTTTCGCCTCTCCCCAGACACTGATCACACAGATGGAGAAACACTCATGCGCAAATCGCTGATCACTGCCGTCGTGACAGCCTCGCTGTTCACCCTCGCCGCCTGCGGCAACGAGGACGACACTGGCACCGCTGGCGGGCACAACGAGGCCGACGTCACCTTCGCCCTGGACATGATCCCCCACCACCAGCAGGCCATCGAGATGGCCGACCTCGCCGAATCACGCGCTGAAAGCCAGGAGGTCAAGGCCCTCGCCACCGACATCGAGGCAGCCCAAGGCCCCGAGATCGAAACTCTGACCGGCTGGCTGGAGTCATGGGGCGAGGACGTCCCGGATGAGGGCATGTCGGGCATGGATCACGGCGACATGTCCTCCGACGACATGGGCGGAATGATGACCGCGGACGAGATGGCCGACCTCGACACGGCCTCCGGCGCGGAGTTCGACCAGATGTTCCTCACAATGATGATCGAGCACCACGAGGGTGCGATCGAGATGGCCAAGACCGAGCAGTCCGAGGGCGAGTTCCCCGAGGCCCTCGACATGGCTAAGGAGATCGAGACGACCCAGGCGGAGGAGATCCAGACGATGCAGAACCTGCTGAAGTCCTGATCTCGTCCCTGGTGCCGGGCAGAACGGAGCTAGTGCGCCTGCCCGGCACCCATCCTCACCTCGGAGCCCGCCCTCATGTACCGACCCCACATCGCCCTCACAGGCATCCTCCTCGGCGCCGCTCTCCTCTCGGGCGGCTGCGCCAAGGACACCCCAGCGACACCACCGCCCGCTGATGAGGACGCGAGTGTCGGCCACATCCACGGTCTCGGTGTCGATCCGGCCACCGACAGCCTCTACGTCGCCACCCACTTCGGCCTGTTCCACGTCGACCAGAGCGGCCAGCCGAGCCGCGTAGCAGACCGGTATCAGGACACGATGGCGTTCACCGTCGTCGGCCCTGGCCACTTCCTGGGAAGCGGCCACCCGGACCTCCGCGAGGACCTGCCCGCTCACCTCGGCCTGATCGAGTTCACCGATGCCGGAGAGACCTGGACGGCCCTCGCCCTCCAGGGCGAGGCGGACTTCCACATCCTCGAACCCGCCGGCGACGCCCTCTACGCATACGACGCGACCTCTGGCCGTCTGCTGCGGAGCGAGGACCGGAAGAGCTTCGACGAGGTGTTCCGCGGTCCGCTGACCAGCGTCGCGGCGGCCGACGACAGCGTCCCGCTGATCGCGACCGACGGCAACGGCCAGCTCGTCAGTATCGACGCCATATCCGGGGAGACCCGTGAGCTCGGCGGTCCGACCATGATGTACCTCGACACCACTCCGGACGGGACCCTGGCCGGTGTCGACCCCGACGGCGTCGTTCGGGTCAGCACCGACACCGGTCGAGCCTGGCGCGAGGTCGGCTCGATCGATGGCCAACCGGCCGCATTCACCATCAGCGCCCAGGGTTGGTACGTCGCGACCGAGACGGCCGTCTACCGGTCCACCGATGACGGCGACACATGGTCCCGCGTACTGTGACGATGCAGGGACGATGAGTAAGCGCAGAGCCACGCATCGACACTTGGGCTCACATCGCGGGCCGCGTCGGCGTGCCACGAGAGGGCTCACCGGCTTGGCGGTGCTGGCAACCACCGCCGCCGTGGCTGGACCCGTCGCGTTCCTCATCCCCGGAGCAACGGACACCGGGGAGGCGGGCCGCCGCACTGCAGTTGCTGCCTCCCCTTCCGCGCCCTTCCCTGACCCAACTCTCAAGGGCGAGCGACCAGACGGTGAGGTCGCGGTCGGTCGAGATCGTGACCCAGATCCCAAGCGGCCGCCCTCCCCCGCCACTCGCATCCCGGAGCGCGGCCCAGGCACGTTCGAAGTCGCCGCCGCATCATCGCTCGGGTCGCAGGCCGGGGTGACTTACCGGGTCGAGGTCGAGCAGGGCCTGCCCTTCAGCACCATGGATGTGGCGCGCTTGGTCGAAGTAACCCTGGCCGACCAGCGCGGCTGGGCGACGCGACACACGCTCGTCCGCGTCGAGGGTCACGCAGACCTCCGCATCATCCTGGCCACCCCCGAGACCGCCGACGACCTGTGTGCGCCGCTCGACACGGACGGCCGGCTGTCGTGCCGCAACGGGGGCAACGTCGTTCTCAATGCCTGGCGGTGGCAGTTCGGCGCAGACGGCTACGCCGGGGAGCTTGCGGCATATCGCCGCTACGTCATCAACCACGAGACGGGCCACGCCTTGGGCTATCCCCACGTCGGCTGTCCCGGCCCGGGCGAGATCGCGCCGGTGATGCTGCAACAGACCAAGGGCCTGGAGGGCTGCAAGCCGAACCCGTGGCCGTCGCGGGTAGATCTCCTCACCCACTGACGCCACCGTGGATCGGTCGTGCACCCCGACGTGTGGTCCAGAGCGCCCACCGGCTTGCGTTGGACTCCCGTGCTCTCACGCATGGTGGCGGAGGCGAGGCAGATGGACGGGTTGAATCTGCGACCCCTTTGACGTTGAGCAGGCACTCAGCCCAGTCTTGCGTTTCGTCGCGGAAGTTCACGCTGACCTGCAGAAACACCGCCAGGGGAACGTGCGTGACCTTGCGCGGTGTAGCGCCTTTCGGCCAGATTCTGCCGGGGTTTACGACTAGTAATGGACCACCACATTCGAGCTCGGTGCTCCTACCCCCGACTGTGGACCCTAGGACTCAAAATGCTGGCGCATCTGGGTGATCTCGGCCTGCTGATCGCTGATGATCTTCTCCGCCAGGGCCACGGCGTCCGGGTCCTCGCCGTCTTCGACCTCCACCTGGGCCATCTCGACGGCGCCCTGATGGTGCTCGATGATCATCTCGATGAACATCCGGTCCCAGCTGGCACCCGAGGCCGCCATCAGGTCGTTCATATCGTCCTCGTCCATCATGCCCGGCATCTCGCTGCTGGAACCGTGGCCCATGTCCCCATGGTCCATCCCGTCGGTCTCGTGGGAGGTCCCTTCCTCACCCCATACCTCGAGCCAGCCCTGGAGTGTGTTGATCTCGGGGTCGAGGGATGCATCGGGGAACGGCAGGTGAGCAGCATCGCCCGTACGCAGATCGGCCTCAACCCCCAGCTCGGAAGCGTGCTCCTTGGCGAGGGCGAGCATATCGGGGCTCAAGTCGACGCCCGTGACAGTTACCCCATTGTCGTCGTGCGCGAGGTTCCGTCCGGTACCGATGGCGACCTCGGGCACTCGCCCGGGGGCTCGCGCGCCGATCCACTCGCGGCCGCCGCCGAACCAGGTCCTCTCGAAGAACGCGATCTGCTTGTCGTAGCCGCGCGCGGCCTTGTCCCAGACGCGGTGTTGCTTCGCTGTCGGCGCCCCCGCGCCATGGCAGTGGTTCCACTCACTGCCTCGTCCTTCCTGCGTGGGCCACCCAGACAGCAGTGAGCGAGAACGAGCTGATTCAGGACGATAGGAGTCTTGTTCGAACTCGCTCATTCGAGTCGACGCAGTCCTTGGCAACCAGCAGAGAATTCACTGTGGTTCGTCGAGTGCCGCGAATGCCGCGCCTAAGCGCTGCTTTGCGTCGCTTGCGATCCTCCTGAGCGCTGGGTTGTCGGCGAGACCCATCATTGCGTCGGGGTCGAAAGCCTCGACCAGCGTCGTGTCGTGGTCCAGCGCGCGCACCACCACGTTGCAGGGAAGCACCGCTGCGATGGAGGGCTCGGCCTGAATGGCTTCGTAGGCCAGCGGCGGCCGGCAGGCACCGAGGATGACTTGCGGGGCGACGTCGACGTCGAGCTTCTCCTTTAGGGAGGCCTTGAGGTCAATCTCGGTCAGCACTCCGAAACCCTGGTCGCCCAAGGCTTCGCGGACCGCCGCGACAGCGTCGTCGTAGGGCTGGTTGATCGTGGTGGTGATCGTGTAGTTGCTCATGGGGCCTTCCTCGTCTGCTTTCCTCGGGTGCTGTCGGCACCGTCGTGCTCACGTGTGGGCTGCGTGATCTCGGGTCCGGACGTACCGTTGGTGCGCTGGGCTCGCGTCGCCCGCCGTGCCGGGCGCATCGTCCACCGGGCCAAGGCGACAAGGACCAGCAAGATCACGATCGCGATGATCCAGGACTTGTAACCGGCGATCCCGAGGCTGCCGCCAAGACCTCCGACGCCAAGTCGCACTAGTTGACTGCTCTGTTCCAACATATTGACTCGGTTCTCCTCACTGCTGGTGTGACTTTCCCCCTGACCATGATCAGGTCAGGGGACCTCGGTCTTGACGATCAAGGGTCAACGCGCGCCCGCACTGAGAGCGGACTTACGCCCGCCGTAGTCCTCGCGGCCGATCTCCCCCCCCCCCCCCCCCCC
>Ga0208056_100053_pt1 | contig 45728 bp, 42 predicted proteins | sample DeeseametaMP2052_FD_184178 | JGI IMG/M metagenome (GOLD analysis project Ga0208056, IMG submission 184178) | Marine microbial communities from the Deep Pacific Ocean - MP2052 (SPAdes) | ecosystem: Environmental > Aquatic > Marine > Oceanic | place: West of Cabo San Lucas, Mexico, North Pacific...
AACAAATAGTCCCAATCCTATTGAAGCTAAACTTTTAAGAAAAATTATACTGTATTAATTTTAACCCCTTTTAATAAAAACTTACAAATCTGATTAGCTGCCATTTCAGCAACTACAATTGAGGCTTCCGCGGTCGAGGCTGCTACATGAGGAGTTAATATTGCTTTCGGATTGTTAAATAAAATATTTTCTTTAGCAGGTTCTTTTGAATAAACATCTAATGCTGCACCTGCAATCAAATTTCCATTTAAAGCATCATTTAAATCTTTTTCATCAACTATATTACCGCGCGCTGTATTAATTATAAAAGTTGAAGGTTTCATTTTTTTATAGTGTTTTTTATTTATTAAAGGTTTGCCATCAGGGGCTGCTTTACAATGAAAACTTATAATATCACTCGTACTAATTAATTCATCAAAACTAACATTTTTAACATGGGGAAAATCTTTTTTTCTTGATTCTAACGATTTAGAGCTAACTAAAATATTCACTCCAAAACCTTTAACCAAATTACTTAGTCTGGCTCCTACGTTTCCAAATCCAACTATACCAAGAGTTTTTTTTGAAAGTTCAGTGCCTTTAATATTTTTTTTCTCCCATTTTCCTTTATGCGTAGTGTCATTTGCAAAAGGAATTCTTCTCAATACTGACATTATTAATGCAAATGCATGTTCAGCTGTGGCATTCGTATTTCCACCCGGTGTATTCATAACCAGCATATTGTTTTCTTTTGCTGTTGGCACATCGATATTGTCTACTCCTGCGCCAGCTCTAGCTATAACTTTTAATTTTTTACCAGCCAAAATTATATTCTTTGTTACTTTTGTAGCTGATCTAACAATCATGCCATCGTATTCAGGAATGATTTTTATAATTTCTTCTTCCGATAAACCTGTTTTTACATCAACTGAAATTTTTTGCTTCTCAAATATTTTTTGAGCAACTTTGCTCATTGAATCTGAAATTAAAACTTTAGGCATTATTCTTTACAGAGTGATAAGCCCAGTCAATCCATGGTAATAATGCTTTCATATCATTATTTTGAACTGTTGCTCCGCCCCATAATCTAAGACTAGGAGGTGCTTTAGGATAACCAATAATGTCTTTGGCTACACCTTCTTTATCAAGTTTTGAAACTATTTTCTTTATTACATTTCTTTGTTCTTCTTCGCCAAATTTATTAAACCATTCATCTTTGATTAGGAGTGTAATGCTTGTTGAAGATCTTGTGTTTTTATCTTCACACATAAACTTAACCCAATCACTACTATTAACCCAGGTTTCAACAATTTTAAGATTTTCGTTTGAAATTTTTATTAACTCACTTGTTCCACCTACAGACTCAACCCAATTTAGCGAATCTAGGACATCTTCAACACAAATCATTGATGGAGTATTTATGGTAGCACCTTCAAAAATACCTTTAATTAATTTTTTTTTATTTGCTAATTTGAATAATTTAGGAATTGGCCATTTAGGTGTGTACGTTTCTAATCTTTTTAATGCACGAGGTGATAATGCCAACATTCCATGAGCAGCCTCGCCTCCAAGAACCTTTTGCCAAGACCAAGTGATTACATCAAGTTTGTTAAAGTCTATGTCCATTGCAAAAATACCAGAGGTCGCATCGCAAATTGTTAAACCTTCTCTGTTATCTGGAATCCACTTTGCATTAGGAACGCAAACGCCAGAGGTTGTACCATTCCATGTAAAAATTACATCGTTATTAAAATTTACTTTATTCAAATCAGGAAGCTTACCGTAATCAGTTATATGACTATTTACATTTTCGATTTTTAATTGTTCCAACACATCAATTAACCAATCTTTTCCAAAATTTTCCCAGGCCAAAACATCAACACCTTTACAACCCAAAAGGGACCACATGGCAGCTTCTAAAGCGCCGGTATTGGATCCGGTCATTATGACTAAATTATAGGAATCTGGTAATTTTAAAACTTGTTTCGATTTAATAATTGCTTGATTAAGTTTATCTTTGCATTCTTTTGATCTATGTGATCTGCCAACAGGAGTATTTTTTAAAACGCTAAGTTCCCAACCTGGTCTTTTTGCGCAGGGACCGCTAGCAAAATTTGGATTTGATGGTTTACTTGATGGTTTAACTAATGTCATAATTATTCAAAATCATAAGCAACCAAACCATCTAAAGGCTTTGGATCAAACCAAGTTGATTTTGGTGGCATAGTTAATTTTTTGTCAGCAAAATTTATAACATCTTCCATTTGAGTTGCAAATAAAGAAAAACCAACCTTAGCTTCACCCGAGTCGACTTTTTTTTCAATTGTTTCTAATCCATGAAAACCTGCAAGAAAATCTATCCTGTTGTCATATCTTGGATCTCCAATACCCAGAATTGGCTCAAGTAGATAATAATGTAATAAATTTATATCTAAATTAATGATATGAAATAAATTTTCTTCAGGTTTTTTTTTTAATTTAATTGAATACCATTTTTTGTCTAGATACATTCCAAATGATTTTGATTCATTTGGCTTATATGAAGAATTTTGTTTTTCTACAATAAATTTCTTTTTGATTTGCTTAATAAGATCATTGGCAGAATAACCATACAAATCTTTTATTAATCTATTGTAGTTGAGTATACGCGCTTGACTTTTTGGAAATATAGCCACCATAAAATAATTATAGGGTTCTGTTCCTGTGTGGTTGGAATTTTTGTGTTTTCTAAATTCCAACAATTTTGATAATGCCTCAATTCGATGATGCCCATCTGCAATGTAGATTCGATTTATTGTATTAAATAACTCGCTTATTTTAAGCACAATATCTTGTTTATTTACAATCCATAGCTCATGTTGGCACTTATCTAGTGCAACAATAGAATATTTGGGTTTTAAAGTAGTATGTTTTTCTATTAACTCAGTTAATTCAACGTTATCAGGATAAATTACATAAATGGGCCCAATTTGAGCATTTAAATTTTTTATTTGATCAAATCTTTTCTGAGATCTTTCAAAATAAATTTCTTCATGTCCACGAATATGTAAATTATCATAAGCAGACAATTTTGCCGTACCAATTATTCCAACTTGAGAGTGATTTTTTGTCGAGATTTTATAAATATAAAAAGATTTAGTACTATCTTTTATTATTACCGAATTGTTTTTCATTAATTCAAATTGTTCTTTTGCTTTAGTATATATTTCGCTTTGAGTTTTTGAATTCTGATAATCTGGATTAAAAATATTTAAATAACTCCATGGGTTATTTTTTTTATGATATGTAATTATTTCTTCTGATAAATGATCTGTACTAGGGATAGATACAGATGAAGCTTTTTCTTCATTGGGTCTTAGCCCTCTGAATGGATTTATGAAATACACAATAAATATTTAATTGTATCATTCATCTCAAATCATATTTTGACTACATAAATAAAGAAAATCAACAATAAAATATAGCGTATCTGGTAGTAAATAAGATTTTATTTAAAATAATTATAAGCATTTTTAAAAATTTTATAACCGTCAGCATATAATTTACTTTTGTATAGCAATTTGTTATTCATTTTATTTTTTCGACTAATCCAATCTGGTTTCTGTAAAGAGTACAGAGCCCTTTCAGGATGAGGCATTATCGCTAATACGTTACCTTTTGAGTTGGTAATAGCAGCAATATCTTCCATTGAACCATTTGGATTGTAAGGAAACTGTTTTTTCGCTAATAAACCATAATTATTTACATATTTGCATACAATCAATTTTTTTTTATTTAATTTATCTATAATCTTTTTATCTGCAATAAATTTTCCTTCTTGATGAGCAACAGGTAAATATAGATGGTTAATTTTTTTTAACCAAGGACCTCGTTTATTAACAACTTTTAATTTTATCCACCTGCACTGATATGTTGCAATATCATTTTCTACTAATGCGACCTCTCTTTTATACCCTTCTAAAGCTGGAACAATTCCGAGATTAATTAAAATTTGACATCCATTACAAATACCGAGAACTAATTTATCTCGTTCGATAAAATTCACAATATATTCAAATAAATTATTTTTAATCTTGTGAGCCATTGCATTTCCAGAGCCTGTATGATCTCCATAAGAAAAACCACCTGGTAAGGCTAAAATTTGAAAATTTTTTAACTTTTTAGGATTTTCAATTAGATCATTAACGTGAATAATAGCACCTTTAATCCCCGCAGTTTTAAATGCGTTAAGAGTTTCATCTTCGCAATTAATTCCATATCCTGATAAAATCAAAACTCTCATTAATTAAATAAATCCTGTTTATATTTGTTATTTAAGGAACTAATATCAACTTCAAACTCATCTTTGTTACACATCATGCAAACAATTTTTTTACTTTTTATTATTTTTCCTATAAGTGATAATTGATTTTTTTTAAAATAACTTTCAAATTTTTTTTTATTGGATGGATTAACGGTAACAACGATTCTGCTTTGTGACTCAGAAAAAAGAATATGATTATTGTCTATTTCCCTGTTAATTGTGTTGATATTGCTTAAATTTACTTTTAACCCTTTTTGTGAAGCTATTGCCATCTTTGACAAAGCTATAGCTAAACCCCCAATTCCAACACTGATAGCTGAAGCAATTAATTTATTTTGATTGGCTTTTGAAAAATTAATATAATTTACTTTTGCAGTTTTTTTATAAACTTGTGGAACATTATCATTTTTAAAATCAAAGATCTTTGCAAATTCAGATCCTCCCATTTCATTACCTGTTGTTCCTATAATGTATACAAGATCCTCAATAGCCTGGGGCACTATTGTTAACAAATTATTATAACTCTTAATTATACCAATAGAAGATATTAAGAGTGTTGGTGGAATTGAAATTTTAATTTTCCTATTTCTTTTATCGTAGCCGTTAAAATCATTATACATACTATCTTTTCCAGAAATAAAAGGTGTTTCAAAAGTTAATGACAAATCGTAACAAGCCTTTGATGCCATTTTTAACTGATAAAGTTTTTCAGAATTTTCTGGACTGCACCAACAAAAGTTATCCAAAAGAGCTATGGTTGATAATTCACATCCTACTACTATAAGATTTCTTACCGCAGTATCTATACAGCAAGCTGCCATATTGTATGCGTCGATATTTGTATAGTTGGGATAGATACCCTGAGATACGCCTACACATTTATCTGAATTGAAAAGAGGTTTTATAACCGTTGAATCAGAAAAAACCTTACCGATGCCCTGAAGTGGTTTAATAACTGAAGTGCCCTGAACTTCATGATCATATTGCGAACTGATAAATTCTTTAGAGGTAATGTTTGGACTAGACAATATTTTTAACAACGCTCTCTTATGGTTGCTTATTTTTATTTGGGCTGATTTTGTTTGAACAATTAGAGGTTTTCTGCTTTTAAGCAATTTTCTTGGATATCCCTCATGAAGAAAATTCATATCCATATTTAAAATTTCTTTATTTTTGTATCTAACTATAGCCTTTTTTTTTTTTACAAATTTTCCAATGACTGATGCTTCTACCCCTCTTTTATTTAATAATTGAATCACTTTTTTTTGATTTTTTGTTGATACGGCCATAGTCATTCTTTCCTGTGATTCTGAGATCCATATCTCCCAAGGTTGCAAACCTGGATATTTTAGTGGCACTAAATCAAGATCGACAATAAATCCTCCCGATTCTTTAGCCATTTCACCAACCGAAGAAGAAAGACCTCCTGCCCCGTTATCAGTTATACTGTTATATAAATTTTTATCTCTAAGCTCCTTAATAATTGCATCTGAAAATTTTTTTTGAGTGATTGGATCGCCTATTTGTACTGCAGTAACTGGACTTCTTGTATCTAACTCTTCTGAAGAAAATGTTGCTCCATGAATACCATCTTTTCCAACTCTTCCTCCGATCATAAGAATTTTATCTCCCGGTCTTGCTTTTTTAAAATGCGCAAACTTACCTTTTATTTTTTTTGGAATTAATCCTACAGTTCCACAAAAAACCAACGGTTTTGCAGAATATCCATCATCAAAATAAACAAAGCCTTGTGGAGTTGGAATCCCTGAACAATTTCCACCTACTCTAACTCCACTAATGACTCCGTTTATAATAAACCTTGATGATAGTAATTTATTTTTTTTATTTCTTGATCTATATAACTCATGGTTGCTGTCTGGATAAGAAAAACAAAAACCATATGTGTTACAAATGGGTTTAGCGCCTTTGCCAAAGCCTATACAGTCTCTGTTAACTCCAGTAATTCCAGTGAGCGATCCACCAAATGGATCCAGTGCCGATGGAGTATTATGTGTTTCTACCTTATGGCAAACTACCCAATTTTTATCAAAACTAATTCCACCTGCATTGTCTGAAAATAATGATATACAAAAATCATCCTTTCTTTTTTTTATTATTTTGTTAGTAGCGCCCTTAATATAAGTATCAAATAACCCTTTTTTCAAATTATCAATTTTTGAAGAAAAAATCTTATGCTTACAATGTTCCGACCAAGTTTGAGCAAGAGTTTCAATTTCAATATCTTTTGGCTTTCTACCTTTGACATTAAAGTATCTTTTAATTGCTTTTAACGACTGAACATCTAGACCAAGAGTTCCTCTGCGTTTTCCTCTTTCATCTTTAATTCCCTCTTTGCCAATTTTTTTTAAATTTGTTTCACTTAAATTTAGATTAACCGATCTTGTAATGCTTCTGTCTTTAAAACCATTCGTATGCTGTTCTAGTATATCAGTTTTATCTTTAATAAATTCTTTAAAGCTTTTTAAAACAATTTTGTTTACGAGAACATTAGAATATTCGTTGGCTATTTTTTTAATCACCGATTTGTTATTAGTCGATATTAAAAATAATTGAGAGCTGCTTATTTTAAAACTGTTTTGTTTAAGGCGAAGTTTTTCACAAACAATTTCTGTCGCTGTATTACCAAGATTATCTGTTACACCAGATAAGTATCCGATTTCTAAAATCCACGAAAAATTCCCGAATTTTTTTAATATTTCATGAATATTTTTTCTGGAAAACAACTCTTGAGAAATTGGGTTGTGCAACAACTCACACGCGAGCAAATAATCTTTTTGGCCTAAACTCTTATTAAATCTGTAAATATCACAAATTTTAATATTTTTAATTACATTTTTACCAAAAAAAGACTGTAAATTTTTTTCACTACCAGTTTTAAATTTATTAAATATTTGAATTTGTTCGTACATTAATAAAAATGTGTTATAAAAAATTATCGAGATTCTCTTATAACAAATAAAATTATTTATGGCTGTCTATAAAGAAGCGGGTGTTGATATTCTTTCAACCGATGATCTAATTAAGGAGATACTACCTCTTTCTTCAAAAACAAATAGACCAGGCAAAATGGGAAAAATTGGTAGTTTTGGTGGTTTGTTCGATTTGAAATCGTGCAAATATAAAGATCCAATTTTAGTTACATCTACCGATGGAATTGGAACAAAAATTCTTTTGGGCATTTCTGAAAATAAATTAGATGGTCTTGGATTCGATCTAGTTGGCATGTGTCTAAATGATATAATTTGCCATGGTGCTGAACCATTGTTTTTTCTAGATTATTTTGCATCAAGTAAAATAAAAAAAAATTTCTTTATTAAAATAATGAAGAGCATCACAGCTGCTTGTAAAAAAAATAATTGTTTACTAATTGGAGGCGAAACAGCAGAAATGCCGGGGGTTTATAAGAAAAAAGACTTTGATTTAGCGGGTTTTTGCGTTGGTATAGTTGAAAGGAAAAAGATTTTACCAAAAATAGATGATATTAAACCTGATGATATTATATTAGGGCTTCCTTCTTCAGGCTTCCACTCAAATGGATATTCATTAATTCGAAAAGTTATAAAAGAACAAAAAATTTCTCTTAGTGCTAGGCCTCCTTTTTTATCAAAAGATAAAAATCTTGCTACTGCCTTACTAAAACCAACAAAACTTTATTACAACCTAATAGCTAAAATTACTAAACTAATTAACGTAAAAGGTATTGCCCATATCACGGGCGGGGGTTTAACAGAAAATCTACCTAGAATAATTTCAAAGAAGTTATCTATAAAGCTAAATTTGAAAAATTTACCTAATGACAATCTTTTTTCGTGGTTTAAAAAAATTGCAAAACTTAATGATAAAGAAATGTTATCTACCTTTAATTGTGGAATCGGTATGGCTTTAATAATTTCTAAAAATGATCTGAAAAAAATACAGAAATTTTTAAAAAATAATAATGAAAAATTTTTTGTTATTGGAAAAATTGTAAAAACTATAAAAAATGAGGAACGTTGTATAATAGCTTGAAAAAAATTAACACTGCTATATTTTTTTCTGGTAGAGGAAGCAATATGGAGTCGTTAATTAAAGCGACAAAAAGTCAAGACTTTCCAGCTTCAATTCTAGTAGTCCTAACAGATAATGAATCTGCTCCAGGTATTCAATTAGCAAAAAATCATTATGTACCTGTAAAAATATTTGATAAAAAAAAGTTTGGCAGATCGGAATTTGAAACTAATTCCCAAAAGATATTATTAAATTACAAAATTGAACTGATATGCTTAGCTGGATTTATGCAAATATTATCCAAAAAATTTGTCTACTCTTGGCAAAACAGAATCATTAATATACATCCCTCTTATCTTCCTAAAAATAAAGGACTTAATCCACAAAAACAGGTTATAAATGAAAAAGCATCCTACGCTGGTTGTACTGTTCATTTTGTTAATGAAAAAATTGATGATGGAGAAATTATCTTACAAGAAAAAGTAAAAGTTATGCGCAATGACAATGTACAAACTCTTTCTGATAGAATACTAGAAAAAGAACATATAATTTATCCTAGAGCACTTAAAAAAATAGCTTCAGAAATTAAAAATTTGTGAAACTTAAAAAGAAAAATTCAGATAAATTAAAAGAAGAGTGTGGAGTTTTTGGTATTTTAAATAACAAAGATGCAGCAGCTCTTACAGCTTTAGGCTTGCATTCACTACAGCATAGAGGTCAAGAAGGATGTGGTATTGTTACCTCTGACGGAAAAAAATTTTATTCTGAAAGAAGACTTGGATTAGTCGGAGATAATTTTACTAAAGGAAAAGTCTTAAATAGATTACCTGGAAATTGCGCAATTGGTCATAACCGATATTCAACGGCTGGTAATAATGTAATTAAAAATGTTCAACCATTTTATGCTGATCTTCATGTTGGAGGTATTGCTATTGCTCATAATGGAAATTTAAGTAATGCTAGATATCTTAGAAAAGAATTAGTTAAAAATGGCTCTATTTTTCAAACAACATCTGACACAGAAACTATAGTTCAATTAATTGCAAGATCAAAAAGATTAAAAATAATTGATAAAATAATTGAAGCACTTTTTAAAATACAAGGAGGTTATGCATTAACAATTTTAACAAATAATAAGCTGATAGGAATTAGAGATCCATTTGGAATCCGTCCTTTAGTATTAGGTAAATTAAACAAATCTTATATTTTAGCGTCAGAAACTTGTGCTTTCGATATAATTGGTGCAAAATTTATTAGAGAAATTCAAAATGGCGAAATAGTTGTTATAACAGAAAATGGAATAGAGAGTATAAAGCCTTTTCCTAAAGTAAAAGAAAGACCATGTATTTTTGAATATATATACTTTTCAAGACCGGATAGTATCATCAAAAATATAAGTGTTTATGAGTACAGAAAAAGATTGGGTGCAGAGTTAGCAAGAGAATCAAATTTAGAAGCTGATTTAGTAATACCTGTGCCTGACTCCGGAGTTCCTGCTGCAATAGGATACTCTGAAGAAATAAAAAGTAATATTGAATTAGGAATTATTAGAAATCATTATGTTGGCAGAACGTTTATAGAACCTACCCAACAAATAAGAAGTTTAGGAGTCAAACTTAAACATAATGTAAATAAGCCTCTCATTAAAAATAAAACTTTAATTTTGATCGATGACTCATTAGTAAGAGGAACAACCTCTGTCAAAATCATTAAAATGCTTTATGAGTCTGGTGCAAAAGAAGTTCACTTAAAAATTGCTTGTCCACCTATAAAGTATCCAGATTATTACGGGATTGATACACCAAATAAAGATGAACTGCTTGCCTCAAAACTTGATCTTAAAGGTATGCAAAAATTTATTAACGCAAAAACATTACAATTTTTATCAATTGAGGGATTGTATAAATCTATGGGATATGAAACAAGAAACTCATCCTACCCTCAATTTGCTGACCATTGTTTCACTGGAGATTATCCAGTTAAACCAATTGACGTAAATGATAAAAATTTTGAGCAAGATCAATTAAGCTTTATGTCTTCAAAATTTAATTAAAATAAAAAATAAAAATCACTAATGAAAGTTCTTGTTATAGGAAATGGAGGTAGAGAACATGCATTGTGTATGTTTATAAAAAAATCTCCTATTTGCAAAAAATTATATTGTATTCCTGGTAGCGACTCGATCAAAGAATTAGCAGATTGTTTCGATATTAATCCAATGAATAATATAGATGTTGTAAATTTTTGTATAAAACAAAAGATAGACTTTGTTGTAATTGGACCTGAACTTCCGCTTAGTAATGGAATCGTAGACGAACTAAAAAAAGAAAAAGTTGTTACTTTTGGTCCAGATAAAATATCCTCACAGCTCGAAACTTCAAAAATCTTTATGAAAAATATTTGTAAAAAACATAATATTCCAACCGCAAAATATTCTGTATTTAATAAAGAAAAAGATGCAATCAATTTTTTAAATGAAGTAAATTTTCCTACAGTTATTAAAGTTGATGGATTAGCGGCAGGTAAAGGAGTAATTATTGTATACAGCAAAGAAGAAGCTGTTGAAAATATAAAAAAAATAATGTCAGAAAAAATATTTGGTTCTTCTGGTGAAAATATAATAATAGAAGAATTTCTCGAGGGCGAGGAAATTAGTTTTTTTGCACTAGTTGATACTAATGGTTTTATTTTGCCGTTAACGACAGCTCAAGACCACAAAAAGATTGGAGAAGGTGATGTGGGTCCCAATACCGGAGGAATGGGAGCATATAGCCCTGTACCTTTTATTAAACATAATCATATAAATGACTTCGTTGAACAATTTGTAAAACCCATAATTAATGATTTAAAAAATAGTAGCATTTTATTTTCAGGTGTTTTTTACGCAGGTTTTATCTTGACCAAAAACGGCCCTAAAATACTTGAGATAAACGTAAGATTTGGTGATCCAGAAGCTCAAACTATTTTTCCAAGATTAAAAACGGATTTATTAGACTTGCTACTTGCTTCCAGTACTGGAAATTTAAATCAATTCAAGTTACCAGAATGGGAAAACAACTTCTGCATGAATGTTGTATTGTCATCAAAAGGCTACCCTAAGGATTATAAAAAAAACACTATAATTAACGGTTTAAATGAAATTACTAATGATAAATCTAAATATGTTTTTCACGCAAGTACAAAAAAAAATGGAAATCATTGGTTAGCAACAGGAGGCAGAGTGCTGTCAATAAGTGCCATGGGATCAACGTTGAAAAATGCTAAAAATAATACCTATAGAATTGTTAATAAGATAGATTGGAAAGATGGATATTTCAGAAAAGATATAGGCTGGAGACATATACAGTGAGTAATAAAAAAAATACCTTGGTTAGTATTATCATGGGCAGTCAGTCAGACTGGGAGTTTGTAAAACCTGCTAGTAAAATCTTAAAAGAATTTTCAATCCCACATGAATGTAAGATTATTTCTGCACATAGAACTCCTGATAGACATAAAAATTTTTCAAATGACGCTAAAAAAAGAGGGATAAAAGTTATTTTAGCAGCCGCAGGCGGTGCGGCGCACCTCGCTGGAGTAACTGCGGCTCTAACCACATTGCCTGTGCTTGGGATTCCTATGAATAGCAAGTTATCTGGTCTCGATAGCCTATTGTCTACTGTTCAAATGCCAGGGGGTGTACCAGTTGCAACATTTGCCATTGGTAATGCTGGAGCAAAAAATGCTGCTCTTTTTGCAATTAGAATCTTAGCACTAGAAGACATAAATATAGCTAAAAAACTTGATAAATATATAAAAGCGATGGAACAAAAAGTTCCTCAAACACCAAAAGACTGAAATAAAAATATTTAACATTTTATGAAAAAAGGAAAAAAAATTTACGAAGGAAAAGCTAAAATTCTTTATGAAGGTCCAAAAAAAAATACTGCTATTCAATATTTTAAGGATCACGCTACTGCATTTAATAATCAAAAAAAATCTACTATTGAAGGAAAAGGAATTTTAAACAACAAAATATCTGAGCACATTTTTCATAAACTTGATAAAGTTGGTATTAAAACTCACTTAATAAAGAGATTGAATGCGCGTGAGCAACTTATACATTTACTAGAAATCATTCCCATAGAATTCATAGTTAGAAATATAGCTACGGGTTCCTTAACTAAAAGACTAGGAATTCCAGATGGAACTGTTTTAAAAAAACCTCTATTTGAATACTGTTACAAGAGTGATGAGTTAGGTGATCCATTAATTGCCAGAGAGCATATACTTGCATTTAGTTGGTCTACGGCATTTGAACTCAACCACATTACTTCAACATGTTTAAAAATAAACGTTTTTTTATCAGAAATGTTTAAAAAAACAGGAATAAAACTTGTTGATTTTAAGTTAGAATTTGGAAGATTAAAAAAAAATGGCAAATCGCAAATTATGTTAGCAGACGAAATAAGTCCTGACACTTGTAGACTGTGGGATGTAGTAAGTAAAAAAAAATTAGATAAAGATAGGTTCAGGAAAGATTTAGGAAATATAATTCAAGCTTATCAAGAAGTTGCGGAAAGACTTGGGATTATGAGAAAAAAAGATAAAATTAATGCTTTAACTGATTAATCTTATCTTTAAGTCTTAACTTTAACTTTTTCAAATCTCTTAAATTCATCCAGGAATCAGAGGCACGATCGTTTAATCTTTGCTTTGTGGCTTTTTTTGTTATGATTTCAAGTTTTTTGTGTTCTTTTTTAAGATCTTTTATTTTTGACATTCATTTTAATAATAACAAATCAATATGGTAAAGTAAGTAGTAAAAAAAAATAAGATAAAATTAGTGAATAATATTCAAAGGTAAATCTTGATGAATTTCAAAGGTTTCTTGTCTGGTAATTTTTGGCTTGTTGTAATTTTTTTGCTAAGGCCTAAGATTGATAAATTTTATTTAGCTGAGGAAGTATAGCGCAACTATAATAAATGCTATGAATAGAACTATTATTCCTGCCACTGTGTATGATGATTTCTTCTCTTGTTTTTCTTGCTCGGCATTTCTTTTATTTATGTCATTAATATTAGTTCTTCCCGTTGGTGCATAACTCTCTTGCGGTCTTGCATGCATAGAAGTTACTGTTTCATTATTTCTTTCAACAGTTTGACCTTTGTCATTTTCTTCCATAATTCATGATTATTTGAACAGATTTTTTAATAAACTGCAATCAATGATTTTTTCGATAAATACCAGATAGTTCGTCTTTAAGAAAATTTGCTGCCATTAATCTTGAATTCAAATCCAAAAGTTTTTTGCTTAATTCTTTATTGCCTAAAACATCATAAATTTTAGCAATTAAATTATAATTCTTATTATTTTGTTCAAATTCTAAAGCTATTAATAACGTATCAATGGCAAGATAATATAATTTATTTAAATAAAAAATTTTACCTCTTAAGTAAAGATACTCAGGATTTTTATAAAATTCAGATCCTAGTTTTGATAATTCAAACTGAGCTTCGTCAATTTTTCTCTCTCTAATCAGCTTATCAACTTTTACGAGCTTATTTTCTTTCATAAATTAATTTTGTTTATTATAAATTCTTGTAGTTGGTTTTTGTACTGACTCCACCATGTTCTACATTCTTCCAGCTTCTGTTTGATTTGATCATCTCCCCATTCTCTTATTACAGGCTTTGCTTCTATCCACCTATCAACTTTTATAAATGGATTGTTGGGAAATAAACGATCATAATATTTATAAGCATTTTCTACAATAGGAATACATCCACATTCCAAAGCTTCGTATAATCTATATGTTTCGGGATGAAAAAAACCATTCGGACAAGGAATAAATTTAGTTGATGTTAATATTTCACTCATTTCACTAACTTCTATAATTTTTTCATTAAATTTTTTTGTTTTGTGAAAAAATGATGGTTCAATATCTGAAAGTTGAAATAACAAATCATGCCTACTTGATTTGTGCGGAGTCCCAAGAAATGCCCATTTATATTTTCTTTCAACAATCTCTTTCTTAAAAAGAGTACCTGATTTATATCCAAGTGGTAAACAACTAACTTTTTTATTATTAAAGTATTTGTTTGAACAAAAAGTTCTCCAAACATAATTAAATTTATTATAAATTAGCGACGAATCATAAGCGCCACTCTCATCTCCCAAATGTATCAAAAACATTCTAGAACATATCAATTCCAATTTTGTATAAAGCTCTTCTTTTTCTTCGATGCTAGAATCAACGATTATTAGAATATCTTCGTTTTTTAAATCTCTTTCACTTTGAATGACTTCAAATTTAATTTTATTTAGAATTTCATAAATCCATTTATCAGAATAATCTTTATGATATAAACCCCACTGTTTATCCCTGGCGTTTTCTTTATTCGACTTATTTGGATTAGGCTTATTTTGGTTGTGAGTATTCCAGAATAATTTAATCATTAAAGATTAAAATTTTACTTTTCCAAAAAACTTTTTAAGTGTTTTGATCTACTTGGGTGCTTAAGCTTTCTTAATGCTTTTGCTTCAATTTGTCTTATTCTTTCTCTGGTAACAGAAAACTGCAAACCAACCTCTTCTAGGGTATGGTCTGTATTCATTCCAATACCAAAACGCATTCTTAGTACTCTTTCTTCTCTCGGTGTAAGAGTTGCTAAGATTTTTGTAGTAGATTCGCCTAAATTTGATCTGATTGAAGCATCGAGAGGTTGCAGCGCATTTTGGTCCTCAATAAATTCGCCAAGACTGCTGTCTTCTTCATCACCCACAGGAGTTTCCAAAGAGATTGGTTCTTTAGAGATTTTTAAAACTTTTCTAACTCTATCTAAAGGCATAGCTAATTTCTTTGCAAGTTCTTCAGGTGTAGGCTCTCTTCCTTGCTCACTTAAAATTTGCCGAGATGTCCTAACTAATTTGTTAATTGTTTCAATCATATGCACCGGTATTCTAATTGTTCTTGCTTGATCAGCTATTGACCTGGTTATAGCTTGCCTTATCCACCAAGTTGCATAAGTAGAAAATTTATAACCTCTTTGATATTCAAATTTATCAACAGCTTTCATGAGACCAATATTTCCCTCTTGGATTAAATCTAAAAACTGTAGACCTCTGTTTGTGTATTTCTTAGCGATAGATATTACTAGTCGTAAATTAGCTTCTACCATTTCTTTTTTTGCAATGCTTGACTCTTTCTCTCCTTTTTGAATTCTGCTTACTAGTTTTTTAAATTCATTAACTGGTAATCCAATTTTTTGACTAAATTCAATTAATCTTTCTCTAATTTCAGTAAACTCTTTCTTTTTTTTCTTAAAAAAATTTTTCCAAGTAACATTTTCATTAAGAAATGATTGAAAATTTGGATTAATCTCATTTCCTAAATAATATTTAAGAAATTCTTCTCTGGGGATTTTATTTTCTATTGCTGACCTCATTAAAAGACCTTCCAAAGAAATTACTATTTTATTTTCTTTATAATGCTCACTAACCCAATCTTCCAATACTGACATATTAAGTTGAAGAGTTTTTATTTTTTCAATTAATTTATTTTGGATTTTCTTATAACCTATTTCTTTTGCTCGAGAGAATTTTGTGGCATTTAAAGCACAATTTAATTTTTCATTTTGATATTTAATTAATTTAGAATAATTTTTGTAAAGAATATTAATAGTAGAAATAACTCGAGGTTTAATTTCTTCTTCCATCGCAGCTAAGGATGGATTAAATTCGTCATCTTCAGAATATTTATCGTTTTTACCATCTTGTATTTCTTTTGAATCATTATTTGGTTTTTCTAATTTACTATCTGCTTGTTTTTTTTCATTTAATTTAATTTTTGTATGAATCCCAGATCCACTTTCTGATTCAATATCCATATACGTAGAGTCTATGTCTATAATTTCTCTAACTGAAAACTCATTTTTTTCTATTTGTTTCTTCCATTCGAAAACTTTTCTTGCTGTTAAGGGACTCTGTAAAAGAGCACTTATCATAACATTTTTTCCGGCTTCGATTCTTTTTGCAATCGCAATTTCACCTTCACGAGAAAGAAGGTCCACACCACCCATTTCTCTTAAATACATTCTTATAGGATCATCGCTTTTATCTAGATCTACATTTTTATCACTATCAGTTGATGCTGAGTCTTTCTTTTTGATTGAATGATAATCTGCTTTTTTTTCAACAAGACAAACTTTATTATCAAAAATATACAAAAATGCTTTTTCTATATTTTCTTGACTATATGATCTTTTACCAAGTGATTTTGTCAGCTCTTCGTAAGTAATAAAACCTCTATGAATCCCTTTGTCTAATAATCTTTTGAAAGATTTTGTAATTAATGTCTCGAATGTATTTTCCATAATCAATAATTAAATTGAGGATTCATATATAATAATTAAATAAATAAAATCTATAGTTTATTTACCCGCCTTTTATTTGATTTCTGAGTGATAAAAGTTCTGAATAGAGCTTTTCATCTAGATTTAACGAAACTTTATCCTCTAGAGACTCTATCTTCTTTTGAAGATCAATTTTTTTAATTTCACTTATAATTTCAGTAAACATCATAATAATTTCTTTTTCGTTTTTATTTTTAGTAATAATTTTAACCGGAGCATTTATATTTATAAGATTTATAATATCTTTAAATTTCACATCAAAATCTTCTAGTTTCAATTTTTTTCTATCAAAAAATTTTTCTGACAACAAATAGTCAATGAGTTTTTGTTTAAATTCTGTGATTAAATTGCTAGAAAACGTAATTTCTGAAATTAATTCTATGTTGCTTCTAAAAATATCTAAATTATTTATAATTAAAAACAAGATTGAAAATTCTTTCAATTCCTTCTCTAAAAATTTGTTTCTTTGTTTATATACCTCTTTAGTTTTTTGAAGAGGATTAATCCTTTTGTTAAATTTAAAAAATTGATTTTTTTTATAATTTAAATTAGGAGTTAATTCATTAATTCTTTGTATAAAATTATCGAGAAAATATTTAGATAATGTCTTATCTTTTACATCGTTGCAAAGTGATTTAATTTTTTTTTCAAATAATGAAAGTGAATGCGGGTTATTTCTATCAACATCTTGAAAGTAAGAATCCCAAATAAAGTTTTGAATTTCCATTTTACTCTTTGTAAATTTTAAAAAAGATTCTTTACCTTTTTGATTGATGTAAGCATCTGGATCTAAATTTTCAGGTAACGTGATAAAGTAAATATTAAAATCTGGTTTCATTAATGGAAATAATCTCTCCGCTGCTCTTAATGCTGCTTTTTGGCCGCTGCTATCTCCATCTAAACAAATAATTGGATTTTTAAAGAATCCCCATATTAAATCTATTTGTTTTTCTGTCATTGCGGTTCCCAAATTTGCAACAACATTTTGAATTCCAAATTTGTGTAAATTTACAACGTCCATATATCCCTCTACTATGAAAACCTCGTCATCATTACTTGTGAATTCCTTAGCACTATTAATATTGTATAAATTATTTCCTTTTTTATAAAATTCAGTTTCTGGAGAATTAATGTATTTGGCAAAAGTTGTTTCGGAAAGAGTTCTTCCACCTAAAGCAAAAATAGAACTATTTAAACTCTTGACTGGAAAAATAATTCTGTTTCTAAATCTATCTACATATTTTTTTTTTCTCTCATCAAAATAATAAATACCAGAAGAGTTAATTTGTTTTTCATCAAATTCTTCTTTTAATTTTTCATAAAAATTATTATTTGCCGAAGCATATCCAATTTTAAAAAAAATAATTTCATTTTTTGTCGTTTTTCTTTTATTTAAATATGCTAGAACTTCAGGATATTTACCTAACATTAATTCTTCATGGCAAAAATTTGCATATTTCTCTAAAATAGTATTATAAATCTTCCATCTATTTTGTTTTTCCTCATCTTGTTTAGTAAATCTGTATAGTTGCATTCCAGCATCAGCTGCAAGTGTTCTTACAGTTTCTCCAAATTTAAAATTTTTTGTTTTCATTAAAAAATCAAAAATATTTCCATGTTCCCCTGAACTAAAACAATGATAAAAACCTTTGTCATCATTAACGGTAAATGAAGGAGTTTTCTCATTTGAAAAGGGAGACAGGCCGATAAATTCTTTACCACGTTTTTTTAATTTTACTGATTTTCCAACAACTTGAGATACTTTTAATCTAAGTTTAATCTCATCAAGATATTCTTTGGGATATTTCATTGATTTAACAAACCTTTAACTATTATATTTACCTTTGAGAAATCAATTGAATCAGAATATTTTTTCTTTAACGCTCCCATAATTTTTCCCATATCTTTGATATTCGAAATCTTCAAAGATTCTATCACCTCTTTACATATTTTTTTGGTTTCCTCTTCACCAAGTTGTTTAGGTAGGAATTTTTCAATTATTTTTATTTCTTCATTCTCTGCTTCTTGTAATTCCTGCCTACCTCCCTTTTGATACAAATCCGCTGAATCTTGCCTTTGTTTTTTCATTTTTCTTAACACTTTGATTATTTCCTGATCTTTAACATTTTCTTTGTTTGCGCCAGATCTATTGGCAATGTCTCTTTCTTTAATAGCGGTCAAAACTAACCGTAAAGTAGAAACCAAAGCTTTATTCTTATTTTTTAACGCAGTAGTAAATTGTTCGTTTATTTTTTCTCGTAATGACATGAATTCTAAAAATATCAATTTACTGTAATCATTAAACTTCTTCAAAAGAAAAAAGAATTCCATCTTGACGAGAGAAAACCTTTTGCATATGTTGCGCAAAATCATGTTTTATAGTAAAAGCCTTTAACTTATGAGTTGTATTTGGAAGTAGAAACAAATTTAACCCATCAAATAAAAGATAATTTTAAAAAGATTAATCCCACAGGAATTTTAGTTTTAGAGGACGGCACTTCTTTTCAAGGATTTGGCTTTGGTTTTGAAGGAGTAGCCACTGGTGAAGTCTGTTTCAATACTTCTATAACAGGTTATCAGGAAATAATTACAGATCCCTCTTATGCTGGACAAATCATAAACTTTACATTTCCTCACATAGGTAATGTTGGAACAAATACTGAAGATAATGAATCCGACAAAATATGGGCAAGAGGAGTAATATTTAACACTGAAATAACATCACCATCTAATTATCGTTCAATAGACAATTTAGATACTTGGTTAAAAAAAAATAAAATAGTAGGAATCACAGGAATAGATACTAGAAAACTAACTAATTATATTAGAGATAATGGAGCTCCCAAAGGAACTTTGGAGTATTTGAATAAAGGAAAACACAACAAAGAAAATTTAAAAAAATTAACTGAAAATTGGTCAGGACTATTAGACCTAGATTTAGCGTCTGAAGTATCATGTAAAAAAGCTTATAAATGGAATTCGCTAAAAACTTGGAATAAAGAAAAAGGCTACAAAAAAAATAAAAAGGAAAAATATAAAATTGTTGCAATTGATTATGGAATTAAAAAAAATATTTTAAGATGTTTGTCTGATTTACATTGTAAAGTAAAAATTGTTCCTGCAAAAACTTCAAGTCAAAAAATTTTAGAAGAAAAACCTGACGGTATATTTTTGTCCAACGGACCAGGAGACCCGGCGGCAACAGGAAAATATGCTATTCCAATCATTAAAGAACTTTTAAAAAGCAATTTACCAATATTTGGTATATGTCTTGGCCACCAGCTATTAGCTTTATCCTTGGGTGCTAAAACTTCTAAAATGCATTTGGGCCATAGAGGGGCCAATCACCCAGTAAAAAATCTTATAACTAAAAAGGTTGAAATCACCAGCCAAAACCACGGATTTAAAGTTGAAGCAAATAATCTAATCACCAAAGTTAAGATAACTCACACATCTTTATTTGATAAATCAATAGAAGGAATAGAAATAAAAAATAAACCTGTTTTCTCAGTTCAATATCATCCGGAAGCAAGTCCCGGACCACATGATAGCAAATATCTTTTTGAAAAATTTATAAATAATGTTTTAAAACATAAGAAGTATGCCAAAAAGAAAAGACATTAAAAAAATATTAATAATTGGAGCAGGACCAATAGTAATTGGTCAGGGCTGCGAATTTGATTATTCAGGTACACAGGCCTGCAAAGCTCTTAGAGATGAAGGTTACAAAGTAATATTAATTAATTCTAATCCAGCAACTATAATGACAGACCCTGATGTGGCTGATAAAACCTATATTGAACCAATAACAGTAGAAATATTAGAAAAAATAATTCTTAAAGAGAAGCCATCTGCAATTTTGCCTACTATGGGAGGACAAACAGCCTTAAACATGGCAGTGCAACTTGAGAAAGAAGGAATATTAGACAAATATAAAGTAGAACTGATTGGAGCTAAATCAAAAGCAATTTCTAATGCTGAAGATAGAGATAAATTTAGAAAATGTATGAGAGATATTGGCCTTGATCTGCCAAAATCCAAAATAATTACTTCATTAAAACACGCAAAAAATGCCCTTAAAAAAGTAGGCCTTCCTGCGATAATTAGACCATCATTTACATTAGGAGGTTCAGGTGGAGGAATCGCCTATAAGAAAAAAGAATATTATGAAATAGTTAAAAATGGATTATTTGAATCTCCCAAAAACCAAGTTTTGATTGAAGAATCTCTTGAGGGTTGGAAAGAGTTTGAAATGGAAGTGGTAAGAGATAAAAATGACAATTGTATTATTATTTGCTCTATCGAAAATGTCGATCCAATGGGCACCCATACTGGAGATTCTGTAACGGTAGCTCCCGCTTTAACATTAACAGATAAAGAATTTCAAATAATGAGAAATGCATCTATTGCATGCTTAAGAAAAATCGGTGTTGAAACTGGAGGCTCAAATGTTCAGTTTGCGATTAATCCTGTAAATGGCAGAATGGTAATAATTGAAATGAATCCAAGAGTTTCAAGGTCTTCTGCTTTGGCTTCTAAAGCTACAGGTTTCCCAATTGCGAAAATAGCAACTAAATTGGCAATTGGATATACTTTGGATGAACTTACCAACGAAATAACTGGATCAACACCAGCTTCTTTTGAACCCACCATAGATTACGTTGTAACAAAAATACCTAGATTTACATTTGAAAAGTTTCAAAAAACGGAAGCTAGTCTTGGAACTTCAATGAAATCCATAGGCGAGGCTATGGCTATAGGAAGAAATTTTAAAGAGTCGTTTCAAAAAGCCTTGGTCTCTTTGGAAACGGGTCTAAAAGGTCTTGATATAATAAAAGATTTATCAAAAAAAGAGATTTATAAAGAATTAGAAAAAAACACCCCAAATAAATTTCTTGTTATTGCAGATGCGTTTAGAAACAAAATAAATATAAATAAAATTTACAAGAAAACAAAAGTCGACATGTGGTTTCTAAAACAAATTAAAGAAATTATTGATGTTGAGAACATTCTCATAAAATTTGGAATACCGAAAAACACAAATGAAATGAATTACGTAAAATCAATTGGTTTTGGCGATGAAAAAATTGCAGAATTAACTAAAATAAGTGCTGAAAGTGTAAAAAATTTAAGAGAAAAACTTAACGTGTTATCTGTTTATAAAAAAATAGATACGTGTGCTGCAGAATTTAAATCTTTAACCCCTTACATGTATTCTACTTATCAAAGAGATGTAGTTGGTTCATCAATTTGTGAATCCAAACCTACGGGTAAGAAAAAAATTATTATACTCGGCGGAGGTCCAAATAGAATAGGACAAGGAATTGAGTTTGACTATTGCTGTTGCCAAGCAAGTTATGCTTTGAAAGAATCTGGTTATGAAACAATAATGATTAATTGTAATCCAGAAACAGTTTCGACTGATTACGATACTAGCGACAGATTATATTTTGAACCTCTGGTAGAAGAATATGTAATCAATATCATTAAAAAAGAACAATCAAATGGAAATTTGCTGGGTATTATTACTCAATTTGGTGGACAGACACCTATAAAATTAGCAAAAGCGTTAGATCAAAACCGATTTCCCATCCTAGGAACTCAATATAGTTCCATAGATTTAGCAGAAAATAGAGAACGTTTTAAAAACTTATTGAATAAAGAAAATTTTAAGCAAGCTGAAAGTGGTATCGCAAAATCAAAAAAGGATGCTATTAATATAACAAAATCATTAGGTTACCCGGTAGTCATTAGACCTTCGTACGTACTAGGCGGGAGAGCTATGGAAATAATTCATAATGAAAATCAATTAAATAAATATATTGATGAAGCGATAAAAGTATCAGGTAGTAACCCTGTATTGATTGATAAATTTTTAAATGATGCAATTGAAGTAGATGTCGATGCAATAGCAGATGGAGAAAAAGTTTTTGTTGCTGGCATAATGGAACATATAGAAGAAGCTGGTATACATTCGGGAGACTCGGCGTGTTCTGTACCACCTTATTCACTAAAAAAAGAAATTATTGACGAGATTGAGTCTCAAACAACTAGATTAGCAATAGCTTTAGAAGTAGTGGGTCTTATCAATATCCAATTCGCAATAAAGGACAACGAAATTTATGTTTTAGAAGTAAATCCAAGAGCGAGCAGAACCGTACCTTTTATATCAAAGGCAATTGGTATACCGGTAGCTAAAATAGCTGCACAAATAATGGTGGGTGAAAAGATCGAAAAATTTAATTTGAAAAAAAGAAATAAAAATACATTTGCGATTAAAGAGGCCGTCTTCCCATTTAACAAATTTCCAAATGTTGACGTGTTGTTAGGTCCTGAAATGAAATCTACTGGGGAAGTTATGGGAATTGATAAAAATTTTGGATTATCCTTTGCAAAAAGTCAGATGGCTTGTGGTAATTCGTTGCCTGTATCTGGAACGGCTTTTATTTCCGTTAAAGATAAAGACAAAAAAAATGCTTTAGATTTTGCAAAAAAACTGAAAGGACTAAATTTTAAATTATGCGCAACTTCAGGAACTGCAAAATATTTAAATAGTAATGGCATACATTGCAAAAAAATTAATAAAGTGAGAGATGGTTCTCCGCACATTGTCGAAAGTTTAAATGCAAAAAATATAGAGCTTGTAATAAATACAACTGAGGGAACAAAATCTGTCAGTGATTCATATTCTTTGAGAAGATCTGCGCTTATAAATAAAATTCCATATTGTACAACTTTGGCCGCAGCAAATGCTTGTATACAAGCTATCGACTCTTTAAAAAATAATGAAATAAAAGTAAAAGCTATCCAGGAACTTTAGGATTTAACTTTCCAATCCGTTTTGAAAGTTACGTAGTTAAGCTGCAAACATCTTCTTTCTTTTTTAATATCTTTTTTTTCCATTCCATGCCATGTGTTTGGTCCACTGGTAAAAAAATAACCATAATTATCCCTATAAGGAACAGTTTTTATCCTATTTAATTTTTCATCGTATAAATCTGTTCCTAAATTTTCTGATTCATTAAATGGATTTGCAAATATGAGACTAGATATTAATTTTTCTTCAATATCACAGTGCGGTTTCAACCAAAATCCTTGGCGATCACATATAATTTCAACCCTAACATACGAGTTTGAAAGATCTTTTTTTATCAACTCACTTATATAATTATAGGTATTTTTTGATCTAAGTTCTTCTATTAAATTTGTCAGATGAGGAAAATCTTTTGAGTTATCTTTTTCAATAAAACATCTAAACTTTATGGCCTTGCCTCCAGTTGATATCCCTTTTCTAAATTCACCACCCCCACCATCGATGGCGCGTGTTCCATCATAATTTATATTAGCTTCTGTCAAATCCGTAATTTCTTTTTTACATATTTCTTTAAGCGCTTCTTTGTTTAAAGGCTCATTTAATTCCCAGTGATCAAAGGGTGAACTATAGTGTTTTGATCTTTTTTTTAAAGAATTTAAGAATTCCATAATCTTAATTATTTAATTTTTTATTTATCATTGCTGCTATTCGTTCTGCTTCATCAAGTTTATTGTATGTCCAGTTTTGAACTCTTTCACCCAATTCTCTGGTAATTCCCATTTCTTTAAATAACTGAAAGAATCTTTTGAATCTATAGTTATTTTTTTTTGATCCCATATGAGCAACAAATATGGGTTTTCCAGAAGCCGCAGCCTCCGAAATCATAGAGGTCGAGTCACATGTAACAACTATGCATGTTGCAAGCGCTAGCGCAGATAGATAGGCCTGTTTATTTACAGAATTAACAACAAAATTGTTAGAATCAAATTCATTGATTGCTAGATCAATAATTCTTTTTGGTGTCCGCAAAGATGGAATAATAATAGCTTTATATCCATCAGATATAAAATTTGTTTTGATTTTTTTAAATATCCTAATTAATTCTTCGTTGCTAAAACTATAGTACTTATTTGGTCCTCCTAAAATTAGTGAAACTATTTTTTGACTTTTAACTTTATTTATTAAATAAGGTTTAGCCTTCTCAAGGTTAGATTGGGTTATATAATGTATTGCACCTTTTGAGCTAATTACATTATCTCCTTTTAAATTATCATGTTCTGGAGCAACAATAACATCAAAATTTTTAAAATTTACTTTTGGATCTTGTATGTGAATTGAAAATATTTTTTTATTTTTTCTTTTAAGTAAAATAGATGGAACAACACTCTTTCTTCCGCATGAAATTATCAAATCTGTAATTTCGTTTTCAATTAAATAAATTTTATCTTTTAAGATTATCTCTGAAATTGGAGTTAGTTTGGGAGGAACTAAATTCCATGGAAAACTCAATCTTACAATTTTATGATCAAATTCAGTATTTAGTGCTCTAGCCATACCTTCTACTTGACTAATCATTCCGTGCATACCCTCGGTCAAAAGTAAGGTTTTCAATTTTTTCATAAATACTTTATATATATTTCTATATTTTGCTTATCCACAGCATAATAAATGGTTTTCTTTAATTTGATAAACCTTTATACATCTTCCATGGAAATATGCGTATTGAAGAAGATATCAAGTTGGATTATGCCGATGTTTTGTTTCGGCCTAAACGAAGTACTCTACATAGTCGTAAAGACGTAGAACTTAAACGCACCTACACATTTAAGTACAGTAATCATCAATGGTCAGGAGTTCCCATTATGGCCGCCAATATGGATGGAGTTGGTGAGTTAGAAATTGCTAAAAACTTAGCTAAATTTGAATTAATGACTTGCTTAACTAAACAACACGATACCAAAATGATCAAACGTTGTTCAAGAATTAAAGAAATTTATCCTCATATTGTACTTAGTTGCGGAACTGGTGAAGAAGACTACAAAAGAATCAATAACATTTTAAAGGAATATAGTTTTTTCGAGTTCATTTGTATCGATATTGCAAATGGATACTCTGATCATTTTAGTAAATTTGTTAGTTCTGTCAGAGAAAAATATCCTACTAAGACTATAATTGCTGGAAATGTGGTTACAGCCGATATGACACAAGAGTTAGTTTTAAATGGAGCAGATATTGTTAAAGTAGGTATAGGCCCCGGAAGTGTATGCACAACGCGTATTCAAACAGGTGTGGGCTATCCTCAACTGAGCGCGGTTATCGAGTGTGCAGATGCAGCACATGGACTTGGTGCTCATATCATCGCTGATGGTGGATGTACCTGCCCTGGCGATGTAGCAAAAGCTTTTGGTGCAGGAGCTGATTTTGTTATGTTAGGTGGTATGTTTGCAGGTCATGATGAAGGTGGTGGGAAAACAATTAAAAAAAACGGATCAAAATTTATTGAGTTTTATGGATCAAGCTCAGACGCTGCAATGGATAAGCACTATGGCGGCCACGCTGACTATAGAAGTAGTGAGGGAAAAAAGGTTCAATTAAAATATCGTGGAAAAATTAAAGATACTGTTTTAAATATCTTGGGTGGCCTTAGAAGTAGTTGTACTTATGTAGGAGCTCCATCTCTAAAACAGCTAAGTAAGTGCACAACTTTTGTCAGAGTTAATCAACAATCCAACGACACTTTTGAATAAAACTAAGTATAAGTTAAGAACTTTAAATCTGCTCAGAAGTGATTATATGTATTTTCAAAGATGAATAGTAACTCTAAAAAACACTCGAAAGTATTAATTTTAGGATCTGGTCCCGCTGGATACACAGCTGCAATTTATACTGCAAGAGCAATGCTGGAACCAATATTAGTACATGGTTCCGAACCTGGAGGACAAATGACTACTACAACAGATGTACAAAATTATCCTGGGTATACCGATGTCATTCAAGGTCCTTGGCTGATGGAACAAATGAAAGGTCAGGCAAAAGCTGTGGGAACAGATATGATTCAAGATCATATAAAAAAAGTTGATCTAAGCAAAAAACCATTTAGAGCCATAGGTGACAGTGGACAAGAATATACTGGTGATTCAATTATAATTTCAACTGGCGCTCAAGCAAGGTGGTTAAATTTAAAATCTGAACAAGAATATAGAGGATTTGGCGTTTCGGGATGTGCTACTTGTGATGGCTTCTTTTTCAAAGATAAAGAAGTAGCAGTGATTGGCGGAGGAAATGCTGCTGTTGAAGAAGCACTTTTCCTAACCAAATTTGCAACAAAAGTAAGACTAATTCATAGAAGAGACAAGTTTCGTGCAGAAAAAATGCTACAAAAAAAATTAATGGAAAATAAAAAAATTGAAATTATTTGGGACTCCGTACTAGAGGAAGTTTTGGGCAATAAAAATCCTAAAGGTGTAACTGGAATTAAAATCAAAAACTTAAAAACGAATAAAATTACTGAGATCAGTATTCACGGCTTGTTTATAGCTATAGGACATGATCCAGCAACATCTTTATTTAAAGGACAATTAGACATGGATAAAGAAGGATACCTAATTACTAAACCAGATTCGACTGCAACAAACATGCCAGGAGTATTTGCTGCCGGAGATGTTAAAGATAAAATTTTTAGACAGGCAGTAACGGCTGCAGGTATGGGATGTATATCAGCTCTTGAAGTAGAAAAATTTCTTTCAAAACAAAATTAACTTAACTTAAGCTTTTACAAAAGTTGGAAATCCTATCTAAAGCTTTTTTGAGATTATCCATTGAAGTTGCATAAGATATCCTAAAATAACCCTCTAAACCAAATGCTGAACCCTGTACAACAGCAACCTGATAATTTTCTAAAAGAGAGCTAACGAAATCTAAGTCTTTTTTAATTATTTTTCCCTTTTTATCTTTTTTGTTGAAACATTTTGAGCAATTAGGAAATACGTAAAAAGCTCCATTAGGTTTTAAACAAGAAATACCATCAATTTTATTTAAAGCTTTAACTACAAAATCTCGTCTTTCTTTAAAAGATTGATTTCTTTTAACGATAAAATCTTGAGTTCCTTTCAAAGCCTCGACAGCTGCAGCTTGACTAATAGATGAAGGATTTGTTGTTGATTGAGATTGTAATTTTGCCATTGCTTTTATAATTTCTGTAGGCCCAGCACCATAACCTATTCTCCAACCTGTCATAGCATACGCTTTGCTAACACCATTCATCGTAAGAGTTCTCTCTTTTAATGCTTTAATTTGCGCAATAGTAAAAAATTTAAAACCATCATAAATCACATGCTCGTAAATATCGTCACTCAAAATAAATACATTTTTATTCTCCTTTAATACCTCTCCTAAAACTTCAAGTTCCTTTTGTGTGTAACAAGATCCTGTGGGATTAGAAGGAGAATTTATTATTAGCCATTTAGTTTTATTACTAATATTTTTTTCTAAATCATTTGGTGTAATTTTGAACTGATTTTTTTCTGAACACATTATAATCCTTGGTGTACCACCTGCCAAAAGAACTATGTCGGGATAAGATACCCAATAAGGAGCAGGAATAATAACTTCGTCCCCAGGATTTATTGTTGCAAGCATAGCATTAAAGATTACTTGTTTGCCACCAGTACCCACAGAAATTTGTTCAAGCAAGTAGATCAAACTATTTTCTTTTTTAAATTTATCAATTATCGCATTTTTCAAAGCCGGGGTTCCATCTACTGCTGTATACTTTGTTTCACCCCTGTTGATTGCGTCAATTGCAGCTTTTTTAATATTTTCGGGTGTATCAAAATCTGGTTCTCCAGCACCCAATCCAATTACATCTTTGCCTGCAGCCTTTAATTCTCTTGCCTTTTGGGCCACCGTTATTGTGGGTGATGGTTTAATTCTTTTTAAAGAATTGGATACTATGCTCATTAATCTTATTATATTTAATAATTATTAAGTTATTATTAACTGTAATGCAAAATACATATCAAGAAAAATCATCTGATCCAATTGGTAAAGATTTTTTATTTGGAAAAAAGTTAGAAGGTGGCATTAAATTAACTGCAGTTAGCGATTTTAGTCCTGCGGGAGATCAACCGGAAGCTATAAAAAAGCTTATTTCTGGAATAAAAAATAAAAAAAATGATCAAGTTCTATTAGGCGTAACAGGTTCGGGTAAAACTTTTTCTATGGTAAAAATAATTGAGGCTTTAAATAGACCAGCTCTAATTCTTGCACCAAATAAAACTTTGGCTGCTCAATTATATGGTGAGATGAAAACTTTCTTTCCTAATAATGCTGTTGAATACTTTGTATCTTATTATGATTATTACACCCCAGAAGCTTATGTTCCAAGATCTGACACATATATAGAAAAAGAAGCTTCAATCAATGAACAGATTGATCGAATGCGTCATTCAGCTACGAGATCACTTCTTGAAAGGGATGATGTAATAATAGTTGCAAGTGTTTCTTGTATTTACGGTTTAGGATCAGTCGAATCTTACAGTAAAATGACCTTAGGTATCAAAAAAAATCATGAACATAACCGTGAACAAATTATAAAAACTCTGGTTGATCTTCAATACAAAAGAAATGATCAAAATTTTCATCGGGGTACATTTAGAGTTAGAGGGGATAATTTAGATATTTTTCCGTCTCATTTAGAAGATAGAGCATGGAGACTGTCCTTATTTGGAAACAAAATAGAAAGTATAGTTGAATTCGATCCTCTGACAGGCAGTAAAACTAATGATTTAAATTTAATTAAATTGTACGCCAATAGTCACTACATAACGCCAAGACCTACAATCGAACAAGCAATCAAAGAAATCAAAAAAGAATTAGAAATTACCCTAGAAAAACATAAATCAGAAAATAAACTTTTAGAAGCCCAAAGATTAGAGGAAAGAACTCGTTTTGACTTAGAAATGATAGAAGCTACAGGAACTTGTGCTGGAATAGAAAATTATTCTAGATTTTTGACGGGAAGAAAGCCTGGTGAGCCTCCTCCTACTCTATTTGAATATTTTCCAGATAACACTTTAATATTTGTCGATGAAAGTCACGTAACAGTCCCGCAATTAAATGGAATGTATAAAGGAGATTACACAAGAAAAAAAACTTTGTCTGAATATGGTTTCCGATTGCCATCATGTATGGATAATCGACCACTTAAATTTGAGGAGTGGGATTCAATGAGAACTCAAACAGTCTTTGTATCGGCAACTCCAGGTCCATGGGAGCTTCAACAAACTTCGGGAAAATTTGTTGATCAAGTAATAAGGCCCACCGGACTATGCGATCCTGAAGTTCAAATTAGACCAGCAAAAAATCAAGTAGATGATCTTTTAGCAGAATGTAAAGAAGTTGCTAAAAAAAATTTTAGATCATTAGTAACAACTTTAACTAAAAAAATGGCTGAAGATTTGACAGAATATCTACATGAGAATGGAGTAAAAGTTAGATACATGCATTCTGATATAGATACCTTAGAAAGAATTGAAATCATGAGAGACTTAAGAATGGGAGTTTTTGATGTCTTGGTAGGTATCAACTTATTAAGAGAAGGATTAGATATTCCAGAGTGTGCCTTAGTTGCAATTCTGGATGCCGACAAAGAAGGTTTTTTAAGATCTGAAAGATCTTTAATTCAAACGATGGGAAGAGCCGCAAGAAATATTGAAGGAAAAGTAATATTGTATGCGGATAAAAAAACTAAAAGCATAAAAAAAGCGATTGAAGAAACTGATAGAAGAAGAAAACTGCAGTTACAATATAATAAAAAAAATAACATTACTGCTACATCAATTAAAAAAGGTATATCGGATATTTTAGGAAGTATTTATGAAAGAGATTACACAAAAATTGATATTGATACCTCAATTGGTCATAACTTAAAAAAACATTTAAAATCTCTTAAGAAAAAGATGAAAGAAGCTGCTGAAAATCTTGAATTCGAAGAGGCGGCTAAAATCAGAGACGAAATAAGAAAATTAGAAGCAAGCGAATTAGAGATTGGCATTAATCCCAAAATTAGACAGTCTAAATTGCAAAATAAAATTTATCCCGAAGGAAGATCAACTCAAGGCAGACCTGGAACAAGACCAAAAAGAAAGAAATGAAAAATAAAAATCTATTAATTACGGGAGCAGCGACAAGAGTTGGAAAAGCAATAGCGCTACATTTTGCTGAAAGAGGTTGGAATATTGCTCTTCATTATTTTAAATCATCATTAAAAGCTCGAAATCTAAAAAAAATAATTGAACAAAATTGGGTAAAAGTAGCTTTAATTAAAGCTGATCTAAAAAATGTAAAACAAGTTGAAAAAATTATCCCATTAGCGAAAAAACAGTTGGGAACAATTGATTGCCTGATAAATAACGCAGCATTATTTGAAAAAGATGATATTTCTAATTTTACACTTAAAAGCTGGAACGATCATTTAAATGTAAACCTTCTTGCCCCAACAATCTTAACTAAACAATTTGCAAAACAAACTTCAAAGAAAACTACCTCGAACATTATAAATATTATTGATCAAAGAATATTCAAACTTACACCATTTTTTATGTCGTATACTATTAGTAAAAGCGCCTTACATACTTTGACAAAAACTATGAGTATGAGATTGGCACCAAATATAAAAGTTAATGGTATTGCTCCTGGACCTACAATAAAAAGTAAAAGACAAACGGACAAACACTTTAGAAATCAGTTAAAATCTACATTGCTTAAAAAATCTGTTCGTTTAGAGGATATTTGCAATACTGTTGAGTTCCTAATCAACAATAATTCTATCACTGGACAGATTATAGCTGTTGATGGCGGCCAAAATTTATTGTGGAATAAGAAAGATGAAAAAGAATAATTTTAAAATTATAGAACTAAAACCTGAAAAAAATAAAAATTCGGTTAAAAGAACTGTATTTATAAAAGATTTTATTGTTCATGAAATAATAGGAATTCACGATCACGAAAAAATTAAAAAGCAAAAAATAAAATTTAATATAGTCATTGATGTAAATCAAAATACAATACCTGATGAAAAAGATATAAGAAGCATTATAGATTATGAAAAAATTATAACCAAAATAGAAAATCTTACCAAAAGTACACATTATAATTTTTTAGAAAGTTTAGCTGAGGATTCTTTTAAAGAAATATTTGAAGACAAAAGAATAAATTATGTAAAAATCAAAATAGAAAAACCTGATGCTATAAAAAATGCTGATTCGGTTGGTGTAGAAGTCTTTAAAAGTAGAAGTGATTATGAGGGAACTTGATTTTGGAAAAGAGTTAATTAGAAAAAAAATTCCATTAATTTCTAATAGTCCTGGAGTATACAGAATGCTTGATAAAAAAAATCAAGTACTCTATGTCGGTAAAGCCAAAAACCTACCAAATCGATTGAAAAGTTACGCATTAGATAAAAACCAACCCACAAGAACGGAACGAATGTTAGCTTTAACGCAGAATTTAGAAATAATAACAACTAACAGTGAAGCCGAAGCGTTGCTTTTAGAAGCAAATTTAATTAAAAAGTTTAAACCTAAATTTAATGTACTCCTGCGGGATGATAAATCTTTTCCTTATATTTTTATAGAAAAGGATTGTGATTGGCCTCAGTTATCAAAACATAGAGGAAAAAAAAATAAGAATGGTTATTATTTTGGTCCATTTGCCTCTGTTGGCTCAGCAAACTGGACCATAAAAATTTTACAGAAAGTATTTTTGTTGAGAGTTTGCAATGATTCTGTTTTCAAAAATAGAGATAGACCGTGTATCCTTTATCAAATTAAAAGATGTTCGGCACCTTGTGTAAATTACCTAAGTAAAACCGAATACTCTAAACTTGTGTCAGACGCGATATCATTTCTTTCAGGAAAATCAAAAAGTATTCAAAAAAAATTATCATTTGATATGGAAAAAAGTAGTAAAAAAATGGATTATGAAAAAGCTGCCACCTATAGAGACAGAATAAAGGCATTAACTCAAATTCAAACATCTCAATATATAAGTTCTACAAATCTTGATAATGCAGACGTAATATCTATTTCCCAAGAAGCAGGCAAAAGCTGTATCCAGGTTTTCTTTTATAGATCTAAACAAAATTGGGGTAATCAATCTTATTTTCCTTCCCATGACCAATCTCATACTGCCGAAGAAGTTTTAACTTCATTTATTACTCAATTTTATGAAAATAAAAACGTACCAGCTGAAATTTTATTAAATAAAAAAATTAACGATTTAAATTTAATTAAATCTGCCCTCGAAAAAAAAGAAGAAAAATTTATATCCATAAAAGTTGCCACAAGGGGTAATGCTTTAAAGTTATCAAAAATGGCTGAAAAAAATGCGAAAGAAGCTTTAACTAGAAAAATTTTTGAGTCTGAAACTAATATTAAACTTCTTGATCAAGTCGCTGATAAATTCAAATTAAATATCTCACCAAGAACGATAGAAGTGTATGATAATAGCCATATTCAGGGATCTAATTCTGTTGGTGCATTAATTACTTTTGGTTCAGAAGGTTTTATTAAAAAACAATACAGAAAATTTAATATAAAAAATAAAGAACTTAATAGTGGAGATGACTACGGAATGTTAAAAGAAGTATTCGAAAGAAGATTTTCTAAAATCATTAAAAATAAAAAACAAACAGATGTAATAATTCCTGATCTAGTAATTGTCGATGGTGGAAAAGGACAATATTCAGTCGGCAGAAAAATCTTAGACGAATACGGTTTCCATGATATTCCAATAATAGCTATTGCCAAAGGCAAAAATAGAAATAAAGGTGATGAAACTTTCATACACAAAAGCAATAGTATTAAATTAAATAAAAGAGAACCTTTGTTGTTTTTTCTTCAAAGATTGAGAGATGAAGCGCATAGATTTGCTGTAAGTAGTCACAGAATGAAAAGAAAGAAAAGCTTAACAAAATCTTTATTGGATCAAATAAATGGTATTGGTAGAACAAGGAAAAGAGCTTTATTAAATTATTTCGGATCCGCCAGAGCAGTTGAATCAGCTAGTTTTGATGATTTAAAAAAGGTAGAAGGTATTGAAACTTCTGTGGCACAAAAAATACATGATTTTTTTCATAACTAATAAAAAATATGAAACTTAAAATACCAAATATTTTAACTATAGGCAGAATCATTTTGGTTCCTATATTTATATCAACTTTTTATCTACCAGGAGCTTTAGGTGATTGGATTCCATTTTTTATATTTGTATTAGCAAGTTTTACAGATTTTTTAGATGGTTTACTTGCCAGATTATACAAAGAAGAGTCAAAGCTTGGTGAACTATTAGATCCTATTGCCGATAAAATTATTGTAGCAAGCGCTTTGGTACTTTTGGTAATGGATGACACTATAAAAAATTATGAAGTTATAGCTGCTATAATTATTCTGATAAGAGAAATATTAATTTCTGGTTTGAGAGAGTTTTTAGCCAAGGTTCAAGTTGCCATGCCAGTTACCAGCTTAGCCAAATTCAAAACATTTATACAGATGTTTGCAATCGCAACTTTACTGACAGGAGAAAGCGGTAACAAACTGGTTAACTTTGCAGATTATAACGCACATTCAATTGGAATTATTTTGTTGTGGTTATCCGCTTTTTTTACGCTCTATACAGGCTACGATTATATAAGAAAAAAAATACACCACGCAATTGACTAAACTTAAAAATATTAAGCTGCGGTTTTTTTTCTAACTAAAGCTTGATAACTTTCGGACAGATCTTTAATAACATTACAAACTGAAAATTTATATTTATCAATTTGAGAAACTGGTGTGATTTCTGCTGCTGTACCTGTTAAAAAGCAACCTGTAAATTTACTCATTTCCTCAGGTTTAATTTTTCTTTCGACAATTTTAATATTTTTTGACTTTGCAATTTCAATAACGCATCTTCTGGTAATTCCGTCTAAAAAAGAATCTGGAATAGGCGTGTGCAATTCATTATCATTGTTCTTAAAAAATATATTAGCACCTGTTGCTTCTGCTACATTGCCTTGATAATCGAGCATTAGCGAATCTGTAAAACCTTTTTTTTCTGCTTCATGTTTTGACAAAGTACAAATCATATATAAACCTGAAGCCTTTGTATCCCATGGAATTGTATCAGGGGCTGGCCTTCTCCATTTAGAAATATTTAATTTAATACCTTTCAATTTAAGGTTGGGGTCAAAATATGAACCCCACTCCCATGCTGCAATTGCTACATGAATTTTTGTTTGTTGAGCTGAAATTGCCATCATTTCACTTCCTCTCCACACTACTGGCCTAACATATCCATTTTTTACTTTTTGAATTGCGACTATATCTTTACAAGCCTTGTTTAGGGATTCTTTGTTATATGGCATTTCAAAACCTAGTCTTGAAGCAGAATGAAATAATCTTTCTGTATGCTCATGAAGTTTAAATATTTCTCCATCATAAACTCTTTCGCCTTCAAAAACACAACTAGCATAATGTAGTCCGTGGCTTAGAACATGTATTTTTACATCAGCCCAATTTAATGGTTTGCCATTAAACCAAATCTTGCCCGATCTTTTATCAAAAGGTATAGATTCCATAAAAAATTTCTTAATCTTAATTGATTTATTTAGTGCAAAAAAGTATCTATCTTAAATAGATATGTCAATATAACTGACCTAAAATAGATTATGAAAGATTTATTATATTTAAAAGATGATCAAATCAAAGATTTTATAGAGCAGATATTTTATGCGTATAGAGAAACTTATTCTGATCCAAGAAAAATTTTAAAGAAATACTCTTTAGGAACAGCCCATCATCGAGCAATCCATATAATTGAGAGGCATAAAGGAATAACCATTTCTGGCCTTTTAAATAAATTAAAAATTACTAAACAAAGTTTGAATAGAGTGTTAAGAGATTTAATAAAAAATAAATCTGTTCTTATAAAAAAAGGAGAGATAGACTCTAGACAAAGACATATTTTCTTAAACGAAAAAGGTCAAAAACTTTTTGATGAAATTTTTTTGGAACAAAAAAAAAGAATTTACAATGCCCTTAAAAATTCAGACTCTGACTCAGTAATTAAATTTAAAAATGTTTTGAGTAAAATTATTAATGAATAAAAACATCTTTCATATACTAGTAGTTGATGACGACGATAGAATAAGAGAATTGGTAAAAGAATATCTTGAGGAAAATCACTTTTTGGTTACTACAGCAAAAGATGCTTTGGATGCCAAAAAAAAAATAGAAATGGTAAAATTTGATATACTTATTTTAGACATTATGATGCCTGGAGAAAGTGGTTTATCTTTAACTAAAGAAATAAAAAAAAATAACACTACACCAATAATTCTCTTAACAGCAAAAGGAGAAACTCAAGATAGAATTAAAGGATTGGAATTAGGTGCAGATGACTATCTTGGAAAACCCTTTGAACCTAAAGAACTTTTATTGAGGATAAAAAATATTTTAAATAAAACTCAAGTACCCGTTTTGCCAGAGGAAATATATATTGGTGATGTATTGATTAATTTAAAAAAACTAAGTATCAAAATAAACAATCAAACAAAGAAAATTAACCCACAAGAAGAAAAAGTTTTGGAAAAAATGCTTATATCGCCTGGAAAAGTTTTTTCTAGAGATGATATTGGAAAAATTATAAATATTTCAAAGGAAAGAACTATAGATGTCATGATTACTAGACTAAGACAGAAAATTGAATCTAATCCAAAAAATCCAAAATATTTACAAACAATTAGAGGATCAGGTTATGTTTTATGGATTGAATAGTTTTATTAAAAAAATTCTTCCAAAAAGACTTTTTTACAGATCACTATTAATAGTAACTGCGCCAATAATTTTACTACAAATAATTATTACAATAGTTTTTTTTGATAGCCTTTGGATAAAAGCAAATAAAGGAATGACTCGATCTTTGGTTGGCGAGATCCAAACTATGTTTGATGTTTACAAAAATGGTAATGAGGATAACCAACAAATGATTATAAATTTATACAATAAAAATTTTGATTTTGTTATTGCATTTAAAGAAAATGAACTTTTGCCCAAACAAAAAACAGAAAGGTGGTTTAGTCCTATTGATAGAAGTTTAAGGCGTGAATTGAAACCTGTGTTTGACTCATATTGGTTCGACACAACATCATATAAAGAATTGGTGGATTTAAGAATCGAATATAATGATGGCTTCCTTCAAATATTTCTTCCAAAACATAAAATTGCTCCTTCGTCCGCTCGTATTTTTGCCTTATGGATAACGTTGCCTGGACTTCTTTTAATTTTGATTGCTATGGTTTTTTTAAAAAATCAAACTCGTCCAATTGTTAATTTGGCAAAGGCGGCAGAAAAATTTGGTAAAGGAGAGTCTACCAAAGGATTTGCACCATCTGGTGCGCAAGAAATTAGGCAGGCAGGTTATGAATTCGACAGAATGAGAAAGAGAATTACAATTCATTTAAATCAAAGGTCAGAAATGTTATCCGGAATAAGTCACGATTTGAGAACTCCCTTGACGCGACTTAAACTACAATTAGCTATGTTAACACAGCAAGACTTAGCAAAAAAAATGGGTGATGATATTGAAGAAATGGAACGAATGCTAAATGAATATTTAGAATTTGCTCAATACCAAAAAAGTGAAAAAACAAAACTGATGAATCTTAATTATGTAATCAAAGATATAGTAAAAAAATACGAAGGTAAACAAATCAATATATTTCTTGAGGACAATCCAGAAATGGACATACGTCCTAACTCAATAAAAAGATGCCTGATCAATTTAATAGACAATGCATTAGTTTACGGACAGAAAATAGAAATTTTTACAAAAAAAATGATGAATAACATGATAATTTTAATTGATGACGATGGACCCGGAATTCCTGAAAGTGAATACCAAAATGTGCTGAAGCCATTCTATAGAATTGATAAAAGTAGAGGACAAAATAAATTGGGTGTGGGATTGGGATTATCGATTGCTAACGACATTATTCGCTCACATGGTGGAAATATTTCTCTTGAAAAAAGTCCTTTGAATGGACTCAGGGTTAAAGTTTCTTTACCTTTCTAATCTTTTTATTTATTCTACTATTTCCTTTTTTGGTTTTAAGTTTAATTAAATTCTTTTGTAATTTTTCAATCCTTTTTTTTTGTACTTCAAATTCTTCTCTAGTGACAAGATTTAATCTATTAGCAATATTTTCTACTTTAAATTTAAGGGCATTCTCTACTTCTTTTTTTAAATCTCTTGAAGTGAATAAACCTTTTTCAATTAATTCTGTTATATTCCTTAAAAACTTATTATACTTTTCCATGTATTTTTAAATATCTTTAAGCTATTTTAATTTTATTGTTAATTAAATCTTTTTTTATAAATGATAGTCCATAATTTTGATCCGGTATTTATAGATTTAGGAGTATTTCAAATTAGATGGTACTCCATTGCCTATATTGTTGGGATCATCTTAGGTTGGATTTATGCGATCAAAATAATCAAAGAAATGGCAAGAAAACACAATTTTACAATGATTAAGAAAACAGTCTTTGACGATTTAATAATCTATTTGATAATAGGAATTGTTCTTGGTGGTCGACTAGGCTACGTAATTTTTTACAATTTTGAGTATTACAGTAGAAATCTTTTTGAGATTTTAAAACTTTGGGAAGGAGGAATGTCTTTTCACGGTGGATTACTAGGAGTAATAATTGCAACCATTATTTTTTCCAAAATTAAAAGAATTAACTTTTTTTATTTCACAGACATTCTTTGTTGTGTTGCCCCCATAGGACTTTTCCTAGGAAGAATTGCTAACTTTATTAATGGCGAGCTTTTTGGAAAAATTTCCACTCTACCTTGGGCAGTAGTTTTTCCTAACAACGGTAACATCTCAAGACATCCTTCGCAAATTTACGAAGCCATTTTAGAGGGAATTGTTCTTTTCATTTTAATAAATTTTTTCGCCCTAAAAAAACAATTATTATTAAGAGCTGGATATGTTTCAGGTCTTTTTCTAATTTTTTATTCAATTGCAAGAATTATTGGAGAAAACTTTAGGGAACCTGATAAGCATCTTGGTTACTTTTTTAATTATTTTTCTATGGGGGTCTTACTAAGTTTAGCAACTTTTCTTGCTGGCTGTTTCATAATCTTTCTTATCAAAAACAATGAACAAAATAATTAATATACTAAAAGAAAAAAAATCTATTCCTTTGGATCAATTTATTAATATTGCGCTTTATGACAAAAAATTTGGTTATTACATGAAAAAAAATCCTTTTGGAAAAGGAGGAGACTTTATTACATCACCCTTAATTTCAAATCTTTTTGGAGAAATGTTAGCAATATGGTGTGTTGCCTTTTGGGAACATATAGGAAAACCAAGAAAAATTTTATTAGTTGAACTTGGGCCTGGAGATGGTTCTTTATGTAAGGATTTATTAAAAACGTTTAGACAATTTAAAAATTTTTATAATTCTTTAGAAATAAATCTATTAGAAATAAGCGATAAGTTAATAACAATTCAAAAAGCAAAGATTAATAATAGAAGAGTTAAATGGATCAAAAAAATAAAGGAAATAAATTCCGGACCTGTAATTTTTCTAGGTAATGAATTTTTTGATGCATTGCCTATTAAACAGATATATAAAAAGAAAAAATTATTTTTTGAAAAGTATGTCACTTTATCAAATGATAATAAAAAAATAAAATTTTTACATAAAAAAGCGAGTTCAAATTTAATAAAAAGTATCCAAGACTTAAATTTAATTTCTTCTAGCAATATTATTGAATATCCATTGAATGCGTTAGAATATCTTGAAATTATAGCAAAAAAAATTAATAAATTTGATGGTGGTATTTTAACTTTTGACTATGGTTACGTCCAAAAAAAAAGCCAAAACACTTTGCAATCGGTTAAAAAACACAGATACACAAATCCTTTTATAAAACCTGGTCATTCAGATATTACATCACACATAAATTTCAAACTATTTCATAAAATATTAAAAAAAAATAATCTCAATGTAAAAAAAATAACAACTCAAAATGAATTTTTAAAAAAAATTGGTATCTTAGAAAGAGCAAATATCCTATCCAAAAAAATGACCTTTAAAGAAAATGCGAATATGTTTTATAGACTGAAAAGACTGTTGGATTACAGAGAAATGGGAGGTCTTTTTAAAGTACTATTTGCACAAAAAAAAGGCAGAAAATTTTCTTTGGGTTTTTGATTATGTTTTTTTCAAAAAAATTACAAAAATTTAAAAATTTAAAACACTGTTTTTTCTCAAGAAAAAATGGCTTTTCGAAAGGACACTATACAAGTTTGAATTGTGGACTGGGGTCAGGCGATAAAAAAGAAAATGTTCTAAAAAATCTCAATTTAGTCAGTCAGAAAATTGGTTGCAAAGATGAATTATTAATAACTTTAAATCAAAACCACAGCAACAAAGTTGTGTATTTTGAAAATAAAAGTTCAATCAAAAATAAGTTACCTGGTGATGCTATCGTAACAAAAATCAAAAACGTTGGAATTGGTATACTGACCGCAGATTGTGCTCCAATCCTATTATATGATCCCCAAAAAAAAATCATTGGCTGTATTCATTCTGGTTGGAGAGGTACTTTAAATGGAGTCATTAAAAATACTATTAAAAAATTTAAAGAATTAGATTCTAATATCGATAATTTGTTTGCAGTTGTTGGACCATGTATTGGAAAAGGAAATTATGAGGTAAAAATTGATTTTTATAAAAAGTTTGTAAATCAAAATCCTAAATATGAAGAGTTTTTTAAAAAAATTATGGACAACAAATATATTTTTGACTTGAGAGGTTTTATAAACAATAAAATATCTGATTTAAATATTAAAAATATAGAAAATATAGAAATGGATACTTTTACAGCGTGGGAAACTTTTTACAGTTACAGAAGATCTTGCCTTAATAATGAAAAAGATTATGGAAGATGCATTTCTGTCATATTAATGACTTAATTAAATGTTTAATTTATTTGAAAAGTTTAATTAAAGTTGTATAAGCAACTTAACGCATGAAAATTCTTGCTGGTACGAGTAATTTGAAGTTGTGCAAAGACATTGCAAGAAACCTCAAACTAAAATTAGTGAATACGAATATCAAAAGGTTTCCGGATAATGAAATCTATGTAGAAATTAATGAAAATATTAGAGGTAATAGTATATTTGTAGTTCAATCGACATCTAATCCAGTCAATGACAATTTGATGGAACTTTTAATTTGCATCGATGCGTTAAGAAGATCATCTGCAAAAAATATAACCGCTGTTATTCCTTATTTCGGATACGCAAGACAAGATAGAAAAGTGGTTCCAAGAACTGCAATATCTGCAAAATTGGTTTCAAATCTGATCACGGATGCTGGAGCAAATAGAATACTAAGTGTTGATTTGCATGCTGGTCAAATTCAAGGTTTTTTTGATATCCCCGTAGACAATTTGTTCGCCACCCCTATATTTGCGAGGCATATCAAAAAAAACATTAAAACCAATAATTTAATTTGTGTAGCTCCAGATGTTGGAGGTGTTGAAAGAGCAAGAGCTTTGAGTAGAAGAATTAATGTTGGCATCGCAATTATAGACAAAAGGAGACCAACTCCTGGCAAATCTGAAGTGATGAATATTGTCGGAAATGTTAAACATAAAATATGTGTAATTGTAGATGACATAATAGACTCCGGCGGGACTATTGTTAATGCAGCTAAAGCATTGAAAGATAAGGGAGCTAAAGAAATATACGTTTATATAACTCATGCTGTATTAAGTGGAAGTGCCGTAGACAAAATAAAAGAATCACAAATAAAAAAATTAATCATTACAGATACAATTGATAATTCCAAAAAAATTAAAATAAGCAAAAAAATTGAAGTAATTTCTTTTGCTCCCATGATATCAGAAGCAATAAAAAGAATTTCAAACTCAACCTCTGTATCTAGCCTTTTCAAATAATTTTGCTTGTTTTTCTTACAAACATATTATAAAAACACCCTTTCTATTTATGAACATTTTAAAAGCAACAAAAAGAACGACCACTTCTACTGGACAAATTAATAAATTACGGTCTGACGGTTTTATACCAGCTATATTATATGGAGGAAAAAAAAATAATATAAGTATAAGCCTTAAAAAATTACATCTTCGAGATATTATAAAAACAGAAACTTTTATGTCCAAAGTTGTTGACTTGGATATAGACGGAAAGTTAGAAAAAGTATTACCGAAAGATATAACTTATGACCCCGTGTCAGATGAACCAAACCATATTGATTTTATGAGAATTGTGAAAGGTTCTAGATTGGTCTTAGAGGTGCCGGTTAAATTTATTAATTATGATAAATCTCCTGGATTAAAAAAGGGAGGAGTTTTAAATACTGTAAGGAGAAAAGTAGAGCTAAAATGCCCTGCTGAAAATATTCCAAACGAAATAGTTGTCAACCTCGATAATACAAAAATTGGAACTAGTATTAAAATTTCGTCAGTTAAACTACCTGAAAACGTTATCCCAACAATTGCGGACAGGGATTTTGTGGTTGCAACTGTTGCGGCTCCAACAATCTTAGTTGAACCAGAGAAAACAGAAGAAACTACTACTGAGGGAGAGATACCAGCTGAAGATGCTGCCGAGGGCGCTACTACGACAGAAGAAGGTAAAGACAAATCTGCAAAACCTTCGGATGATAAAACTAAAGACAAATCTACTAAACCTACTGACAATAAAGAAAAAACAGCGTCAGGTGACAAAGGAAAATCTGTAAATAAAGAAAAAGAAACAAAAAAAAAATAACATAGGATAACTATCGATTATGCTTCTTTTAGTTGGCTTAGGAAATCCGAATCCAAATAATACTAACAATCGCCACAATGTAGGCTTTTTGGTAATTGATGCTATTAATACAAAATTTCAACTATCTAAACAAAAACCCAAATTTAAAGGTTTGTTAACAACGGGACAAATTGACGAACAAAAAGTTTATGCGATAAAACCTCTTACATTTATGAATAGTTCAGGAATATGCATTAAAGAACTTATTGACTATTTTAAAATAGAATCAAAAGATGTTTTTGTGTTCCATGATGACATGGATATTGATAGTGGAAAAGTTAAAGTCAAATTTGGTGGAAGTAATGCGGGTCATAATGGAATAGAATCAATAGATAAAAATATAGGAAAAAATTATACTCGAATAAGAATAGGGATAGGACATTCCAAAATCAATTCAACGGGTGCTGATCATGTTCTAGATAATTTTTCACACGACGAAAAACAAAGCGTAGAAGAAGTTACTAAAAATATAATTGAATCACTATCAATTTTAATTAAAAAAGATTTAGACCTTTTTTCAAGTAAAGTTAATCAAAAATAATAATGGGTTTTAAGTGCGGAATAGTAGGTTTGCCAAATGTTGGTAAATCAACTTTATTTAATGCCTTAACAGCTTCAAATAAAGCCCAAGCCGAAAATTATCCTTTTTGCACAATAGATCCAAATATTGGAATAGTTGCCGTACCCGATGAAAGACTAAACAAAATAGCCACAATATCAAAATCATTAAAAACAATTAATACAACAATTACATTTGTTGATATAGCCGGTCTTGTAAAGGGAGCTTCAAAAGGTGAAGGTTTAGGTAATAAATTTCTTTCTCATATTAAGGAAGTTGATGCGATCGTTTATTTAACACGTTGTTTTGAATCTGAAAAAATACAAAATATTAATAAAACTATCGATCCTGTTAGAGATATTGAGATTGTTGAAACTGAAATTCTACTAGCAGATTTGGAATCTCTTCAAAAAAGATTAGAAAAAAGTAAAAAAAAAAATTTAGATAAAGAGGAATTAAATTTTTTAGAACAGTGTTTAAATTTAATAAATAAGGGAGAAAAACTAGAATCATTAAAAAAAAAATTTGATAAAAGTCTTATTAATAAATCCGGTCTATTATCTCTAAAACCTAAAATAATAGTATGCAATGTTGATGAAAAAAGTTTACCAGAGGGTAATAAATATTCGGATGCATGTAAAAGAATGTTTTCACAAGAAAATATAATTGTTGTTTGTGCGGATATAGAAGATCAAATAATGAGTTTACGGGAAAAGGATAAGAAAGTTTTTATGCTAGAGTCGGGAATTAAAAAAACAGGCTTAGATACTTTAATAAAAACCGGTTATAATGTCCTTGGACTCAATACATTTTTTACTTTTAATTCAAAGGAAACGAGAGCTTGGACAATTGAAAAAAATTCCAAAGCAGTCGATGCGGCAGGCATTATCCATACTGACTTTAAAAAAGGTTTTATAAGAGCTGAAACAGTGTCTCATAATGATTTTATAAAATACAAAGGCTTTAGTGAATGTAAAGTTGCAGGAAAGCTGAGACTAGAAGGAAAAGATTATATTATCAAAGATGGTGAAGTTTTATTCTTTAGGGTCAATAATTGATTTATTTTATTTAAAAGATTTGGGATCGTCTCCTTCGTATTGAGTGGTCCACTTTTCTACCTTATCAAAAGTATCTTCTTGTTGTTCTAAATCATCTTTTGAGTCAACACGTGACCAAACTTTCTTCATACTAAAATAGACGAGAATTATAAGAACAATCAAATAAAGAATAGCTCTCACTCCCGTTTTATGTCTAACTTCAAGATGTGGTTCCGCCGCCCAAGTCAAAAAAGTTGCAACATCTTTAGCCATTTGTGCTTCCGTTGCTTGGGTACCATCTGAATATTCTACCACGCCATCAGACAATGGTTTTAACATTTTTATTTTTTGGCCAGCCATATATTTATTATAGTAAACTCCATCATCTAGTTCGTATCCTGCTGGAGCATCTTCATATCCTAAAAGCAATGAATAAATATAATCTGCTCCACCTTTCCTTGCTTTTGCGAGAACTGACATATCGGGAGGGTACGCGCCGCCATTAGCAGCAGTAGCTGCCTCAACATTTGGAAAAGGTTTGACAAACTTATCTGACAATCTTCCTGATCTTGTAAACATTTCTCCTTCACTATTTGGTCCATCCAGAACTTCAAATTGTGCAGCAATGGCTTTAGCCTCTTCTTCAGAAAACTCAGGTCCTCCCTTTTCTGATAAATTTCTGTAACTTAAATATTGTATCGAGTGACATGCAGAACAGACTTCTTGATAAACTTGATAACCTCTTTGAAGAGAGGATCTATCAAAAGTACCCAACAAACCTTTAAAACTCCAATTAATTTTTAATAAATCTACATTTTTTTCTTCAGAATATGCCGGGTTACTGATTACGGATATAAAAATAAAAAAAATTATATTTATTAAAAAGCTATTTAAACGAATCAACATTTTCTCCTTCGTATTCTCCTGCTATCTTTTTAAATTTATCTACAATATCTGGTTTGTTCAAAACTGGATCGGAAATACTTAAAGGTAATGGACTTGTTTTCTCATAACGACCTAACAACGGAAGTATGATTAAAAAATGAACAAAATAATAAATGGTCGCGATTCTCGCCAAAATTAAATAGATCCCCTCAGGTGGTTTCGCTCCCAAATAGCCAAGTAAAATTACAGTAACTACTAATATCCAAAAAAATTTTTTGTATAGAGGCCTAAAAGTTGCTGATCTAACTTTTGAAGTATCTAACCAAGGTAATAGCATCAATATAAAAATTGATGCAAACATAAAAATAACCCCACCTAGTTTACTTGGTATAGCTCTTAAAATTGCATAAAAAGGTAATAAATACCATTCGGGAACTATATGTGTAGGAGTTACCAATGGGTTTGCTACAATGTAATTATCTGGATGTCCCAAAACATTTGGAGCAAAAAATACAAATATAAAAAATATAATTAAAAAAACAAGCAAAGCAAAAAGATCTTTCATCACAATGAAGGGATGAAAGGAAACAGTTTCATTATTATTTTTTTTAACATCAATACCAACCGGATTATTATTTCCAGGAACATGTAATGCCCAAATATGCAATATAACCAAACCAAAAATTAAAAATGGGAACAAGTAATGTAAACTATAGAATCTATTTAACGTCGGATTACCTACCGAATAGCCACCCCACAACCATTCTGTAATATTTTCTCCAATTAAAGGAATTGCACTAAATAGATTTGTTATAACTGTTGCTGCCCAAAAACTCATTTGACCCCAG
>Ga0208056_100056_pt1 | contig 44354 bp, 43 predicted proteins | sample DeeseametaMP2052_FD_184178 | JGI IMG/M metagenome (GOLD analysis project Ga0208056, IMG submission 184178) | Marine microbial communities from the Deep Pacific Ocean - MP2052 (SPAdes) | ecosystem: Environmental > Aquatic > Marine > Oceanic | place: West of Cabo San Lucas, Mexico, North Pacific...
CCCGCACCTCGACACGGACCGACCTCGACCACATCGACGAGTACGTCCCACCCGACCGCGGCGGACCACCCGGCCAGACCGCCACCAACCGACTCGCCCCCTTGTGCCGGCGACATCACCGAGCCAAGACCCACCCATCCCCTGACGGGCAGTGGGACTACGTCCAGCTCACCACCACCACCTGGCTCTGGACCAGCCCCCACGGACTCCGGTTCCTCGTCCACCCCGACGGCACGACGGCCCTCTGATCGCGCTCAGGCGTCGGCGACGTCGATCAGCACCTTGCCCACAGCACCGCCCTCGACGGCCGCGTGCGCATCGGAGACCTGGTCGAGCGGGTAGTGGTGCAGCGGCAGCCCGGCGTGCTCGCCGACCCGCAGCGCCCCGGCCTCGACGGCGGCGGTGACATCGGCGGCCGCGGCCGAGAGCAGGTCGGGGTCGAGGGTGTAGAGCAGCACTCCCTGCAGCCGCAGGTTCTTCGCGAACGTCGGACGCACCGGCACCACCGCCTCGGGGCCGCCGTTGTCGGCGTAGTAGGCGAGCGTGCCGTGCACCCTGAGCACGTCGACGTCCACCGCGACGTTCGTCGCCAGCGAGACCTCGACGACGAGGTCGACGCCCTCCGGCGCCACCGCGCGTACGCCGGCGACGGTCGCGGCGGGGCCGTCGGTGTAGTCCACGGTGTGCTGGGCGCCGGCTGCGTGGGCCAGCGCCGCCTTCTCCTCGCTGCTCACCGTCGCGACGACCGTCGCACCGGCCCATCGCGCCAGCTGGATGGCGGCGTTGCCGACGGCACCGGCGCCACCGGCGACCAGGACGGTGAGGCCGTCCAGTGCCCCCGGGGAGAGCCGGGCGACCGGTCCCGAGGTCAGGGCACGGTGCGCGGTGACCGCCGGGACACCGAGGGAGGCACCGAGGTCGAACGACGCGCCGTCCGGCAACCGCACCAGCCGGGAGACCGGCTGGACGGTGTGCTCGGCGGCGGTGCCCCCGGGGCGCTGGTACTGCGCGAGGATCGTCCAGACCCGGTCACCGACGGCGAGCTCGGTGACACCGGGCCCGACCTCCTCGACGACTCCGGCGCCGTCCTGGCCGGGGACGACCTCGTCCCAGGCACCGTTCATGCCGTTGGCGCGGAACTTCCAGTCCGTCGGGTTGACCCCCGCACGCACGACCCGCACCCGTGCCTCTCCCGGCCCGGGTGTGGGGACCGGTCGGTCCACGACCTCCAGGACGTCGGCGGCGGATCCGGTCTCGCGGTAGACGACTGCACGCATGGTCCCGAGCCTGCCAGAGTGCCCCAGCCCCATGGCCGGCGCGGCGATGCCGGCGTCCTACAGCGCCTCGGCCATGCCCGCGACCGCCCGCAGCCACGACTGACGCGTGGCCTTCGACAGCTGCGAGTAGGGCACGACCGATCCCGCGACCAGCGCGGGGTCGTAGGGCACCCGGTAGACCGCGCGCGTGCGCTGCTCGTAGACGTCGACCAGGTCGGCGGCCAGCTTGTCGTCGACGGTCGGCGAGGGGTCGGAGAGCACGGTGACGGTCTTGTGCTTGAGGTCGGCGTAGCCGGCGTCCTGCAGCGCATCGAGCATCCACAGTCCGGAGTAGCCGGTGTCCTCGCGCACCGTCGAGGTCACGACCAACAGGTCGGCGGACTCCGCGGCGGCCAACCAGTTCTCGGCGCGCATGTTGTTGCCGGTGTCGATGAGCAGGATCCGGTAGAATCGCTCCAGCAGCCGGTGCACCGCGAGGTAGTCGTCGGCGCGGATCGTGCCCGTGACGTCGGGCCGCTCGTCGGAGGCCAGCACGTCGAAGTGTGCGTCGCCCTGCGAGCGCACGAAGGCCCCCAGGTCACCGATCCGCGACTGGTAGACGTCGCTGAACTTCTCCAGGTCCTCCAGCAGCTCGCGGGTGGTGTTGCGGTGCGTGCTCCGGGTGCCCCGGATGCCGAGCGTCCCGCGGGTCTCGTTGTTGTCCCACGCGACCACGCCCCCGCCGCGCACGGTGCCGAAGGTGTAGCCGGCCGCCAGCACGCCCGTCGTCTTCGCCGCACCACCCTTGGGGTTGATGAAAGCGATCGTCCGCGGGCCGTCGAAGTCCCTCTGCACGGTCCGCCGCAGCGTCTCGTGCTCGGCCTCCGCAGGCCCCATCGCCAGGTCCGCGAGCCCGCGGGTGATCCGGTTGACCCAGCCGCGCCAGCCCCACGTCGCCGGCCCCAGGCCGACCTCCTCGGCCCGTCGGTCCAGGAAGTCCGTGGCGCTCATGAACCGGCGCGGCCCCTGCGGGTCCTCGGCCGCCGGTGCAGCAGGCTGGGCCGACTGCTGGGCCGACTGCTGGGCCGACTGCTGGGCCGGCACGAGCGGCGCGCCCGCCACGCGGGTGGCCTCGACGTCGCGTCGGCGGCCGTAGGCGGTCAGCTCGTCGGTCGTGTAGAGACGGTCGCTGGTGTCCCCGAGATGTCCCTGCGTCATGAGCGGCTTCTTCCCACCCCTCGGCGCCGTCACACCACCTCGTGCCTGCCGGCTCCCAGCACCCCGCTCCCCGCCTACAGGCCGGTGTCGCGCAGTGCCCGCTCCACGACGCGGTGGAAGGTCGGGTACGCGAAGTGCATGCCCCGCAGCGTCGGCACGGTGAGCCGTGCGTGGACGGCCGTGGACAGCAGGCCCAGCACCTCGCCGCCGTACGGCGCCACGACGCTGGCTCCGACCACCACCCCGCTCCCGGCGTCGGCGATCACCTTGACGACGCCGGTCGCCTCGTCGATCCAGCCCCGCGGGCTGCTGCCGATGTCGGCGGTGCCGGTCACCACTGCGATGCCCTGCTCCCGCGCCTGCGCCTCCGTCAGGCCCACCCCGGCCACCTCGGGATCGGTGAAGGTGACGCGCGAGACCGCGTGGTAGGTCGCGGGCGGACCGTCCTGCTCCAGGATGTCGTGGACCGCGACGCGGCCCTGGTAGAGCGACATGTGCGTGTAGGCGCCGTGGCCGGTGATGTCGCCCACCGCCCACAGGCGGTCCGCGGCACGGCAGTGCTCGTCGACCGCGACGGTGTCGGAGTCCGGATCCAGCCCGACGCTCTCCAGCCCGACGTCGGCGAGGTGCGGGCGCCGTCCGGTCGCCACCAACAGGTGGTCGGCCCGCACGTCACCCGTCCCGGTGACGAGGGTGAACCCCGACCCGTCGTGCTCGACCCGCGTGACCTCCGCCCGCGTGCGGACCTCGACGCCCTCCTCGCGCAGCACCCGGGTCACGACCTCGGCGGCCTCCGGCTCCTCGGGGACAAGGATGCGCTCGGCGGACTCGAGGAGGGTGACCCTGGTGCCGAGCCGGGCGAAGGCCTGCGCGAGCTCGCAGCCGATGTTGCCGGCGCCCAGGACCGCCAGCGAGGCGGGCGCCTCCTCGACCTCGAACACCTCGCGGTTGGTCCAGTACGGCGTGCCGTCCAGACCCGGGACCGGGGGGACAGCGGGAGCCGTCCCGGTGTTCAGCACCACGCCCCGCCGCCCCGTGAGCACCAGGTCGCCGTCCTCGGTCGAGACCCGCACCCGCCCGGGGCCGTCGAGCCGGCCGTGGCCGCGCACCACCCGCACGCCCTCGGCCTCCATCGGCCCGACGTGGCCGTCGTCGTGCCAGTCGTGGGTCGCCTCGCGGATGCGTGCCGCCGCAGCGGGGAGCGCACGCCCCTCGCGGGCCGCGTGGATCAGCAGCTTGGAGGGGGTGCAGCCCCAGAACGGGCACTCACCGCCCACGAGCCGCTCCTCTACGGCCGCCACCTGCAGCCCGGCGCGGCCCAGCCGCCGGGCGGCGTACTCACCTCCCGAGCCGACGCCCAGGACGACGACGTCGACCTCCTCGGCGCGGTCCTCGGCCCCCACCTCAGGTGTCCAGGTGCTTGGCGCGGACCAGGCAGAACGCGCCGTAGCAGACGATGCCGAGAGCGATGACGAACAGCAGCACCGGGCCCGCAGGGGCGTCCAGCACCGTCTGCAGGGCCACGTCGAGGCCGCCGGACTTCTTGGCCTGGTGCTCCCACGCGGCCCACACGAAGAGCCCGCCGACGACCCCGACCGCCACGCCCTTGGCGACGTAGCCGATCTTGCCGAGGGTGACGTACGCCGACCCCAGGTCCCCGCGCTGCCCTTCGGACTCCAGGTCCTCGCGGAACCCCTCGGTCCAGCCCTTGTGCACCTGCTTGAGCGCGTAGCCGATGATCGCGACCCCGACCGCGCCCACGAGCAGCTGGCCACCCGGCAGGCTCATCAGCTGCGCGGTCCACGAGTCCGTCCCACCCTTGGAGCCCTCGCCCACGGCGACCTTGATCGCCGAGATCCCGATCGCCGCGTAGATCACGGCCTTCACGCCGGCGCCCCACTCGTGGTCGACCACCACCTCGACGGTGCGCCAGAGCACCAGCAGCAGCATGCCGATGGCCACCGCCCACACCAGCGCCGCGCCGAGCGGCTGCTTGGCCAGCTCGTGCAGCGCGCCGCTGCTGTCGGCCTTGCCGGACTGGTCGCCCAGCGCCAGCTGCAGCGCCAGCCACCCGATGAGCAGGTTGACGACGCCGTACGCCGCCATCCCCGCTCGTGCCGCGTGCCTCACCCAGGGGTGGTCGTCACCCCGGTGGGCCACCTCTCCGACGGACTCCTTGATCGCTCCCATGCCCGATCTCTACCCCTCGGGACAGGTGCTCGCACCACCCGTCCGGGGCGACGGCGACCGCACCAGGAGGGGTCAGGAGAGGTCGTCGAGGGCGGACTCGATCGCGCGGTGGAAGGTCGGGTAGGCGTAGATCATCGTGCGCAACGTGGCGACCGGGACCTCCGCGTGCACGGCGAGCGCCAGGTGCCCGAGGATCTCGCCGCCGGCCGGCCCGACGACGGTGGCGCCCACCAGGACGCCCCGGTCGGTGTCCTCCACGACCTTGATGACGCCGGCCCCTCCCGGGCCGTGCAACCAGCCGCGGGAGGACTGCTCCAGCGGCGTCGTGCCGACGCGGACCGAGAGGCCGCGGTCGCGCGCCTGCTGCTCGGTGAGCCCCACCCCGCCGGCCTCCGGGTCGGTGAAGGTCACGTGCGGCAGGGCGTGGTAGCTCGCGGGCGGGCCGTCCTCGCCGAGGACGTCGTGCAGGGCGATCGTCGACTGGTACATCGACACGTGGGTGAAGGCGCCGTGGCCGGTCACGTCCCCGATGGCCCACAGCCCCTCGCCGGCCCGCAGTCGCTCGTCGACCTCGATCGTCCGCGCCGTCGGGTCCAGCCCGACGGTCTCCAGCCCCAGGTCGTCGAGGTTGGGAGTGCGTCCAGCGGCGACCAGCAGCCGGTCGGAGTGCACGACCTGCCCGTCGCCCAGGGTCACGGTGAAGGTGCCGTCGGTGTGCGTCACGGAGCCGATCTCGACCCCCGCCATCACCCGCACCCCGTCGGCGACCAGTGCGTCGGCCACGACCGAGGACGCCTCGGGCTCCAGCGGGCCGAGGATGCGCGGTCCGGCCTCGAGCAGCGTGACGCGCACGCCGAAGCGAGCCATCACCTGGGTGATCTCCGCCCCGATCGGGCCTCCGCCGATGACGGTGAGGCTGCCCGGGAGGTCGGTGACCTGCACGACCTCCCGGTTGGTCCAGTACGGCGTGTCCGCCAGTCCCTCGATCGGCAGCCGCGCCGGCCGGGTGCCGGGGTTCAGCACGACGCCGCGGGAGGCCCGGAAGGTGCTGACGCTGCCGTCGGGCGCGGTCACCTCCACGACGCCGGGCCCGGCGAGCCGACCGGTGCCGTGCAGCACCGTCGCGCCGGCGTCGGCGAGACGGTCCACCGCCACCTGGTCGTCCCAGTGGGTGGTGGCCTCCTCGGCGATGCGTCGGGCGACCGGGGCCCAGGACGCGGTCACGGAGGTCTCCCCCGCGGTGCCGTCCACCCGACCGGCTTCGGCCAGCAGGTCGGCGGCGCGCACCATCATCTTCGACGGGATGCACCCGTAGTAGGGGCACTCACCGCCGACGAGGTGCTTGTCGACGGCCACGACGCGCAGTCCTGCGCGCGCCGCGCCCGTCGCGAGGGCCTCGCCACCGGGGCCGAGGCCGAGGACCACGAGGTCGCACTCGGTGCTCATGCCGCCAGCCTGCCAGCGGACCGGTGAACCGTCAGCCCCCGACGGCCGGCTTCTCGCGCATGATCGCGCTGAGCACGCCGCTGACGAAGGTCGGCGAGTCGTCGGTCGACAGGTCGCGGACCAGCTCGACGGCCTCGGAGACCGCGACCGGGTCGGGGATCTCGTCGCTGAAGACCAGCTCGAAGACCCCCAGGCGCAGCACGTTGCGGTCGACCGTCGGCATCCGCTTGAGCGACCAGTCCCTGGAGAAGCGGGTCAGCAGCTCGTCGATCTCGGTGAGGTGCTCGGCCACGCCGCGCACCAGCACGCCGGTGTAGTCGTTGGTGGGCGCCGGGCCGTCGGTCATGACCCGCTCGAGCGCCTCGACGAGCTGCTCGTCGCGCAGCTCGGCGGAGAACAGCACGTCCAGAGCCCGCTTGCGGGCCTTGGTGCGGGCGGACATCAGCCCTTCACACGACCCAGGTAGGACGAGTCGCGGGTGTCGACCTTGACCCGCTCGCCCTGGTTGATGAACAGCGGGACCTGGATCTCGTGACCGGTCTCGAGGGTCGCCGGCTTGGTGCGGCCGGTCGCGGAGTCACCGGCGACACCGGGCTCGGTGAAGGTGATCTCCATCTCGACCGACGGCGGCAGCTCGACGAAGAGGACCCGGCCCTCGTTGGTGGCCACGATGGCCTCGTTGTTCTCGAGCAGGAAGTTGCTGGCGTCGCCGACGATCTCGGGCGCGACCTCGAGCTGCTCGTAGGAGCTGGTGTCCATGAAGACGTAGCTCGTGCCGTCGTTGTAGAGGTACTGGTAGTTGCGGCGGTCGACCGTGGCGGTCTCGACCTTGGTGCCGGCGTTGAAGGTCTTGTCGACGGTCTTGTTGGACTCGACGTTCTTCAGCTTGGTGCGCACGAAGGCGGGGCCCTTGCCCGGCTTCACGTGCTGGAACTCCACCACGGACCAGAGCTGGCCGTCGATGTTGAGGACCATGCCGTTCTTGAGGTCGTTCGTCGTTGCCATGCGCGCGCGTCAGCCTTCGTGTTGAGGTGTCAAGAGTGGCCCCGAGGGGCCAGCGGCGGAGTCTACTGTCCGAGGTGGTCGACCAGCACGTCGAGGGCCATCCGGTAGCCGTCGACGCCGTGCCCGGCCACGACCTCCACCGCGTGCGGGGTGACCACCGAGTGGTGGCGGAACTCCTCGGGCCGGTCCATGGGCTGGGAGATGTGCACCTCCACCAGCGGCGCCTCGAGCTGGGCGCAGGCGTCGAAGACCGCGTAGGAGTAGTGGGTCCACGCGGCGGCGTTGAGCACCACCGGGACCCGGTCGTCGGCCGCCTCGTTGAGCCAGTCGAGCAGCACGCCCTCGTGGTTGGTCTGGCGCACCTCCACCTCCAGGCCGCGCTCCCTGCCCCACTCCACGCACCGGTGCGCCAGCTCGGCGTGCGTCGTCGACCCGTAGATCTCCGGCTGCCGCCGGCCCAGCCGGCCGAGGTTGGGCCCGTTGAGGACCAGCACGCGGGTGCTCATGCGCGCGCCACCATCGCGTCGTACGCCGCCCTGAGGTGCTCCTCGGACGGACCCGCCAGCACCCGGGGGTCGCCGACGTCGTGCAGCACCACGAAGCGCAGCTGGTCGCCGCGCGACTTCTTGTCGACCGCCATCGCCGCCCGCAGCTCGTCGTAGCCGGCGCCGGCGTAGCCGGTGGGCAGCCCGACCCGGCCGAACGCGCTCGCGTGGCGGTCGGCCGTCGCGTCGTCGAGCACGCCCGCCTGACGGGCCAGCTCGGCGACGAAGACGCTGCCGATGGCCACCGCCTCACCGTGCCGCACGCCGTAGTGCTCGGCGCGCTCGATGGCGTGGCCCATGGTGTGGCCGTAGTTGAGCGCCTCCCGCCCGGGGTGGCCCTCGCCGGCGGTGCCGGCGGTCTCCTTCAGGTCCCCGACGACGACGTCGATCTTGACCTGGACCGAGCGCTCCACCAGCTCGCGCAGCACCGGGCTGTCGGCGGTGAGCGACACCGGGTCGGTGGCCTCGACGAGCTCGAGGATGCGCGGGTCGGCGATGAAGCCGCACTTCACGACCTCGCCCATGCCCGCGACCAGGTCGGCGCGCGGCAGCGTCCCCAGCAGCGACAGGTCGCACAGCACACCGGTCGGCTCGTGGAAGGCACCGACCAGGTTCTTGCCGGCGGCGGTGTTGACGCCGGTCTTGCCGCCCACGGCGGCATCGACCATCGCCAGCAGCGTGGTCGGCACGTGCACGACCGGCACGCCGCGCAGCCAGCCCGCGGCGACCCAGCCACCCAGGTCGGTGGTGGCGCCCCCGCCGAAGGTCACCACGGCGTCGGAGCGCGTGAAGCCGGCCTCGCCCAGGGTGTCCCAGCAGGCGGCCGCCGTGGCCACGGTCTTCGCGGACTCGCCGTCGGGCACGAGCAGCTCGGTCAGCCGGTAGGCGTCGGCCAGGGCCTCGCGCACCGGCGCCGCCAGGTCGCGCAGCGTCTCCGGCACCACGAGGGCGACCCGCGAGGGCCGGTCGCCCAGCAGCCCCGTGAGACGGCCGGCGACCCCGTGGCCGACGACGACGTCGTACGGCGTGGGGCCGGCGACGTGGAGCACCGTCTCCCGGTCAGCACCCCTCATGCCCGGGCCTCCTCGAGCAGCGCCTCGACCTCGTCCGCGACCTCGTCGGGCGTGCGGCCGTCGGTGTCGACGGTGTGCGTGGCGACGGAGGCGTAGATCGGTGTGCGCTCGTCGAGCAGCGCCTTCACGCGGGACCGCACGTTGCCCATGAGCAGCGGGCGGGAGGTGCCGAGCCCGACGCGCTTGACGGCGTCGGTCAGCCCGACCTGCAGGAAGACCACCGTGTGGTCGGCGAGCAGGGCGCGGGTGTCCTCGTCGAGCACCGCTCCCCCGCCCAGCGACAGCACCCCGTCGTGCTCGGCCAGGGCACGCGCCACGGCCTCGCGCTCGAGGGCCCGGAAGGCCGCCTCGCCGTCGTCGACGAAGAGGTCGGAGATCTCCCGGCCCTGGGCGGCGACGATGTCGGCGTCGGTGTCGCGCACGGCGACTCCCCAGCGCTGCGCCAGCAGGTCGGCCAGCGTCGTCTTGCCGGCGCCCATCGGGCCGACCAGCACCACGCGGGGACTCACGGCTGGGCTCACGGGCGGGCCCACGCCAGCACGTCGGGCAGCGCGTCGAGGTATCCCTCGAGGTTGCGTCGCGTCTCGGCCACCGAGTCGCCGCCGAACTTCTCCAGCACGGCGTCGGCGATCACCAGCGCGACCATCGCCTCGGCGACGATGCCGGCCGCCGGGACCGCGCAGACGTCGGAGCGCTGGTGGTGGGCGACAGCCTCCTCGCCGGTGGCGACGTCGACGGTGCGCAGGGCGCGGGGCACGGTCGCGATCGGCTTCATGGCGGCGCGCACCCGAAGGACCTCGCCGGTGGTCATGCCGCCCTCGGTGCCGCCCGAGCGCGCGGAGGTACGCCGGATGCCGCCCTCGCCGGGGACCATCTCGTCGTGCGCCAGCGACCCGGGGGTCGCGGCCAGCTCGAAGCCGTCACCGACCTCGACGCCCTTGATCGCCTGGATGCCCATGAGGGCGCCGGCCAGCCGGCTGTCGAGGCGACGGTCCCAGTGCACGTGCGAGCCCAGGCCCGGCGGCAGACCGTGCACGACGACCTCGACGACCCCACCGAGGGTGTCACCGTCCTTGTGGGCCTGGTCGATCCGCTCCACCATCGCGGCGGCGGTCTCCGGGTGCAGGCAGCGGACCGGGTCCTCGTCCAGCGCCGCGACGACGGCGGCGTCGGCGGACTCGGGCCACACGCCTGCCGGGGCGCGGACCCCGCCGAGCTCGATGACGTGGGAGACGATGCCGATCCCGCCGACCTGCTCGAGGAAGTTGCTCGCGACACGTCCCAGCGCCACGCGGGCGGCGGTCTCACGGGCCGAGGCGCGCTCGAGGATCGGGCGGGACTCGTCGAAGTCGTACTTCTGCATGCCCGCCAGGTCGGCGTGGCCGGGGCGCGGTCGGGTCAGCGGGGCGTTGCGCCCGGTCTCCTTGAGCTCACCGGGGTCGACCGGGTCGGCCGACATGACCTTCTCCCACTTCGGCCACTCGGTGTTGCCGACGTTGATGGCCACCGGGCCGCCCTGGGACTCCCCGTGGCGCACGCCGCCGACGATGGTGACCTCGTCCTGCTCGAACTTCATCCGTGCGCCCCGGCCGTAGCCGAGGCGTCGACGGGCCAGGGAGTCGGCGATGTCGTCGGAGGTGACCCGGACATGGGCCGGCAGGCCCTCGAGGATCGCGACCAGGGACGGGCCGTGGGACTCGCCCGCAGTGAGCCAACGCAGCATGACGTCAGTGTTTCACGCGGGCACCGACCCGCCCGCGGGGGTCACGCGGTGATGAGACCGACCAGGGCGGGACCGGCCAGGACCCCCAGGAGCGCGCCGACGACCATGAACGGACCGAAGGGGTAGGCGGCGCGCAGCAGGCTGCGGTCGCGGCGCACCAGCGCCAGCAGCAGCCCGGGCACCGCGAAGAGCAGGAACGGGGCGTAGGTGCCGACGACGAGCTCGGCCCATCCCGCGCGCCCGAGCACCGCGCCGAGCAGGGCCGCCAGCCGCACGTCGCCGAACCCCATGCCGGCCGAGTGGACGACCCAGAGCACCCAGTAGATCGAGCGCGCCACGACCAGCCCGATGAGCGCGCGCAGTGGCGCGTCGTGGTCCCCGGTGACCGCCCACTCGACCGCCAGCAGGCCCAGCAGCGCACCGGTGGCGGGCAGGACGATCCGGGACGGCAGCAGCCGGGTGTGCCAGTCGATGAACGCCAACGCCACGCAGGCCGGCGTCGCCACGAGCACGGCCGCCAGCGCCCAGCCGCTGTCGAGCGCCGCGCCGGCGGACCCACCGGCGACCGTCCCTGCCAGCACCGCGCCGGGCAGCAGCCGACGACCACGTGGCACCTCGGAGGTGCGGACGACCAGCCAGGGGACGGCCAGGCACAGCGCGCCACCCACCAGCGCGCCCACCAGCGCGCCCAGCGGGGAGCTCACGCGCCGCGCCTCGCCGCGAGCGCACGCTCGCCGGCAGCGCGGAGGACGCCGACCGGCACGGCGTGCCCGGTCATCTGCTCCACCTGCAGCACCGCCTGGTGGACCAGCAGGTCCAACCCCGACACGACGGTCGTGCCCGCGCGCTCGGCCGCCGCCGCCAGCGGTGTCGGCCACGGGTCGTAGAGGGCCTCGAAGAGCAGCGCGGCGCCGGTCCTCGCCAGCAGCCCCGGGTCCTGGGCCTCGGCCGGGACCGTCGAGACCAGGACGTCGGCCGCCGTGACCTCCTCGGCCGACTCGACGGCCAGCACCTCGGGAGCCGAGTCGTGGCCACGGATGGTCGTGAGGGTCTCCTGCGCCCGTTCGGCCGAACGCACGAGCAGCTGCACGCGCGAGGCCCCCAGGTCGCACAGGGCCAGCCCGACCGAGGCCGCGGTCGCCCCACCACCGACCACGAGCACGCGGTCCGCGGGACCGGCGTACCTCTCCTGGAGGGCGGTGGCCGCCCCCGGCAGGTCGGTGTTGTCCGCGCGCCACCCCGTCGACTCATGCACCAGGGTGTTGGCGCCGCCGGCGGCGCGCACCCGCGGGTGGCACTCCCAGCCTCGCTCGTCGGCCAGCGCCAGCAGCTCACGTTTCAGCGGCATCGTGAGTGACAACCCGCGCCAGGAGTCGTCGAGGCCGTCGAGGAAGCCGGCCAGCGTGCCGCCCGGCACCCGCACCGCGTCGTAGGACCAGTCGGCCAGGCCGAGCTCGTCGTACGCCGCACGGTGCAGGACCGGTGAGAGCGAGTGCTCCACCGGGTCGCCCAGCACCGCGCAGCGTGTCACGTCATCGCCCCCGGCTCAGCACCGGTCGGACTGGGTGGCGCAGTACTCGTCCAGCTCGCGCTTGAAGCCGAGGAACTCGTCGTAGTCGTCGGTGAACTTGGTCTCGCCGGTGCGCAGGTTGACGGTGACGTAGAAGAACCACGGACCGTCGGCCGGGTTCGCCGCCGCGTCGATGGCGGCGTCGCCGGGGGCCTCGATCGGCCCCGGCGGGAGGCCCTTCTGCGTGTAGGTGTTGTACGGCGAGTCCGAGACCGACTCGATCTCGTCGGTCGTCAGGCGGGCGATCGGCTCGCGGCCCAGCGCGTAGTTGACCGCCGCGTCGACCTGCAGGAAGCCCGCGGACGGGTTCGGCTCGATCTCCAGGCGGTTGTAGATCACCCGGGCGACCTTGGGCTGGTCCTCCCCGCGGCCCTCGGCCTCGACCAGGCTCGCGATCGTCATCAGCTCGTGCGGGGTGTACCCGAGCTCCTCGGCGGCCTGCTCGAGCCCGGCCGCGTCGGCGGCCTGGCGCCACCGGTCGACCATGGCGGTGAGCATGTCCTTGGGCTTGGCCTTCGGGCCGAAGTCGTAGGTCGCCGGGAAGAGGTAGCCCTCGGCGTCACCGCCGGCGTAGTCGGGCAGGCCGATCTTGTCGGGCTTGGCGAGGACCTTCTCGAAGTCCTTCACCTCGAAGTCGGTGGAGTCGGCCAGTCGCTCGACGATGTCGACGACCCGCAGGCCCTCGGGGATCGTCAGGCTGCTCTTGACGATGTTGGCGGGGTCGACCAGCACGTCGATGGCGTCGGCGGCGGCCATCTGCTTCTGCAGCTCGTAGAACCCGACCTGGATGCCTCCGGCGTCGGGGTCGGCGTTGGCCGCGGCGATGCACGCGTCCACCGACGCGACGACGTCCTTCTCCTTCATGGCCCGGCAAATGACCGTCGAGGTGTCCCCGCTGACCACCTCGATGGTGACCGACCCCTTGCCGGGGCCGGGGTAGTCGTCGGGGTCCGAGGCCAGGTCGCGCAGGAAGGCCATCCCGGCGTTGCCTGCCCACCACAGGCCGCCGGCCACCACGGCCAGCGCCACGAGGACCGCGAGGCAGCCGGGGACCCGGCTGCGGCGACGACGGCGACGTCCGCCTTCGTGGGGCAGCTCCTCGTGCGCCAGCTCCTCGGCGTGCTCGGGAGCGTCGACGGGCTCGTCGCGGTGGGGGTCCTCGCTCATGACTGCCTCTCCAGGATCTCCCCCGGCGCGTTGCCCGAGGCACGTTCGGTGTCCAGCGCGTGCTGCAGGATCACCACGGCGGCGGCCTGGTCGACCACCGCACGTCGCTTGCTTCCCTTGCGACCCTGGTCGCGGAGCATAGCCTCCGCCGACACGGTGGAGAGCCGCTCGTCGACCAGGCGCACCGGCACCGGCACCCGCTCGGCCAGCTGCGCCGCGAACTCGCGGACCTTCGCCGCGGCCGGCCCCTCCCCGCCGCCGAGCGAGCGCGGCAGGCCGACCACGACCTCCAGGACCGTGGTCTCCTCCTCCAGCTCCGCGACGATCCGCCGCAGCCGGGCCAGGTCGCCCTTGCCCCGGCGCACCGTCTCGACGGGGGTGGCGAGGAACCCGGAGGGATCGCTGCGCGCGACCCCGATCCGGGCGTCGCCCGGGTCGATCCCCAGCCGGGTGCCGTGCCGCATCAGGCTCCGACCGCGCGACCGACCTCGGTGCTCACCCGTGCCAGCGCCTCGTCGACGCGGGAGGCGTCGGAGCCTCCGCCCTGCGCGACGTCGGCCTTGCCGCCGCCCTTGCCGCCGAGCAGCGGGGTCACCGCGCGCACCAGGTCGCCGGCGGAGACGCCGCGCTCCTGGGCCAGGTCGTTCGCCGCGGCCACGACGGCGACCTTGCCGTCGGCCACGCCGATCACCACGACGACACCGGGCTCGCCCTGCGGGAGCCGGCCGCGTACGTCGGTCGCGAGCGTGCGGACGTCGCCGCCGCCCGCGCCGTCGGCCCGGTGGGCCACCACGTTGACGGCTCCGACCTTCGTGGCCGAGGCCGCCACCTGGCCGGCCGCGGCGAGCAGCTGGGCCACGCGGGCGCGCTCGATCTCCTTCTCGGCGGCCTTGAGCCGCTCGACCAGGTCGCCGACGCGACCCACGAGGTCGTCGGGCTGGGTCTTGAGCAGGCCGGTGAGCTGGTTGACCACGTCGCGCTCGCGGGCGAGGTAGGAGAAGCCCTCGACACCGGTGTAGGCCTCGATGCGCCGGTTGCCCGACCCGACCGACGCCTCGCCGGTGACCACGACGGTGCCGATCTGCGAGGAGTGGTCGACGTGGGTGCCACCGCAGAGCTCACGCGACCAGGGGCCGCCGATCTCCACGACGCGGACCTTGGACTCGTCGTAGGTCTCACCGAACAGCGCGATGGCGCCCCAGTCCTTGGCCTCGGGCAAGGTCATGTAGTCCCAGGAGACGGGGAGGTCGGCGCGCAGCGCGCGGTTGGAGACCTCCTCGATGTCCTTGAGCTGGGTCGGCGTGAGCCCGGTGGTCCAGCCGAAGTCGAGGCGGAGGTAGCCCGGACGGTTGTAGGAGCCGGACTGCAGCGCCGAGGGGCCGAGCACCTCGCGCAGCGCCGCGTGCACCACGTGGGTGCCGGAGTGCGCCTGGCGGGCACCGATGCGCCACTCGGGATCGACCTGGGCGTGCAGGGCGCTGCCCGACCCCAGGGCCAGCTCACCGTCGACGACGCGGACCTGGTGGACGACCAGCCCACGGACCGGCCGCTGCACGTCGAGCACCTCCAGCCGGGCACCGTCGACCTCGATGATGCCCGCGTCGGCGGCCTGGCCACCGGACTCGGCGTAGAACGGGGTGCGGTCCAGGACCAGCTCGCCCACCTCGCCCTGGGCCAGGCTCGTGGCCGGCGCCCCACCCACCAGCAGGGCCAGGGCCCGGGACTCGGTCTCGAGGGTCTCGTAGGCCAGCCAGTCGGTCGGGCCGTGCTCGTCGAGGATCCCGCGGTAGACGCCGGTGTCGGCGTGCTGTCCCTTCTTGGACTTCGCGTCGGCCTTGGCCCGCTCGCGCTGCTCGGCCATCAGCGAGCGGAAGCCCGCCTCGTCCACGCTCAGGCCGGCCTCGGAGGCCATCTCCAGCGTCAGGTCGATCGGGAAGCCGTAGGTGTCGTGCAGGGCGAAGGCCTGGGCACCGGCCAGCACGCTGCCGCCGGACTCCTTCACCGACGCCGCGGCGTTGTCGAAGATCTGGGTGCCGGCCTCCAGCGTCTTGCGGAAGGTCTCCTCCTCGGCGTACGCGACCCGGCTGATGCGCTCCCAGCCGGTCTCGACCTCGGGGTAGGACAGCTTCATCCGGTCCCGGCTGACGGGCATCAGCTCCCGCAGGGCGTGGCCGTCGTAGCCGAGCAGTCGCATCGAGCGCACGGCGCGGCGCAGCAGGCGGCGCAGGACGTAGCCACGTGCCTCGTTGCCGGGGGTGACGCCGTCGTTGATGAGCATCAGGGCGCTGCGGACGTGGTCGGCGACGACGCGGAAGCGCACGTCGTCCTGGGCGTCGACGCCGTACTTCTTGCCGGTGAGCTCGGCAGCCTTCTCGATGACCGGGAAGACCTCGTCGATCTCGTAGAGGTTCTCCTTGCCCTGCAGCAGGTAGGCCACCCGCTCCAGGCCCATGCCGGTGTCGATGTTCTTGGCCGGCAACGGGCCCTCGACGTCGAAGTCGGCCTTGGAGCGCACCGTCGAGAGCGACTCCTGCATGAAGACGAGGTTCCAGATCTCCAGGAACCGGTCCTCGTCGGCGTTGGGCCCACCGTCGGGGCCGTACTCCGGCCCGCGGTCGATGTAGATCTCCGAGCAGGGACCACCGGGGCCGGGGACGCCCATGTTCCAGTAGTTGTCCTCCAGGCCGCGCTCCTGGATGCGCTCGTAGGGCAGGCCGGCGATCTCGTGCCACAGCTGCTTGGCCTCGGTGTCGCTGGGCAGCACCGTCACCCAGATCTTCTCCGGGTCGAAGCCGTAGCCGCCGTCGTCCTGGGAGCCGGTGACCAGCTCCCAGGCGAAGCGGATCGCCCCCTCCTTGAAGTAGTCGCCGAAGGAGAAGTTGCCGCACATCTGGAAGAACGTGCCGTGCCGGGTGGTCTTGCCGACCTCCTCGATGTCGAGGGTCCGCACGCACTTCTGCACGCTGGTGGCCCGGTCCCACTGCGGGGTCTCCTGGCCCAGGAAGTAGGGCTTGAAGGGCACCATGCCGGCGTTGACGAACAGCAGGTTCGGGTCGTCGAGCAGCAACGACGCCGACGGGACCACCGTGTGGCCGTGGCGCTCGAAGTGCGCCACGAACCTGCGTCGGATCTCGGCGGTCTCCATCAGTCGTTCCCTCTCTCCAGCTGCTTGGTCATGTCGTGGGTGATCTGGGGGGTGCTCTGGGGGGTGATCTCGGGGGTGGCGCTCGCGTGGGGCGGCACGCCCAGGCGGGCACGCACCTCGGTCTCGGCGTCCGCGCGGCCCTGCGCGACCTCGTCACGGAACATCCGGGCGCCGAGCGCGAGCGCCCCGAGTCGGTCCTGGAGGCCGTCCGCGGTGAGGACCTCGGCCGCGCGGCGTCCACGCACCATGGCGTAGATCCCGGCCCCGGCCCCGGCTGCGAACCAGAGGCCGCGCCTCATGCGGCCTGCTCCGCCGCTCGCTGGCGGGCGTGCAGGTCGCGGCGCGCGGCGCGCAGGTCGGCGCGGCGCTGCTTGCGGGCCCGCTTGACCTCACGACGCATCTCGAAGCGGATGCGGTGACGCACCTCCGGGCTCAGCGCCCGGCGCAGGCCGGCGGCGAGCGTGGTCGCCTGCACCGCGGTCTCGCGCAGCACCATGTCCGCGAAGACCGGCGCGGGGAGCATCGGGGCGGAGGAAGCGTCGTCGGCGTCACGCTCGTCCGGGGCGTCCTCGCCCAGGTGCGTGATGAGGTACTCCGTCTCCTCGGCGCGGACCTCCGGCACCGCTCGGGTGGCGAGCGTCTGCTCCAGTCGCAGCAGGCGGTCGAGCACCACCGCGGACTCGGCGTCGGTGCGGGCGAGGGTGCGTCGGGTGGTGACCACGACGACGGCCAGGGCGGCCAGCAGGAGGAGCAGCAGCGCGGCGACGGTGCCCAGCACCGCCAGGACCGCCCACGCGGGCGCGCTCCACTCCTCGCTCATGGGCCAGAACCCTACCTGCCGCGGATGAGCCGCCGAACCCGCTCCCACCGCTCCTTGATCGCGCTCTCCGCGCCGATCTCCTTGGGGCGGTAGTAGCGGGCGTCGGCCACCACGTCGGGTGCGTACTGCTGCTCGGCGATGCCGAACGGCTCGTCGTGGCTGTAGGTGTACGTCGACCCGTGGCCCAGCTTCTTCGCACCGCTGTAGTGGGCGTCGCGCAGGTGCGCCGGCACCGGGCCGATCTTGCCGGCCCGCACGTCGGCCGAGGCCTCGGCCAGCGCCGTGGTGACCGCGTTGGACTTGGGCGCGACGGCCAGGGCGATCGTGGCGTGGGCGAGGTTGAAGGCCGCCTCGGGCATGCCGATGAGCTGGACGGCCTGGGCGGCCGCCACGGCGGTCGTGAGGGCGGAGGGGTCTGCCAGGCCGATGTCCTCGCTGGCCAGGATCACCAGCCTGCGGGCGATGAAGCGAGGATCTTCCCCCGCCTCCATCATCCGCGTCAGGTAGTGCATGGCGGCATCGGCGTCGGAGCCGCGCACGGACTTGATGAAGGCGCTCGTCACGTCGTAGTGCTGGTCGCCCTGCCGGTCGTAGCGCACCGCCGCCTGGTCCACGGCCGTCTCGGCCGTCTCCAGGTCGATCTCCTCCAGACCACGGCCGGCCGCGGCACCGGCCGCGGCCTCGAGGTAGGTCAGCGACCGACGTGCGTCTCCCCCGGCCAGCCGCACCAGGTGGGTCGCCGCCTCCTCGGTGAGCGTGAAGCGGCCTGCCAGGCCCCGCTCGTCGGCCAGCGCCTGGTCGACCACCCGGCGTACGTCGTCGTCGTCGAGGGACTCCAGCCGCAGCAGCAGGCTGCGCGAGAGCAGCGGGGAGATGACGGAGAAGAAGGGGTTCTCGGTCGTCGCCGCGACCAGGGTGACCCAGCGGTTCTCCACACCGGGCAGCAACGCGTCCTGCTGGGCCTTGGAGAAGCGGTGCACCTCGTCGACGAAGAGCACCGTCTCCCGCCCGCCCTGGACCAGCTCGTGGCGCGCCGACTCGATGGCCGCGCGCACCTCCTTGACCCCGGCGCTGACCGCGGAGACCTCCACGAACCGGCGGTCGGTCTGCCGGCTGACGATCGAGGCGATCGTGGTCTTGCCGGTGCCCGGGGGGCCCCACAGCAGCAGCGAGAGCGAGCGCTGGTCCTCGATCAGCTGCCGCAGCGGCGAACCAGGCTCGCGCAGCTGCGGCTGCCCGACCAGCTCGTCGAGGGTGCGCGGGCGCATCCGCACCGCCAACGGCGCCGAGGCGGTCGTGTTGGCCGAGAGCGAACCGCCGCCCCCGGTGGGTGCACCGGGGGCGGCGAAGAGACCGTCGTCCATCGCTGGGTCCGTCAGGGTCCGGTCAGGCCGAGACCATCTGCTGGGAGTCCAGGTCGAACCACTGCTTGTCGTAGCCCGGGTTCGTGCCGATCGGCTGCGGGGTGACGGCGGGGTCGGGGCTGCCCTGGCGGTCGACACCGAGCAGTCCGGAGGTCACCGGCGTCGCCGGGTGGCGCCCGATCTCCCCGGCGAAGTGGCAGGCGACCTTGTGGCGCGGGCCGATCTGCAGCAGCGGCGGCTCGACCTTGGCGCAGATCTCCTGGGCCAGCGGGCAGCGGGTGCGGAACCGGCACCCCGAGGGCGGGTTGATCGGGCTGGGCACGTCGCCCTCGAGCCGGATGCGCTCGCGCCGTCCCTGGCCGGCCTGCTTGATGTCGGGGACCGCTGACAGCAGGGCCTGGGTGTAGGGGTGGTGCGCGTGGTTGTAGATGCTCTCGCGGTCCGCGACCTCCACGATCTTGCCGAGGTACATCACCGCGACCTCGGGGCAGAAGTGCCGCACGACGGCCAGGTCGTGGGCGATGAAGAGGAACGCGATGTCGAACTCCTGCTGGAGGTCCTGGAGCAGGTTGATCACCTGCGCCTGGATCGACACGTCGAGCGCGGAGACCGGCTCGTCGGCCACCAGCAGCTTGGGGTTCAGCGTCAGCGCGCGGGCGATGCCGATGCGCTGGCGCTGACCGCCGGAGAACTCGTTGGGGTAGCGGTTGTAGTGCTCGGGGTTGAGCCCGACGACCTCGAGCAGCTCCTGGACCCGCGGCAGCACCTTGTTCTTCGGCACCACGTTGTGGACCTCCAGCGGAGCCCCCACGATCGCGCCCACGGTGTGCCGCGGGTTCAGCGAGGTGTAGGGGTCCTGGAAGATCATCTGCACGTCACGGCGCAGCGGCTTCAGCTCGCGGTTGGACATCCGGGCGATGTCCTGCTTCTTCCCGCCGAACTGCATCGACCCGCCGGTCGGGGTGTAGAGCCGGGTGATGAGGCGACCGGTCGTGGACTTGCCGCAGCCGGACTCCCCCACCAGGCCCAGCGAACCGCCGCGGGGCACCTGGAAGGAGATTCCGTCGACGGCCTGCACGTGGCCGATGGTGCGGCGGACCAGGCCCGAGGACTTCACGGGGAAGTACATCTTCAGGTTGTCCACGCTGAGCACCGGCTCGGCGTCGGGGTCGAGCTCGGTGGGTGCGTGGCCGGTCTGCGCGAGCTGGGCGAAGGTGAGCTTCTGCTCCTCGTTGCTGGCAGACAGCTCCTCGCCCTCGGTGACCGCCGGGTTCTCGGGGTCGTGCGGAGGGTGGTTGACGTCCGTCATCAGGTCAGCTCTCCTCGAGCAGCTCGGGGGCGATCACGGGGAGCACCTCGGTCTCGAACACACCCACCGGGTCGGCGAGGTGGCAGCGGTTGAGGTGCCCGGCCCCGGTCGGTCCGGCGGTCAGCGGCGGCAGCTCGGTGACGCACTTGTTGCCCGCCACCTTGTCGACGTGGGCGCAGCGGGGGTGGAACGCGCACCCGCTCGGCGGGTCCAGCAGGCTCGGCGGGTTGCCGGGGATGGGCACCAGCTTGGAGGCGGTGTCGCCGTGGACGTCCGGCACGCTGGAGAGCAGACCCCAGGTGTAGGGCATCTGCGGGCGCGTCAGGACCTCCTTGGCCGGGCCCTTCTCAACCCCGCGGCCGCCGTACATCACCAGGATGTCGTCGGCCATCTCGGCGATGACGCCGAGGTCGTGGGTGATGATGATGACCGCAGAGTTGAACTCGCGCTGCAGGTCCTGCAGCAGGTCGAGGATCTGCGCCTGCACCGTGACGTCGAGCGCGGTGGTCGGCTCGTCGGCGATGAGCAGCTTCGGGTCGTTGATGAGACCCATCGCGATCATCGCGCGCTGGCGCATGCCGCCGGAGAACTGGTGCGGGAAGTCGTCGACACGTCGGTCCGGCTGCGGGATGCCGACGCGGTCGAGCATCTCGATCGCCTTGCGACGCGCCTCGCGCTTGGAGGCCTTGGGGTGGTGCACGAGGTAGGCCTCGGCCAGCTGCGAGCCCACCTTGTAGAAGGGGTGCAGGGCGGCGAGCGCGTCCTGGAAGATCATCGCCACCTCCTTGCCCCGCAGCTTGCGCAGCTTGGACTCACCCAGGCCCACGACCTCCTGGCCGCCGACCTTGATGGAACCGGTGATGCGGGCGGTGCGCATGTCGTGCAGGCCGAGCACGGCCATCGACGACACGGACTTGCCCGAGCCGGACTCCCCCACGATGCCCAGGGTCTTGCCCTGCTCGACGGTGTAGCTGAGGTCGGTGACCGCGTTGACCAGGCCGTCCTCGGTGGGGAACTTGACCGTCAGGTCCTCGACGACGAGGAACGGGTCACTCACGACAGCCTCACTCTCGGGTCGAGGACGCTGTAGAGCAGGTCCACGAGCAGGTTGGACAGGATCAGCGCGACCGCCGCGAACAGCGCGGTCGCCTGCACGATCGGCAGGTCCTTCTGGCCCACGGCCAGCAGGGCCCACAGGCCGATCCCGTCGATGTCGAAGATCTTCTCGGTGAAGATGGTGCCGGCCAGCAGGGTGCCGAAGTCGATGCCGAAGATCGTCACGACCGGCACCAGGGCGGCGCGCAGCGCGTGCTTGTAGACCACCTCGCGCTGCGGCAGGCCCTTGGCCTTGGCGGTGCGGACGTAGTCCTCGCTCAGCGCCTCGACCATGGCCCCACGGGAGTAGCGGGTGTACTGGGTGCACCCGAAGATGCCCAGGCAGATCCACGCCAGCGCCAGGCCGCCCACCCAGCCCGAGGGACTCTCGGTGAACGGCACGTAGCCGGGATTGCCGATGAAGGGCGCCTCGAAGAGCACCGAGAAGTACAGGAAGGTCAGCAGCGCGAAGAGGTAGTAGGGCACCGAGCTCAGGACGAGGAAGCTGGAGACCAGCGACTTGTCGGCCACGGTGCCTCGTCGTCTCGCGGCGGCCACGCCCAGGGGCACGCCGAGGAGGAGGTAGAGGAAGGCGCCGCCGATGGCGACGGAGAAGGTCGCCGGCAGCCGGCCCTTCATCTCGTCCCAGACCGGCTTGCCGTTCTTGTACGACAGGCCCAGGCAGGGCGCGTCGCAGCGGGTGGTCTGGCTCGCGATGGTGATGTCGCGGCCGGTGAAGATGCCCCCGACGTACTCCGGGAACTCGGTGTACCACGCGTTGTTGTAGCCCAGCTCCTCGGTGAAGACCTCGAGCTTGGCCGGCGTGCAGCGCTGGGATGTCTTGGAGTCACAGATCGCGCGCGCGGGCTCGCTGGGGCCGTACCAGAAGAGCAGGAAGATCGACAGCGACACCAGCAGCATCACGACGATGCCGGCGAGCAGCCGCTTGACGATGTAGGCGAACATCGCAGGTCTCCTTGTGGGAGTGGCGGGGTGGACGAGGGGGCCAGGGGGCCGGTGGGCCGGTGGGCCGGTGGCCCGGCGGGGAAGGACCCCCGGGGACGAGTCCCCGGGGGTCCCCCGCGATGGGGTGGGTGTCCCCGCCGCGATCGGCGGGGACACCCGGAACCGTCAGTGGTTCAGGGAGCGCTGGGCGCTCACTGCATCACGAAGACGTTCTTGTAGTTCGGCGCGCCCAGGGCCTCGTCACCCGAGGGGTTGCCGATCTTCGAGCCGAAGGTGAACAGGTTGTTGTAGTAGTTCACCGGGATGGCCGGGAAGAACTCGGTCATGATCTTCTCGTCGATCTCGCCCCAGGCGTCGGCCTGCTCCTCGATCGGCAGGTTCGGGACCTCGGCGATCATCTCGTCGATCGACTCCTCGGCGAAACCACCGGTGTTGTAGGTGGCGCCACCGCGGAACAGCGACGGGATGAAGGTCGAGCCCGAGGGCCAGTCCGAGCACCAGTTCACGCCGCGGACGGTCAGGCTCTTGTTGAGCTTGTCGTCGGGGTTGGTCCAGGTGGAGTACGGCGACTCCTGGACCGGCGTGTACTTGACCGTGAAGCCGGCCTCCTCGAGGCCCTTCTGGGCGACCTTCGCGCCGGCGACGGCCAGCGGGTCGGGCTCGTAGTAGATGGCGGAGTACAGCGGCTCGACCTCGGACTCGGCGAGGAGCTCCTTGGCCTTCTCCGGGTCGTAGCTGAACGCCTCACCGTCGACGAAGTAGTCCGGCTTGCCGGCCATGCCCGGGGGCATGATCGAGTTCGCCTGGACGCGGGTCACGCCGGGCACCTGGCCGGTGGCGGCCCAGACGTCCTCGTAGGGGTAGCCGTAGGCGATCGCCTTGCGGAAGGCCAGGTCGGTCTTCTCGTAGTCCGGGTACAGGAAGCCGGTGCACTGCGCCGACTGCTGGACCAGGCGGTCACCCAGGGTGTCGAGCGCCTTCTGGTAGCTCGACGCCGACAGGTCGTTGGAGATCGCGGTCTGCGACTCGGTGTTGTCCGACAGCATGATCTGGTCGGTCTGGTCCGGGTCGGCGTTGAACTTGAAGATGAACTTGTCGGCGTACTGGTGGCGCGCCGGGTCCGACTCGGGGTCCCACTGGTCGTTCTTGACCAGGACGAGCTCGTCCTGGGCCTTGAAGGACTCGACCTTGTAGGGGCCGTTGGACATGATGTTCTGACCGTAGGCCGGCGGGTTGGAGGCCTTGCCCAGCGGGGCGGGGCCGATCGCCATGAAGGCGCCCCAGTAGTCCATGTCGGGGAACGACTTGGACATGTTGATGGTGACGGTGTTGGCGTCGTTGTCGAACTCCACACCCTCCCACTCGGTCCAGTCGGTGTCCTTGTCGGTGTAGGGACCCTCGAACTCGTCCGCACCGGCGAAGAACTGGGTGGAGTACTCGGTGCCCGGGCCGCCGGGGAAGGCGGTGGAGTCCATCGAGCGGGCGATGCCGAAGGCGACCTCCTCGGCCGTGATCGGCGAGCCGTCCTCCCAGCTGGCGTTGTCACGCAGCTGGAAGGTCCACTGGGTGTAGTCGTCGTTGGGCTGACCCAGGTCGACCGCGAGGTCGGGGACCAGGGTGGCGTTGCCGTCGGAGTCGACGCGGTACTGGGTCAGCGAGCGGCTGGTGAGCGCCTGCTGGATCGAGTTGCCGGTCACGGACCACCCGTTGGTGGGGTCCAGGTCGTCCGGGCCGTAGTCACCGGGAAGGAACACCGTGATGGTGCCACCCGACTCGGCGCCCTCGACCTCGGGCGCGGGGCCCTCGGCGTTGGGGTCCTTGTCCTTGCCTGCGTCGGTCTCCCCGAAGGAGCCCTCGGTGCCCTCGCCGGGCCCGTCTCCGGATCCACAGGCGGCCAGGGCCAGGAGCGAGGCAACGGCGAGCGCTGCCAGCGGCTTGGTCCGTCTCATGTCTGGCATTTCCTTTCTGGTGCGCACCCGGGAAGGCTTTCCCGGGCGACGTGGGGGGGTGTCCCGCTCAGCGGCGGGTCTTGGGGTCGAGCGCGTCGCGCAGCGCGTCTCCGAGGAGGTTGAGCGCCAGCACGAGCAGCACGATCCCGATCAGGGGTTGGTAGAGGTAGAGCGGGTAGGGCTCGAAGAACGAGATGCCCTGGTTGAGGGTCTGGCCCCACGAGGGACGCGTCGTGACACCGATGCCGAGGAAGGCCAGGCCGGCCTCGGCGGAGACGAACGCGGGGAGCATCAGCGAGGAGGCGACCACGATCGGCGCGACCAGGTTGGGCAGCAGCTCCTTGATGAGCAGGCGGCCGGTCGGCATGCCCATCACCCGGGCGGCCTGGACGAACTCGCGCTCGCGCAGCGAGAGGACCTCACCGCGGATCAGGCGGGCCACCGACATCCAGCCGAAGCCGGCGAGCACGCCGATCAGCGCCACGACCTGCACGGTGGCGTAGTTGGGCGAGTCGCGGAACCGCTCGTTGATGATCGGCGCGATCGTCAACGCGGCCAGGATGAACGGCAGCGTGAGGAAGAAGTCGGTGACGAAGGTGAGGAACCGGTCCACGGCGCCACCGAGGAAGCCGCCGAGCAGACCCAGCGTCACGCCGAGCAGCATCGCGAGGATGGTCGCGATCGCGGCGATCTGCAGGGAGTTCTGCGCGCCCTCGAGCCAGAAGGCCAGGTTGTCGGTGGCCGTGCGCGGCGCGATGCCGAAGGGGTGCTCCATGGTCAGCGGGCCGTACGGCGGGCCGTACTCGGCCCTGGGCACGCCACCGAGCTCGAGGAACTGCGCGGGCAGCACGGTGTCGGTGTTGACGCCGAAGAGCTTCTGCAGCGGCCCGGCGAACACCGCGATGAAGACGAAGAAGAGGACCACGGCCATGCAGACCAGGGCGATCTTGTCGCGCAGCAGTCGGCCCATCGCGATGCGCAGGGGCGACTTGCCGGTGATGGTGCGTCCCTTGGTCCCCGGGTCCTCGCCCTTCGGCTCGTCGCTCAGGTGCCCCAGGGTCTCGGGGCCGGCGGTCTCTGCCGACATGCTCTCCCCATCAGTCCAGCCAGCCGAGGGTCTCCCGGCCGCACGCCTGCGGCGCGCCGGACGCGACTCTATGTGACCCCTGTCCCGAGGACGATCACCTCGCGGTAACGATCCGGACACGGCAACGGCGGCGCCGCAACCGGGTTTCACCGGTCGGGACGCCGCCGCAGGAAGGCGCGTGCCTCAGGAGTCCGTCGGGACGTCCTCCGCCGGCTTCGCGTCCACACCGGCCTCCTTGCGCTGCTCGGGCGTGATGGGTGCCGGAGCGGCCGTCAGGGGGTCGTAGCCGCCGCCGGACTTGGGGAAGGCGATGACCTCGCGGATCGAGTCGGTGCCGGCCAGCAGCGCGACGATGCGGTCCCAGCCGAACGCGATGCCACCGTGCGGGGGCGCGCCGAACTTGAACGCGTCGAGCAGGAAGCCGAACTTCTCCTGCGCCTCCTCCTCGCCCAGCCCCATGACCGAGAACACCCGCTTCTGGACGTCCTCGCGGTGGATACGGATCGACCCGCCGCCGATCTCGTTGCCGTTGCAGACGATGTCGTAGGCCCAGGCGAGCGCGTCGCCGGGGCTGTCGTCGAAGGAGTCGACGTCCTTGGGGCTGGTGAAGGCGTGGTGCACGGCGGTCCAGGCCCCGGCACCGACGGCGACGTCGCCACTGGCGACCGCGTCCGAGGCCGCCTCGAACAGCGGCGCGTCGACGACCCAGAGGAAGGACCAGGCGTCCTCGTCGATCAGGCCGCAGCGCCGTCCGATCTCCAGGCGGGCCGCACCGAGCAGTCCACGGCTGGACTTCACCGGCCCGGCGGCGAAGAAGATGCAGTCACCGGGCTGGGCACCCACGTGGGCGGCCAGGCCGGCCTTCTCCTCGTCGGTGATGTTCTTGGCGACCGGTCCGCCGAGCTCGCCGTCCTCACCCACGAGGACGTAGGCCAGACCCTTCGCACCACGCTGCTTGGCCCACTCCTGCCAGGCGTCGAGCTGCTTGCGCGGCTGGCTGGCGCCGCCGGGCATGACCACGGCACCGACGTACGGCGCCTGGAACACGCGGAACGGGGTGTCCTTGAAGTAGTCGGTGCACTCGACGAGCTCCTGGCCCATGCGCAGGTCGGGCTTGTCGGAGCCGTAGCGCGCCATCGCCTCGGCGTAGGTCATCCGGGGCAGCGGGGTCGGGACCTCGTGGCCGATCAGGGCCCACAGCGCCGCGAGGATCTCCTCGGCCAGGGCGATGACGTCGTCCTGCTCGACGAAGGACATCTCGATGTCGAGCTGGGTGAACTCCGGCTGGCGGTCGGCGCGGAAGTCCTCGTCGCGGTAGCAGCGCGCGATCTGGAAGTAGCGCTCCATGCCGCCGACCATCAGCAGCTGCTTGAACAGCTGGGGGCTCTGCGGCAGGGCGTACCAGCTGCCGGGCTTCAGGCGCGCGGGCACCAGGAAGTCGCGGGCACCCTCGGGGGTGCTGCGGGTCAGGGTCGGGGTCTCGACCTCGACGAAGTCGTGCCGGTCCAGCACGTCGCGTGCGGCCTTGTTGACCTTGCTGCGCAGCCGCAGCGCGGCGTTCGGCCCGGGGCGGCGCAGGTCGAGGTAGCGGTGCTTGAGGCGCGCCTCCTCGCCGACCTCCACGTGCTCGGAGATGGGGAAGGGCAGCGGCGCGGCGGCGCTGAGCACCTCCACCTCGCTGGCGACGACCTCGATGGCGCCGGTCGCCAGGTTGGGGTTCTCGTTGCCGTCCCTGCGGGCCACGACCTCCCCGACGACCTTGAGGCAGTACTCCGAGCGCAGCTGGTGGGCGACCTCCTCGTCGCGCACGACGACCTGGACGATGCCGGAGGCCTCGCGCAGGTCGAGGAAGGCCACCCCACCGTGATCGCGACGGTTGGCCACCCACCCGGCGAGGGTGACGGTCTGGCCGACGTGCTCGGGGCGGAGGGCCCCGGCGTCATGGGTGCGGATCACTGCTGCTTCCTTTCGATGGCCGAGGCGCGAGCGGAGCGAGCCTCGAGACCTGGTTGTTCGTCGCTGTCGTTCATGGGTGGGTGGGTCGGTCTGGGGTGGAGACGCGCGGTCGCAGGTCCTCGGCGGGAGGGGACCACGTGGCCGGGTCGGCCTCGTGCTGCTCCCCCGTCCTGATGTCCTTGACCTGGTGGCTGCCCTCGCCATCCGTGTCGGCCGTAGGAGGGAACCAGACGTACGGCACGCCCCGTCGCTCGGCGTAGCGGATCTGCTTGCCGAACTTCTGCGCTGAGGCGGCGACCTCGCAGGGCACGCCGCGCGAGCGCAGCGCGTGGGCCACGGCGTCGGAGGCGGCGCGGGAGTCCTCGTCGGTGACGGCGACGACCACGGCGCTGGGGACCACCCGGTCGGCCGCGAGGCCGGTGCGGGCCAGGAGCGGCACGAGCACGCGGCTGACGCCGAGCGAGATCCCCACCCCGGGGTAGGTCGAGCGTCCGTCGGTGGCGAGCGCGTCGTAGCGCCCACCGGAGCAGATCGAGCCCAGCGACTCGTAGCCGTCCAGGCGCGTCTCGAAGACCGTGCCGGTGTAGTAGTCCAGGCCCCGGGCGATCGAGAGGTCCGCCTCGACACGCACGCGGTCGGTCACCAGGTCGGCGCAGGCCCGCACCAGTGCGGCGAGCTCCTCGAGCCCCTCGTCCAGCAGGTCGTGGGAGACACCGAGGTCGCGCACCCGCGCGACGAAGGAGTCGTCGGTGGCCCGGATGGTGGCCAGCGCCAGCACGCGGTCGGCCGTGGCGGCGTCGAGGCCGGCCTCGGTGACGAGCATCTCGTGCACCTTCTCCACCGGGAGCTTGTCGAGCTTGTCGACCAGGCGCATCACCTCGTCGGTGGCGTCGCCCTCGGCCACGCCGAGCCCGGCGTAGAAGCCCTGGATCAGCTTGCGGTTGTTGACCTGGAGCCGGAAGCCCGGCAGGCCGAGGCGGGCCGGGTCGGTCAGCCGGCTCAGCGCGTCGACCATGACGCGCGTGACCTCGACGTCGTGGTGGAACGGCAGGACGTCGCGGCCCACCACGTCGATGTCGGCCTGGGTGAACTCGCGGTAGCGGCCGTCCTGGGGACGCTCGCCGCGCCAGACCTTCTGCACCTGGTAGCGGCGGAACGGGAACTCCAGCTTGCCGGCGTTCTCCAGGACGTAGCGGGCGAAGGGCACCGTCAGGTCGAAGTGCAGCCCGATGCCGGAGTGGCCCTCCGCGGAGTCCTCGTGCAGCCGGCGCAGGAGGTAGACCTCCTTGGAGGTGTCGCCCTTGCGCAGGAGCTGGTCGACCGGCTCGACCGCGCGGGTCTCGATGCCGGAGAACCCGTGCAGCTCGAAGGTCTCGCGCAGGGTGTCGATCACGCGCTGCTCGACGATCCGCTGCTGCGGCAGCAGCTCGGGGAACCCGCTGAGCGGGGTCGGCCTGGCCATGTCACAGCCCTCGCGTCACGGGGTCGGTGCCGGCGCCACCGGGGCCCGGCTCGTCGGCGAGATCGAGCAGGTAGGGGTTGGTCGCACGCTCGCGGCCGATCGAGGTCTGCTCACCGTGACCGGGCAGCACCACGACGTCGTCGGCCAGCGGCAGCACCTTGGTGGCCAACGAGCGGAGCATCGTCGGGTGGTCTCCCCCGGGCAGGTCCGTGCGACCGATCGAGCCTGCGAAGAGCAGGTCGCCGGAGAACATCACCTCGGAGACGTCGGCGCTGTCGGCGTACGGCGTCCGGAAGGTGACCGATCCACGGGTGTGGCCAGGGGTGTGGTCGACGAGGAACTCCACGCCCGCCAGCTCGAGGGTGGCACCGTCGCCGAGTTCCTTGACGTCGTCGGGCTCGGTCCACGCGGCGTCCTGGCTGCCGAGCAGCTGGGGCAGCATCCGTCGCATGTCGGTGGAGATGCCGGCCAGCGGGTCGGCCAGCAGGTGACGGTCCTCGGGGTGGATCCAGGCGGTGGCGTCGTAGGCGCCAGCGACCGGCGTGACGCACCACATGTGGTCGAGGTGTCCGTGGGTCACCAAGACCGAGACCGGCTTGAGCCGGTGCTCGCGGACGACCTCGGCCACGCCGGAGGCGGCGTCCTTGCCGGGGTCGACGACCACGCACTCCTGCCCGGGGCCGGTGGCCACGACGTAGCAGTTGGTGCCCCAGGGACCTGCGGGGAAGCCGGCGATCAACACCCGGCAACCCTAGCGATCCGGACGGGCAGGGCCGAACCGAGATCCTCCGCATGACTAGCATGGGTGCCTGCTGCGGCCCAGGGCCGCGCTGTGCCGCTGACCACACTGCCCCCGCGAGGGCACCGAACACCAGGGACGAGCCGTGACGAGCCACGAGTGGGGCCGGGTCGACAGCGACGGGACCGTGTACGTGAGGACCGCCGACGGCGAACGTTCCGTGGGGCAGTACCCCGAGGGCACGCCCGAGGAGGCACTCGCCTTCTACACCGAGCGGTACGCCGCGCTCGCCTTCGAGGTCGAGCTGCTCGAGAAGCGCATCAACTCCGGGGTCATGAGCCCCGAGGAGGCCGCGGAGTCGGTCAAGAAGGTCGCCGCCCAGGTCGACGGTGCCAACGCCGTCGGGGACCTGGTGTCGCTGACCGGGCGCCTCGACGCGCTCGGCCCCGTCATCGCCACGCAACGTGAGGCGCGCAAGGCCGAGAAGGCCGCGAAGCAGGCCGAGGCCAAGGCTGCCAAGGAGAAGGTCGTCGCCGAGGCGGAGAAGATCGCCGAGGGCACCGACTGGCGCGGCGGCGCCAACCGCCTGCGCGACCTCCTGGACCAGTGGAAGAAGATCCCGCGCATCGACCGCGCCGGTGACGACGCCCTCTGGCGCCGCTTCTCCACCGCCCGCACCACCTACACCCGTCGCCGCAAGGCGCACTTCGCCGAGGTCAACGAGCAGCGCGAGGGGGCCCGCGCCATCAAGGAGCGCCTGGTCAAGGAGGCCGAGGCGCTCGCCGACTCCACCGAGTGGGGTCCCACCGCCGGCCGCTACCGCGACCTGATGAAGCAGTGGAAGGCCGCCGGTCCGGCGCCCAAGGACGTCGACGACGCGCTCTGGAAGCGGTTCCGCGGCGCCCAGGACGCCTTCTTCGGCGCCCGGGACGCGGAGAACGCCAAGCTCGACGAGGAGTTCGCCGCCAACGCCGAGGTCAAGGAGGCCCTGCTCGTCGAGGCCGAGGCGCTGCTGCCCGCCCTGGAGGGCGACGGCTCGGACCTCGAGGCCGCCAAGCGCGCCTTCCGCGACATCGCGGACCGGTGGGACGCCGCGGGCAAGGTGCCGCGCTCGCGGATGAAGGAGCTCGAGGGCCGGATCCGCAAGGTCGAGAACGTCATCCGCGACCTCGAGCAGGAGCAGTGGCGCCGCTCGGACCCCGAGAAGTCCGCCCGCGCCGACGACATGGTCAGCCAGCTGCAGGCCGCGATCGACAAGGTCTCCGCGGACCTGGAGAAGGCCAAGGCGTCGGGGAACGGGAAGTTGGTCAAGGAGCTCGAGGAGAACCTCACCTCGCGCCAGGCCTTCCTGGACATGGCCAAGCGCGCCTCCGCGGACTTCTCGTAGCTCGACCCGTCGCTGGTCGAGGTGCGAGGAGCGCCAGCGACGAGCCACGAGACCCACCGAGGTCTCGAGGCTCGCTGCGCTCGCACCTCGACCAGCGAGGAGCGGCCTACCCCGTGACGCGGTAGGCGTCGAAGACGCCGGGCACGTTGCGCACGGCCTTGATGACGTTGTCGAGGTGCTTGGCCTCGGCCATCTCGAAGGTGAACCGGCTCTTGGCCACCCGGTCGCGGGAGGTCTGTAGGTTCGCCGACAGGATGTTCACGTGCGCGTCCGAGAGCGCCATCGTGATGTCGGACAGCAACCGCGCGCGGTCCAGCGCCTCGACCTGGATGTTGACCAGGAAGGTCGAGGACTCCGTGGGCGCCCACTCCACCTCGAGCAGCTTCTCGGGGCGTGACTCGAGGTCGCCGGCGTTGGTGCAGTCACGGCGGTGCACCGAGACTCCCCCGCCCTTGGTCACGAAGCCGAGGATCGGGTCGGGCGGCACCGGGGTGCAGCACTTGGCGAGCTTGACCCACAGGTCCGAGGCGCCCTTGACCACGACGCCGGCGTCGCCGTGCGAGGCGCTGCGCCGGGACCGGCGACCGGTGATCGTGACCGCCTCGGCGAGGTCCTCCTCGGCCCCGCCCGTGCCGCCGTGCAGGTCGATGACCTGCTTGACGACCGCCTGGGCGGAGAGGTTGTTCTCGCCGACCGCGGCGTAGAGCGAGGAGACGTCGCCGAGCTTGAAGTGCTCGGCCACGAGGTTCAGCGAGTCGTGGGTGAGCAGGCGCTTGAGGGGCAGGCCCTCCTTGCGCATCAGCTTGGCGATCTGCTCCTTGCCCTGCTCGATCGACTCCTCGCGCCGCTCCTTGGTGAACCACTGCCGGATCTTGGAGCGGGCACGGTTGGACTTCACGAAGCCCAGCCAGTCCTGCGAGGGCGCGGCCGTCGGCGACTTGGAGGTGAAGACCTCCACCACGTCGCCGTTGTCCAGGGGCGACTCCAGCGGCACCAGTCGACCGTTGACGCGGGCGCCGATGGTGCGGTGACCGACCTCGGTGTGGACGGCGTAGGCGAAGTCGACCGGCGTCGATCCCGAGGGCAGCGCGATCACGTCGCCGCGCGGGGTGAAGACGTAGGTCTCCGCACGGTTGATCTCGAAGCGCAGCGACTCCAGGAACTCCCCCGGGTCCTCGACCTCGTTCTGCCAGTCCAGCAGCTGCCGGACCCAGCTCATGTCGCCCGAGCCGGCGTCGGCGCGCTTCTCGGTGTCGACGCCGTTGCGGCCGTCCTCCTTGTACTTCCAGTGCGCGGCGACGCCGTACTCGGCACGACGGTGCATCGCGAAGGTCCGGATCTGCATCTCCACGGCCTTGCCCTGCGGGCCGATCACGGTGGTGTGCAGCGACTGGTACATGTTGAACTTCGGCATCGCGACGTAGTCCTTGAAACGCCCCAGCACCGGGTTCCAGCGCGAGTGCAGGACGCCGAGCACCGCGTAGCAGTCGCGGTCGTCGTCGACGAGGACCCGGATGCCGACCAGGTCGTAGATGTCGGAGAACTCCCGACCGCCCAGGATCATCTTCTGGTAGATCGAGTAGTAGTGCTTGGGTCGCCCCGTGACCTTGGCCTTGATGCGGGCCTCGCGCAGGTCGTTCTCGACCTGGCTGATCACCTCGGCCATGAACTGGTCGCGCGAAGGGGCGCGCTCGGCGACCATCCGCACGATCTCGTCGTAGATCTTGGGGTGCAGGGTGGCGAACGCGAGGTCCTCCAGCTCCCACTTGATGGTGTTCATGCCGAGCCGGTGGGCCAGCGGCGCGTAGATGTCGAGGGTCTCCCGCGCGGTGCGCTCCTGGCTCTTCTGCGGGACGAACCGCAGGGTGCGCATGTTGTGCAGGCGGTCGGCCAGCTTGATGACCAGGACCCGGATGTCGCGCGACATCGCCACGATCATCTTGCGGATGGTCTCGGCCTGCGCCGAGTCGCCGTAGACGACCTTGTCGAGCTTCGTCACCCCGTCGACGAGCTGGGCGACCTCCTCGCCGAAGTCGGCGGTGAGCTGCTCGAGGGTGTAGGGCGTGTCCTCGACCGTGTCGTGCAGCAGGGCCGCCACCAGCACCGGCTCGGTCATGCCGATCCCCGCCAGGATCGTCGTCACGGCGAGCGGATGGGTGATGTAGGGGTCGCCGCTCTTGCGCAGCTGCGTGGCGTGCAGCTCCTCGGCGGTGGCGTAGGCGCGCTCGAGGAGCGCCAGGTCAGCCTTGGGGTGGTTGGCGCGCACGGCCCTGAAGAGCGGCTCCAGCACCGGGTTGTGGGTCTGGGTCTTGGTGCCCATCCGAGCCAGGCGGGCGCGCATCGACCGCGCGGACGGCGAGGTGGACTCGCCGCTGCGCTCGGCGGAGACGGCCCGGTCGGGCCGGCGCGGCGGGACCCGCGGTCCGGACGGTGCGGTGCGCTCCTCGCTCATCTGGTCAGTCTAGGGCCGTCACTCGACGGTCAGCAGACTCGTGACCTCGACGTCCCCGAGCGCGGCGCGCCAGGGAAGGAAGGCGAGGTCCATGAGCACGGCGACCCCCACGACCACCGCTCCGCAGGCCTGCACGAGCTCGGCCGTCGCGCGGGCGGTGCCGCCGGTGGCGAGCACGTCGTCGACCAGGAGCACCCGGTCGCCGGGGCGGACCGCGTCACGGTGCAGCTCCAGGGTGGCCGAGCCGTACTCCAGGTCGTAGGAGACCGCGTGGGTCTCGCGCGGCAGCTTGCCGGCCTTGCGGACGGGCACGAAGCCGGCCCCCAGGGCGAGCGCCACCGGCGGGGCGAGGATGAAGCCGCGTGCCTCCATCCCGACGACGGCGTCGACGCGGGACGAGCCGGACTCGTCGAGGCCGGCCGTGGTCAGGCCCGCCACGACCGCGGCCAGACCCGCGGGGTCGGAGAGAACGGGGGTGATGTCCTTGAACACCACCCCCGGCTCCGGGTGGTCGGGGATGTCGAGGACGAGCCGGGCGAGGGCCTCGCGCGCCGCCTCGAGCGACCCCGTGCTCATCGCGACGACGGCGGCTCGACGCCCGGGTCGTTGTGGATGGGCATGTCGTCGGCGAAGTTCGGCACCGAGGCGTAGGGGTCGGCCGCGGCACGCTGGCGGGCCTTGGCCCGCTTCTCGGCCAGCTTGACCTCGTCCTCGGTGTTCTTCAGGTCCACCAGCAGCGGGGTGGCGATGCACACCGAGGAGTAGGTGCCGGCCGCCATGCCGACGAACAGCGCCAGCGCCAGGTCCTGCAGCGAGGACCCGCCGAGCTGGACGGCTCCGACGTAGAGGATCGCGCCGACCGGCAGCAGCGCCACCAGCGAGGTGTTCACCGAGCGCACCAGGGTCTGGTTGACCGCCAGGTTGGCCGCCTGCCGGTAGCTCTTGCGCGACTCGCGCATCGCCGCGGTGTTCTCACGGACCTTGTCGAAGACGACGACGGTGTCGTAGAGCGAGAACGCGAGGATCGTCAGGACACCGGTGACGGTGGCCGGGGTGACCTCGAAGCCGGTGAACGCGTAGACGCCGACGGTGATCACGACGTCGTGGGCCAGGGCGACCAGCGCGGCCACCGACATCTTCCACTCACGGAAGTAGGCCCAGATGAACAGGACGACCAGGACGATGAAGACGGCCAGTCCGACCAGCGCGCGCTCGGCGATCTGACGTCCCCACGAGGCCCCGATGTCCTCCTGGGAGAGGTCGTCGGCGCTGACGTTGGCGGTCGCGACGATCGCCTCGGTGACGATCGCGGCGTCCTCCAGGCTCAGCGGCTCGACCTGGATCTGGACCGCGTCGTCACCGGCGGTGCTCACGATCGGGTTGCTGGCCCCCTCGACGCCGGAGTCGAGGACCGCCTGCCGCAGGGCGTCGGCGTCGTCCTGGGTGGCCGAGGCGACCGGCACGCGGTACTGCGTGCCGCCGGTGAACTCGATGCCGAGGTTGAGGCCCTTGTAGGACAGCCCGAAGACGGCGATGGCGATGAGCACGGCCGAGACGGCGTACAGGACCAGGCGACGGGCGACGAAGTCGATCCCGCGCTGACCGCTGTGCAGGTCGTTGCCGAGCTGTGCGAACCGGCCCATCAGGCGTTCCCTCCGGTGGCGGTGCGCGCGACACCGAGCGTCTCGGGGCTCAGGCCCGACAGGCGGTGCCCCTTGTTGAAGAAGCGGTACTTGGCCAGCCACGAGACCATCGGGTGGGTGAACCAGAAGAACACCACGAGGTCGATGATCGTGGTCAGGCCCAGCGCGAACGCGAAGCCCTTCACCACGCCGGCGGCGAAGACGTAGAGCACCACCGCCGCGAGCAACGAGACCGCGTCGGCGGCCAGGCAGGTGTTGCGGGCGCGCTTCCAGCCGGCCTCGACCGCGACCTTCATCGACTTGCCGATGCGCATCTCGTCACGGATGCGCTCGAAGTAGACGATGAAGGAGTCCGCGGTGATGCCGACGGCCACGATGATCCCGGCGATGCCGGGCAGCGTGAGGGTGAAGTTCGCGGTCTCGCTGAGCAGCAGCACCATGGCGTAGGTGATGCCGGCGGCCACGAAGAGCGAGGCGATCACCACCGTGCCCAGGCCGCGGTAGTAGAGCAGGCAGTAGAGCATGACGATCGCCAGGCCGATGCCGCCGGCGGTCAGACCTGCGCTGAGCTGGTCGCCGGCCAGCGAGGGGCCGATGGTCTCGACCAGCGGCTGGTCCTCGAACGCGATGGGCAGCGAGCCGTAGCGCAGGCTGGTGGCGAGGCTGTTGGCGGTGGTCTCGTTGAAGTCACCGCTGATCTGGGCGTTGCCGTCGAGGATGCGGCCCTCCATCGTGGGGGCCGAGAGCACCTGGCCGTCCAGCACGATCGCGAACTGCTTCTCGGTGCCGACCAGCGCGTTGGAGATGTCGGCGAAGACCTCGGTGCCGTCACCGTCGAAGGACAGCGTCACCACGTAGTTGACCTGCTGCTGCGGGATCGCGGCACCGGCGTCGTCGAGCTGGGTGCCCTCGATCATCGCCGGGGACAGCAGGTAGGCGATGCCGTCCTCGTCGCAGGTGATCAGCGGCGTGGCCGGGTCGTCGCCCATGACCGACGTGGCGCCCTGCTGGCAGCCGCCGCTGGCCTGGAACTGGCTGAACGCGTCGACGCAGGCGGTCGTCGGGTTGTCGATCCACGACAACGGCTCGGCGGTCGTCTCGTCGTCGGCCGCGGCGGCGATGCAGGCGTCGTACGGCGACTGCTGGCCGTTGCCGTTGCGGTTGCGGTTGCGGTTGCCGTTGCTGTTCTCGTCGCCCTGGCCCCCGGAGCCGCCTGAGCCGTCAGCGCCGTCGGCGCCGTCACCCTGGGTGTCGGAGAGCCGCGCCCAGGCACCGAGCGCAGCACGGTTGTTGCCGCCCTGGCTCTGGTCGCCGTCCTGGCCCCCGTCCTGGCCCCCGTCCTGGCTCTCGTCCTGCGGGAGAGTCGTCGAGGGGTCGATCTGGATGCCCTCGGGTAGGCCGGTCGTGGTCGCGCAGCGGCCGTCGACGGTGGAGCACGCGACCAGGCGGAACCGCAGTTGCGCGGTGCGCTGCACGGTCTCGATCAGGTTGCGGGCGTTCTCGCCCGGGATCTCCACGACGATCTCGTTGCCACCCTGGGTGGTCACCTCGGCCTCGGCGACGCCGGAGCCGTTGACGCGGTCGTCGATGATCTGACGGGCCTGGTCGAGCGCCTCCTCACCGGGGTCGCCCTCGGCGCGCAGCGTGATGCTGGTGCCGCCCTGGAGGTCCAGGCCGAGGGTGGGCTTCCAGGTGCCGGCCAGTGCGACCAGGCCGTAGGCGATCGCCATGACCAGGAAGAACACCACGAGGGTGCGGCCCGGTCGGGCGGTCTTGCGTGCCATCTGCGTCAGTTCTCCTCCGGGGCGGGCGTCTGCCCCTCCCCTGGCTCGTCGACCCGTCGACCGACCGCCCCGCGCGCGACCTTGATGGTCACACCCGGCGCGATCTCGACACGGATCGTCTCCTCGTCGATCTCGGTGAGCGTCCCGTAGACGCCCGAGGTCAGCATCACGTCGTCACCGACGCTCAACGCCTGCTGCATGGCCTGGAGTTCCCGCGCCCGCCGCTGCTGGGGGCGGATGGCCAGGAACCAGAACAGCACTGCGATGGCAAGGAACGGCAGGATTGCCGCGAGGTCCTGCACGACGACGTACCTCTCCGACGAGGGCGATGGTGGGCATGCGGACGCCCGGGGACGACCGCCGACGCAGTGTAGCCGTGACCTAGTCCACGTCGAACAGCCCGGGGTCGCTGCCCAGCCCCGTGTCACCGACAGCACCCTCGGGAGCCCGCAGGCCCAGGTGGGCCCAGGCCGCCGGGGTCGCGATGCGGCCACGGGGGGTCCGGGCCAGGAAGCCCAGGCGCACCAGGAACGGCTCGGCCACCTCCTCCACGGTCTCGCGCTCCTCGCCGACGGCCACCGCGAGGGTGGAGATGCCGACCGGCCCGCCCCCGAACCGGCGGCACAGCGCGTCCAGGACGCCCCGGTCGAGGCGGTCCAGGCCCAGCGGGTCGACCTCGTAGAGGTCCAGGGCCCGCTCGGCGACCTCGTGGGTCACCACACCGTCCGCGCGGACCTGGGCGTAGTCGCGCACCCGGCGCAGCAGCCGGTTGGCGATGCGCGGCGTGCCGCGCGAGCGGGAGGCGATCTCGGCGGCGCCCTCGGGCGTCAGCGTGACCTCCAGCAGCCGGGCGGAGCGGTGCACGATCAGGTCGAGGTCGGCCGCGTCGTAGAACTCCAGCTGCGCGGTGAACCCGAACCGGTCGCGCAGGGGGCCGGGGAGCAGGCCGGCGCGGGTGGTGGCGCCCACCAGCGTGAAGGGCGGGATCTCGAGCGGGATGGCGGTGGCGCCCGGCCCCTTGCCGATGACGACGTCGACGCGGAAGTCCTCCATCGCCATGTAGAGCATCTCCTCCGCCGGCCGCGACATCCGGTGGATCTCGTCGATGAACAGGACGTCGCCCTCGTTCATGCCCGACAGGATCGCCGCGAGGTCGCCGGCGTGGGTGATGGCCGGACCACTGGTCAGCCGCAGCGGTGCACCCATCTCGTGGGCGATGATCATCGCCAAGGTGGTCTTGCCCAGGCCCGGCGGCCCGGAGAGCAGCACGTGGTCCGGAGCGCGCTCGCGCAGGCGCGCGGCCTCCAGGACCAGGCCGAGCTGGTCGCGCACCCGGTGCTGGCCCACGACCTCCTCGAGGGTGCGGGGCCGCAGCGCAGCCTCGACCGCGCGCTCGTCGCCGAGCGCCTCCGGGGCCAGCAGGTGGTCGTCGTGCACGGGGCTCACGCCTTGGACAGGGCTCGAAGGGCCGCGCGCAGCAGCGCCGCGACGTCGGGGGTCTCCCCCGGGCCCGGCGCGACCTCGTCGACGGCGCGGTCGGCGTCCTTGGCCGACCAGCCCAGGCCCTGCAGGCCCTGGCGGACCTGGTCGCGCCAGGGCTCCTCGGCCCGGGGCGCGGCCACGGCGCGGGACCCCACGGGCGCTCCCAGCCGGTCCTTGAGCTCGAGGATGATCCTCTGAGCGCCCTTCTGGCCGATGCCGGGCACGCGGGTCAGGGTCTTGACGTCCTCGCCCGAGACGGCCGCACGCAGGTCGTCGGGGCTGAGCACCGCCAGCATCGCCTGCGCGAGCTTGGGGCCGACACCGCTCGCGGTCTGCAGCAGCTCGAAGCAGGTCTTCTCGTCCTCGTCGAGGAAGCCGAACAGGGTCAGGGAGTCCTCGCGCACCACCATCGAGGTGGGCAGGGTCGCGGTCTGACCGGTGCCGACCTTCGGCGACAGCGTGGCCAGGGTGCCGGGGGTGCACATCAGCTCCAGCCCGACACCGCCCACCTCCAGCACGGCGCTGGAGAGGGTGACGGCGGCGACGGGGCCGCGGACGAACGCGATCACGGGCGGAGACCTCCTCGGCTGCGGGCCAGGGCCTGCTCCAGGCGGGCCTGGGCGCCGCCGCGCCAGATGTGGGTGATGGCCAGCGCCAGCGCATCGGCGGCGTCGGCCGGCTTGGGTGCGGCGTCGAGGCGCAGGATGCGGGTCACCATCGCCCCCACCTGCTGCTTGGTGGCGCGTCCGCTCCCGGACACCGCCGCCTTGACCTCGCTGGGGGTGTGCAGGGCGATGGGCAGCCCCCGACGGGCTGCGCACACCATGGCGATGCCGCTGGCCTGGGCGGTGCCCATGACGGTGCTGACGTCGGAGCGGGCGAAGACCCGCTCGACGGCCACGGCGTCGGGACGGTGCTCCTCGATCCAGGCATCGACGCCCTTCTCGATGCTCACCAGCCGCTCGGCGACCGGCAGCGTGGAGCTGGTGCGGATGACGTTGACGTCGACCAGGGTCAGCGGACGACCGACCGAGCCCTCGACCACGCCCATCCCGCAGCGGGTGAGCCCGGGGTCGATGCCGAGCACGCGCACCGGCGTACCTCCCTGGTCAGGTCGTGGGTCACGATCGAACGTGTGTTCGTCTCGACTCACGCTAACCGGCGCGGCCGCGACCCGGGGCCACGACACGCGGGAGGTCACACGTCGGCAGCCTCCATGACCTCGTCGGGGATGTCGGCGTTGACGAAGACGTTCTGCACGTCGTCGAGGTCGTCGACCGCGTCGACGAGCTTGAAGACCTTCGCGGCGACATCCGGCTCGGCCACCGGGATGTCGAGGGTCGCGACGAACTGGACCTCGGCGGAGTCGTAGTCGATCCCGGCGTCCTGCAGCGAGGTGCGCACAGCGACCACGTCGGTGGCCTCGGACTGGACCTCGAGGCTGTCACCGTGGTCCTTGACCTCCTCGGCGCCGGCGTCGAGGGTCGCCTCGAGGACGTCGTCCTCGCTGACCTCGCGCGACTCCTGCGACTTGGGGACGACCACGACGCCCTTGCGCTCGAACAGGCGCGAGACCGAGCCGGGGTCGGCCATGGTGCCGCCGTTGCGCGTGACCGCGGTGCGGACCTCCATCGCGGCGCGGTTGCGGTTGTCGGTGAGGCACTCGACGAGCAGGGCCACGCCCTGGGGGCCGTAGACCTCGTACATGATCGTCTCGTAGTCGACGCCGCCGCCCTCGAGGCCGCCGCCGCGCTTGACCGCGGAGTCGATGTTCTTGTTGGGGACCGACTGCTTCTTGGCCTTCTGGATGGCGTCGAAGAGCGTCGGGTTGCCGGATGGGTCCGGGCCACCCATCTTCGCGGCGATCTCGATGTTCTTGATCAGCTTCGCGAACAGCTTGCCGCGCTTGGCGTCGATCGCGGCCTTCTTGTGCTTCGTGGTCGCCCACTTGGAGTGCCCGGACATGCTCTTCTCTCTGCTTCAGCTTCCTCGGACCAGGTCCACGAACAAGCCGTGCACCCGGGAGTCCTCGCCCACCTCGGGGTGGAACGAGGTGGCCATCAGGGGGCCCTGACGGACCGCGACGATCCTACCGGCGGCCGCACCCGGCGCACCCTCGTGGTCGACCCGGGCCAGCACCTCGACCCCGTCGCCCACCGACTCCACCCACGGTGCACGGATGAAGACGCCGTGCACCGGCGAGTCCAGGCCCTCGAGCTCGACCGGCCCCTCGAAGGAGTCGACCTGCCGGCCGAAGGCGTTGCGGCGCACCGTCATGTCGATGCCGCCCAGCGTCTCCTGGCCGACCGCCCCGTCGAGGACACGGTCGGCGAGCATGATCATCCCCGCGCAGGTCCCGAGCACCGGCAGCCCGACCTCGATGCGCTTGCGCAGCGGGTCGAGCACGCCGAAGGTGCGCGCCAGCTTGGCCATCGTCGTGGACTCACCACCGGGGACCACGAGGGCATCGACGGAGTCGACCTCCTCGGGGCGGCGCACCCGCGTGGTGGTCACGCCGAGCCGCTCGAGGGCGGCCAGGTGCTCGCGCACGTCGCCCTGCAGGGCGAGCACGCCGACGATCGGTGAGGTCACCTGTCCACCCTAGGCTGGGGCCCGTGACCCGTGGACCGGCGGCCCTGCTCGCTCCCCCGCTCCTGGCGCTGGCGCCCGTGCTCGCCCTGGCGGCGTGCGCCGACGAGGAGGCACGTCCCGCGGATCCGCGCCCACTGGCCTCGGTCTCCCCGACCGCATCCGCCGGGGGGCCGACCGCGGACACGGCGTCAGCCCCGGACGAGCCGACGGCGGCGTACCTCGCGTGGCTGGGTGCGCTGGAGGACCGGGACGCGGCCTCCGCGTGCCGGATCCAGCACCCCGAGCGCACCATCGCACTGCGCTACGAGGCGATCCTCGTCGACCGCGCCGAGCTCGGCGACCCGTGTGTCGGCTTCGAGGCGCTGCTGTGGGAGGACCCGCTGCGGGAGTACTCCCCCGTCGACGTCGAGACCACGCGGCTGACCGGGGAGAAGGCGACGCTCGCGGTCACCTTCCCGGGCAGCGCCGTCACGGTGGAGCTGGAGCTGCAGCGAGCCGCCTGGCGGGTGCTGTCGGAGGAGCGTCGTACGCCGTCGAGCCCCGCCACCGCGCAGTGGGTCGGGGTCTGGTGCGACCTCGAGCTCGGCGCGAGCCGCGCCGACGTGGTGGCGGCCATGGGTGAGCCGTCGGGTGAGTACACCGTCTCCGACGGCGGCGAGCCGCAGGTCTACTGGGCCGCGGACCAGTACGACTTCCGGGCCTACCTCGACCCGATCGACGGCACCGTCACCGACCTGGTCGGCGACTACGACGCGTTGTCGGCCGCCGACCGGGAGCGGCTGGACTGTCCCGAGCTGCGCTGAGTCGTCAGGCAGCCCGGGGGAAGGTCACCAGCCGCGCTCGGAGAGGCGGTGGGGAGCCGGGAGCTCCTCGACGTTGATGCCGACCATGGCCTCTCCCAGGCCGCGGGAGACCTTGGCGACCATGGCGGGGTCGTCGTGGAAGGTGGTGGCCTTGACGATCGCCTCGGCACGCTGCGCGGGGTTGCCGGACTTGAAGATGCCCGAGCCCACGAAGACACCGTCGGCGCCGAGCTGCATCATCATCGCCGCGTCGGCCGGGGTGGCGATGCCGCCGGCGGTGAACAGCACGACCGGCAGGGCGCCGGTGGTGGCGACCTCCTTGACGAGGTCGTAGGGGGCCTGGAGCTCCTTGGCCGCGACGTAGAGCTCGTCCTCGCTCAGAGAGGAGAGCCGGCGGATCTCGCTCTTGATGGTGCGCATGTGGGTGACGGCGTTGGAGACGTCACCGGTGCCGGCCTCGCCCTTGGAGCGGATCATCGCCGCACCCTCGGTGATGCGGCGCAGGGCCTCGCCGAGGTTGGTGGCACCGCAGACGAAGGGGACGGTGAAGGTCCACTTGTCGATGTGGTTGGTGTAGTCGGCCGGGGTCAGCACCTCGGACTCGTCGATGTAGTCGACCCCGAGGCTCTGCAGGACCTGGGCCTCCATGAAGTGACCGATGCGCGCCTTGGCCATGACCGGGATCGAGACGGCCTCGATGATCCCGTCGATCATGTCCGGGTCGCTCATCCGAGACACGCCGCCCTGGGCGCGGATGTCGGCCGGGACGCGCTCGAGGGCCATCACGGCGACTGCGCCGGCGTCCTCGGCGATCTTCGCCTGCTCGGGGGTGACCACGTCCATGATCACGCCGCCCTTGAGCATCTCGGCCATGCCGCGCTTGACGCGGGTGGTGCCGGTGCCCGGCGTGGACTGAACGGTGTTCTCAGCGGTCTCGGCCATGCGGCGAATTCTACGGATCCCCCGCGTGGCGGCCGATTCCGGAGGGCCTAGGACGCGTCCTAGGCCGCGGGCGCGTCCCCAGCGGCCGCCGCGGCGTCCAGCGCGATGGCCTGCCGACCAGGTTTCGAGACGCGTCGCTCCGTCTCGCTGCGCTCCCCGGAGCCGACGCTCCTCAACCTCCTCGCCCGGCGCTACTTCGCAGGCTCAGTAGCTTGGGCTCGGACCTTCAGCACCCGGAAGACGACGGTGTAGGTGTTGGCGAAGACGAGGATCCACAGCGCGGCGTACATCAGGAACGGCACGTCGAAGATCGCCCCGAGGCCCGTCGCGACCAGGATCAGGACCAACCGGTCCGCGCGCTCCGCGAGCCCGCCCTTGGCGTCCATGCCCAGCGACTCCGCGCGGGCACGGGCGTAGGAGGTCACCGAGCCCATCACCAGGCAGTAGAGGGCGACGGCGGTGTAGAGCGTGGAGTCGCCGGGGCCGGCGAAGAAGAGCACCAGGCCGCCGAAGACCGCGCCGTCGCCGATGCGGTCGAGCGTGGAGTCCCAGAACGCGCCGAACTTGGAGGAACGGCCCAGGGTGCGGGCCATCTGGCCGTCGATGAGGTCGCTGAAGACGAAGGCGGTGATCACCAGGACCCCGGTCAGCAGCATGCCCTGGGGGAAGAAGACCAGCGCGCCCGCGGCGACGCCGAGGGTGCCGACGAGGGTGACGACGTCGGGGCTGATCCCGAGGCGGATGAAGAGACGTACGAACGGCGCGAGCATCACGCCCTGCCAGAAGCCCTTGAACCTGTCCAACACGGCGACGACCCTAGCCGCCGACGAGCGCGTCGACCGTCTCGGCCACGGCAGTGGGCACCCCGGCGACGTACCAGGTGCGTCCAGCCGCCTCGACGTGGCGCACCTCGCCACCGAGCGCGCGGATGATCGCGGCACCGGGCATCCAGTCCCAGGCGGGCACGGTGTGCTGGCAGACCAGGTGCACCCGGCCGTCCGCGACGGCCATCGCGTCCATGGTGCCCGAGCCCAGCATCCTCAGCGTGGCGGCCCGGGAGGCGAAGCGGTCGAAGGCACGGGAGACGTCGGTGCCGATCCACGGCGGGTGGAGGTACGTCGCCACGCAGGCCTCCGCCAGGCCCCGGTCGACCAGCGGGGCCAACGGCTCGCCGCCTCGGGTCGGCGGCACGTCGCGGCCCCCGACCCACGTGGTCCCTGAGGCATCGTGGCGGACCGCGCCGAGCACCGGCGCGCCGTCGACCTCCAGCGCGAGCGCCGAGCACCACCAGTCCAGGCCCTGCGCGAAGTTGTAGGTGCCGTCGACGGGGTCGACGACCCAGGTGCGGCCGGTGGCGCTGGGCCGGGAGGCGCCCTCCTCGCCCAGCAGACCGTCGCCCGGTCGCCCATCGCTCAGGAGCTGCTCGACCAGGGCCTCGGCCGCGTGGTCGGCGTTGGTGACGACGTCGGAGACCGACGTCTTCTGCGAGGTGTCGAGCCCGGCACGACGCTCCGCGGCGGCGAGGGCGGCAGCCTGCTCGACGATCGAGGCCGCCAACGCGGCGTCGTCACGGGCCGACCCCGGGGCTAGCCCTGCCACTGCTCCGCGAGCAGCGCTCGGGTGTCGCCGAGGAGCTCGGGCAGGGTCTTGGTGCGCCCGATGATCGGCATGAAGTTCTGGTCGCCGGGCCAGCGCGGCACCACGTGCTGGTGCAGGTGGGCGGCGATGCCGGCGCCGGCCACCTCGCCCTGGTTCATGCCGAGGTTGAACCCGCCGGCGCGCGACACGTGGCGCACCGTGCGCATCGCCTCGCGGGTCAGGTCGGCGATCTCGGCCGCTTCCGCGTCGGTGGTCTCGGTGTAGTCGGCGATGTGGCGGTAGGGACAGACCATCAGGTGGCCCGGCGCGTAGGGGTAGAGGTTGAGCAGCACGAAGGCGAGCTCGCCGCGGCGCACGACGAGTCCCTCGTCGTCGGGCAGCGACGGCACCCGGCAGAACGGGCACTGGCCGGAGGTGGCGTCGCTCGGCTTGTTCTCGCCGCGGATGTAGGCCATCCGGTGCGGGGTCCAGAGGCGGTCGAGGTGGTCGGTCTCCCCCACGCCGTCCTGGCGCAGCGGGTCGTCGGCGTCGCTCACTCCCGTCCTCCCGCGGCGGCCGCGAGCAGCTCCTCGACCGGCTGGTCGC
>Ga0208056_100057_pt1 | contig 43386 bp, 41 predicted proteins | sample DeeseametaMP2052_FD_184178 | JGI IMG/M metagenome (GOLD analysis project Ga0208056, IMG submission 184178) | Marine microbial communities from the Deep Pacific Ocean - MP2052 (SPAdes) | ecosystem: Environmental > Aquatic > Marine > Oceanic | place: West of Cabo San Lucas, Mexico, North Pacific...
TCGTTCCTCGACGCTGTAAACACCCTCGATGGGCAAGTCGATCACTCCTCACATAGGAGCGACTGACTCACACGCAGACTGGCAGACAGGGGGACGACAGAGGTTCGTCGTCTCACTCCCGGGTCTGTCGGCCAGCCGGCAAACCCGGCAGCCCACTCGGTCACCCGGGGGCGGCGCAGCCCGCGATTTTAGGCGGTCGGCTCGATCGGCTCGGCGTAGGAGAGGTCGAGCAGGCCGTCGTACGCCGGGGCCTCGACCTCGTCCTCGACCATGTCCCAGCCGATCTGGATGTCCTCCTGGATCGATTGCGCCCGGTAGAACGCGAGGTAGGGGTCGGTCTGGACGGAGGCGGCCAGCGCGGTCGGGTCACCGACCGCCTCGATGACGTACGGCGCGGGGTAGGGGACCCCCTGCAGCGTGACGGAGTTGGCCTCGCACTTGATGCCGGTCGTCGACACGATGCGCTGCCCCTGCACGGTCACGGCGCTGGCACCACCGCGCCACATGGCGTTGACGACGGCCTGGATGTCCTGCTGGTGGACGATCAACCACTTGGTGGGTTGGTCGGTGTCGTCGGCCTGCAACGGGGAGTCCGAGAGCGTGATCCGCAGGCCCTCGCCCTCGCGGGGGGTGAGGCCGGCGGGGTCGCGCAGGTCCTCGATGCGCTCCTGGACCCGCTTCACGTCCCGACTGCCCACCTGGGCGCTGAGGTCGGTGACCTGCGCGGTCAGGTCGGCCACGCGCGAGCGCAGCTCCTCGTAGGAGTCGGCCTCGGCCTGCACCAGCGACGCGAGGTCGGTGTAGCGGCCCGCCCGCAGGTCGGTGCCCTCGCTGTTGACGGCGCTGACCGCGAAGAGCGTCCCGCTGAGCAGCACCATCACCGGCGTACCGACCCGCCAGGCGCCGCCGGTGCTGCGACGCCTGGTGCGGACCCGGCGACGGGCCAGTGCCAGGACCTGCTGGGCGCGGGCGCGGCGCGAGGGCCGGCGGGCCTGGTGACCCGCCGGTGGCCTCGCGTGGGAACCCGTGCTCACGACCACTAGGGTAGGCGCCTGGACCAGCCCGCTCGGGCCGGCCGCACCCGCACCACCCGGACACCTCGAGGAGCACCTGCCGTGAAGGACATCGACCCCTTCGACGACCGACAGAGGGGGCCCGTCCTCTCCGTCCGCTTCATCGTCGCGCTGGCCCTGATGGTGCTGGGCATCGCCTGGATCGTCTACTACTACGTGGCGGTCCGTCCCGACCCGACCGTGCTCGACTCGGTGCCGGGCTCCCCGGCGTTCATGGCCGACCTGGTGCGGTGGAACTACGTGATCGGCTTCGGCCTGTTCTTCCTCGGCCTGGCGGTCTCCGCCCACCCCAGCACCCCGTTGGGCCGCGGCCGCGGCGTCGTCACCGGCATGCTCGGCTGCTTCATCCTGGGCCTGCTCTGGATCTGCACGTTCTACGTGCTGGCCAACGACCAGCTCGACTCGGTGCCGGTCATGAACGACCTGCGCCAGTCCAACCTCTTCGTCGGCATCGGCTTCATGGCCGTCGGCTTCACCTTCGCCACGCGCTGGGAATGAGGCCGCGCCGCTCCCGAGCGGCCGTCGCACTGCCTTCCGAACCGCCCGTCGTCCCCTGTGGACGGCGGGCGGTTCTGCACATCTGGGGATTTCCCTGTGGAGAATCACACGCGTGTAGTTATCCCCAGACCGATCCACACCCTGTGCACGGATCCCCCGTCGCCAGGCACGCCGAACCGGCGCATTGATACGCCGGCTCGGCGGAGGGGAGAGAGAGGGGACGGTCGGCAGCGTCAGACGGCGAGGCGCAGGGCGGTCGCGGCCAGGAGGACCACGGCGATGAGCGCCAGGCCCGTGAGCTGGTACGCCGAGCGGCTCGGGCCGCGGGGCGCGTAGACCAGCAGCGCGGCGACCGCGAGGCCGCCGGCGAAGCCGCCGAGGTGCCCCTGCCAGGAGATGTTGGGGACCATGAACGTGATCACGAGGTTCACCGCGATCAGCGCGCCGAGCTGGCGCAGGTCGCCGCCGACCTTGCGCACGCAGACCACGAGCGCGGCGAAGAGGCCGTAGATGGCACCCGAGGCACCGAGGGTGGCCTGGTACTCCGGGGCGGCCCACAGGACCACCACCGAGCCGGCCAGCAGGGAGAGGAAGTACAGCGCCAGGAACCTGCCCCGGCCGAAGAGCTGCTCGAGCTGCGGTCCGAGCACCCACAGGGCGAACATGTTGAAGCCGATGTGCAGCAGCTGCACGTGGGCGAAGCCCGAGGTGAGCACCTGCCAGAAGGCGCCGTCGGCGAAGCTGGGGATCCAGGTCCCCGTACAGGCCTGCTCGACGATGTTGGGTCGATAGAAGCCGTCGAGCGCGCATCCGCCGCGCAGCTGCAGCGCGAGCAGGTCGACCAGCCGGCTGGCCGAGCCGCCGGTCAACGTGATCGCCAACCACACGCCGGCGTTGACGGCGATCAGCGCGATGGAGGTCGCGGCGGCGTCGGGGCGGCGGGTGCCGCCGTACGTCGTGCGGCCCTGGCGGGTCGTGCGAGCACCCTCCGCCACGCAGTCGGGGCACTGGAAGCCCACCGACGCGTCGCGCATGCAGTCCGGGCAGATCGGCCGGTCGCAGCGCTGGCAGCGGATGTGGGACTCCCGGCCGGGGTGCCGGTAGCAGACCGGCACGCCCGGCTCGGGGGTCGGAGGCTGGCTCACGCCTCGCGGATCTCCACGGTCTCGATGACCACGGGCTCGACCGGGCGGTCGCCGGGGCCGGTCTGGGTGGTGGCGATGGCGTCGACGACGTCGCGCGAGGCCTGGTCGGCGACCTCGCCGAAGATCGTGTGCTTGAAGTTCAGCCACGTGGTCGCGCCGACGGTGATGAAGAACTGCGAGCCGTTGGTGCCCGGGCCGGCGTTCGCCATCGCGAGGAGGTAGGGCTTGTCGAAGACCAGCTCGGGGTGCGGCTCGTCCTTGAAGGTGTAGCCCGGGCCGCCGGTGCCGGTGCCGAGCGGGCAGCCGCCCTGGATCATGAACCCGGAGATGACGCGGTGGAAGCCGAGGCCGTCGTAGAACGGGCCGCTGCGGCCGTTGCCGGCGTCGTAGTCCTTCTCGCCGGTCGCGAGACCGGTGAAGTTGGCGACCGTCTCGGGCGCGTGGTTCGGGAAGAGGTTGAGGACGATGTCGCCTCGGTTGGTCTTGAGGACGGCCTGCGGGTCAGCCATGACTGCCTTTCACGCGATCGGGGTACACCGGAGGACGACGAAGAGCCGTCGTCCAGCGACGATCCTCGCACGCGCGGCAAGGTGACCCCCCGCGGGCACCTTCTCGGGTGAGCGCGGGGCGTGGTTCGATGGACGTGAACCGACGAGAGGAAGTGACGCGGATGCGTCTGCGGAAGAAGAAGTCCCTCATCGAGCAGGCCGGCGACTACGTGGAGTCGGTGGTGGAGACGGTGCGCCCGCAGGTCGAGGCCGCGATCTCCGAGGCCCGCGAGAAGGCCGGTCCCGCCATCGCCGATGCGCGCGAGAAGGCCACGCCCTACCTCCTCGACGCCCGTGACCGGGCCGTGGAGCTGAGCGGCGAGGCCCGGGAGAAGGCTGGTCCGGCGATCGCCGACGCGCGCCGCAAGGCCGCGCCGTACGTCGCCAGCGGTGCCGCCTACGCCTCCACGAAGGCCAGCGAGCTCGGCGAGCGCGCCAGCGCCGGTCTGAGCGAGGCCAACACGGCGCTCGCCGGCACCGCCGCCGGTGGCGCCGTCGCCGCCAAGGTGGCCGACCTCAAGGGCGAGGAGCCGAAGAAGAAGGGCTCGAAGCTCAAGAAGCTCGTGCTCATCGGCGGTCTCGCAGGTGTGGTGGCCGTGGTGGCCAAGAAGGTCCAGGGCGGCGGTCAGGACTCCGCGTCCTGGCAGTCCTCCTACGTGCCGTCCCCGCCGCCCCCGGCCAGCCCGGCCCCCTCGCCCGCCGCGCCGATGGCCGGCGCGGCGACCGCCGCCGGCAGCGAGGCCGACGACACCGGTGGTTCCTCGCCGGACGAGGCCCTGGCCGACAGCGCCGAGGGCAAGCACGCCGCGACCACGCCGGACGACCCGGCCGAGGTCGTGGAGATCGACGAGAAGAAGTAGCCCGGGAGCCGCACGGGTCAGCGACGGCCGGAGGAGCGTGGCTCCTCCGGCCGTTCGTCGTCCACGGCCCCGTCCCCGCCGGTAGGCCTTGGCGCCACCCGACCACCGACGACGACCCGGTGCTGCTCGACCCACGCGTCGATGCGCTCCCACCAGCCGTAGAGCCAGTCGATGCGCTCCTCGCGGTCCGCGGGGATCTCCGATCGCGGCACCTGCCACCACTTCATGGTGATCTGCTTGTCGATCGGGATCGCGCGCCACAGCTCGCGTGCCGTCACGACGTGGTCGAGGCCGGTGTGGGCGACCAGCACGACGTCGGCCCCGGGGGCCGCGTCCAGGGCGGCCAGCAACCCGCCGGGACGGGGGGCGAGGACGTGGACCATCTCCTCGGCACGGCGTGCCATCCCGTGCAGGCCGAGGTGGTCGAGCCGCTCGATGGCGCGGTGCCGCCGGGCCTGGGTGAAGTTGCCGCCCTCGGGGAAGATCACGAACGCGTCGTTCTCGTCCAGGCCGGTCGCCAGCGCCGCGATCTCGGCCTCGAGGTCGACTCCCCGGCCCGGCGTGATGAAGCGCGCCGGGATGCGGTGCAGCAGCGTGTCGATCACCGGGTCCCACGCCAGCGTCGCCTTGAGCACGACGCGCGGCTCGCGGGAGTACCACGCCATCAGGGTGTGGATCAGCGTGAAGGAGTCCCCCGGGCCCGCGTGCCGGCAGCAGACCAGGATCGGCACGCCGGGGTGCGCGTCGGGCACGGATCCCTGGCTGACCACCTCCAGGTGCAGCACCCGCCGCGCCTCGGAGAACAGCACCGCCATCACGCCCTGCACGAGGTCGTAGTGGATGCCCTCGAAGTACGACGTGCGCAACCGCCGCCCGAAGCCCGAGGCCAGCCACAGCCCCAGCAGGATCGCCAGCAGCACCGCCTCCATCGTCAGGTAGACCACGACCATCCACAGCACCCGAGGCGCCCGCCACCGACCGGGCAGGAAGGGCGAGGCGGCGGCAGCGACGAACACCCACAGCGGCAGGGTGGTCCACAGGAGCACGGTGAGACCGAGCACCACAGGCACGCTCACCAGCCGTCTCAGGACCCGCACGGGTCCATCACACCACCGCACGGCCCCCGAAGCGGAGACGTGGGCGCGGAGACGTGGGCGCGGAGACGTGGGCGCGGAGACGTGGGTGCGGAGCGCCGACTCAGGCCAGGTGCTCGTCGAGGTAGGCCGCGCCGGCCTCCCGGCTGAGCCGGATCTTCTCCACGACCCCGCTGAAGTCACGGGTGGCCCACACCGAGTCGTCGCGCTCGGACGTGCCGCCCGTCGGCAGCACGTGCGCCTCGACCGACTCCGGCAGCTCGGCCATCTCCCGGTTGAAGCGGTGCCGTCGGGCGATCTCGAAGGACACCCGCGCCACGTCCCACGGCCGGCGAGGCGCCGACAGCGGGCGCTCCATCCGGCCCACCTGCAGCACGAAGACCCGGGTGGCACCGAGCTGGTGGGCCCGGGCGACGGGCACCGAGTTGACGATGCCGCCGTCGAGGTAGTGCTCGCCGTCGATCTCCTTGGGCGGCAGCAGACCGGGTACGGCGGCGCTCGCGACCACCGCGTCGACCACGTCCCCGGTGTCGAACCAGTGCTCCGCGGCCCGCTCGATGTGCGCCGCACACACCTGCAGCGGCACGGCGAGGTCGGCGAAGGTCACCTCGCCGAGCTCCTCGCGCAGCCGGGTCGCCAGCGGCTTGGACGACCACACGTGGGTGCCCGTGGCGACGGCTCGTCGCACCGCGCGCAGCGGGCGGTCGCCGTACACCTCCCGGGAGGAGGCGGCGACGGTCTCCCACAACCCCGTGAGCCGGTCCACCACGTCGGGGGTCGGGTCCTGGGCGACGAAGGCGCCGTTGAGGGCGCCGACACTGGTGCCGAGCACCAGGTCGGGGGTGATGCCGCGCTCGAGCAGGGCGCCGAGCATGCCGACCTCGACGGCCCCGAGCGCGCCGCCGCCGCCGAGGACGAAGGCGGTGCGTGGCTGGGTCACGACAGGTCTCGGCGCAGGTGCGTGGTCAGGCCGGGAGCGACTCGTGGACCTCGGTGCGCACCCGCTCGGTGGCGCGGTGCTCGGCCCAGAAGCTCAGCAGGGGGACGGTGCCGCAGACCAGCGTCACCGCGGTGAAGGGGATGTCCCAGTCGGCGCGACGGGAGAGCCAGAACGCGCAGAAGAGGAAGATCATGTAGAGCCAGCCGTGCGCGACGCCGAGGTACTCGGAGATGAACTCGCCGGCCTCGTAGCCCCCGCCGGAGCCCTGCGCCAGCCAGGCGGCGTCGGAGACGAGGTAGCCGTAGTGCAGCGGCAGCCCGACCAGGCACAGCACCACGAGGAGCAGCCCCACGACGGTCGCCATGAAGCGGTAGGCGCGCAGCGGGGTGCGCAGGTCCTCGGGCAGGTCGTCCGTCACGTGCCCGACGGTACCGGGGGACCGGAGGCCGACTCCTGCTCGGCGCCCTCGTCCCGTCCCGCCCGGGTGACGTCGCGCACGTAGCGCCACCACACGAAGCCGGCGAAGCCTCCGAAGACGACCCACTCCAGCGCGTAGAGCAGGTTGCGCAGCCCGGTGCCGCCGGCCGGCGGGGGGAGCTGCTCGAGGTCGGCCGGCTCCAGGGCGTCGGCGCCGGGCACCACGGGGGAGCGGTCGTGGTCGAGCACGGCGTAGGCGCCGTACAGGTCCTGCTCGACGTGCTGAATCAGGTCGGCGGTGCGGACCTGGGGGATCACGTCGTCGGTGCGGTCGGTGTCGGTCTCGCCGGTGCCGTCGGTGGGCTGCAGCCAGCCGATCACCTCGCCGGTGCCCTGCGGCGGCGCGGGGGCCGCGTCGGGGTCGGCGGTCCAGCCGAGCACCACCGGCAGCGCCGGGTCCTCGGCGCCGCCCACCGCCAGCGGGGTGACGACCCAGAAGCCGTCCTCCCCCTCGTGCTCGCGTCCGGACACCAGGACGGTGCCGGTCGGGACCCAGGTGCCCTCGACGGTCACCGGCTGGCCGACACGGTCGCCGGGGTAGGGGTCGTCGGGCCCCATCACCGAGGTGAGGGCCAGCGGCTCGGCCTGCGTCAGGTCGACCGCCTCCGCAGCACGCCGGGTCTGGTAGGAGTCGTACTGCCACCACCCCAGGCCGGCCGCCGCCGCCATCAGGACCAGGGCGAGCAGGTGCGCGCCCCAGTAGCGGGGGGCGAGGACGGCGAGCACCCCTCCAGGGTACGGAGCGCCCACTGCAACCCACCGGCCGGTCATTGGTCAGACCACTTGACCTCTGACCTTGCCCCTTCCTATGGTCCCGGCATGCCACTGCAGCCCGTGACCCGCCGTTCCGTTCCCGACGAGGTCTTCGACCAGGTTCTCGCCGAGGTCGTCGACGGCGGCCTCGCGCCGGGTGAGCAGCTGCCCAGCGAGCGCCGGCTCGCCGAAGTGCTGGGCGTCTCCCGGCCGGCCGTGCGGGAGGCCCTGCAGCGGATGGCCGCCACCCGGCTCGTGGAGGTCCGGCAGGGCGAGGCCACCACGGTCCGCGACTTCAAGCGGTACGCCGGTCTCGACCTGCTCCCGCGCCTGATGGTGCGCGCCGGCGGACTGGACACCGCCGTGGCGCGCAGCGTCCTGGAGGCGCGCCTGGCGGTCGGCCCGACCGTGGCCGCGCTCGCGGCCCAGCGCGGGGGACCGACGCTGGCCGCGTCGCTGACCGACGTGGTCGACGCGCTCTCGGCCACCGACGACGACGTGGAGCGCCAGGTGCACGCCCTGGAGCTGTGGGACCGGGTCGTCGACGCCGCCGACTCGCTGGTCTTCCGGCTGATGTTCAACAGCCTGCGCGCGGCCTACGAGCCCGCCCTGGAGGCGCTGGCCCCGGTGATGGCGCTGGAGGTCGGGCAGGTCGAGGCCTACCGGCTGCTGGTGTCGGCGATCGCCTCCGGCGACCCCGACGTCTCCCGCGCCGCCGCCGAGCGGGTGCTGCGCCCGGCCACCGACGCCATCCTCGGCGCGCTCAGCGAGCTGGGTGACGGCGACGCCCGTCCCGACACCACTGCCACCTCGACCGACCCCAGCACGGAGGACTGACGTGACCCGCGTGGACCCGCAGATCGAGGCCGCCGCCGCCCAGCGTCTGACCGCCGACGAGGAGCGCATCACCGGCCAGGCCAGGCGCCGCGAGACGCTGTCCCTGCGTGCCGCCTGGCGGGAGTTCTGGCGGCACCCCAGCCCGCCGATGATCACCATCGCGCTCGCGGTGGCGGTGCTCGGCCGGGTGCTGGTGGGTGCCGGCTCCGCCTGGGAGCTGCTGGTCCCCGCCACCCTGCTCGCGCTCTTCCCGCTCATCGAGTGGGTCGTCCACGTGGCCGTGCTGCACTGGAAGCCGCGCCGGGTCGGACCGATCACCATCGACTCCCACCTCGCCCAGGAGCACCGCGCCCACCACGCCGACCCGCGCGACCTGCCGCTGGTGTTCATCCCGTGGCGGGCCCTGCTGTGGCTGCTGCCCGCCTTCGCAGTGGCCGGGTTCGCAGTGGCCGGGCTCGCGACGGACGGTCCGGTGCTGGCCGTGGGGTCCTCGTGGGCGTGGACCTTCCTGGTGTCGGCGTACGCGATCATGCTGGGCTACGAGTGGACCCACTACCTCGTGCACAGCGACTACAAGCCGCGCTCGCGGTGGTACCGCTCGGTGTGGCGCAACCACCGCCTGCACCACTACAAGAACGAGCACTACTGGTTCGCCGTGGTCACCGCCGGCACCGCCGACCGGGTGCTGGGGACCTACCCCGAGCCCAGCAGCGTCGCGTCCAGCCCGACGGTCAAGGCGCTGCACGTGGCCGGTCGGGACTGACAGACTCAGGTCTCGTGCGAGTCCACCACCTCAACGCCGCCACCATGCGTCCCGCGGGGACCCTCGGCGGCCGCCTCTCCCCGACCGAGATGGTCGCCCACACCCTGGTCGTCGAGCGGCCCGAGGGCCTGCTGCTGGTCGACACCGGCTTCGGCCGCGGCGACGTGGCGGACCCGAAGCGGCTGGGCCAGCCGTTCCGCGCGATGGTCCGCCCTGCACTGGACCCGGGCGAGACGGTGCACGCCCAGCTGCTCGGGCTCGGGCTGGACCCGGCCGACGTCACCGACGTCGTGCTGACCCACCTCGACCTCGACCACGCCGGTGGGCTCTCGGACTTCCCGACCGCCCGGGTGCACGTGCACGAGGCCGAGCTCGCCGCCGCCACGGCGCCGACCCTCCGCGAGAAGGCGCGCTACCTCCCGGTGCAGTGGGCGCACGGCCCGCAGTGGGTCACCCACACCACGGCCGGCGAGTCGTGGATGGGGCTGCCCGCGGTCTCCGCGCTGCCCGGCGCGAGCGGCTCCGCGGGCGAAGTGCTGCTGGTGCCGCTGCACGGCCACAGCCGCGGCCACTGCGGCGTCGCGGTCAGCACGCCCGACGGGTGGCTGCTGCACGCCGGCGACTCCTACTTCCACACCTCCGAGAAGCAGACCCCGCCCGCGCCCCCGGTCGGCCTCAAGGTCTACCAGCGGATCCTCGCCGCCGACGACGGCCTGCGCCGGGCCAACCAGGCCCGCCTGCGCGAGATGTACGCCGCGCACGCCGGCGAGGTCACGGTCTTCTCCGCGCACGACGCCTCGGAGCTTGCCGCGCTGGCCTGAGGTCCGGCCGCGGCCGCGGGTGGGGGAGCGTCAGTCCGCGCAGGCCGCGAACGGCAGCGCCCGGCGCAGCGTCAGCTCCGCCGCGCCGACCGGGTCGACGAGGCGGTAGCCGATGCGGCCCGAGGCCGGGTCCGCGACGCCGCCCTCGAACGCCTTCGCGACCTGCCTGTCCTCGGCCGCCAGCGCGATCCGCTCGAAGAGGTCCTGGCGGTCGGTGCCGAGGCGCACGGTGGCCAGCGTCCCCTCCAGCGCCACGGAGTACGCCGACAGCGGCTCGAGCCCGCTGGCGCCGGACGGTGCCTGGACGCAGCCGCGCTCCACGTAGGTGCCTACCGCGGTCCCGGTCACGAGCATGCCCGTGGCGTCGTCGTCGCCCCACGGGTCGTCCACGTCCACGGCGGCGCCCGACAGCACCAGGCCGGCGTCGACGTCCACGACCGCGTCGGCCAGGGGCCCGACCCCGGCGTCGACCGCCTTCTCGACCGCGCGGGGGTCGATGATCGTGTGGAGGCCGAGGATCCAGCCGACCTCCTGGCCATCGGCGTCGAAGAGCCGGGCCTCCCAGCCGACGTCCTCCTGGGAGAAGGAGTGGTCGCGGAGCAGCTGCGGGCCGACCGGGCGCAGCAGGCCGTCGCTGAGGATGGCGGTCTCGCGCTGGGCGCGGTCCCAGAAGGCGTTGCGCTCGCGCTGCGGGAGGTCGCTGCTCACCTCGTCGAGCCCGAGCTGCAGGGCGGCCCGGTCGAAGTCGGTGATGGTGACCGCGGTGACGTCGGCCGGCACGTGCGCCAACGCCCGCTGCGCCGGGGTGATGTCGATCGGGCTGACGGTCAGTGTCGCCTGCGGCGCGGCCGGCTCCTGCCCCTGCGGCGGCGGGCTGGAGGACGTGCAGCCGCTCAGCGCCACGGCTCCGAGCAGCAGCCCCGCCATCGCGGCCGCGGGCCCGCTGACGGTGCTTGCTCCCCTCCGGGACCGACGGGTCCGGTCAGCTCCGGGACGTGAGGCGCGCACCCGCAGAGTGTGCCATTCCCGACCGCCCCAGGTGGCCGAAGCGTCACTCACGCACGGCCCACCCGTCACTCACGCACGGCCCAGCCGTCACTCACGCACGGCCCAGCCGTCACTCACGCACGGCCCAGCCGTCGCTCACGCACGGGTCAGGGCCGGTTGCGCCCGAGGTCGTCGTGCGCCTGGACCCACTCCTCCGCGACGACGGCCGAGCCCAGCGACAGCTCGCCGGCCAGCACGGTCGCCGCGATGATCTCGGCCAGCTTGAGGACCCCTCCGCTGCCGTAGCAGCCGAGCAGCTCCAGGCACTCGCGCTGCGTGGCCAGACCCGTGCCACCGCCGTACGTCGCGACGATGAGGGAGGGCAGCGTGACCGAGGCGTAGAGGTCACCGTTCGGGAGCAGCTCGGAGAAGCCGTACAGCGCCGAGGACTCCGCCACGTTGGCGACGTCCTGCCCGGTGGCGATGAACACCGCGGTGATGCCGTTGGCGGAGTGGTTGCCGTTGTTGTTGGTCACCGACATGATCGCGCCGAGCTGGCCCTTCATGCGCGCGGCGTAGAGCTTGTCGGTCGAGACGTGCATCTGCTCCTCGACCAGCGCCGCGGGCAGCGTGACCTCGGCGACCACGCGCTTGCCGCGGGTGTGCAGCATGTTGACCACCGAGGTCTTCTTGTCGGTGGCGAACTGGCCCTCGAGCAGGAAGTGCAGCTCGCCGGGGTAGTGCTGCTTGATCCAGGCGCACGCCGCGAACGTGGCCTTGCCGGTGAGGTTCTGCCCCGCCGCGTCGCCGGTGGAGTAGTTGAAGCGGGTGTAGAGGTGCTTGGACGCCGCGAACGTCTGGATGTCGAGCAGGCGGCCGGTGCTCGTCGTGGTCTGCGCGGCCGCGGCGATCTCGTCGACGTGCGCATCGAGCCAGACCTTGAAGTCCCGAGCCTCGCGGGCGCTCGCGAAGGAGAACACCGGCGCCCGCTGCATCCGGTCGTCGAGCACCGTGGTGGTGATGCCGCCGGCCGCCCGGCACAGCTTCATGCCGCGGCTGTAGGAGGCGACCAGCGTGCCCTCGGTGGTCGCCATCGGCACCACGAACTCGCCCTGCGCGTGCTCACCGTCCACCAGCAGCGGCCCGGCCAGCCCGATCGGCACCTGGGCGACGCCGACGAAGTTCTCGATGTTGCCCGGCAGCGTGCCCGGCCCCAGCGAGTACGACGACACGTGCTCGAGCTGCGCGCCCGTCTGCTCCTCGGCGTACTCACGGCGCGCCGCGATCGCTGCGGCGGAGTAGTCGTCGACACGATCGCGCGGGATCTTCGGGAGGGTCACAGCGCGACCCTAGGGGCTCACGCCGAGAGATCGGTGGAGCCCAGGGGACTCGAACCCCTACCCCCTGCTTGCAAAGCCCAGGATGACGGAGCCGCTACCCATTGCGCCGCGCAACAGCGGACCGCGAGAGATCGGTGGAGCCTAGGGGACTCGAACCCCTAACCCCCTGCTTGCAAAGCAGGTGCGCTACCAATTGCGCCAAGGCCCCGGTGCGCGACGAGCGCGCGGGAGTGGGTCAGTTGTTGACCGGGTCGGTCGCCTCGGCCCACAGGGCCTGCTCGGCCTTGGACTCCTCGAGCTTGCGCTTGGCGACCAAGACACCGCCGACGGCGAGCAGGATCAGCACGATCTTCTTCACGCGGGTCTCCTCGATGGGGTCGGGACCCGACCCGTGAAGGCCGAGGCCGGGGTGTGGAGTGGGCCTAACAGGACTTGAACCTGTGACCTCTTCCTTATCAGGGAAGCGCTCTAACCGTCTGAGCTATAGGCCCGCCGCCGGCTGCCCGGCAGTGGGTTCCGGCTGCTGCCGGGACCGAGGGGAGACACTACAACAGCGCTGCTCAGGCACCCAAAACGCGGTGCCCAGCGACCTCTCGGCCGTGCGCCAGCGACCTCTCGGCCGTGCGCGGGTGACGTCTCGGCGGGTCAGTTGTCCTCGGCGAGGGTGACGTCGATGCCGCCGAGCAGGGCCGCGCTCATGTTGTAGAGGAAGGCGGTGAGGGTGGCGACGGCGGTCAGCAGGACCACGTCGATGGCGGCGATGAGCATCGTGAACCCGAGCACGCGGGAGGTGCCGAGGTAGTTCTCGATGTCGAACTCCGAGGCGCTCTCCTCGCCGACCACGTCGCTGACGGTGGCGTTGATGGAGTCCCAGACCCCGGCGCCACCGAGGACCGCCCACACCATCGCCACGGAGACCACCGTGACGATCGCGAAGGCGATCGAGAGCAGGAACGAGGTCTTCATGACCGACCAGGGGTCGATGCGGGTCAGCCGCAGCCGCGCCCGACGCGGGGTGCGACCCCCGCCGGCGGGACGGGCCGCGCCCGGCTCCTCGGAGCGGGAGAGCCGCTGCGAGATGCGCTCGGCGAGCGGGGGGCGGGCGGGGGTCTCCGCCGGCTTGCGGGCGGGACCCGGTCGGGTCGTCCGCTGCTCGGTGGATCGTTCCGTCATCACTCGTCCTCGGTCTCGGCGCTGGTGGCGGTCTCGTCCTCGATTGTTGCACCCTCGTCCGAAGCGGCCACGGCCTCGGCCGCGGCACCCTCGCCGACACCCTCGACAGCCTCGGCGGCGCCCTCGACGGGAGCCTCGCCCTCGGGCGCCTCCTCCTCGTCCTCGCGGGCCTCGACCGAGCGGGCCACCACGGCCACCGTGTCGTTCTTCTTCGGGCTGACGAACTTCACGCCCTGGGTGGAGCGTCCGGTGGGCCGGAACGCCTCGTCGATGGGGCTGCGCACGACCTGGCCGGACGCGGTGATCGAGAGGATCTCGTCGCCGTCCTCGACGATGAACGCACCCACGAGACCACCGCGGTCGGCGTTGGTCAGCGCCATCGCCTTGATGCCGAGGCCGCCACGCGACTGCAGGCGGTACTCCGAGATCCGCGAGCGCTTCGCGAAGCCGCCATCGGTGATCGTGAAGACGTACTGCGGCTTGACGTCGGCCACCTGCTCGGCGGTCGCCTCGACGTCGGCGGACTCCTCGTCGTGCTCGGCGAGGCCGGCCGCCTCCTCGGCCGCCACCTGGGTGGCGCGGATGACCGACATCGACAGCAGCGAGTCGCCCTCGCGGAACTTCATGCCCGTCACGCCCGAGGTCGCGCGGCCCATCGGCCGCAGCTGCGTGTCGTCGGCGCGGAACCGGATCGCCTGCCCCAGCCGCGAGACCAGCAGCACGTCGTCCTCGCCGTGCACCAGCTCGGCGCCGATCAGCTCGTCGTCGTCCTCGCGGAAGTTGATCGCGATGACGCCGGCCTGGCGCGGGGAGTTGTAGTCGGCCAGACGGGTCTTCTTGACCAGGCCGTTGCGGGTCGCGAGCAGGAGGTACGGCGCCTGGTCGTAGTCACGGATCGCCAGCACCTGCGCGATGGACTCGTCGGGCTGGAAGGACAACAGGCCGGCGACGTGCCCGCCCTTGGCGTCGCGGGCGGCCTCGGGCAGGTTGTAGGCCTTGGTGCGGTAGACCCGCCCGGCAGTGGTGAAGAACAGCAGCCAGTGGTGGTTGGTCGTGGCGATGAAGTGCTCCACCACGTCGTCACCGCGCAGTGCTGCGCCGCGCACGCCCTTGCCGCCGCGCTTCTGGGTGCGGTACTGCCCGCGCTGGGTGCGCTTGGCGTACCCGCCGCGGGTGATGGAGACGACCAGCTCCTCGTCGGGGATGAGGTCCTCCATCGAGAGGTCCCCGTCGGCGGCGATGATCTGGGTACGCCGGTCGTCGCCGAAGCGGTCCACGATCTCGCCGAGCTCCTCGGCCACGATCGAGCGCTGCCGCTCCTCGCGGGCCAGGATGTCCTCGAGGTCGGCGATCTCGAGCTCGATCTTGGCGAGCTCGTCGATGATCTTCTGCCGCTCCAGGGCCGCCAGGCGCCGCAGCTGCATGTCGAGGATCGCGTTGGCCTGGATCTCGTCGATCTCCAGCAGCTCGATCAGGCCCCGGCGGGCGTCGTCGACCTCGGGGGACCGGCGGATCAGCGCGATGACCTCGTCGAGGGCGTCGAGCGCCTTGACCAGGCCGCGGAAGATGTGGGCGCGCTCCTCGGCCTTGCGCAGGCGGAACTCCGTGCGCCGGCGGATGACCTCGATCTGGTGGGTGACCCAGTTGGAGATGAACTGGTCGATGGTCAGCGTGCGGGGCACCCCGTCGACCAGGGCCAGCATGTTGGCCGAGAAGTTGGTCTGCAGCTCGGTGTGCTTGAGCAGGTTGTTGAGCACGACCCGGGCCACCGCGTCGCGCTTGAGCACCACGACGAGGCGCTGGCCGGTGCGCGAGGAGGTGTCGTCGCGTACGTCGGCGATGCCCTGGACCTTGCCGGAGTCGGCCAGCTCGGCGATCTTCAGCGCGAGGTTGTCGGGGTTGACCATGTAGGGCAGCTCGGTGATGACCAGGCAGGTGCGGCCCTTGGCGTCCTCGTCGACCTCGATGACCGCGCGCTGGGTGATCGAGCCGCGTCCGGTGCGGTAGGTCTGCTCGATGCCCTCGCGGCCCACGATGAGGGCGGCGTTGGGGAAGTCGGGGCCCTTGATGCGCTCGACCAGCGCGTCCTGGAGCTCCTCGCGGGTGGCGTCGGGGTGCTCCAGCGCCCACACGGCGCCGGAGGCGACCTCGCGCAGGTTGTGCGGCGGGATGTTGGTGGCCATGCCGACCGCGATGCCGGCCGAGCCGTTGACCAGCAGGTTGGGGAACCGCGAGGGCAGGATGACCGGCTCGGAGGAGCGGCCGTCGTAGTTGGGCTGGAAGTCGACGGTCTCCTCGTCGATGTCGCGGACCATCTCCATGGCCAGCGGCGCCATCCGGCACTCGGTGTACCGCATGGCCGCGGCGGGGTCGTTGCCCGGCGAGCCGAAGTTGCCCTGGCCGTTGATCAGCGGCGCGCGCATCACCCACGGCTGCGCGAGGCGGACCAGGGTGTCGTAGATCGCGGAGTCGCCGTGGGGGTGGTACTGACCCATGACGTCACCCACGACGCGGCTGCACTTGGAGAAGCCGCGGTCGGGGCGGTAGCCGCCGTCGTACATCGCGTAGAGCACGCGGCGGTGCACCGGCTTGAGGCCGTCGCGGACGTCGGGCAGCGCACGCCCGACGATGACCGCCATGGCGTAGTCGATGTAGGAGCGCTGCATCGAGGTCTGCAGCTCGACGCGCTCGATGCGTCCGCCGGGTCCGGTGGTGGGGGTCTCGGTCACGATTGCTCTCTCTGGGTCGTTCTACGGCTATCTAGGGACAGGGCTAGAGATGGCTAGCGGCCTAGATATCGAGGAATCGAACGTCCTTGGCGTTGCGCTGGATGAAGGAGCGGCGCTGGTCGACGTCCTCGCCCATGAGGATCGAGAAGATCTCGTCGGCGTGCGCGGCGTCGTCGAGGGTGACCTGGAGGAGCAGCCGGTTGTCGGGGTCCATCGTGGTCTCCCACAGCTCGTCGGCGTTCATCTCACCGAGACCCTTGTAGCGCTGGACCGGGTTCTCCTTGGGCAGCTTCTTGCCCGCCTCGGTGCCGGCCCGCAGCAGCGCGTCGCGCTCGGCGTCGGAGTAGACGAACTCGTGCTCGTGCGGCTTGTTCCACCGCAGGCGGTAGAGCGGCGGCTGCGCCATGTAGACGTAGCCGTGCTCGATGAGCGGCTTCATGAACCGGAACAGCAGCGTCAGCAGCAGGGTGTTGATGTGGTGGCCGTCGACGTCGGCGTCGGCCATCAGCACGACCTTGTGGTAGCGCAGCTTCTCGAGGTCGAACTCGTCGTGGATGCCGGTGCCCAGCGCGGAGATGATCGCCTGGACCTCGGCGTTGCCGAGGACCTTGTCGATGCGGGCCTTCTCGACGTTGAGGATCTTGCCGCGGATCGGCAGGATCGCCTGGATGCGCGGGTCGCGTCCGGACTTGGCCGAGCCACCCGCGGAGTCACCCTCGACGATGAAGACCTCGCACTCGGTGGGGTTGGTCGACTGGCAGTCGGAGAGCTTGCCCGGCAGGCTCGAGCGCCCGAGCAGGCCCTTGCGGTCACGGGCGAGGTCGCGGGCCTTGCGAGCGGCGTTGCGCGCCTGCTGCGCGGCCTGGGCCTTGCGGATGATCTCCTTGGCCTCGTTGGGGTTCTCCTCGAACCACGCGCCGAGCTGGTCGTTGACCACGCGCTGGGCGAAGCCGCGAGCCTCGGTGTTGCCGAGCTTGCCCTTGGTCTGGCCCTCGAACTGCGGCTCGGCGAGCTTGATCGAGATGATCGCGGTGAGGCCCTCGCGGATGTCCTCGCCCTTGACGCGGTCCTCGGGCTTCTTCATCAGGCCCCAGTCCTCGCCCCAGCTGTTGACCAGGGAGGTGAGGGCCGCGCGGAAGCCCTCCTCGTGGGTGCCGCCCTCGGCGGTGTTGATCGCGTTGGCGAAGGTGTGCACCGACTCGGTGTAGGTGTCGGTCCACTGCATCGCGATCTCGAGGCTCATGTGGTTCTCGACGTCCTCGGGGGACTCGGCCTCGAAGGAGATGATCGTCGGGTTGGCCGCGTGCTTGGTGCGGTTGAGGTGGTTGACGAAGTCGACCAGGCCGTTGTCGTAGCGGAAGACCTGCTCCAGCGCGCCGCCGGACTTCTGCGGGGCGTCGCCGCCCTCGCTCGGGCTGTCGACGGTCTCGTCCTCGACCGCCTCCGCGACGGCCTCGGCACCCTCGCGCTCGTCGCGCACGACGATCTCGAGGCCCTTGTTGAGGAAGGCCATCTCGCGGATGCGCGAGGTGATGGTCTCCAGGGAGTACGTCGTGGTCTCGAAGATGTCGGGGCTGGCCCACCAGGTGATGGTCGTGCCGGTGCGCTCGCCGTCCTCCATCGGCCGGACCTGCTCCAGCGGGCCGTCGGGCACCCCGAGGGAGAAGGTCTGGCGCCACAGGTGACCGCGGTTCTTGACCTCGGCGACCACGTGGGTCGACAGCGCGTTGACGACCGAGACGCCCACCCCGTGGAGACCACCGGAGACCTTGTAGCCGCCGCCGCCGAACTTGCCGCCGGCGTGCAGCACGGTCAGGGCGAGCGTGAGGGCGGGGAGCTCTTGGCCGGGCGCGGTGTCGGTCGGGATGCCGCGTCCGTTGTCCTCGACCCGCACGGCTCCGTCCGCGCACAGGGTGACGACGATGCGGTCGCAGTAGCCGGCCATCCGCTCGTCGACCGCGTTGTCCACGATCTCCCAGATCAGGTGGTGCAGGCCGCGCTCACCGGTCGAACCGATGTACATGCCTGGCCGCTTGCGGACGGCCTCGAGCCCCTCGAGGACCTGGATCGCGGAGGCGTCGTACTCGACGCCGCCGACCACCTGGGGAGTGCTCTCCTGCGGGGTCTCGACCGGCTTGTCCTCAGACACTGGCACCTCGTCCTCTCAAGGCTCTGCACGAGCCGTGGCACACAACAGGTCGCCCGTGGCGACCCGATCGCCATGATACCCCCTCAGAGGGCTCCAGGCCGGGAGGCAGGCATCCGGCTGGGGACGACAGCGGTGCTCGATGGCCTCTCAGCGGGCCGGGAAGGGCCCCAGGAGGTCCTGGCAGGGGGGCGGACAGGGGCCGGTACGGCCGACGGGCCCGCAGATCGCCTCCTGCGCGACCAGCCGGGCGTCGCCCCCCGCTCAGCCGTAGGTGTCGCGCGGCCCGCGGCCGTCTCGGGTGGACCGCGGTCCCTTGCGCCAGGTCGGCAGGTGGGGGCCGAGCACCTCGATGAGGGTCACCGTGCCGGGGCCCAGGTCCTCGTTGAGGCGGGCCACGAGCTGGGGTGCCAGCAGCGTGAGCTGGGTGGCCCAGGCCGTCGAGTCGGTGCGGACGACCAGGCGCCCGTCGGAGAAGGTCTCGGGGGTGGTGTGGCTCGCGATCTCCGCGCCCACCAGCTCGGGCCAGCGCGCGAAGACGCCGCGCACCTTCAGGTCCAGCGCCCACCCGTGGTCGGCGACCAGCCGGGCCAGGGTGTTGTCGAGCAGCTGCGGGTCGCGGTCGTCGGCGGCCGAGGGACGCGCGGGGTCGCTCGGGCGCCGCTTGCGCCGGGGTCGGCGCGGGGTGAGCCCGGAGCCGGCCACCGACCGGGCCATCCGGCGCGCGAGGTCCAGCCCGTCGTCGGAGTGCGGCAGGTCCTCCTGTCCCGCGGCACCGCCCTCCTCGCCGGGGTCGCCGGGGTCGCCGGGGTCGGGCTGGCGCGGCTCACCCGTCACGGGTGACCTCGCCCCCGGCCACGACGAAGCGGGCCCCGGCCAGCGCCTCGGGGACGTCCTCGGGCACCGCCGCGGTGACCAGCACCTGCTCGGCGCCCGCCACGAGCCCGGCGAGCTGGTCGCGCCGCTCGGCGTCGAGCTCGGCGAAGACGTCGTCGAGCACCAGGATCGGGTCGTCGCCCTCCGAGCGCAGCAGGTCGTAGGAGGCCAGCCGCAGCGCGAGCGCGAAGGACCACGACTCCCCGTGCGACGCGTAGCCCTTCACCGGCAGGCGGGGAGGGGAGTCCTCGACGGAGGCGTCCTCGCCCGGACCCAGGGTCAGCAGCAGGTCGTCGCGGTGCGGACCCACCAGCGAGACGCCCCGGTCCAGCTCGTCGCGTCGCCGGGCCTCGACCTCGACCAGCAGCCGGTCGCCCAGCTCCAGCGCGTCCAGCTCCCACGCCCGCTCGGGCAGCTCCAGGCTCGGCCGGTACTCCACGTCGGCGGCGTCGCGCCCCGCACCCCTGGCGACAGCGGCGTACGCCGTCGCGACGTGGGGCCGGAGGGCCTCGACGAGGCGGAGCCGCTCGGCGAGCAGCTCGCCGCCGGTGCGGGCGAGGTGGGAGTCCCAGACCGACAAGGTGGCCAGTGCGCCCTCCGCGGAGGAGCTGCCGCGTCGCGCCGTGCCGGCGGTCTTGAGCAGCGAGTTGCGCTGACGCAGGATGCGGTCGTAGTCCGAGCGCACCCCGGCCAGGCGCGGCGCACGCAGGACGAGCAGGTCGTCGAGGAACTTGCGACGGTCCGAGGGGTCGCCCTTGACCAGGGTGAGGTCGTCGGGGGCGAAGACGACGGTGCGCACCAGCCCGATCAGCTCGCGGGCCCGGGGGAGCGGGGAGCGGTTGACCTTGGCCCGGTTGCTCTTCCCCGGGTTGATCTCCACCTCCAGCACCGCCGTGCGGCCGTCGCGCACCACCGCGGCCCGCACCACGGCGCGCTCGGCGCCCGCGCGCACCAGGGGCGCGTCGGAGGCGACGCGGTGGGAGCTGAGCCGGGAGAGGTAGTCGACGGCCTCGACGAGGTTGGTCTTGCCCTGCCCGTTGCGACCCACGAACGCGGTGACGCCCGGCTCGAGGGGGACCTCCGCGACCGGGTAGGAGCGGAAGTCGTGCAGGGTCAGGTGCGAGACGTGCACGTCATGCCAGGTCGGGGTCCGGTCCGGGCTCGCCCTCGGCCGCCGCGCGCGTGGCGTGACCACCGAACTGGTTGCGCATCGCCGCCACCGCCTTCATCGCGGGCGAGTCGTCCTGGCGGGAGACGAACCGGGCGTAGAGCGCGGCGGTGATGGCCGGCGTGGCGACCGCGTTCTCGATGCCGGCCTCGACGGTCCAGCGGCCCTCACCCGAGTCGTCGGCGTAGCCGCGGATGGAGGCCAGGTCGGGGTCGTCGTCGAGGGAGGCGACCAGCAGGTCCAGCAGCCAGGAGCGGATCACGGTGCCTTCCCGCCAGGAGCGGAAGACCTCGGTGGTGTTGTCGACGACGTCGACGGCCTGCAGCAGCTCCCAGCCCTCGGCGTAGGACTGCATCACGGCGTACTCGATGCCGTTGTGGACCATCTTGGAGAAGTGCCCGGCGCCGACCTTGCCCGCGTGCACCGAGCCGAACTCGCCCGGGGGCTTGAGGGCGTCGAAGGCGGGCTGGACCTTCGCGACGTCCTCGGCGCTGCCGCCGTACATCAGCGCGTAGCCGTTCTCCCGGCCCCAGACGCCGCCGGAGACGCCGCAGTCGACGAAGCCGATGCCCTTCTCCGCCAGCGCCGCGGCGTGCGCCTGGTCATCGGTCCAGCGGGAGTTGCCGCCGTCGACCACGAGGTCCCCCTCGCCCAGCAGCTCGCCGAGGCGGTCGACCGTCTCGTGGGTGGGGCCGCCGGCGGGGACCATCACCCAGACCACCTTCGGGCTGGGGAGGGCCTCGACGAGCTCCTCCAGCGACCCGACATCGGCCAGCTCGGGATCCCGGTCGTATCCCACGACGGTGTGACCGGCGTCGCGGAGCCGGTGGCGCATGTTGCCGCCCATCTTGCCGAGGCCGACGAGTCCGAGGTGCATAGGTGGTCGCTCCTAGCGCGCGGTGGGGCGCGGTGTGGGTCGTGGTGGTGCGGTGGGTCCTGCTCCTCGACCGTACCTACCGCGTCAGGACAGCAGGCGGCGAGGCATCAGGAGGTAGCGGAAGCCCGGGTCGGAGTCGTCGTCGGTGACCCCCGAGATGACCACGGGCTTGGAGGCCTGGGTGAAGGCCAGCTGCACGGTGCTCTGGTCGATGGCGGTCAGGCCGTCGAGCAGGAACTGCGGGTTGAACCCGGTGGTCAGGTCGTCGCCGGTGACGACGGCCTCGACCGACTCCGAGGCCTGGGCCTCGTCACCGCTGCCGGCGTCGAGGGTCAGCACGCCGTCGGAGAAGGCCAGCTGGACGGCGGTGTTGCGCTCGGCGACGAGCGCCACGCGCTTGACCGACTCGACCAGCGACGCCTTGTCGACGGTGGCGAGGGTGAGGTGCTCGGAGGGGAACAGGCTGCGGACCTTGGGGAACTCGCCGTCGAGCAGACGCGTCGTCGTACGCCGCATGCCGCCGGGCCCGGCGCCCTCGAAGCCGATCAGGCCGTCGCCGGCACCGCTGGCGCTCAGCGCGATGCTGATCTCGGCACCCGCGGTCAAGGACTTCGCGGTGTCGGCCAGCACCTTGGCCGGCACGAGCGCGGCGAGCGTCTCGTCGGGGGTGCGGGGGTCCCAGGTGAGCTCGCGCTGGGAGAGGCGGAAGCGGTCGGTGGCCAGCAGGGAGATGGTGCTGCCGTCGATCTCGATGCGCACGCCGGTCAGCACGGGGAGCATGTCGTCGCGGCCCGCGGCGGTCACGGCCTGGGCCACCGCGTGGCTGAACAGCTCGCTCGGCACCGTGCCGGTGGACTCGGGCATCGCGGGGAGCGAGGGGTACTCCTCCACGGGCATGGTCTGGAGGCTGAAGCGGGCCGAGCCGCAGGTGAGCGAGACGCGTGCCCCCTCCAGGACCATCTCGACCGGCTTGGCCGGCAGGCTGCGGCAGATGTCGGCGAGGAGCCGGCCGCTGACCAGGGCGCGGCCCTTGTCGTGCACGTCGGCCTGGAGCGTCGCCCGTGCGGAGGTCTCGTAGTCGAAGCTGGACAGGACCAGGCCCTGGTCGTCGGCCTCGATGAGCAGACCGGCGAGGACGGGGACGCTGGGGCGCACCGGCAGGTTGCGAGCCGCCCAGGCGACGGCATCGGCCAGCACGTCGCGTTCGACGCGGAACTTCACGGTGGTCAGTCCTTCGGCAGGAGGGTCGAGGAGCCGGCGGGTCGCATCGTGGCGCGGGCACCACAGGGGACCGGGGGAACCGGGAGACGAATCCTGCCACGCGTGACGTGGCAGCGGGAGGACCGGTGGGTTTTCCCCAGGGAGAGGGCCGGGTGGAGTTCCACGGGTTTCGGGATCGTAGGGGGATCCAGAGGAGTCATAGGAGCTGTGGATGCTGTGGAGAATTCACGTCCCCGCAGGTGGTGAGGCTGGATCGCTGTGCACAGGCCATGTGGACGACGACCCGGATCCGCAGGGACCGGATGTGGAGAGCACTGCGTCGTGGGGAGCGTTCGGGATCCGCTCCACAGATCCTCCCCGTGTAGTTCGTGGGGATCCGGGTGCTTGTCCACAGGTGGGGAACGACAGGATCCGAGGGGATCCCAGGGCCTCAGCCCTGGCGCGCCTGCATCTTCACGCGGTTGGTGAGCTCGCTGACCTGGTTGAAGACCGCGCGTCGCTCGGCGAGGAGCTGGTTGATCTTGCGGTCGGCGTACATGACCGTCGTGTGGTCGCGGTTGCCGAACTGCGCGCCGATCTTGGGCAGCGAGAGGTCGGTCAGCTCGCGGCACAGGTACATCGCGATCTGGCGGGCCATCACCAGGTGGCGTCCGCGGCTGGGGCCGGTGAGCTCGTCGATGGAGAGCCCGAAGTACGCCGCGGTCTGGGCGATGATGAGCCCCGCGGTGATCTCGGGCTCGCCGCCCTCGGGGATCAGGTCCTTCAGGACGATCTCGGCCAGGGTCATGTCGACCTCCTGGCGGTTGAGGTTGGCGAAGGCCGTGACCCGGATCAACGCACCCTCGAGCTCGCGGATGTTGGTCTGGATCTTGGAGGCGATGAACTCCAGCACGTCCGGCGGGGCGGTGAGCCGGTCCATCGCCGCCTTCTTGCGCAGGATGGCGATCCGCGTCTCGAGGTCGGGCGGCTGGACATCGGTGATCAGGCCCCACTCGAAGCGGTTGCGCAGCCGGTCCTCGAGCGCCTCGAGGCGCTTGGGTGCCCGGTCGGAGGTCAGCACGATCTGCTTGTTCGCGTTGTGGAGGGTGTTGAAGGTGTGGAAGAACTCCTCCTGGGTCTGCGTCTTGCCCTCGAGGAACTGGATGTCGTCGATGAGCAGCACGTCCACGTCGCGGTAGCGGCGCTTGAACCGGTCCTGCCGGTCGTCGCGGATCGCGTTGATGAACTCGTTGGTGAACTCCTCGCTCGAGACGTAGCGCACCTTGGCGCCGTTGTAGAGCGAGCGGACGTAGTGGCCGATGGCGTGCAGGAGATGGGTCTTGCCCAGGCCGGAGTCGCCGTAGACGAGCAACGGGTTGTAGGCCTTGCCCGGGGCCTCGGCCACCGCCACGGCCGCGGCGTGCGGGAAGCGGTTGGACGAGCCGATGACGAAGGTCTCGAAGGTGTACTTCGGGTTGAGCCGCGTCTCCAGGGCGCTCGGTCGGCTGCTCGGGTCGGGGGCAGGGGCAGGCTCGGAGACGGGGACGGGGGCGACGACCGGGCCCCCTGGTGCGAGCGGGGCGGTCGGCTGGTCGGCCAGTGGGGTGTGGCCCTCGACCGAAGGAGTCCCGGGCTCAGGGGTTGACGGGGTCGATGAATCGTCAGATCCATATGTCGACATGTCGTTACTGGGAGCCGGGGCCTCCTCGAGGGCGGGGTTCACGGTGACCGCGATCCGGATCTCCTGGCCGAAGCGCACCGACAGGGCGTCCTCGAGCTGGGCCCGCAACCGGCCCTCGAGCTGGTGACGGGTGAAGTCGTTGGGGACCGCGATGATCGCGGTGTGCCCGTGCAGCGTGATCGGCTCGCTGGCCCGGAGCCAGGCTCGCTGGTTGGGCTGCAGGTCGGCCACGACGCCGTGCCAGGCGGTCGCGAGGTCCGAGAGGGTGTCGTCCACGGTGAGTGCTCCGCCCTGGACCGGCCGGGGGCCGGTCGTGCTGGCTGTCGTCCTGGGTGTCGTGCTGGTTCCACGTGCGGTGTCCTGCGTGGTCCACAAGTTAATCCACAGGCTGTGAACCGGGTGCCGAGGCTGGGAGCGGCTCGCGCCGGGCCCCCGGTGCATCCGGAGCTGTGACACTGTCCTTGCAGGTCAGCCCCGGTGTGTGCGCCGGAGCGGGGCGCGTCGACGGTGACGGCCGGCTGTCGCTCGTGGACCCGCGACGGGGAACCTCGGTGGCGAGGAACCTAACCCGGCACCCCGAGGGGCGCAACCGGTTCTCCACAGGCTCTGTGGACGGGGGCCGGGGACGGCTCGCGAGGGTTTGACCCTGTTGAGCGCGCGCGCGTACCGTTGGCCGGTCATCCGAGGTGATCTGTGTGTCGACGGGTGCCGCATGTCCATGACCGGGACTGGCCGAGAGGCGGTCCGGCGTGGGTGGGCGGTGCCGGCCGAAGGTCGCGTACCGGTGGTGCCTGACAGGTGCCCCGGTCGGCACAGCCGAACGCCCGGGTGGACGATCATGCCGGTGAGAGCCGGTGGATCGGACCACACGTCCAGCGATTCTCCACTCGAAAGAGAGCCGTCGTGAGCAAGCGCACGTACCAGCCCAACAACCGCCGCCGTCACAAGGTGCACGGTTTCCGCCTCCGGATGCGCACCCGCGCCGGTCGCGCGATCCTGAACTCGCGGCGCCGCAAGGGCCGCAAGAGCATCGCGGTCTGACACGGCCTCCCTCCGCGCGGTCCGGTGCTCCCCTCCGAGCACAGACTCGCCGACGGTGAGCTGTTCCGCCTCGCGACCCGTCGCGGGTCGCGGTGCGGGTCCTCGACCCTCGTGGTGCACCTGCTGCTCCGCGAGGGTGATGGACCCCCGGTGGTCGGGTTCGTCGTCAGCCGCGCGGTCGGGAACGCCGTGGTGCGCAACCGCGTGAAGCGCCGTCTTCGACACCTGGCCCGGGAGCACGTCTCGTCGCTCCCGGGCTCTTGCGTGCTCGTGGTGCGTGCGCTCCCCGCGGCCGGCGGTGCCCCCGGTCGCACCCTCGCCGAGGACCTGGCGCACTGCGTCGGTCGCGTGACGGTGCGCGGATGAGGGACCCGCTGCGTCTGCTCCTCATCGGTCTGCTGCGCGCCTACCGGTTGCTGATCAGTCCGCTCTACGGCCAGGTGTGCCGCTACCACCCGACCTGCTCGGCGTACGCGCTCGAGGCGGTGACGGTGCACGGCAGCGTCCGCGGCACCTGGATGGCGGCGCGCCGGGTGGCTCGGTGCCACCCCTGGGCCGCCGGCGGCTACGACCCCGTCCCCGCCGCGCGCCACGCGCGGTCCGCCCGCTCCCATCCCTCGCAAGGAGTCTGACCGGTGGGTTTCATCGGAGATATCTTCGGCTTCATCGCCACCCCGCTCTACTACGCCATCTCGGGTGTGCTGATCGCCTGGCACGAGCTGTTCACGGCCCTGGGCCTGGACCCCGAGGGCGGGGCCGGCTGGGCGCTGTCGATCATCGGCCTGACGCTGGTGATCCGTGCCGCGCTGATCCCGCTGTTCGTGCGGCAGATCAAGGCCAGCCGCAACATGCAGCTGATCCAGCCCAAGGTGCGTGAGCTGCAGAAGAAGTACGGCCACGACCGGGAGCGTCTCGCCCAGGAGACGATGAAGCTCTACAAGGACTCGGGCACCAACCCGTTCGCGTCCTGTCTGCCGATCCTGCTGCAGATGCCGATCTTCTTCACGCTGTTCCACCTGCTCAACGAGGCGTCGCGGAACTTCGAGGGCAAGGGCTTCCTCACCGACGACCGTGCTCGTGACTTCGGTGAGTCGAGGCTGTTCGGCCAGATCCCCATCGCCGACACCTTCTGGGGCTCGGGCATCTGGCGCGAGGGCGGAGGCGACGTCGGCGTCATGGTGCTGGCGCTCTTCCTGGTGCTGGCGATGACCGCCACGACCTTCCTCACCCAGCGTCAGCTGATGGCCAAGAACATGCCGGCCGACGCGCTGAGCGGTCCCTACGCCCAGCAGCAGAAGCTGCTGCTCTACGTGCTGCCCGTGGCCTTCGGCCTCGGCGGTGTGGCCTTCCCCATCGGTGTCCTCCTCTACTGGACCACCTCCAACCTGTGGACGATGGGTCAGCAGTTCTACGTGATCCGCAACAACCCCGCTCCGGGCACGCCGGCCTTCAAGGCCAAGCAGGACCGCGACCGGGCCAAGGCTGCGAAGAAGGGCACGGTGCTGGAGGTCGAGGAGACCCCGGTGCCCGAGGCCGAGGAGCGGCGCACCGCGGTGCGCCAGCAGCCGAAGCGACAGACCAAGGCACAACGCCAGAAGAACCAGAAGAAGGGAGGCGGCTCGTGAGCGAGTCGACCCAGACCCCCGAGGCCGAGGTCTCGGAGACGGACGAGGCTCAGGTGAGCTCGACCGGTTCGCGCGTGCAGGCCCTCGAGAACGAGGGCGAGATCGCCGCTGACTACCTCGAGGAGCTCCTCGACATCGCCGACCTGGACGGCGACCTGGACATGGACGTCGAGGGCGACCGTGCGGCCGTCTCGATCGTGGGCGCCGAGCTCTCCCAGCTCGTGGGCCGCGACGGCGAGGTGCTGGAGGCGCTGCAGGAGCTGACCCGTCTGGCGGTCTACCGGGAGACCGGTGAGCGCTCGCGCCTGATGCTCGACGTCTCCGGCTTCCGGGCCGCTCGGCGCGCGGAGCTGGAGAAGATCGCTGCCGAGGCGGTCGAGCGCTGCAAGGAGTCCGGGAGCAAGGTCTCGCTGGACGCCATGTCGCCGTTCGAGCGCAAGGTCGTGCACGACGCCGTCGCCGCGGCCGGTCTGGTCTCGGAGTCCGAGGGTGTCGAGCCCCGTCGCTTCGTGGTGATCCTCCCTGAGTGACCAGGGCCCCGTTTCACGTGAAACACCCCCCACGCCGACCTCGGCGCGGGGGGTTTTCCCTGTGGGGCGGGTGGAGCTCGCGGAGCGGTACGTCGCGTGGCTGGCCGACGCCGGCACCGAGCGCGGGCTCATCGGGCCCCGCGAGGTCGAGCGCCTGTGGGAGCGCCACGTGCTCAACTCCGCCGTCGTCGGTGAGTGGATCGAGGACGGACGCACGGTCGCTGATGTCGGGAGCGGGGCAGGGCTGCCGGGCATCCCCCTCGCCCTGGCCCGACCGGACCTGAAGGTCACCCTGGTGGAGCCGCTGTTGCGGCGGGCCACCTTCCTGCAGGAGGTGGTCGACGACCTCCGGCTGGACGTGGAGGTGGTCCGGGCACGTGCTGAGGAGCTGCACGGTGAGCGGTCCTTCGACGTGGTGACCTCGCGGGCGGTTGCACCCCTGGACCGGCTCGCCTCCTGGTGCATGCCACTCGTGGCGCGCGCCGGTGCGATGGTGGCGCTGAAGGGATCGAGCGTCGAGGAGGAGATCGCGGAGCACCAGTCGACGTTGAGCCGGCATGGCGCCGGTGCCGCTGAGGCTCGGAGGCTCGGCAGCGGGGTGCTCGACGACCCCACGTGGGCGGTCCGGGTGGCCTGGCTCGGCGAGCCGCAGGTATCTTGGCGGCCTGCCCGAGGCTCGCAGAAGCGAAGAGGGCCACGATCTGTCGGGGGACGCGCGGGGACGCAGCGTTCGGGGCGTAGGAAGGGCACACGATGAGCACGGGCTCAACGGCTCGGGGTACCGAGGACACGTCGGACGGCCAGGAGTTTTCCACCGCCGGTTCCACGCTCAATGAGGCGAGTTCTCCACAGACCGAGGACTCTTCTCCACAGGCCGACGTTTCACGTGAAACGGCCGCCCAGAACCCGCCGCCCCGCCCCTTCGCGGTGAGGACGGCTGCGGAGATGGCCGAGTTCGAGCCGGAGGTCGCCGACGACCTGACGCCGCTGGCACGCGCGACCGAGTTCAGTCTCTCGATGCGGGAGGGTGCCTCACGTCGACCCCCCGCACCGCGCCCCCGCGCCACGCGCGTGTTCGTCGTCGCCAACCAGAAGGGCGGCGTGGGCAAGACCACCTCGACCGTCAACATCGCCGCGGGACTCTCGTCCCTCGGCCAGCGCGTGCTGGTCATCGACCTGGACCCCCAGGGCAACGCGTCGACCGCGCTCAACGTCGAGCACCGTCGAGGAGTGCCGTCGACCTACGACGCGCTCGTCGACGGGGTGGTCCTCGACGACGTGATCACCCCGTGTCCCGACCTGAGCAACCTCTGGGTCGTGCCGGCCACGATCGACCTGGCGGGCGCGGAGATCGAGCTGGTCTCCGTCGTCGCGCGCGAGGGACGCCTGCGCAAGGCGATCCAGGGGCACCCCTGGGTCGGTGACGCCCAGAGCGCAGGTGAGGACCGGTTCGACTACGTCCTCATCGACTGCCCGCCGTCCTTGGGTCTGCTCACGCTGAACGCGCTGGTGGCCGGCGAGGAGATGCTGATCCCGATCCAGGCGGAGTACTACGCCCTGGAGGGTCTCGGCCAGCTGCTCGAGACCGTCGACATGGTGCGCGCCCACCTCAACCCGGCGCTCGCCGTGTCCACGATCCTCCTCACGATGTACGACGCGCGCACCCGCTTGGCCGCCGGCGTCGCCGAGGAGGTCCGTGAGCACTTCGGGGACCAGGTGCTGCGCACGGCCATCCCGCGCTCGGTACGGGTCTCCGAGGCACCGTCGTACGCCCAGACCGTGATGACCTATGACCCGGGCTCCCCCGGCGCCCTGTCGTACCTGGAAGCCGCCCGCGAGATCGCCGGCCGAGGAGTCAGCCTGTGAACGCCCGTCCTGCCCCTCGGCGCGGCCTCGGCCGTGGTCTGGGCTCCCTGATCCCCACTGCTCCCGTCGAGGCCGAGGGGTCAGGGTCCCTCGCGCCGTCCGGAGCGTCGGACGGCGGGGTGCCGGACGGTGGTGAGCCGCAGGGGCGGGAGTCGTCGCAGCCCGCTGCCGCCCCCGCGGCCAGGACGGCCGACGGCGCCGAGCTCGCTCCGGTGGACGGCGCGTGGTTCGCCGAGGTGCCCATCGACCAGATCGTCCCGAACGCCGTGCAGCCGCGCCACGTCTTCGACGAGGAGGCGATGGCCGAGCTCGTGCACTCGATCCGCGAGGTGGGGCTGCTCCAGCCCGTCGTCGTACGCCGGACGGGTCCTGAGTCCTACGAGCTGGTCATGGGCGAGCGTCGCTGGCGTGCGTCCCAGCAGGCCGGCCTGACCGAGATCCCCGCGATCGTCCGGCAGACCGAGGACACCGACATGCTCCGGGACGCGCTCCTGGAGAACCTCCATCGCTCGCAGCTGAACCCGCTGGAGGAGGCGTCGGCCTACGCGCAGCTGCTCGAGGACTTCGGGTGCACCCACGAGGAGCTCGCCCAGCGCATCGGTCGCTCGCGGCCGCAGATCTCCAACACGCTGCGCCTGCTGCGGCTGAGCCCGGCCGTGCAGCGTCGGGTCGCCGCCGGAGTGCTGTCGGCGGGCCACGCACGCTCGTTGCTGGGTGTCGAGGACGCCGACCTGCAGGACCGGTTGGCCGCGCGTGTGGTCGCCGAGGGCATCAGCGTGCGCGGGTTGGAGGAGATCGTCGCGGTGGGGGACCACGGTGACGGCGCTGCGCCGCGCGTGACGCGTCGCAAGCCGACCGCCCCCGGGCTCGGTGAGATCGCCGAGCGCCTCTCGGACCGGCTGGAGACCCGCGTGAAGGTCGACCTGGGCAAGAGCAAGGGCAAGATCACCGTCGAGTTCGCCTCGCTGGAGGACCTGCGACGCATCATCGACGTGATCGACCCCCGCAACCGTAATGACCGGCCCATCTGAGCCCAGCGATCTCGATCAATCGATCTAGCAATAAGTCGACAAATAGATCAGTCGCCGTATCGACCGGCGGCGACGGTGAGGATCAGGCGCCGCCCTGACGGGCCCGCCGGGCCTCGGCCCGACGCCGCTTCTCCTCGGCGTCGAGGCGCTCGGCCTCCTCGGGCGTCGGTGCGCTCCCGCCGAACCGGGCGGGGGTCCACCAGGAGCCGGGCGGCTGCTCCTGCGCCGGGTAGGCCGCGATGGTCTCCTCCAGCATCCGGTCCATCCGACCGCGCAGGTCCGCGGTCTCGGCGACCGGGTCGGTGCCGGTGGGGTGCAGGGGCTCGCCCACGCGGATGGCCAGGGTCTTGCCGCGGGAGAAGTCCTTGGGGTGGTCCTTGGTCATCAGCCGCTGGGTCCCCCACAGGATCACGGGGACCAGGGGGACACCGGCCTCGGCGGCGATGCGCACCGCGCCGGTCTTGAACTCCTTGAGCTCCATGGAGCGGGAGATGGTGGCCTCGGGGAAGATCCCGACGGCCTCACCACGGCGCAGGTAGTCCACCGCGGTGTGGAACGAGGCGAGCCCCTCACCCCGGTCGACCTCGATGTGGTGCATCGAGCGCATCACCGGACCGGTGACGGGATGGTCGAAGATCTCGCGCTTGGCCATGAACCGCACCTTGCGTCCCGACGGGTTCGCCGCCAGACCGCCGTAGATGAAGTCCATGTAGCCGACGTGGTTGACCGCCAGCAGCACCCCGCCCCGGCGCGGGACGTGCTCGGTGCCGGTGAGGTCGAAGCGCTGGCCGAGCAGCCGGAAGCCGACCTTGCAGGTGGCGATGATCGGGGGATAGGTGAGGTCGAGCACCGGGCGATGCTCTCACGCACACCGGGTCCGACCCGGTGGTGACCGGTGGACGGCCGATGGCGCCCGCACGAGCAGGCGGTGGGGCCTCAGTTGACGTCGGTGCCGGGCGCGTCGTACCCGGGAGGCAGCCCGCGGTCGGAGTCGTCCTGGCCGAGGCTGGCGCCGAAGGTCGCCCGCAGCTCGATCTCGTCCTCGAGCACACCGGCCAGGCGGCGTACGCCCTCGCGGATCCGCTCGGCGGTGGGGTAGCAGAACGACAGCCGCATGGCGCCGGAGCCGTAGCCGTCGGCGAAGAAGGCCGTGCCGGGGACGTAGGCGACCCGGGCGGTCACGGCGCGGGGCAGCACCGCCTTGGCGTCGATGCCGGGGGGCAGGGTCAGCCAGACGTAGAAGCCGCCGTCGGGGACGTTCCAGCTGCACCCGGCCGGCATCAGGTCGTCGAGCGCCCCCACCATCGCGTCGCGGCGCTCGCGGTACATCTCGCGGAACTGCTTGATCTGGCCCTGCCAGTCGTGGTTGGCGAGGTAGGCCGAGACCGCCATCTGGGAGAACTGCGGCGGGCACAGCGTCGCCGACTCCTGGGCGAGCACGAGCTTCTCGCGCACCGGGTGAGGGGCGAGGGCCCAGCCGACCCGGAAGCCGGGGGCGAAGGTCTTGGAGAAGGACCCGAGGTAGATGACGTTGTCGGCCTCGTCCGCGCGCATGGCGCGCAACGGCTCCCGGTCGAAGCCGAGCAGGCCGTAGGGGTTGTCCTCCAGGACCAGCACGCCCTCGCGGCGGCAGATCTCCAGCACCCGCTGGCGCCGCTCGGCGGACATGGTCACGCCCGCGGGGTTGTGGAAGTTGGGGATCGTGTAGAGGAACTTGATGGTGCGTCCCGCGCGCTTGACGGCGGCGATCGCCTGCTCCAGCGCCTCCGGCACCAGCCCGTGCGCGTCCATCTCGGCGTGCACGACCTCGGCCTGGTAGGCCCGGAAGACACCCAGCGCACCGACGTACGACGGGGCCTCGCAGATCACGACGTCGCCGGGGTCGCAGAAGATCCGCGTGACGAGGTCCACCGCCTGCTGGGAGCCCACGGTGACCACGACGTCGTCGGGGTGGGCCTCGATGCCCTCCAGACGCATCACGTCGGTGATCTGCTCGCGCAGCTCCGGCACGCCCTGGCCCGAGCCGTACTGCATCGCCACGGGGCCCTGCTCGAGGACCAGCTGGTTGATCGCACCGCCGACCACGTCGAGCGGCAGACCGCTGATGTTGGGCATGCCGCCGGCCAGCGAGACCACCTCGGGACGCGACGCCACGGCGAACAGCGCTCGGATCTCCGAGGCCGTCATCCCTGCGGTGCGGGCTGCGTACCGGTCGACGAAGGAGTCGAGGCTGGTGTGCGTGCGCGCGGGCGTGCTGTCCATGATCCCCCTAGCATGAACGATGAGGACGCCGTACGCACGCGCGGGCCGCGACGTGGGCGGGTCGAGGGTCGATGCCGCTCCCGGCCCGCGTGCTGCGGGGAGGAGGGACGCCGTGGCCCGACGGGTGCACCCGTTGACCCTGGACCTCCTCGAGCGCCTCGAGGAGCAGGGCTGTCCCGCCCGCCAGTGCCTCACCTGGGCGCTCGACCCGGTGCACCGGGCCCGGGCCGGCAAGGAGCCTGACGAGCGGGCTGCCGCCAAGGACGCCTGGGTCTCCGAGCTGCTGCGGGAGTGGGGCTCGTGCGGACGCGTGCTCGTCGTCGACCAGGTCCCGCTGGCCGTCGTCGTCTACGCGCCGCCCGCCCTGGCACCGGGCGCGGGCGCGGTGCCGACGGCGCCGGCCTCGCCGGACGCGGTGCTGGTCACCGACATCTGGGTGCACCCGCGCCACCGCGGGCGCGGGCTGGGACGGGTGCTCGTGCAGGCGACCGCCCGGGACCTGGTGACGCGGGGCGGCCTGCGCGCCGTGGAGGCCTTCGCGGCCGGCGGGCCGGGCGCACCTGGGTGCACCGCCCCCTTGGACTTCTGGCTGCGCACGGGCTTCCGCACCCAGCGGGCGCACCCGGTGGTGCCGCGGGTGCGGATGGACCTGCGCAGCACGGTCAGCTGGGTCGACGAGGTGGAGGCGGCCCTGGAGCGGCTCGTCGGCGTCGTACGCCCCGCGCCGGTCCCGGACGCAGCGGTCCCCGCCGTCCACAGGGACGACGGGGACCGGTGACGTGCTGTTGCCATCAGCGACCGGGTCTCGACACGCGGGTCGCGACTTCGTTCCTCAGTCGCGCCGCTCGCTCGACCACCGATCGAGGAGTCCGCTGGCGCGTCCTCCTCAGGCCGTGAAGTCGCTCAGCTCGTTGAGCAGCGTGGCCTTCGGGCGGGCGCCGACGATCGACTTCACGACCTCGCCGCCCTGGTAGACGTTGATGGTCGGGATGCCGGTGACCCGGTAGGAGGCCGGGGTGACGGGGTTCTCGTCGACGTTCATCTTCAAGAACGTGACCTTGTCACCGTGCGTGGCGGCGATCTCCTCCAGGATCGGGGCGACCTGGCGGCACGGACCGCACCACTCGGCCCAGAAGTCCACGAGGACCGGCTTGTCGGACTTGAGCACCTGCGCCTCGAACTCGGCGTCGGTGACCGCGGAGATGTTGCCCACGACAGGGCTCCTTTTCTGCAGGGGATCGATGGTCTCGCTTGGTTGAACACGGGCGTGGTGGGGGATGTTCCCGCCCCGCCCGGGGTACGACGCCGGGCCGTCCGCTCAGGCGCCGACCTCGGCCTGGGCGCGGTCGTGCGCCTCGGCGGGGCTGCTCGCCACGTGGTCGAGCTCGGCGAGGTAGCGCTCGGCGTCCAGGGCCGAGGCGCAGCCGGTGCCGGCTGCGGTGATGGCCTGGCGGTAGTGGTGGTCCACCAGGTCGCCGCAGGCGAAGACGCCGGGGACGTTGGTGGCCGTCGAGGGGTGGTTGACCAGCACGTAGCCGTCGTCGTCGAGGTCGACCTGGCCGGCCAGCAGCTCCGAGCGGGGGTCGTGACCGATGGCGATGAACAGGCCGGTGGCCTCGAGCTCGGAGCGCTCGCCGGTGACGGTGTCCTCGAGGACGACCTTCTCCAGGCGGTCCTCGCCGACGATCTCGGCGACCTTGGAGTTCCACACGATCTCGAGCTTGGGGTCGGCGAAGGCGCGCTCCTGCATGATCTTGGAGGCGCGCAGCTCGTCGCGCCGCACGATCATGGACACCTTGGAGCCGAACCGGGTCAGGAAGGTGGCCTCCTCGACGGCGGAGTCGCCGCCGCCGACGACGGCGATGTGCTGGTCGCGGAAGAAGAAGCCGTCGCAGGTGGCGCACCAGGAGACGCCGCGGCCGGAGAGGGCGTCCTCGTTGGGCAGGTCGAGCTTGCGGTAGCCGGAGCCGGTCGCGAGGATCACCGAGCGGGCGCGGAACTCACCGCTGGCGGTGCGCACGACCTTGACCTCGCCGGTCAGCTCGACCTCGACGACGTCGTCGGCCACCAGCTCGGCGCCGAAGCGCTCGGCCTGGGCGCGCATCTCGTCCATCAGGGCCGGGCCCATGATGCCGTCGCGGAAGCCGGGGAAGTTCTCGACCTCGGTGGTGTTCATCAGCGCGCCGCCGGCGGTCACGGAGCCCTCGAAGACCAGCGGCTCGAGGCTGGCCCGGGCGGCGTAGACGGCGGCGGTGTACCCGGAGGGTCCTGAGCCGATGATGATCACGTTGCGGATGCTGTCGGACATGGGTGTCCTGCTCTCCTCGCCTCGGTGGCAGACGGTGGGCGACCGGTCGGCCGCACGGGGGTGGAACCGATCGTAGGCGAGCGGCATTCCTTCCCCGGGCGCAGTGCGGTCGGGCTCACCCCCGTTCACCGGGTGGACACCTGCTGCCGGCGACCGGCAGGCGACGGGCCGGCGCCGGCAGGCGGCGCTCAGCGGCCGGGGAGGGTGACAGAGCGCAGGACCTCGCCGGTGCCGCACTGCACCAGGTCGGCGACCTGGGCGTCCCCGGTGGCGGGACGGAAGACCAGCACCGCGGGGGAGCGCTCGTAGAGGACCGCGACAGGGGTGCCCGGACCCCAGTCGGCCGGGGCGCAGCCCTGCCAGGCGCGCTGCACCCGCGGCGCGGCGCGGCGCAGGGAGGTGGTGTCCTGGGGGGCGACCTCGGCGTCGCCGCCGATCACCAGGCGCTGGATGCGGGTCGCGGCCCGGGTGAAGCGCTCCTCGCGGACGTCGGCCAGCCTGCCGCGGAGGACCACGAGGTCCTCCAGCGCGGAGAACTCGGAGACGGCACCGTCCGAGAGCATCTCGGCGCCTGCGGCCAGCTCCTCGTCGAGCCCCTCGTCCAGCTGGTCGTCGATCTCCCCGCCCCCGGTGGCGTCGAGGTCCTCGCCGGAGGCTCGGCCCTCGGACCGGTCGGCGGACTCGGCGCTGTCGTCGCTGGCGGCCGTGTCGGACTCGGCCATGAGGGAGTCCTCGCCGGCGCTGCTGCCGACGACCTGCCCCAGGCCGACGCCGACCACGGCGACGGCGGCAGCCGCGGCGAGCATCGTCGCGGCGGTACGACGACGGCGCGCGGCCAGCGCGTAGACCTCGGCCTTGCGCGCACGGGGCCCGGTCAGCTCGGGATCGCCCGCCTCCAGACGGGCCAGGACGCCGTCGAGGTGCTCGGCCACGTCGTCGGGGACCCGCTCGTCGTGGCGTGAGCGCGCCAGCAGCCGGCGCAGGCGCGCCTCCTGCTCGGGGCTCAGGTGCTCGGCCACGACGGCTCCTCGTTCCTGGTGGTCGTCTTCGGGGCTGGTGCTGGCGGTACGTGTCGGTGGGGGATCAGGTCTGCGGGGTGGGCGGCCCGCGTGCGTCCGTGGGTCCGACGTCCGGCTCCGCCGAGGGGTTCCGTGACCGGGCGTGTCCCCGCTCACCCGCCTCGATGTCCGCCAGCAAGGGTGCCAGCACGGTGGCCAGGCGCGCCCGCCCGCGTGAGCACCGCGACTTCACGGTGCCGACGGCGCAGCCGAGGATCACGGCGGCCTCGGCGACGGGGTAGCCCTCCATGTCGACCAGCACCAGCGCCGCACGCTGGTCCGCGGGCAGCGCCGCGAGCGCACCCAGCACCAGTCGCCGCTCGTCGGCCCGGACCGCGGCCGCGTCGGGCTGCTCGGGTGCGGCCGCCTCCCTCGGGCCGGCCAGCCGAGCGCCGTACTCCTCGAGGTCCTCGGGCAGCGGTTGGGCACGTCGGACCTTGGCCGCGCGGAGGCGGTCGAGGCAGGCGTTGACGACGACGCGGTGCAGCCAGGTCGTCACCGCCGCATCGCCGCGGAAGGAGCCGGCGCGGCGGTAGGCCGCGATCATGCCGTCCTGAAGACCGTCGGCGGCGTCCTCGGGGTTGCCGGTGGTGCGCAGCGCGACGGCCCACAGCCGGTCGCGGTGGCGGCGGAAGAGCTCGGCGAAGGCGCCGTCGCGTCCCTCGACGTGCGCCGCGAGCAGCGCGCGGTCCTCGAGGGGGGACCAGTCCGTGGGGGCCTCCGGCCCGGTGGAGGTGCTCATCCGCGCGGGACCACCTCGGCGACCTCGCTGCGGAACCCGTCGGGGACCGTGGGCAGCGAGGTGATCCACACGACGAGGTAGCGGCCCGACGCGGGCTCGTCGAGCACGACCGTCTCCTCCGAGGCGGCGGAGACGGTGGCGGCGGGGGACAGCCCCTGTTCGGAGGGTACGCCGGTGGGCGCCTCGTCGACGACGTACAGCTCGAGGTCCGCGGGCGACCCCACCAGGCGCAGCGCCACCTCGGCGACGCTGCGGGCCTCACCGAGGTCGAGCACCAGGCCGACGCCGTCCTTGAGCCCGCCCGGACCGAAGTCCTGCTTGTAGGTCGAGGTGCGCCACGCCGTGGCGGGGTCGCCGTCGACGACCAGACCGGTGAGCTCTGGGTACTCCCCGCCGTCGCTGCCCTGCGGGTCGAGGTCGCTCACCGACGCGACGTCGAGCGGGCCGACCTCGGCGGGGGCGGAGGCGGTGGCCGAGGGTGACTCCTCCTCCGGGACGGTCCCGAGGGGGGTGCGGCCGCGTCCGAGGTTGAAGGCGACGGTCACGGCGACGAGGACGACGAGGGCGGCGAGCAGGATCGCGGCCACCCGGAACGAGCTGCGGCCGGGGACCTCCTCCTCCACGACCGGCCCGGTGCCGGTGGGCCACCCGGTGTCGACCCAGCCGCCGCCGGCACCCCCGCCGGCACCCCCGCCGGCACCGCCGGTGCGGGAGCCGGCCTCGGTGTCCCACGGCCAGTACTGCTGGGAGTCCCTGCCGGGATCGGGCTGCCGGCTGCGGCGCACCGGGGCGCCCTCGGGAGGGTCGGGGGCGAAGAGGGGTCGGGCGGGCGGCTCCTCGAAGGGCGGGGGCGGCGCGGGAGCCGCCTCGTCCCCGGCGACCAGGAAGCCCGGCATCTCGGCCTGGGTGACCTCGCCGGTGCTCTCGCCCGTGCTCTCGCCAGGGGCGTCACCGGCACCCTCGCCCGCTCCAGCCCCCTCAGGGTCGCCTCCGGCGCCCTCACGGTCGGCGGGCTCGGCGGGGCCCGGGGGCCCGGCCGGCGGGGTCGGGCGGGTGAGCTCCTCCGCGTCGCGAACGGTGAACTCGGGGACCTGCGGCAGGACGACCGTCTCGTGGCCTCCGCTGACCAGCCGGGAGGTCATCGACTCCTGCAGGCCGGTCGGGTCGCCGACGAACTCCGCCAGCACCGCCCGGAACGCCTCGGCGGCCATGGTGCCGCAACCGGGCTGGGGGTTGAGCACCTCGTCGCAGAGGGCGTCGAGGTCGCGGGGGATGCCGGCCCGGACCTGGCGGGGCCGCAGCACCCGCCCGTGGTCGGTGGGTGCCGGCGGGACCGCCGAGCTCGAGGGACCGGCCCAGCGGCCGGTGAGGGCGGCGTACAGCAGGCCCGCGAGGTCGGCCACGTCGTCGGCGGCGCGGCCGGTCGGTCGGCCGTGCAGCGCCGCGTCGACGCACCAGCCGATGACGCGGACGGCGCCGGAGGTGTCGATGAGGACGTTCTCGGGATTGAGTCGGCCGTGCGGCACGTCGGCGGCGTGCGCCCGGGCGCAGGCGGCGGCGACCTCCCCCACGACCCAGGCGGCGCGCCGCGGGCTCAGCTCGCCGCCGGCCGCCAGCATGATGTCCAGCGAGGTGCCCGATCCCCACTCGTTGACGACGTAGCACAGGTGGCCGCTGCGCTCGGCGTCCAGCACCCGCAGGATGTGCGGGTCGAGGATGCGCGCGGAGCGCCGGGCCGCGGCCAGCAGTCCCTCGGCCCGGTCGTCGTCGGCGGCGATCACGTGCAGCGCGACGTGACGCTCCAGGACCCGGTCGTGCGCGCGCCAGAAGCGGCCGTTCCCGCTCTCGCTGAGCAGGTCGACCAGGCGGTACCGGTCCGCGAGGACGTCTCCGGGCCGGATCGAGGCGGGCACGCGGCTCCTCACAGCTGCAGGTCGTGGGGTTCTGGCTGGCTGGTGCGGGCACCCTCCCGGGTGCTCCCCGTCATCGTAGGGCGGGGCGCGCCGGGAGCGGGGAGGGCCCGCTCAGCCGCGTCGCGTGACCAGCGCCAGCACGGCGGTGACCTCGCGGATCCGCAGCAGCCGGGCCAGCAGCAGGAACACCACGACGTCGACCGTGCCGACCGCGGCGACCACGAGGACCGACCACAGGCGACCCGGCAGCGGGGGCTCGTCGCCGGCCCACGCCCCGAGGCCGGCGTGCACCGCCCAGGCCAGCGCGGTGGAGACCGCGACGACCAGGCCGATGCGCACGCAGAAGCGCAGCAGCTCCGAGCCGTGGAGGCCGCCCACCCGTCCGGAGAGGACCTTGAAGGACAGCACGGCACCGACGAGGTACGCCGACCCGTAGGCCACCACGAGCCCCGGCGAGGTCCACGCGGCGTCGGTCCGGGTGACCACGGCGACCGCGACCACGACGTTGGTGGCGGCCACGGCGCACTGGTTCCAGAACACCGTGCGGGTCTGCTCCAGGGCGTAGAAACCGCGGAGCACCAGGTAGTGGGCGGTGAAGAAGAGCACCGCGGGGCCGAAGAGCGCCAACGTGGGGACGTAGTTGTCGACCGTGTCGGCCGCGGCGCCGTAGCCCAGCAGGAGCCGGGCCAGCTCGGGGGCGAGCAGCGGCAGCAGCGCTGCGAACGGCACCATCACCGCGAACGAGGTGCGCATGGTGCGGGCCAGGGTGGCGCCGAGCGAGGCGAGGTCGCCGTCGGCCGCGGCGCGGGAGAGGCGCGGGAGGATCGCGGTGGCCAGCGAGACCGTGATGATCGAGTGCGGCACCATCACGATGAGGAAGGCCGAGGAGTAGACGGTGTAGCCGGTGCCCTCGGGGTCCCCGGTCCCGGTGCCGGTCGAGGCCAGCCGCACGACGACCGTGTAGGCCAGCTGGTTGACGATGACGAACAGCACCGTCCAGGTGCCCAGGCGCAGGGTGTGGCCGAGGCCGGTGTCGCGGAAGTCGAAGCGAGGGCGGTAGCGGAAGCCGGCGGCCCGCAGGTAGGGCAGCAGCACCAGCAGCTGGACCGCGATGCCCAGCGTCGACCCGAGCCCCAGCAGCAGCTCCTGGCCGCTGGTGTAGCCCGCGGTGCGCTCCGCACCGTCGGCCGCGCCGAAGACCACGAGGTAGACGACCAGGGTGGCGACGGAGATGACGTTGTTGGCGATCGGCGCCCACATCATCGGGCCGAAGCTGCCGCGGCTGTTGAGGATCTGCCCGACCAGCACGAACATGCCGTAGAAGAAGACCTGCGGCAGGCACAGGCGGGCGAAGGCCACGGTGGAATCGATGGCGTCCGGCGGCCAGTCGTCGGAGGTGTACAGGTCGACGACCCAGGGGGCGGCCAGGACCAGGGCGATGGTCACCGAGGCCAGGAAGAGCGCGGCCAGCGTGACGATCCGGTTGGTGTAGGCCTCGCCGCCGTCGGCGTCGTTGCCCATCGCCCGGACCAGCTGCGGGACCAGCACGGCGTTGAAGACACCGCCGGCCAGCAGGATGTAGAGCATGTTCGGGATCGTGTTGGCGATCGTGAACACGTCGGCGTGCACCAGGTTGCCCAGCGCCGCGGCCAGCAGCACCGAGCGGATGAAGCCCGAGAGCCGGGAGAACGTCGTGCCGGCCGCCATCACGGCCGAGCTGCTCAGGACCGAGCGCTCCTCGGCCGCCTCGCCCGTCGGCGTACCGCTCACGAGGGCTGCCCCGCCCGGTCCGCGCGACGGGCCTCGCGCACCCGGCGCACCAGGCGCAGGCCGATCATCCCGAACAGCAGCACCGCGCCGCTGCCCATGATCAGCCAGATGACCCTGCTGACCTGGGCGGCGCGGATCGGCAGGTCGGCGCGGCCGCCGAGCGGCACGCCCTCCACCGACGTGACCAGCAGCGAGACGTTGTGGATGCCCTGGCGCTCGGTGGTGGCCTCGAGCAGCACCCCGACCCGGCCGCCCGCGGGGACCAGGATGGAGTCGGGCACGCCGAGGGTCATCGGGAGGTCCGAGCGCGCGTCGAGGCGCACCGTCACCGGCTCGTCGAGGTCGTTGACGACCGTGGCGGGCAGCCGGCCGCTGGCGCTGGACAGCGTCACCCCGGTCGGCGTGGTGACCCCGATCCGGGTGAGCAGGTCGCGCACGGCGCGGGTGCCCGAGGTCAGGCTCTCGCGCGCCCGCCGCCGCACCGGCCGGGTGGTGTACGCCGCAGCCGCGAACGCCTCCCCGGCCACGACGTCGCCGACCCGGTCGTTGAGGGTCAGCACGTCCTGCAGCACCTCGCCCGCGTCGACCAGGTCCTGCACCGCGGCCACGGCGCCGGCGTCGAGCTCGGAGGACTGCTGCGAGTCGGGGTAGCGCAGGTCGCCCGCCGCCACCTCGGTCGCCTCCACGCCGGACACGGCGTCGGCGACGGTGTCGAGGTCGACCCAGGAGGTGTCGAGCTCCTCGATGACCTCACCGGGGTCGTCGGGAGACCACCCCGGGGGGAGCACGACGACCAGCGGCTGCGGGTCGGGGTCGAGCAGGCGCAGCGCCGCCTCGCTGAGGATGCGCTGGCGCATCGAGATCGCGCTGAGCCGGCGACCCGGTCCGGGACCGCCCTGCGCGGCGCCGGAGGAGCTGACGACCACGTCGCGGCCCTCCACCGAGACCACGCTCGGGGCGCGACCGTCCTCGTCGAGCCCGACCTCGAGGTCGGTCATGAGGATCGTCTCGGCGGGGTCGGCGATGCCGATGGCCGTCGCGTCGATGTAGCCCAGCGGGGAGGAGAGGCCGGGGTCGGTGCCGGCGCCGACGCGCGGGAGCGTGCCGCCGCTGAGCCGGCGGGCCTGGGCGTAGAGGCGCGGCTCCTGCTCGGCCGCCCCGGCGACGTCGAGGTCGCCGAAGGGGAGGGCGAGCACCTGGTGGTCGCCGCGCACCGCCTCGGTGAGCGAGTCCAGCCAGCCCTCCGCCGCGCGGGCGAGCGAGCGCACGGCCGGGTCGAGGTCCTCGGTCTCCACCGGGTCCGGGGCCAGCGAGCCCGAGGGGGACGGGGACGCGGTGGGCCCCACCGACTCCTCGTCCCCGGGCCCGGTCGAGCCGTCCGCGGTGGGCGAGGGCGTCTCGTCGCTCTCGGCGACGTCGGGGTCCTCGGCGTCGGGGTCGACGGTGGGCGACAGGGACCGGGCCGGGTTGCCGGCTGCCAGCTGCGCCGCGGCGACGGTGAGGGCCGGGTCGACCAGCCACGTGATGGGTGCGCCGTCGGCCTGGGCGCCCATGCTCACCAGGCGCCCGAGGGTGCCGTTGCTGCCGAGCTCGTCGGCCCACACCTCGGGCTCGGCCAGTGAGCCGTCCGCGTCGTGCAGGATGCGCCGACGCAGCGGCACCACGAGCGCGACCGGCACCGGCATGGTGACGTCGGCGCCGTCGGGACGCCGCGGTCGGTCCTGGCCGGCACCCTCGTCCCCGGCACCGTCGTCCCCGGACGACTGCTCGACCAGCGGCAGGAAGGTGCGGGCCCGACCGTCGGCGACCGAGTCGCGCCCGGCGGTGTCCTGGCCCAGGGCGTGCACCCCGAACCAGTAGACGCCCCGGGCGGTCGCCTCGAGGCGGGAGCGGGCCACGGTGAAGGAGTACGTCGCGCTCTGGCCGGGCTCGAGGCGGTCGATGACGGCGTACGGGCCCGGCGTGGTGACGCGGTCCCCGACGTAGGCCAGCGGGTCGGTCCGGCGCGCCTCGCGCAGCTGCGCCGGTGTGGTCATCGGCTCGCCGCCGAGGAGCGGGTAGAGGTTGATGGTGGTCCAGGTCTCGTCGTCGACGTTGGTGACCGTGCCGCCGACCTCGATCGTGCCGGAGGTGGGGATCTCCCCCGGGGTCAGCCTCTCGATGGTCACCTCCAGCGGCTCCACGGGCTCCGGCGGCACCGTGGCGACGGCGGCGGGCGCGGCCGGCAGGAGCAGGACGGTGGGCGTCACCAGGACGAGGGCCAGGAGGGTCGCGACCGCGCGCAGGGCAGGCGAGAGCGACCGGGGGACCACCCGGCGAGGATAGTTGCTGGACGGGCGGCACCCGGTCAGGCGGGGCGGGAGCCGGCTGTCTATAGACTGCTCGCCCGTGTCCCACGCAGAGCCGGCCTCCCTGAGCATCGTCGAGGTGCAGCGCGCGGTGGCCGAGGAGCTCGACCGCCTGGCCCCGGTCATCGACGAGCTCGGTCGGCGCTTCGCCGAGGCCGGCCACGAGCTCGCGCTGGTCGGCGGCCCGGTGCGCGACGCGATGCTCGGTCGCCGTCACACCGACCTCGACTTCACGACCTCGGCGCGCCCCGAGGAGACCGAGCAGCTGCTCAAGGGCTGGGCGGATGCGCTGTGGGACGTCGGCCGCGAGTTCGGCACGATCGGCTGCCGGCGCGGCGAGTGGCAGGTGGAGATCACCACCTACCGGGCGGAGTCCTACGACCCGACCTCCCGCAAGCCCGAGGTCTCCTACGGCGACGACCTGGCCGGCGACCTGGGCCGCCGCGACTTCACCGTCAACGCGATGGCGGTGCGGCTGCCCGGGCGCGAGATCGAGGACCCGTACGGCGGCGTGGTCGACCTCGCCCACCGCGTGATCCGGACCCCCGGCGCTCCCGAGGACTCCTTCTCCGACGACCCGCTGCGGATGATGCGGGCCGCACGCTTCGCCGCCCAGCTCGGCTTCGAGGTCGACGACTCCGTCGTCGAGGCGATGACCGCGATGGCCGAGCGGATCGACATCATCTCCGCCGAGCGCGTCCGCGACGAGCTGGTCAAGCTGGTCACCGCGCCCTGGCCGCGGCGTGGCCTGACCCTGCTGGTGCGCACCGGCCTGGCCGAGCGGGTGCTGCCCGAGCTGCCGGCCCTGGCGCTGGAGCGCGACGAGCACCATCGCCACAAGGACGTCTACGAGCACACCCTCACCGTGCTCGAGCAGGCCATCGACCTCGAGCACCGGCTCGGCGG
>Ga0208056_100059_pt1 | contig 41826 bp, 36 predicted proteins | sample DeeseametaMP2052_FD_184178 | JGI IMG/M metagenome (GOLD analysis project Ga0208056, IMG submission 184178) | Marine microbial communities from the Deep Pacific Ocean - MP2052 (SPAdes) | ecosystem: Environmental > Aquatic > Marine > Oceanic | place: West of Cabo San Lucas, Mexico, North Pacific...
GCGGGGCGCGGGACGGCCCGGGCGCCCCCGGAGGAGGGTGGATGGGCCTGGCCGCCCCCTCGTGAGGGACGAGCGAGGGGCTGGTTCCGACGGAGGGGGCGCGGGGGCCGTTCCGTGCCCCGCCTCAGCCCCCGGCCGCCCCGAGGCCCACCTCGACCACTCAGGCCAACGAGTCCGCCCAGGCCTGGTGGAGACCCGCGAAGCGGCCCTCTCCCCCGGCCACCAGCTCGGCGGGGCTGCCGTCCTCGACGATCCGGCCGTGCTCGAGGACGAGCACCCGGTCGGCGATCTCCACCGTCGAGAGCCGGTGGGCGATGATCACGGCCGTCCGGCCGGCCAGCACCGTGCGCAGCGCCTGCTGCACCAGCCGCTCCGAGGGGATGTCGAGCGAGGACGTCGCCTCGTCGAGGATCAGCACGGCGGGGTCGGCGAGGAACGCCCGGGCGAACGCCACCAGCTGACGCTGGCCGGCCGAGAGCCGACCACCGGAGTTGGTCACCTCGGTGTCGTAGCCCTGCGGCATCGCCTCGATGAACTCGTGCGCCCCCAGCGCCCGGGCCGCCGCGACCACCTCGTCCAGGGAGGCCTCGGGGCGACCGAAGCGGATGTTGTCGGCGACCGTGCCGGAGAAGAGGTAGTTCTCCTGGGTCACCATCACCACGTTGTCGCGCAGCGAGTCGCCGGCGAGCTCGCGCAGGTCGATGCCGTCGAGCAGCACCCGACCGGCGGTGGGGTCGTAGAAGCGGGTCGCCAGCTTGGCGATGGTCGTCTTCCCCGCACCGGTCGTGCCGACCAGGGCGAGGGTCTGCCCGGCGGGCACGACCAGGTCGAGGTCGGGCAGGACGGGGCGCCCCTCGACGTAGGCGAACTCCACGTGGTCGAAGCGCACCTCCCCCGCGGCTCGCCCCAGCGGCGTCGGGTCGGTCGGCTCGGGCACCCCGGGCTCCTGCTCGAGCACGCCGGCGAGCTTCTCCAGGGCCGCCGAGGCGGACTGGAAGGTGTTGTAGAACTGGCTGATCTCCATCATCGGCTCGAAGAACTGCCGCAGGTAGAGCAGGAAGGCCGCCAGCACGCCGACGGTGACGTCGCCGTTGTAGGCGAGGTAGCCGCCGTAGAGGAGGACCGAGGCGATGGTGACGTTGCCGATGAGCCGGATGCCCGGCATGAACCACGCGACCAGCCGGAAGGCCACCAGGTTGGCCCGGCGGTACTGGTCGTTGACGTCGTCGAAGATCTCCTGGTTGCGCTGCTCGCGGCGGAAGGCCTGCACCGCGCGGATGCCTCCCATGGACTCCACGAAGTGCACGATCACCAGCGCGACCTTCTCCCGCGTGACGCGGTAGGAGGCGGCCGAGGCATTGCGGAACCAGTTGGTCAGCAGCACCAGGAACGGGAAGCACAGCAGCGCCACCAGACCGAGCTCGACGTCGAGGAAGAGCAGGATGCCGGCGGTGCCGACCAGGGTCAGGGCGGCGGTGACGAGGCCGTCGAAGCCGGTCTCGAGCATCTCGTAGATCGCGTCGACGTCGGAGGTCTGCCGGGAGATGACCCGGCCGGAGGTGTAGGTGTCGTGGAACTGCGGGTCGAGGGCCTGGAAGTGGCGGAACACCCGGCGGCGCAGTGCGTGCAGGACGTCCTGGCCGATGCGCCCCTGCATCACGAGGAACCGGTTGCGCGCGACCGCCTGGGTCAGGGTCGCCCCGAGCACCAGCGCCACCACGGTGGCCAGCGGCGTGAGGTCGTCGTCGGTGCGGATCGGCGGGATGCCGGAGTCGATGCCGACCTTGACGAGGTAGGGGATGGAGAGGCGGGCGACGTTCTCGACCAGGACGACGAGGACGAGCAGTTTCAGCGCTCCGGCGTACGGCGACAGCAGCTCACGCAGGAGCCGCCGGGAGCCTCCACCGAGCCGGCCGGCCGTCAACCGCTCGGCCGCCTCGTCGGCGTCGACCGCGGCCTCGCCGCGCCACGTCCTGGAGTCCTGACCAGCGCTCATGCGGAGACCCCCTCGGGGACGCCGGTGCCGCTGGGCCCCGAGGGGTCCGGCTCCGCCTCGGCGGCCAGCAGCTCGCGGTAGGCGGGCACGGTCGCCAGCAGCTCGCTGTGCTGGTCGACGTGGGTGATCCGGCCGCCCTGGAGCAGCGCCACCTTGTCGGCGAGCAGCACCGTGGAGGCGCGGTGCGCCACGACGATGCCGGTGGTGTCGGCCAGCACCCGGCGCAGCGCCTCCTCGACGAGCTTCTCGGTGTGCACGTCGAGGGCGGAGAGGGTGTCGTCGAGGACCAGGACGGTGGGCCGGGTCAGGACCGCGCGGGCGAGGGCGAGCCGCTGCCGCTGGCCGCCGGAGAGCGCCATGCCCTGCTCGCCGATGCGGGTGTCGAGGCCCCACGGCAGGTCGTGGACGAACTGCGCCTGGGCGATCTGGAGCGCCTCGTCGATCTCGGCGTCGGTGGCGTCGGCGCGACCGAGCGTGAGGTTCTCCCGAGCGCTCATCGAGAAGAGCGTCGGGTCCTCGAAGGCGGTGGCCACCAGCGAGCGCAGGTGCTCGAGCTCCAGCTCCCGGACGTCGACGCCGTCGAGGGTGACGCGGCCGCCGGTGACGTCCCACAGCCGGGGGACGAGCGCGGTCAGCACCGTCTTGCCCGAGCCGGTGGCCCCGACGAGGGCGACGGTCTCGCCCGGGGCGATGTCGAGGTCGAGCCCGGCCAGCACCGGGGTGTCCGGGGTGTCGGGGAAGGCGAAGTCGACGGCCTCGAAGCGCACGTGCCCGCGCGGGGCGTCGATGCGACGGTCACCGCCCACGATGGACGGCTCGGTGTCGAAGATCTCCAGGATGCGCGCGGAGGCGGTCATCGCCTCCTGGGCCATCGCCAGGATGACGCCGAGGGAGGAGACCGGCCACACCAGGCTCAGCAGCAGGGTGATGAAGGCGACCAGCTCACCGGGTGTCAGCGAGCCGCGGCCCACGCCGTACGCGCCGAGGGCCAGCACGATCACGACGGCGACGTTGGGGATGACCTCGAGGAAGGTCCAGAAACGGGCGGAGAGCCGGACCTTCTCCATACTGGTGGCGTGCAGCCGGTCGGCGGCCCGCTCGTAGCCGGCCGAGACGTGCTCGCTGCGGCCGAAGGACTTGATGACGCGGATGCCGACGGCACCCTCCTCGGCGTACGTCGCGAGGTCGCCCTGCTCGTCCTGCACCCGCCGGGAGATGACGACGTAGCGCTTCTCGAAGCGCATCGAGAGCCACACGATCGGCGCGGAGGCGGCCGCCACGACCAGCCCGAGCGGCCAGTACATGTGCAGCAGCACCACGGTGGTCGCGGTCAGCTGCACGACGTTGATGAGCAGGAACAGCAGACCGAAGCCGCTGAAGCGGCGGATCGCCGACAGGTCGGTCGTCGCCCGGGAGAGCAGCTGACCGGACTGCCAGTGGCCGTGGAAGGCCATCGGCAGCTCCTGCAGCCGCGCATAGAGGTCGCGGCGCATCGTGGTCTCCAGGCCGAGCACCGCAGCCGACTGCACCCACCGGCGCATCCAGACCAGGAAGGCCTCGGTCACGCCGAGCAGCAGCGCCAGGCCGGCCAGCGGCCACAGGGCGGAGAGGTCACGCTCGGTGATCGGCCCGTCGATGATCGCCCGGGTCACCAGCGGGATGCCGATGGCCAGCGCCACTCCGCCGAGGGAGGCGACCAGCATCAGCGAGAGCGACCACACGTAGGGCCGCAGGTAGCCGCGCAGCCGCCACAGCGAGTGCACACCCGCTGCCTGCGGCGCGTCCCGAGATTCCGTTGTCATCGTCAAGCAGCCTAGGTCGGCCCTCCGACAACGGTAAAACCGATAACGGGGAGGTCTCGGACCTCCCCGTCAGCGGGTCTCGAGGCTCGGCCGTGGCCGGCCTCCCACCTCGACCAGCGTGCCGGTCAGCGGCAGCGCAGCGCGGCGTTGGCGTCGAAGTCCTCCGCGTCGGCGTAGTACGTCGACCGCGGCAGGTAGCCCTTCATCGTGCGCCGCTCCTTGCGGTACTCCGCCACGGCCACCGTCTGCTCGAAGTCGTCGGCCGGCAGCATGTGCCGGAGCAGCAGGGCGCCCTCCGGCACCGGTCCCCAGGGCATCCAGGTGACCCCGCAGCGACGCGTCGCTCGCGAGGGCCGCTGGCCGGGGGTGCTCACGACGACGGTCGCCCACCCTCGGCGGCTGACCACCTGGTCGTCCTGGCGGCAGGCGATGTAGCGCTGGGAGTAGAACTCGGTCTGGCAGATCGACCAGTAGCGCACCTGCGCCGCGTCCATCCGTCGCGCCCCGTCACGGGTGTCGGGGAAGGTCGGGGTCCGGAACCTGGTGACCAGCACCTTGCCGTACGCGCGGTTGGTGGCGGCGTAGACGTAGGAGTTGTGGATGTTGGAGAGGAAGCCTCCCTGGCCGAAGTACGGCGTCAGCGGGTCGAGCAGCGGACGGACCTGCTCCAGCGTCGGGTTCTCCAGCGCGTTGTCCGCCACGGCGGCCGGGAGGTTCTCGAACCGGCGCCACACCGGCGTCTCGTAGCCGAACGGGAGGGCGGAGTCGATGGGCTCCGGTAGTGCCTCGCTCGCCTGGGTGAGCGCGGTCAGGAACGTGACGGTCGGCTTGGTCAGCTGCTCGCACATCGACGGGGTGACCGAATCGGTGGAGTCGACCCGCTCCAGCGTCACCGTCGGGATCGGGACGTCGCCGAAGTCGTCGCGGCCGCGGTCGGGCGTGTAGATCCGGTAGATGAGGCCGCTGCCCGGCAGCGGGGTCCCGTCGGCCATCTCACCGGAGTAGATCGTGTTCGGCGCACGGTCGCGACGGCGGTCCGGGGCGGCACCGAAGTCGACGTACGCGGTGTAGGTCCGCGCCTTGGCGCCGCGGCGGGCGCCGGCCTCGAAGGGGTTCCTCGAGCCGCGATCCGGGGCGATCTCGACGTCCGCGATCGCGTCGATCGGTCGCAGCTGGGGGTCGTAGACGTTGAAGGAGATGTAGCGCGCGTGGGGGAACTGGCCGGTGATCCGCAGGCGCATGCCCGGCAGGTTCGGGAAGACGACGCTGTAGTAGTCGGCCGCCTCGTCGGGGTAGGCGAGGTTGATCGTGTCCGGGTCGGTCTTGGTCAGCGCCAGGCTGCACGTGAGGTCGACCCCGGCCGCCGCGGCGGCCGGTGCGATCGGGCTCGGCGCGAGGGCGCCCAGGCCGACCGGGAGACCCGCGACGAGCACGGATGCAGCAGCGAGCAGGGGACGGATCGTTCGGCGCACGGGACCTCCGCGTGGGACACTGAGCCATGATGTGGCAGATGGAACATCTTCCTACAATGTTCCACAACGAGACGACCGTCACCAGGGTTACGGCCTGACGATGACTTCTTCTCCCGATCCCGCCGCCGGCTCCGGCGGCGCCCGCTCGGCCGGCTCCGCGCCGTTCCCCGCGCCCCTGCGGCGCCCGGACCCCGAGGTGGCCCTGGAGTACGCCACCCGGATCTTCGTCTCGGGCGAGCGCCTGGACATGCAGACGCTCGCCGCCGCCCTGGGCGTCGGCCGCACCACGCTCTACCGCTGGGTGGGCGGCCGCGAGGAGGTGCTCGGCGACGTGCTCGCCTCGCTCTCCCGCGAGGTCTGGGCGGGCTGCCAGGCACACGCCACGGGCGAGGGTGTCGAGCGCGCGCTGGACACCTTCCGTCGGTTCATGGACCACACCTCGCAGTTCCCCGCACTGCGCGACTTCGCCCGGCGCGAGCCGGCGCTCGCGCTCAAGCTGCTCATGCAGCCCGACGGCCCGGTCGCCGAGAGCCTGCGCGACGGCGTCGCCGCCGCGCTGCGCGAGACCCTGCCCGACCAGCACGACCGGATCAGCGACGAGATCGTCGACATCCTCGTCCAGGTCGGCACCGCCCTGGAGTGGGCGCCGGTCATCATCGGCGACCCGCCCCCGCTGGACCGCGCGATGCGGCTGGTCCGAGCCCTCCTCGAGGTCACCCTGCGCGACTCAGCCGGCTGAGGGCTGCGCCTCGCGCGAGGACGCGGACGGCCGGCGGCACCCCCGGCGGAGGGTGGATGGGCCTGGCCCCCCTGGAGCGACGAAGGAGCGGAAGGGGTGGTTGCCCTCCGCCGGGGGTGCCGGCGGACGTGAGCGGCGTCGTGCGCCGCGCGGCCCTCCCCGCACGGTCGGCGCATACCTCCCCGGGTCTCCAGGCTCGGCCGTGACCGGCCACGCACGTCGACCACCGAGGGGCTACCCCGTCGCCAGCAGCCCCCGCACCACCCGCAGCCCCACCGAGAGCCGCGCGAGGTCGGCGGCGTCATCGGAGCAGATGTCCTGCAGCGTGCGGGCGGCCCGGTCGACCTGCACGGCGTCAGCGTCCTCCCAGGCCTGGATGCGCGCAGCGGCGGACTCGTCGTCCTCGGTCGCGGCGAGCACCTGCCCCGTGAGCTGCAGGTGGACCTGGTGCAGGTCGTCCCGCAGCGCCGCCCTGGCCATGGTCTGCCACCGGTCCTCGCGCGGGAGCCCCAGGATGCGCTGCACCAGCACCGGCAGGCCGAGCCGCTCGCCGAGCGCGAAGTGGACCCTCGCGACGTCGGCAGGCTCCAGACCGGTGCGCAGCGCGGTGTCCACGACCCCCAGCACCATGTACGCCGGTGGGAGCACCGCCACGCGCTCCGCGAGCTCCGCGGGCACCCCCTGCGCGAGCAGCCGCTCGCGACGCTCCTCGAACGCGGCCAGCTCCCGCCCGCTCATCAGCTCGGGCAGCCGCGCCATCGTCTCCTGCACGGGCCCGGCGAGCTGGTCCACCTCCGCCTGGCTCTCCATGGGCGGGCGACGGTTCGCGACGAACCACCGGCTCGCCCGCTCCACCAGCGTCCGCATCTCCAGCCGCATCCGGGTCTGGACGGCCGCGTCCAGCTTGTTGTCCCAGGCGCTGAGTTCCTGACGCAGCGGCAGGGACCCGAAGACCTCGCGGGCCACGAAGTTGGCCCCCACCAGCTCCGGCGCGCTCGCCCCGGTCTCACCGCCCAGCCGGGCCAGGAACGTGATGCCGGCACCGTTGACCAGGTCGTTGACGACCTGGGTCACGATGATCTCCCGGCGCAGCGGGTGGTCCCCGATCTGGGCCTGGAACCGCTCGCGCATCGCGGAGGGGAAGTAGGCCGTGAGGTCCTGCACGAGGTAGGGGTCGTCGGGCAGCTCGCTGGCGACCAGCTGATCGGCGAGGACGATCTTCGTCCACGCCATGAGCACCGACAGCTCCGGCGCGGTGAGGCCCTCCCCGCGCTCGGCACGTCGCTTGATGACCTTGGCCGACGGCAGCCCCTCGACCTCGCGGTCCAGCACACCGTCGGCCTCGAGCTGCCGGATCTGCGCCTCGTGGACGTGCAGCATCGACGGCGCGTGGTTGAGCGCGTTGGCCAGCGCGAGGTTCTGCTCGTAGTTGTCGCGCAGCACCAGCGCCGCGACCTCGTCGGTCATCTCCGCCAGCAGCGTGTTGCGCTGCTTCTGGGTGAGGTCGCCGTCGGCGACGACCCGGTCGAGCAGGATCTTGATGTTGACCTCGTGGTCGGAGGTGTCGACGCCGGCGGAGTTGTCGATGAAGTCGGTGTCGAGGCGTCCGCCCCGCCGCGCGTACTCGATGCGCCCCGCCTGGGTCAGCCCCAGGTTGCCGCCCTCGCCGATGCAGGCCGCACGCAGCTGGCCGCCGTCGACACGGATCGCGTCGTTGGCCTTGTCACCCACGTCGGCGTGGGTCTCCTCAGCGCCCTTCACGTAGGTGCCGATGCCGCCGTTCCACAGCAGGTCGACCGGCGCGGTGAGGATGGCGCGCATCAGCTCGTTCGGCGTCATCTGCTCGACGCCGGCGTCGATGCCCAGGGCGCGTCGGACGTGGTCGTTGAGCGGGATCGACTTGCGCTGGCGCGACCACACGCCGCCGCCCTCGGAGAGCAGCGAGGTGTCGTAGTCCTGCCAGGACGAGCGGGGCAGCTCGAAGAGCCGCCTGCGCTCGGCGTACGACGTGGCGGCGTCCGGGTCGGGGTCGAGGAAGATGTCGCGGTGGTCGAAGGCGGCCACGAGGCGGGTGTGCTCGGAGCAGAGCATGCCGTTGCCGAAGACGTCGCCGGACATGTCGCCGATGCCGACGCAGGTGAAGTCCTCGGCCTGGCAGTCGATGCCCCGCTCGCGGAAGTGCCGCTGGACCGAGACCCAGGCCCCGCGGGCGGTGATGCCCATGGCCTTGTGGTCGTAGCCGACCGAGCCACCGGACGCGAAGGCGTCGCCGAGCCAGAACCCGTAGGACAGCGCGACCTCGTTGGCGATGTCGCTGAAGGTCGCGGTGCCCTTGTCCGCCGCGACCACGAGGTAGGCGTCGTCGCCGTCGTGGCGGACCACGTCGGCCGGCGGCACCGTGCGGCCCTCGACCAGGTTGTCGGTGATGTCGAGCAGCCCGGAGATGAAGGTGCGGTAGCAGGCGATGCCCTCGGCCATCCACGCCTCGCGGTCCCCCGGGTCGGGGAGGTTCTTGGCGTAGAACCCGCCCTTCGCGCCGACCGGCACGATCACGGTGTTCTTGACCATCTGCGCCTTCACCAGGCCCAGCACCTCGGTGCGGAAGTCGTCGCGCCGGTCGCTCCACCGCAGGCCGCCACGGGCCACCGAGCCGAAGCGCAGGTGCACGCCCTCCACACGCGGGGAGTAGACGAAGATCTCGAACTTCGGCCGCGGCGAGGGCAGGTCGGGGATCGCCGAGGGCTCCAGCTTGAGGCTGAGGTAGTCCTTGGGCCGCCCCTCCGCGTCACGCTGGAAGTGGTTGGTGCGCAGCGTGGCGCGGACGAGCGTGAGGTAGCCGCGCAGGATGCGGTCGTGGTCGAGGCTGGCCACGTCGTCGAGCGCGCCGCCCAGCCGGGACTCCAGGGCCTCGGTCTGCTGCTCGCGGTCGGTGACCGACGGGTCGAAGCGCAGCTCGAAGAGCCGCACCAGCATCCGGGTGATGTCGACGTTGGCGGCCAGCGCCTCCTCCACGGTGTCGACCGCGAACGGCGAGGCACCCTGGCGCATGTACTTGGCGTACGCGCGGAGCAGCATCGCCTGGCGCCAGCCCAGCCCCACGCCCAGCACCAGCCGGTTGAAGCCGTCGACCTCGGCGCGGCCGTCCCACACCGCCCGCAGCGCGTCGACGAACAGTTCGCGTGCGTCGTCGGGGAGCGCCGACCCGTAGCGCAGGCCGAACTCGTAGACGTAGGTCGGCCGGTCCAGGTCGTCGAGCTCGTAGGGCCGCTCGTCGACGACCTCGACGCCCAGGCTCGTGAGCATCGGCAGGACCGCGGACAGCGACAGCGGGCTCCCGACTCGGAAGACCTTCAGCCGCGCCTCGCCGCGCCCGGCGTCGAGGTGCTGGGCCAGGGACAGGTCGAGCCCCTCCTCGCCCTCGATGCCCTCGAGCCGGCCGACGTCGACGGCCGCCGCGCGGGGCGAGAAGTCCTCCTTGTAGGCCTCCGGGAACGAGTCGACGTAGCGCCGGCCCAGGGAGGCGCCGACCTGCTCGCCGTACTCCGAGAGCACCGCGGCCAGGAAGTCGTCGCGCCACGAGCGCGAGGCGTCGGCGAGCCGACGCTCGAGGTCGGTGGTGTCGAGCGCCCGCAGGGTGCCGGTGACCGTCGGGTCGCCGACCTCCCGCGGCAGGTGCACGACGAAGTGCACGCGCGCGGTGGTCGACTCGTTGATGCGGACGGTGAACTCCACCGACTCGCCCCCGAGCTGGTCGAGCAGGATCTCGCTGAACTTCTCACGGACCGCGGTGTTGTAGCGGTCGCGCGGGAGGTAGACGAGCACGCTGACGTAGCGCCCGTAGGTGTCGGCACGGGTGATCACGCGCACCGCCCGTCGCTCGCGGGCGTGCATCGCGGCCACGGCCATCGGCGCGAGCTCGTCGACGGTGGTGTGGAAGAGCTCGTCGCGGGGGTAGCCCTCGAGGGTGTCCATCAGCGCCCGGCCGGCGTAGCTGCGCGGGTCGAAGCCGCTGCGCCGCAGCACCTCGCGCGCCTTCTCGCGCAGCAGCGGGATGCGGATCAGCGACTCGGCGTAGGCCGAGGACGAGAACAGCCCCAGGAATCGCCGCTCCCCCGTCACTTCGCCCGCGGCGTCGAAGGTCTTCACGCCGACGTAGTCGAGGTACGCCGGTCGGTGCACCGTCGCGCGCGAGTTGGCCTTGGCCAGCACCAGCAGGGTCTTCTCGCGTGCCTTGGCCTTGACCGGCTCCGGCAGCCGCGCGAACGCCTCGGAGGTGTCCTGGTCCGCGCGCAGGACACCGAGCCCGGTGCCCGGGATCGCCCGCAGCGCCTCCTCGCCGTCGTGCTGCTCCAGCGTGTACTCGCGGTAGCCGAGGAAGGTGAAGTGGTCGTCGGTGAGCCACTCGAGCAGCTCCGCGCCCTGGCGGACCTCCTCGGCGTCCAGGCTGCTCGGGGCGTGCGCCCGCAGCTCGTCGACCACGTCGAGCATCCGCTGCCGCGTGCGCGGCCAGTCCTCGACGGCCTCACGCACGTCACGCAGCACCCGCTGGACGTTCTCCACGATGCTCGCGGCGTCCTCGTCGGCGATCCGGTCGATCTCCACGTGCATCCACGACTCGCGGACCGAGTCGTCGTCGGGCTCGAGCGCCCCGTCGTCGACCGGGGCGACGTGCAGCAGCCCACCGGTGATGTCACGGCGTACGTCGAAGTGCGGGTGCACCACGACGTGCACGTCGCGCAGCTCGCGCGAGAGCTCCATGGTGAGGCTGTCCACCAGGAACGGCATGTCGTCGGTGACGACCTCGACCACGCTGTGCCCGCCCGCCGACCAGCCGTCCTCGGCCAGCGTCGGCGTGAGCACCCGCACCCGGGCGGTGCCCTGGGGCCGCTCTGCCGCCAGCCGGTAGTGGCTCGCGAGGGCGCCGTAGACGTCCACGTCGGCCCGGCCGGAGACGTCCTCGGGGGCGACGTGACGGTAGTAGGCCGTCAGGAGCGCGCCCACCTCGTCGTGCGGCGGCCCTCCCGTCCCCTTCCCGGCTCTCGCCAGCTCGGTCGCCTTCGCGATCAGGTCCTTCAGCTCACTGTCGTGCGTCGTCGTTGACACGTCTCCGACACTAGGACCCACCTCACGCCCGGGCCAACCGGGCGCGCCCGGCCGCCCGGACGGCGGGGCGGCGCGGCGCCGCCCCGGAGGAGGATGGATGGGCCTGGCCCCCGGCTCGTGAGGGACGAGCGAGGCGGGTGGTTCCGACGAAGGGGTGGTGCCGCGCCGCCCCTCCGGGAGGGCGCCCGGCACGGAGAGGTCAGAGGCTGCTGCGCAGCTCCCACAGCAGCGGGTAGTACTGCAGCGGCAGGCGCGATCGCAGGTACGTCGACCCGGAGCTGCCGCCGGTGCCCGACTTCGCCCCGATCATCCGCTCGACCATCACCACGTGCCGGGCCCGCCAGGAGGCGGCGAGCTCGTCGTGCTGGAGCAGCGCCTCGGCCAGCGCCCACAGCGCAGCGTGGGTGTCCCGGTCATGGGCGACGGTGCGCAGCGAGGCGGAGACCTCCTCGTCGGACCCGACGGCCAGCCCCGCGGAGGCGAGCGCGACCAGGAAGGCGTCCCACAGGGTCGGCTCCTCCAGCCTCCGGGCCAGCCGCGCCTGCTCGTCGGCGGTGAGCCCGCGGAACCTCTCGACGTACCCCGCGTCCTTGGCGCCGGAGACGAACTCGAGCTCGCGGAACTGCACCGACTGGAAGCCGCTGGCCGGCGCGAGCCGCTGGCGGAACTGCAGGAAGTCCTGCGGGGTCATCGTCTCCAGCACGTCGACCTGCTGGACCAGCGTGCGCTCGATGACGTGCACCCGCTGCAGCAGGTGCTGGGCCCACCAGAGGCGGTTGCCGCCCTCACCCTCGCCGCTGCCGGCCCCGCCGAGCATCGCCTCGCGGGCGGCCTCGACCTCGTGCAGGAGCTGCTGGAACCACAGCTCGTAGACCTGGTGGATCGTGATGAAGAGCAGCTCGTCGTGCGCGGGCGGGGCGCCGTCTCCGCCGGACTCACACCGCTGCGCGTCGAGCAGCTTCGGCAGCTGGAGGTAGGAGCCGTAGGTCAGCTGCGCGCCCTGCTCCCCGAAGGACACGAAGTTCTCGCCACTCATGACCACAACGTCCCACACGGGGACCGGTGCAGCCGCGGCACGGCATGATGTGCGCCGTGAAGTTCCGACACGAGCTGACCTACGACGCCCCACCCGACGAGGTCTTCGCGATGCTGGCCGACCCGGCCTTCCGCGCGAAGGTCTGCGACGCCCAGGGCGTGGTCTCCCACGACATCGACCTGACCCCCACCGACGAGGGCTTCACCCTCGTCAACGACCAGGTGCAGAACACCGCCGGCCTGCCGGCGATCGCCAAGAAGATCGCCGGGGACACCACCCGCGCGGTCATCGAGGAGCACTGGACCTCTCACGCCGGCGGCACCGTCTCGGTGACCGCGCCGGGCAAGCCGACCACCGCCACCGGCACCGTCCGGCTCGAGGCCCGCGGTGCCGGCACGGCCGAGGTCGTCGAGCTCGACGTCAAGGTCAAGGTGCCGGTCATCGGCGGCAAGCTGGAGGGCCTGATGGCCGACAACATCAAGGCGGGCCTCGAGGTCGAGCAGACCATCGGCACCGCGTGGCTGGGAGGAGAGCGATGAGCAAGCGACTCGTGCACGAGATGGCCTACGACGCCCCCGCGGAGCAGGTCCTCGCCATGCTCGCGGACCCGGCGTTCCGCGAGGAGGTCTGCGACTACCAGCGGGTGCTGCGCCGCGAGGTCACCGTCGAGACCACCGGCGACGGCTTCGACGTCACCATCGACCAGTACCAGGCGGCCCAGGGCATCCCGTCGTTCGCCAAGAAGTTCGTCGGCGACGAGATCAACATCGTCCAGACCGAGTCCTGGCACGGCCCCACCGGCGACGTCACCGTGACGATCCCCGGCAAGCCGGGCGAGATGTCCGGCACCGCCGCCGTCGCCGGCTCCGGCGAGACCTGCGTGGAGACCGTCGACCTGACGATCAAGGTCAACATCCCGCTGGTCGGCGGCAAGATCGAGGGCCTGATCGCCGACCTGCTGCTCAAGGCGCTCAAGGCCGAGCACAAGGTGGGCCGGGAGTACCTCGCCCGCTGACCGGGCCCGCCTGCGTGGGGACCGCCTCACCCGGTGGGTGCAGTGACCTGGTGGTGGGTGGCTCGTTGAGCAGGGCGTGCCACTCCACCACTGGACCCGCCTGCTGATCGGCCTGATGGCCGTGCCGGCCTTCGCGCTGGCCAGCGACGCCGTCTACGACCGGGCCGACGGCCTGCGGTGGTGCCTGGACCACGCCGTGGCCGCCGAGTCACCCGGGCTCACCGACTCGCTGTGCACCACCGTCGGTATCGACGGCGGGGCGCTCCCCCAGCGCCTGGGTGACGTGGTCGGCGGCGCCGTCGACGCCGGCTGGGCCCCCGTCCAGGGCGAGCTCCGCCGCGCCTGGGCCGCCCTAGGCTGACCCACCACCCGCCGAGCCGGCGTATTGATGCGCCGGCTCGGCGCGGGATGGGGTCAGTCGGGGTCAGAGGGGTCCTGGGAGGTGGGGTGCGTGGCGGCGTCCTGGCGGCGGCGTACGGCGACGACCACGCCGAGCACCACGAACGGCCCGAAGGCCAGCAGCAGCGTCAGGCCCTTCTCCACCGGGTGCAGAGCACCGAGGTGGAGGAGGACCGTCAGCAGGGTCGGGGTCACGCTCAGCCCATGTAGGGGTAGCGGTAGTCGGTCGGCGGGACGAAGGTCTCCTTGATCGAGCGCGGGCTGGTCCAGCGCAGCAGGTTGACCGCCGCGCCGGCCTTGTCGTTGGTGCCCGACGCCCGACCGCCGCCGAAGGGCTGCTGCCCCACGACCGCGCCGGTCGGCTTGTCGTTGATGTAGAAGTTGCCGGCGGCGAAGCGCAGCTCCTCGCGCGCCCAGGCGATGGCGGCGCGGTCCTGGCTGATGATCGCGCCGGTCAGGGCGTACGGCGCGAACGACTCCATCTGCCGCACGACCGACTCGAAGTCGGCGTCGTCGTAGACGTGGACGGCGAGGATCGGACCGAAGTACTCGGTCGCGAACATCTCGTCGGTCGGGTCGTCGATCTCCACGATGGTGGGCCGCACGAAGTAGCCGACCGAGTCGTCGACCTGGCCGCCGGCGATCACCTCGAGGCCGTCGGTGGCCTGGGCCCGCTCGATGGCGGCCTTGTGCTTGGCGAACGCGCGGTCGTCGATGACGGCGCCCATGAAGTGCGAGAGGTCGGTCGGGTCGCCCATCGAGATGGACTCGGTCTGCGCGACGAGGTCGTCCTTGATGACGTTCCACACCGATCGCGGGACGTAGGCGCGCGAGGCGGCCGAGCACTTCTGGCCCTGGAACTCGAACGCACCACGGATCATCGCGGTGGTGAGGACGGCCGGGTCGGCCGAGGGGTGGGCGACGATGAAGTCCTTGCCGCCGGTCTCGCCGACGATGCGCGGGTAGGAGCGGTAGCCGGTGATGTTCTCCCCGACCGAGCGCCACAGGTGCTGGAAGGTCGGCGTGGAGCCGGTGAAGTGGATGCCGGCGAGGTCGCGGTGCGGCAGCGCCACCTCGGAGACCGCCAGGCCGTCGCCGGGGACCATGTTGATGACGCCCGGCGGCATGCCGGCCTCGACGAGCAGCTCCATCGTCAGCGACGCGGCCAGCTGCTGGGTGGGGCTGGGCTTCCACACCACGGTGTTGCCCATCAGCGCCGGGGCGGTCGGCAGGTTGCCGGCGATCGCGGTGAAGTTGAACGGGGTGATCGCGTAGACGAAGCCCTCGAGCGGCCGGTGGTCGGTGCGGTTCCAGATGCCGGGGCTGTTGGCGATCGGCTGGTCGGTGAGGATCTGCTTGGCGTAGTGGACGTTGAAGCGCCAGAAGTCGATGAGCTCGCAGGCGGAGTCGATCTCGGCCTGGAACGCCGTCTTGGACTGGCCGAGCACGGTCGCGGCGTTGAGCTTCTGGCGCCACGGGCCGGCCAGCAGGTCGGCGGCCTTCAGGATGATCGCGCAGCGCTCGTCGAAGGGCATCGCCCGCCAGGCGGGGGCCGCCTCGAGCGCGGCGTCCACAGCAGCCTGGGCGTCGCCGGTGGTCGCGTTGCGGGTGACGCCGAGGACGTGCTGGTGGTCGTGGGGCTGCACGACGCGGATCTCCTCGCCGCCGCCGGCACGCCACTCCCCTCCGACGTACGCCGGGAGGTCGCGCGACCCGGACTCGAGCGCGGCGATCTCGGTGAGCAGCGACTCGCGCTCCGGGGTGCCGGGCGCATAGGTCAGGTTGGGCTCGTTCGTGGGAGCCGGAGGGAAGCTGATGGCGTCCATGGTCGCGACGATAGCGAGCGGGACCCCGCCGGGCGAAAGCCGCAGGTCACCGCTCGGGGCCGTGCTCCCGCCGGCGGCTCATCGCAGAGCGTGCACCCACCGTCCGACCTGTCGCCCGGCGCCCAGCGCCGACTCCCAGGCCACGCCCAGGGCCAGCAGCACCGCGCCGGCGCAGCCCAGCAGCAGCCAGGTCGGGACGTAGGCGAGGTAGGGGCTGCCCTGCATCAGCGCGACCACGCCGAGCGTCCCTGCCCCTGCCAGGAGCGGCGCCCGCAGACCACGGCCCGCCCCGACCACGAGGCAGGCGATGCCGGCCACCAGCACCGCCGCGAGCCGGACGAGGTCGTCGCTGCCCATGGCGAGCACCAGCGTCGGCGTCAGCGCGATCGAGAGCGCCGGACCCATGGTGAGCACCGATCCCGGCGCCGGCCGGCTCGCCCGGTGCTGCAGGACGCCGAGGACCGCGAAGGCGGCAGCCGCCGGCAGCGTGTAGGCCTCCAGGGCCGCGCCGTCCCAGCGGCTGACCAGGAGGACGTGCCCCCACGAGACCAGCAGGGCGGCGAGGTGCCCGACGGCGAGGCGACCGGGGGCCGAGGCGTACCACGCGACACCGGCCGCGACCGCCCAGGTGCCGGCCGCCTGGACGACCGGGTCCGGGCCCTGGACCAGGAGCTGGAGCAGGGGCACCACGGCGTAGCCGGCGGTCACGGCGGCGACCACGTGGTCGGCGGCGCGACCGTGGACCAGCGCGTGCCGAGCGACGGCCAGGGCGAGCAGGACCCAGGCGATGCCGGCGGGCACCGTGGCCTCCCACGGGCCGTGGGCCACGGCGAGCAGGAGTGCCGCGGTCCCGCCGAGCGCCAGCCCGCCCCGGGCGTGGCTTCGGCGCGGGCCGCGGACCAGCAGCACCAGGCAGGCCAGCGCCCACAGGCCAGGCAGCGCCACCTCGACCGGGACCGGGACGGTGTCGACCGCACCCGCGCCACCACGGACCAGGTCGGCCACGCTCCGCGTGCTGGTCTCGACGGTGAGGACCGTGAGCGCCGCGGCCAGCGGAGCGACGAGGGCCGCGGCTCGGGCGACCAGCCCAGGCAGCACCCACGCGGACGCGGCCAGGAGGAGCGAGGCGACGACCGAGGCGATCGCCCAGCCCCACCCGGGCACGTCGAGCAGCACGGTCCCCACCCCGAGCGCTGCTGCCGGGACGGCCGGGAGCCGGGTGAAGGTCGTCCACAGGTCCGCGGTCGCGTTGCTGCGACCGAGCCGCTCGGCGACGTACGCCGGGGCGCCGAGCAGCCCGGCGGCGACCAGGCCCAGCACCGCGCCCGAGAGGTAGCGCTCCAGCAGGCCGAGGTCGAGGTCGTAGGCGGTGAGCACCAGCACCACTGCCCCGAGCACGCCCGACGACACGGCGAGCAGCACCGCGACGCTGACCGGCTGCCGCCGGCGACGCGTGTCCAGGACCGCGTGGACCACGGACGCGGCGCCGACCATCAGCGCCGCCACGGCGAGCATCCCGACGCCGAGCAGCAGGCCGCCCGGCTCGACGGAGACCAGCAGCGAGGCGGCGGCCGTCGCGACGGCGAGCACGGCGGCGGGGAGGTACGCCGAGGTCCATCCGGTCCGCGACCACGTCCGCGCCGTGAGGGCGTCGTAGCCGCACCAGAGGCCGGCGAGCACGAGGGCGGCGACGGCGGCGTACCGGCTGCCGGTGAGGTCGCCGAGGCCCGCGACGTCGAGCGAGTAGGCCCCCTGGGCCATGAGCACCGAGACCCCGATCGCGATGACGGCCGAGGTGTGGGCCGCGGCTCGCAGCCCGCGGGTCGAGGCCGCTCGCGACGCGAGTACCGCCGTGACCGTGGCACCGGTGAGGAGCACGGCCTGGCCGACGACCCCGATGAGCGTCCAGGCGACCAGCACGAACACCGACACCGCGGAGAGCAGCAGGAGCGCGCCGAACCCGAGCAGAAGACCCTGGCCCGTGAGGCCCGCGGCACGCCCACGGGGCTGCGACGTCCCGTGCGCCGGGGCCGGCAGACCCCCCGGCGCGGCCGGCAGCGGTGAGCGCATGGACTCCAGGAGCCCGGCGGCCTCACGACGCAGGGCCGCGATCTGCTGGTCGACCTCCCACAGCCGCATCGCGTCGGGTCCGACGAGGCGGATGCCGCACGCCGGGCACGCGGCGGCACCGGAGGAGAAGGGCGCGGAGCAGGCGGGGCACGCGAGGTCAGGGGCGCTCATGCCTGCATCGTGGCGCCGGGACCGGGTGGCCGGGTAGAGCACGGGTACTCATCCGGTGCGCGGTCCACCTACTCGAGCAGGTGCGGGATCTCCTGGGTGGCGAACCACGCCAGCTCGTCGTCGGGGTCGGCGCCGTCCTCGGTGTCGACGTGCACCGAGGCGACGTCGCGCATCGGGGCGACGGCGCCCTCGTGGGGCACCTCCGCGACGACGACCACGCGGCGTCCCCCGCCGCTCATCTCGGCGGAGACCTCGGCGGCCTCGACGAGGGCGGCGTACTCGGCGTCCTCGGACTCGTCGACCGCCACCACCGCACCGGCGGTGGGCACCTCGCCCTCGGCGTGGAAGCGTGCGAGCAGGTCGAAGGTGGCGGGCACGTAGGCGCGCACGGTCATGTGGTGGTCCTCCCGCCGGTCGTCCTGCCGGACTTCGGGGCTGCCTTCTGGCCGCTCTTCGCGCCTGTCCTCGAGGCGGTGGACTTCTTCGCCGCCCGGGGCTTGGCCCTCGACGAGCCGCCCTTGCGCCCGCGCGGCACCCGGGGACGCGAGCCGGAGACGGTGTCGAGCAGCTCGGCCAGCGCCTCGGTGATGCACTGGCCCAGGACGTCGACGTCCGGCACGGCGTCACGGTCGGCGGTGACGGCGTACGCCACCCCACCGTCGTACGACGTCACGCCGATCGCCAGGAGGTGGTGGGGCGGCAGCGGGGGGACCGGGAAGGTCGCCTCCATCCGTGCGCCCGCGGCGTAGAGCGGTGACTGGGGCCCCGGCACGTTGGTGACGCTGAGCTGCATCCCCCGGCCCACCTCGGCCGCCGCCACCCGGGAGCCGATGGCGTGGAAGGTCGCGGGGGCGAACCCGGCGATGCCTGCGAGCCGGTTGGCCGCGACGCCGCGACCGGTCTCCTTGTGCACCTTGAAGGAGTAGGAGACCTGGTGGAGCCGCACGACCGGGCTGGGCTCGCCGATGGGGAGGTCCACGAAGTGCGGGGCGATCTGGCTGCCCAGCGAGGTGGCCTCGAGCTCGGAGTCGATGACCGAGACCGGCACCACGGCGCGGACCCGACGGAGACCGCCGAGCGACTCGTGCCGGGTCATCAGCCAGCCGCGCAGACCGCCGGCGACGGTGGCCAGGATGACGTCGTTGACGGTGCCGCCGTGCAGGTCACGGATGGCGCGGTGGTCGGCCAGCTCGGTGTGGACCGACACGACCCGGCGCTGCTGGCCGTGGGTGCCGACGAGCGGGCCCTCGTGGGAGGACCGGCGACCGGTCACTCCCCCGACGACGCGACCGGCGGTCTCCGCGGCGGCGTCGGCGGTGCGCAGCAGCGTCGCGGCGCGGGTGCGGACGGAGTCAGAGGCGACCTGGCGCGAGCGCAGGGTGTCGCGCAGCGCACCGACGGCGAGGCCGCCGGGCGACGGCGCCCGGCGCGGAGCCCACTGGTCGCCGCCCAGGCTCTTGACCTCGGGGCTCTTGTCGAGCAGCACCTGGCCCAGGTCGACGGTGGTCACGCCGTCCACGAGCGCCTGGTGGGACTTCGACAGCATCGCGACGCGGCCGTCGGCGAGACCCTCGACGAAGTAGACCTCCCACAGCGGCTTGGAGCGGTCCAGCGGGCGGGAGACGATGCGGGCCACCAGCTCGCGCAGCTGCTCGAGGCTGCCGGGGCGAGGCAGTGCGGAGCGGCGTACGTGGTAGCCGAGGTCGAAGTGCGGGTCGTCGATCCAGACCGGGTTGGCCAGCCGCCCCGGGACCTGCTGGATCCTCTGCCGGTAGCGCGGCACGAACGAGATCCGGTCACCGATCAGCTCGACCAGCTTGTCGTAGTCGAAGCCCGAGTCACCCGGGTCGAAGATCTCGACCGTGGCGTTGTGCATGGGCGTCGACGGCGTCTCCTCGGCCAGGAAGGCGAGGTCCCTGGGCCGGAGCCGCTCGCTCATCGGGTCCCTTTCGTCATCGGACCCGGCTCCCCATCGCCGGACCCTTTGCTGCTCGTGCGATTCTGTCAGACATGTCGCGCATCCCCACCCGCGTCCTCTCCCTGGGCGCCGCCCTGCTTCTGCCCCTGGCCCTCGCCTCCTGCGGGAGCGACGAGGAGCCGGACGCGGGCACCGACGGCACCACCGAGCCGCTGGTCATCGAGGTCACGGTCGCCGACGGCTCCATCGACCCGAAGGGCGACCGCATCCAGGTCGGCGTCGGGCAGGAGATCGTCTTCGACATCACCGCCGACGAGGCCGGGGAGCTGCACGCGCACACGACCGAGGAGCTGACCCTGGACTACCCCGCGGGTGAGTCCGAGCAGACGATGGTCGTCGACCAGCCCGGTGTCGTCGAGGTCGAGTCGCACGACATCGACCAGATCATCGTGCAGCTGCAGGTCTCCTGAGCGTGGGAGTGATCCTGCCGGGCCTCGTCCCCGGCCCGCTGCCGATGCACGGCATCGGTGGCGCCAAGGACCTGCCGATCTCACCGGAGCTGGCGATCTCCGGCGCCGTGGCGGCGCTGACGATCTCCTTCATCGTCCTGGCGCTGGCTTGGCGCACCCCTCGCTACGACGCCGCCACCGACGGCCGCCCCGCGCCCGCCGCGCTCAGCACGCTGGTCACCTCGACCGGTTGGTCGGTGGCGATGCGGGTGCTGGGCCTGGTGGTCTTCGGGTACGCCGCGTTCGCGGCCGTGCTCGGCGAGGACCTGCTGACCAACCCGTTCTTCGGGATGTTCTACGTCTGGCTCTGGGTCGGGCTGGTCTTCTTCTCCGCCGTGCTCGGCCCGGTCTGGAAGGCCATCAGCCCCGCGCGGACCATCAACCTGCTGTTCGCCCGGATCTCCGGGTCCGACCCCGACGAGGGCCTGTTCCGCTACCCCGCCTGGCTGGGTCACTGGCCGGCCGCCCTGGGGCTCTACGCCTTCGTGTGGCTGGAGCTGGTCTACCCCTACTCCACCGAGCTGGGTCCGGTGCGCCTGTGGTGCGCGGCGTACGTCGCGGTCATGCTGCTCGGCGGGGCGCTGTTCGGCAACGACTTCTACGAGAACGCCGACCCGTTCGAGGTCTACTCCACGCTCATCGGCAAGCTGTCGCCCTGGATCGTGCGTGAGGGTCGGCTGCACGTCATCTCCCCGCTGGCCAATCTCAACACCGTGGTGCCGCGTGCCGGCCTGGTCGGGGTGGTCGCGGTGCTGTTCGGCTCCACGGCGTTCGACTCCTTCAAGGAGTCGGCCCCCTGGGTGCGGTTCGTCCAGACGAACTCCTTCATCGGTGAGAACGACCTCGGCCTGGTCGCCGACAACCTCGCGCTGCTGACCTTCTGCGTCGGCGTCGCGGTGGTGCTGTCGGTGGGCTCGATGCTCACCGGGGTGCACCCGGGCCAGTCGCGCCTGGAGATGCCGCGCCAGCTGGCGCACTCGGTGGTGCCGATCATCCTGGGCTACATCGTGGCCCACTACCTGTCCTACTGGTTCGAGGTCGGGCAGGACACCCTGATCAAGGCCAGCGACCCGCTGACGACCGGCGCCGACTACCTCGGCACCGGCGACTGGAGCGTCAACTACTGGCTCTCCTACCACCCGACGCTGCTGGCCAACATCAAGGTGATCGCGGTCGTCCTCGGTCACGTGGTCGGCGTCATCGCCGCCCACGACCGGGCCGTCCGGCTGCTGCCGCCGCGCCACCACCTCACGGGCCAGTTGGGCATGCTGGTCGCGATGGTGTTCTTCACCGCCGGCGGGTTGTACCTGCTGTTCGCCGCCTGAGGGCGGGCGTCCCCACCCGGGTCCGGCCGCCCGCCGGGCCCGACCGGCGGGCCTGGCGGGGTTGACGGGCCTGGCGGGACTGACGCGCGCTACCGGGCACCGGGCCCCACAGGGTGTCCGCGAGGCCCCCCACTGCAGCGGCCAGCGGTCCCTCGCCCAGCTCGACCACCGACCGTCCGGCCACCAGGGCCCGGTCGGTGGCGGCCTGGTCCTCGGGGAGGAACGTCACCGAGGCCACGTCGCCGAAGCCGCGCACCATCTGCTCGACCTCACCGGTGGACCAGCCCAGGCTCGGGCGCATCCGGTTGACCGCGACGTGCACCGGCCGTCCACCGGTCTCCTCCCCCAGCTCGACCAGGCCGCGGGCCAGGCGGGCCAGTCCCACCGGGTCGGCGGTGCCGACCACCAGGAGGTCGTCGGCCTCGGCGAGCGCGGCGAGCGTCGCGGCGTTGCGCCCGGGTCGTCCGGACAGGTCGGTCGTGGGGTCCCGCTCGAGCGGGGCGCCCGTGTCGACGACGACCCGTCCGCGCTGGCGGGCGAGGTCGAGGACCTCTTCCACCACCCCGTCGCGCAGCTCGGGCCAGCGGTCGGCGCGCGGCAGCCCGGTGAGCACCTCGAGCCGGCCGCCGAGCGAGCGCAGCACCGTCGCGAAGCGCTCCTCCAGCACCCCGCTGGTCGCGAGGCGGGCCGCGGCCAGCAGCCCCGAGACCTCGTCGAGCACCCCGAGCTGCTGGGCGACCGCGCCGCCCCAGGGGTCGACGTCGACGAGCAGCGTCGCCCGGCCCCTCGCCGCCGACGTCGCCGCGAGGGCGGTGGCGACGGTCGTGCGGCCCGGGGCACCGGCCGGTCCCCAGACCGCCAGCACGCGCCCCGGCTCGCGAGGGGCTCCGGCGGCCGGGGGCTGCGTCGCAGCAGAGTCCTGCGGCAGGTCGTCGCGGGCGACGGTGCCGCCGACCGCGGGCCGCTCGGGGGCCAGGACCACCTCGGCCACCTCGGCGATGTCGGCCTCGGCGACCAACGTGCGGATGCCCACCCGGGACGCGCGGGCGTGCGCCTGCTCCCCCGTGGTGCCGGCCGCGACCACGCCGATCGGCCGCACGCCGTGGCGGCGCAGCAGGTCGACCGCGGTGGCGTCGAGGCCGTGGGCCGCGAGGTCGACGAGGGCGGCCTCCGCCTGACCGGAGGAGGCGGCGGCGAGCAGGTCGTCGACGTCGACGCACCTCTTGAGGACCACCACCCCGGCGCGGGCCCCGAGCGCGTCCATCGCGCGGGCCTCCCAGCCGGCTCCTCCGCCGGCGACGAGGACGACGGTCGAGCTCATCCGCGCACCGCCACGGAGACCAGCGGGTCGGTGAGGCTGCCGAGCAGCCCGTAGTAGCGCCCCGCGTCCTCCTCGGGCACGGCCAGGACCAGCCGGCGCAGCCCGCTGGCGGCGTACCCGTCGTCGGCTGCGGCGGCATCGAGGACGACCACGTCCTCGAGGACCGGCTCGCCGGAGTCGTGGCCGCGGTCCCCGCCGCCGCGGGCGACGAGGTAGACGTTGACCCTGCTGCCGGCGGCCACCGCCCCGGCCAGCTGCTCGGGCTCGACGGCCACGGCCAGCTGCAGCAGGTCGCTGTCGCCCCCGGCACCCAGGGCCGCCCCCGGCACGAGCTCACCGGCGCCGACCGAGCGCCCCAGGACGGCATCGGCCGGCAGCTCCTGCGAGGTCGGGAGGTACGCCGCCAGGTCGGCCTCGTCGGCGAAGCGGACCCGCGCCGCGACCAGGTCGTCGGGCCGCAGGGGCGCGCCGGCCGGCAGCTCCTCGGCCGCCGCCCAGACCGTGACGGTGTCGTCGGCGGCCCCGACCACCCGGGCGCCGAGCAGCACCGAGCCGGCGACGACGACCACCCCCACCCACAGGCGGGGGTCGCGCCACCCGGGCGTGCGGGTGCGCGTCGCGGCGGGTGCGGAGGTGGGAGGGGCGGCTGGTGGGGTCCCGAGATCGATGGCCACGGGCGGCATCCTTCCCCGCCGTCGCCGACTCCTCACCTGCTCATCCACAGCCCGCCCGGGTCCCGCCCGCGGGCGGGACCGGAGGTGACACCATGGGCCCATGTCCGCCACTCCCCGCTTCCTCACGCTCGCCGACGTGGCGGAGGTGCTCAACACCTCGAGCGCGCAGGTCTACGCGCTGGTGCGACGCGGGGAGCTGCCGGCGATCAAGATCGGCGGGCGCGGCCAGTGGCGGGTGGAGGCGGCCCGGCTCGAGGAGTTCATCGAGCAGATGTACGCCCAGACCAAGACCTTCGTCGACGAGCACCCCTACGAGGAGGCCGAGCGCGAGTAGCGCCCGGCGGCCCCGTGCGGCCCGCCACGGCAGGGAGGCTGGTCAGCCGACCTGGCCGCGCAGCTCCACGGAGACCTGCCGCTCCTCGCCGCCGCGGCGGACCGTGAACTCGACGGTCTCCCCCGGCTGGTGGGTGCGGATCGAGACGATCAGCGCGATGCCGTCGGTGACGCGCTCGCCGTCCACGGCGGTGATCACGTCGCCCTCCTCCAGGCCGCCCTCCTCGGCGGCGCTGCCCGGGTTGACCTTCTGGATCTCCGCGCCGTCGCCGTCGGCGTTGCCGGTGCGGACCTCGGCGCCGATGATCGGGTACTGCGCCTCGCCGGTGCGCAGGATCTGGTCGGCGGTGATGCGCACCTGCTCCACCGGGATCGCGAAGCCCACGCCGATGTTGCCCGCCTCGGCACCGAACCCGCCGCCCGTCGTGGCGATCGCCGAGTTCACCCCGACCACCTCACCGAGCAGGTTGACCAGCGGGCCGCCGGAGTTGCCGGGGTTGATCGCGGCATCGGTCTGGACGGCGTTGATGTAGGAGGTGTCGGAGTCCGGGTCGCCGGTCGTGACCGGACGCTGCAGCGCCGAGACGATGCCCGCGGTCACGGTGGAGGACAGCCCCAGCGGCGAGCCGATCGCGACCACCGTCTCGCCGACCCGCAGCCGGCTCGACGCGCCCAGGGCGGTCGGCTCGAACTCGCCGGCCATCTCCTCGGCGACCAGCACCGCCAGGTCGTAGACCGCGGAGCGACCGACCACGCTGGCGTCGTAGCGGTTGCCCTCCTGGTCGACGACCTGGATGCGGCCGTCGTCCTGGGCGGCCTCGGCCACCACGTGGTTGTTGGTGACGACGTGACCCTGGCGGTCGAGGACGAAGCCCGACCCCGTGGCGCCGCGGTCGTCACCGCCGTACGCCGCGATGATCTGGACGGTGCTGGGCAGCAGCTCGGCCGCGACGTTGGCGATCGTGCCGTCCTCGGGGGCCAGCGGGGCCTCCGTCGCGGTGTCGACGCCGAAGAGACCGTCGCGGACGATCCCCTGGCGCTCCCCGCCCGCCTCGTCGACCAGCCGGAACCCGGCGGCGCCCACGACCCCGCCGACGACGCCCACGACCAGCGCGAGCATCGCGACGACCGGCCACACCCACCCGGCCACGCGGGCCGAGGGGGCGGCGTGGCGGGGTGCGGCCGGCGGCTGGCCCGGAGCGGGGTAGCCCCACGGACCGGGGGCCTGCGGCGGCACGACCGGCTGCGGCCGGGTGACCTGCGTCCAGTCGTCCACGGGCTGCTGCACCGACGCCTGCTCGCGGGTGGCGGCGTCCGGATCGTCGGCCGCGACGGGGTCGACGGGACGCTGGGTGCCGTCGGGGGCGTCCTGGTGCTCCGGGTGGTCCGGGTCGTGCTGGCTCACCGCCCCATCATCCCCGACGGCCGGTAGCCCGTTCGGAGGGTGTCAGGGGAGGGCGTCAGGGCCGGGTGTCAGGGGCGGGCGTCAGGGCCGGGTCTGGCGCCCGGCCGGCAGCAGGCCACCGCCGGTGCTGGGCGGGGTGAGGTTGGCGACCGGTGCGCGCCGGTCCACGGTGGGTGCGTCGGCCGGCGCGGCGCCCAGGGCGAGGACACCCATGACGGCCATCCCGGCGGCTCCGCCGACTCCTGCGGCGACCGCCCCGACGCGCCGGGGGCGCGAGGTCGTGCCGAACCCGGGGGCCGGCACGGTCGAGGGGTAGGTCGGCTCGCAGGCGACGGCCTGCGCACCGAGCAGGGCACCCTTGAGGTGGGCGGGGGCCTGCGTGCGGTCGGGGGCCCCCAGCCCGGAGAGCCGGGTCTTGACCCAGCCCTCGCGCTCGACCAGGTCGCGGCACAGGTGGCAGCCGTGGACGTGCGCCCACAGGCGCTCGGCCTCCGCCGCGGGCAGCTGGCCGTCGAGGAGTGCGCTCGTGCGTGTCCCGAGGTGACCGATCACGGGCGGGTCGCCTCCTGCAGGGCGACCGACGGGCCGGCGTACCGCTCTCGACCGGCGGCGGGTGCGCGGTGCGCCAGGGCCTGGCGCAGCATCGCGCGGCCGCGGTGGATGCGGGAGCGGACGGTGCCGAGCTTGGCGTCGAGGATCGTGGCGATCTCCTCGTAGGTCAGCCCCTCGACGTCGCAGAGCACCACGGCGGCGCGGAAGTCCGGCGGGAGCGTCGCCAGGGCGGCCTCGACGTCGTCGTCGAAGCGCTGGTCGGCGTAGGCGGCCTCCGGGGCCGGCGAGGCGCTGGTCAGGCGGTCGGCGCGCTCGTCGGAGAGGGCGTCGAAGCGGATGCGCTGCTTGCGGCGGGCCTGGTCGAGGAAGAGGTTGGTGGTGATGCGGTGCAGCCAGCCCTCGAAGGTGCCGGGGGTGTAGGTGTGCAGGGAGCGGAAGACGCGGACGAAGACCTCCTGGGTGAGGTCCTCGGCGTCGTGGCGGTCGCCGGTGAGGCGGTAGGCGAGGCGGTAGACGCGGTCGGAGTGCTCCTCGACGATCCGCTCCCAGGACAGGTCCTGGGCGTGCTGGCCGTGCTGGCCCCGCTGGTCGGCCTGCTGGTGTGCCGCCTTCTCCGCCACCGCGCTCCCCCTCGACAGGTACCTGCCTCGCATGCTGGCTCCTCACGGTAGGGACGGCGGCTGAGAGGAGGCTGTGAGCACCCCACTCGTTCTCTGAGGGTCCCAACGGACGGCGAGCGGCCGGTGTTCCCGCGGTCCCGGACCACCTGCCGTGCGGCGTACGTCGTGAGGCGGCGGGCTCGCGATAGGTTGAGCGCGTCCGTCCGCCCGAGGAGGCCGTCATCACCACGCCGATCAACGCGACCAGCTGGACCTACAGCGAGGAGTTCGTCGCCGAGGACGACGTGCTCGCCTCCGCGCGCGCCCGCGCCGAGGAGATGGGCGTCGTGCCGATCAGCCCCGGCGGCGGGGCGGCTCTGCGCTTCCTCGCCTCGGTGCTCGACGCCCGCGCCGTGGTGGAGATCGGCACCGGCACCGGGGTCTCCGGGCTGTGGATGCTGCGCGGCATGCGCGCCGACGGCGTCCTGACGACCGTCGACATCGAGGCCGAGCACCAGCGGCTGGCCCGCGAGGGCTACTCCGAGGCCGGCGTGCCCTCCCAGCGGGTCCGCACCATCGCCGGCGCCGCGCTCGACGTGCTGCCGCGCCTGACCGACGGTCACTACGACCTGGTCTTCTGCGACGGCGACAAGCGCGAGTACGCCGCCTACCTCTCCGAGGCCCTGCGCCTGCTGCGCCCCGGCGGCGTGGTGGCCTTCGACAACGCCCTGTGGCACGACCGCGTCGCCGACCCGAGCCGCCGCGACGAGGAGACCGTCGCCATCCGCGAGCTCAACCGCACCGTCGCCGAGCACGAGAGCCTGCTCAGCGTGCTGCTGCCCGTCGGCGACGGGCTGCTGGCTGCGAAGAAGGTCTGGGTCCCCGAGACCGACTGAGGGGCCCAGCGGGTTACGACGAATCACATCTCACCCTTACTGCGCAGTAAGGGTGAGATCTGATTCGTCGTAACCCGGTCCGCCCGCCCCGCTAGCGCTCCCCGCGCGCGGTGGGCGTGAGGGCGTCCCAGCCCTCGGCTACGGCGACGAGCTCCCAGGGCTCGACGAGGACGGGCGGGGCGCCGACGATGCGGGACCCAGGCGCGTCGGCCATGGTGGCCTCGAACTCCGCCTGGAACGCCTCACGGTCGGCGAGCGTCGCGAAGACGTAGGTCCCCTCGAACCACTCCCCGCGCCGCATCCGCCACACCTTCTGGCGCAGCCCGGACATGCCGGTGAAGCGCGCGTGCGAGGTCGTCTCGACGTACGCCGCCAGCTCCTCGGCCACGGAGTCCGGCAGCCCCTCCAGGGACCACCGCACGCTGAGGCCGATCACGGGTCAGTCCCCGATGCCGGCGAGCGGCTCCTCGGAGCCCAGCCAGGTCAGAAGCGCCCGTGCACCGAAGCCGGTCGGGCCCGCGGTCCACTCGAAGCTCTCCGAGGGCGAGTCGCCCACGGACGCGACGTCGAGGTGGGCCCACGGCACGTCACCGGTGAAGTGCTGCAGGAACAGCGCCGCGGTGATGGCGCCGGGACCACCGCCGGCGTTGTCGGCGTCGGCGACCTTGGAGGAGATGCGCTCCTCGTAGACCGAGGCCAGCGGGAATCGCCACATCCGCTCGCCGGACCGGGTGCCGGCGTCGTTGATGGCGGAGGCCAGGCCCTCGTGGTCTGCGAAGAAGCCGCCGGTGCGCTGGCCCAGCGCGACCTTGATCGCCCCGGTCAGCGTCGCCACGTCGACCAGCGCCGCGGGGGCGAGCTCGGCGACGGCGTACGCGAGGGCGTCGGCCATGACCAGGCGTCCCTCGGCGTCGGTGTTGGTGACCTCGGTGGTGCGCCCGCCGTAGTGGCGCAACACGTCACCGGGGCGCATCGAGGAGCCGGAGACGGCGTTCTCGGCGCAGGCCAGCAGGCCGACGACCTTGACCGGGCAGCCGACCGCCTCGAGGGCGGCCATCACCGAGAGCACCACGGCGGCGCCGGTCATGTCGCGCTTCATGGTGGTCATGCCCTCGGCCGGCTTGATCGACAGACCGCCGGTGTCGAAGGTGATGCCCTTGCCGACCAGCACGACGGTCGGGGTCCTCCGGTTGGCCTTGCGCGGGGTGTAGTCGAGGCGGACCAGACGCGGCGGGGTCGCGGACCCCTGCCCGACGCCGATGATGCCGCCGAACCCCTCCGCGGCCAGCTGCTGCTCGTCCCACACGCGGTAGGCCAGCCCGGCCTCCTCGGCGACCAGGCGGGCCTGCTCGGCCAGCCAGGGCGGGTTCTTGAGGTTGGACGGGACGGTCGCGAGCATCCGAGCACGCCACCCCGCACCACCGAGCGCGAGCCCGCGCTCGAGGGCGGGACGGCGGTCCTCGGTGCAGCCGGTGAGGACGATCCGCGCCACCGGCGCGGCCTCGGGGCGCTCCTGCGAGCGCCACGAGAAGGAGAAGGAACCCAGCACCGCGCCCACGACGAAGGCCTCGAGGCCGGCGTCGTCGGTCAGCGACGCGATCGAGGTCGCGACGCTGCTGCGTCCCACCGTGGCGCGGGCCAGGGTGGCACCGGCGCGCCGCAGCGCGTCGGTCCCCTGGTCGCCGACACCCACGAGGAGCACCCAGCGCAGGTCGGCGTTGGTCGGGCCGCCGAGCGGCACCGGGAACCGGACGACCTCACCGACCTTGCCGGTGGCCTTCTCGGCCTCCAGCAGCGCCAGCAGGTCGACGCCGAGCTGCTCGGAGAGCTCCTCGGCGCCGGGTCCCAGAGCGGGGCCGGTGTCGTCGTCCCCCGGGAGCACGGGCACCGCGACGACCTCCACGCCGAGGATGGCGTGGGGTGCGGTGTCGCTGAGCGCGAGCTCGGGGGGCGTGACCTGGGTGGGGAGGACGGGTGTGGAGGGCTCCATCGAGGAGGCGTCAGCCGACGACGGCCTTGAGGGCGTCGCCCAGGGCGCCGGCCTCCTCGGCGTTCAGCTCGACGACGAGACGACCGCCGCCCTCGAGGGGGACGCGCATGACGATGCCGCGCCCTTCCTTCGTGACCTCCAGCGGACCGTCGCCCGTCCGCGGCTTCATCGCCGCCATCGCGCACCTCTTCCCTCGTCGTGAAGCCCCGTTGGGCCTCATGGGCACCGGACACGTGCCTCCGGAAGCCCGGACCACGCGTGGACGACCATTATCCCCCACACCGACGGTGATCGGGAGCACAGGGGTCCTGCGACATGCGGCAGACTCGCGCCCATGACCAGCCAGACCCCCAGCGAGACCACCAGCCAGACCACCGGCCAGCTCACCTCCGGACCCGTCCTGCTCGACGTCTCCGACGGCGTCGCGACCATCACCCTCAACCGGCCCGAGGCCATGAACAGCCTCGACATCGCGACCAAGGAGATCCTCGTCGAGGTCGTGCGCCAGGTCTCCGAGGACCCCTCGGTGCGCTGCGTGGTGCTCACCGGCACCGGCCGCGCGTTCTGCACCGGCCAGGACCTCAAGGAGCACATCAACCTGCTCGAGACCGGTGGCAGCGACCAGCTCTTCACCACCGTCGAGAAGCACTACAACCCGATCGTCTCGGCGATCATGGCGATGGACAAGCCGGTCATCGCCGCCGTCAACGGTGTCGCCGCCGGCGCCGGCGCGAGCCTGGCGATGGCCTGCGACCTGCGGGTCGTCGCCGACACCGCCGGCTTCAACCTGGCCTTCGCGGGCGTGGCGCTGTCGTGCGACACCGGCGCGAGCATCAGCCTGCCGCTGCTCGTGGGCCGCGCCAAGGCGATCGAGCTGCTCTACTTCCCGCGCACCGTGCCCGCGGCCGAGGCCCTCGAGATCGGCCTCGCGACGACCGTCGTCTCCCCCGACGACTTGGCCGGCGAGGTCGCCACGCTGGCCGGCCGGCTCGCGGCCGGGCCCACGCGTGCCTACGGCGCGATGCGCCGTTCGGTGACGTACGCCGCCGGGCACGACACCGACGAGGCGCTGGAGTTCGAGCGGCAGATGATGAACGCCACCGGCGCCACCGACGACCACCGGGCGGCCGTCGCCGCCTTCGTGGCCAAGGAGAAGCCGGTCTTCACCGGCCGCTGAGGGTCGGCGACTCGGTCGGCGACTCGGACGGCGTCGGCGACTCGGACGGCGTCGGCGACTCGGAGGGGGTCGGCGTCGGCGTGGGCTCGGGGGTGGGTGTGGGCATCGGGCCCCAGGCGTAGTCGCCCCGCTCGGCGCCGATCACCTTCAGGATGCGCCGGGCGAACGTGGTGCGCAGGTAGCGCCGCCCCGGCCTCGGGCCCAGCTCCACGGTCAGCGCCGACCCCGCGAACCGGTGGTTGAACCAGCCGGTCATGGTGCCGTGGCAGACCCCGCCGCAGTCGAAGGTCTTGCGGGGCAGCCGCAGGATGCGGGCCACCCGCTCGGCGTACGCCCGGTCCTTGGTGTCGGTGTCCACGCCGTGCAGCGGCTGGTGGAAGCTGAGGATCCGGTCGGGCTGCACGCGGCGCAGGAACCGCATCACCGCACGGGTCTCGGGCTCGGAGCCGGGGCGCGGGCCGGACTCGTAGTTGCCGTCGAGGTCGGCCCACCGGTAGGGGAAGTTGCGGTTGAGGTCGACGCCGCGGGCGTTCTTGCGGGTGCCTGCGGCGATGCCGTCGGGGTTGTAGGTCGGGATCACCCAGACCTCTGCGCCGACCAGCGGGTCGCCGTCCTTGATCGACCACAGCGCGGGGCGGGTGCGCGGCTCGTTGCCGTGCATGGCGCCGATCAGCACCACGGTCGGCACGCCGTTGTCGGCCGGCTCACCGAGGCGGTAGGCGTAGATCGGCCTGCCGCGGACCGACTCGCCGAGCTTGACGGTCTGGACGACCGCCGGCTTCCGCGGGGCCGCGGCGGCCTCGAGGGGCGCGAGGTGCGCACCGAGGGGTACGACGGTGGCCAGCAGCCCCAGCGCCGAGACGCCCGCGAGCGCGGCCCGGCCAGTGCCCCGGCCGGTCGCCATCAGACCGCGGCCGTCCAGTAGGCCCAGGTGAAGACGGCGACGCCGACGACCATCCCGAGGTGTGCGAGCAGCGACAGTCCCGGCCCGGACGACCAGGTGTCCTCGGCCGCGGCGACGGCGTGCCGGCCCTTGGAGGGCAGCCAGCGCACCAGGATCATCAGGCCGGCGATCGCGACGCCCCACCACAGGCCGAGCGCCACGACCCCGACCAGCGGGTCACCGCTGGGGGTGTCCTCCGGGGAGACCAGGAAGACCAGCCAGACGACCAGCGCCAGGGCACCGACCACGGTGTGGGCCATCAGCCAGGCCGAGCCGACGTCGACGCGGGTCGCCCCGCCACCGCCTCCCAGGCGGAGCCGGGTCAGCGCGACGACGACCGCCGCGAGACCGGTGAGGACGTAGACGACGACGGCGACGGACACGCGGGTGAGTGTGCCTCACTCCTCGCCGGTGGCGCCACGACCCTCCGACTCGGGGGCGCGTGCCGCCTGCTCCTCGGCGAGCCGGGCGAGCAGGGCGTCGACCTCGCTCATCCGGTAGCCGCGCAGCGCGACCGAGAACCGGACCCGTCGCAGGTCCTCGGGCCCCAGTGGCCGGTCGGCGGGGACCTCGGCGTCGGGGCGGTCGCCGTACTCCTGCGCCAGCGGGGTGCCCATGCCGGCGGCGACGACGGCGACACCGCCGAGCAGCAGCACGGCCAGGATCGCGAACAGCCACATCATCCGGCTCGGTCCTCCTGCTCGCGGGCGGCGACCATGAGCGCCACCGCCTCGTCGACGTCGTCGGTCAGCACCATCATGTCGAGGTCGGACTGCGAGATCTTGCCCTCGGCCAGCTGCGTGTCGCGCATCCAGTCCAGCAGGCCGCTCCAGTAGGCGGTGCCGAGCAGCACGATCGGGAACTGCGTGACCTTGCGGGTCTGGGAGAGTGTGAGCGCCTCGAAGAGCTCGTCGAGGGTGCCGACGCCGCCGGGGAGGACGATGTAGCCCTGGGAGTACTTCACGAACATCGTCTTGCGCACGAAGAAGTAGCGGAAGTTGATGCCGACGTCGACCCAGTCGTTGAGGCCGGACTCGAAGGGCAGCTCGATGCCGAGCCCCACGCTGACGCCGCCGGCCTGGCTGGCGCCGCGGTTGGCGGCCTCCATGGCGCCGGGGCCGCCGCCGGTGACGACCGCGAAGCCGGCCTCCACCAGCTTGCGCCCGACCTCCTCGGCCTGGGCGAAGGACGGCTCGTCGGGCGTGGTGCGCGCCGACCCGAAGACCGCCACCGCCGAGCCGAGCTCGGCGAGCTGGCCGAAGCCCTCGACGAACTCGGCCTGGATGCGCAGCACCCGCCACGGATCGGTGTGGACCCAGTCGTGCGGGCCGCGGCTGTCCAACAGCCGCTGGTCGGTCGTGGTGGTCTCGACCTGGTCGCGGCGCAGCCGGACCGGCCCCTTGAACCGGCTCGGCCGGCCCTTCTCGTCACGCCAGCCCATCGGTGAGCCATCCCCTCAACGTCGTCGCGCAGGTCTCGATGTCGGAGATCCTGACGTGCTCGTCGGCCTTGTGGGCGAACAACGGGTCACCCGGTCCGTAGTTGACCGCCGGGATGCCCAGCGAGGTGAACCGCGCGACGTCGGTCCAACCGAACTTCGGCGCCACCTTCCCGCCGGTCGCCTCGACGAACGCCGCGGCCGCCGGCCGGTCCAGCCCGGGCAGCGCGCCGGGCGCCAGGTCGGTGAGGCGGACGTCGTACGGCGCGAAGAACTCGGTCACGAACGCCACCGCCTCGTCGGTCGACCGGTCGGGTGCGAAGCGGAAGTTGACCTCCACGACGCACTCGTCGGGGACGACGTTGCCGGCCACTCCCCCGTGGATGCGCACGGCGTTGAGTCCCTCGTGGTACTCCAGCCCGTCGATGACCGGGCGGCGCGGCTCGTAGGCCTGCAGCCGCGCGAGCACGTCGGTGGCGGCGTGGATGGCGTTGACGCCCTTCCAGGAGCGAGCGGAGTGCGCGCGCTCGCCGGTGGTGGTGACCTCGACGCGCAGGGTGCCCTGGCAACCGGCCTCGACGCCGGCGTTGGAGGGCTCCATGAGGATCGCGAAGTCGGCGGCGAGCAGGTCGGGCTCGCGCTCGGCGAGGTGCTTGAGGCCGTTGTAGCGCTCCTCGACCTCCTCGGCCTCGTAGAGCACGTAGGTGACGTCGCGGACCGGCTCGGGCACGGTGGCGGCGAGGTGCAGCAGGACGGCGTCGCCGCCCTTCATGTCGCAGGTGCCGCAGCCGTGCAGGATGCCGGCCTCCTCGTCGAGGCGGCTGGGCAGGTTGTCGTTGACCGGCACGGTGTCGAGGTGCCCGGCGATGACGACGCGCTCGTCGCGGCCGAGGTCGGTGCGCGCCACGATCGTGTGGGCACGGCGGGTCACCTCGAGGTGCGGGTGCGTGCGCAGCGCCGCCTCGACGGCGTCGGCGATGCGGCCCTCGTCGTGGCTGACGGACTCGATGTCCACCAGGTGCCGGGTGAGCGTGACCGGGTCGACGGCCAGGTCGAGCAGCGGGGTGTCCGAGGTCATGGGGAGAGTCAAGCAGCCCGACCCGCGACCCCCCGGCCCGACCTGCGGAGGACCGCCCGCTGGACAGGTGTCCAGAAACCTCTTCCCAGGAACTGGAACACGTTCTAGTGTGCTCGCATGCGCAACGGACTCGTCCTGTTCACCTCTGACCGCGGCATCCGGCCGGCCGACCTCGCCGTCGCTGCGGAGGAGCGGGGCTTCGACACCTTCTACGTGCCTGAGCACACCCACATCCCGGTCAAGCGGACCGCCGCCCACCCCGGCACCAAGGACGAGACGCTGCCCGACGACCGCTACCTGCGCACCCTGGACCCCTGGGTCTCGCTGGCCACCGTCGCCGCGCGCACCTCGCGGATCAAGCTGTCCACCGCGGTCGCGCTGCCGGTCGAGTCCGACCCCATCACGCTGGCCAAGACCATCGCCACCCTCGACCACCTCTCCGGCGGCCGCGTCGAGATCGGCGCCGGCTTCGGCTGGAACACCGACGAGCTCGCCGACCACCACGTGCCCGCGGAGAAGCGCCGCACCGTGCTGCGGGAGTACGTCGAGGCGATGCGCGCCCTGTGGACGCAGGAGGAGGCGTCGTACGACGGGGAGTTCGTGCAGTTCGGCCCCTCCTGGGCCTACCCCAAGCCGGCCGCGCACATCCCGCTGATCATCGGCGCCGGTGGCGGCCCGAAGACCTTCAAGTGGATCTCCGAGAACGCCGACGGCTGGATGACCACGCCGACCCAGAAGGACATCTCCGGGCAGATCGACCACCTCAAGGCCGCGTGGGCCGAGGCCGGTCGCGAGGGCACGCCCGACATCCGCATCCTCATCGCCTTCAAGCCCGAGCCCGACGACCTGATGCGCTGGGCCGAGCAGGGCGTCAGCGAGTTCATCTGGGGCGTCCCGGACAAGTCCCCCGACGAGGTGCTGGGCTCCCTGGACCGGATGGCCGCCCGCCTGGGCATCCAGCCGCCCGCGCTGATCGGCTGACCGGGCCGGCCGCTGGGCCGGGGTCGTGCCCCTCAGCGGGCGCCATGGCGCCCGCTGACCCGCACGACTCCCTCACATGAGGGGGTGCGGCCGGCGGCGTACGGGCCTAGGGTCGAGGGACCGTCTCGGACCGGGCCCCACACCGGAGGACGCATGCCCACGCTGACCGCTGATCGAGCCGAGCGCACCGTCGCGGGCGTACGCCGGTTCTGCGAGACCGCCACGGTCGAGACCGACCTGCTGGCCGGCCTGGCCCAGCGTGTGCGTCCGGTCATCGGGTGGGACTGCGGCGTGTGGTTCACCACGGACCCGAGCACGACGCTGTTCACCGACGCGCACGTCGACGGCTTCGACCCCGACACCTGTGCCCCGTGGTTCCACCACGAGCTCAACGTGGAGGACGTCAACCTCTTCCGCGACCTCGCCGGCAGCGGCCGCGTGGCCGTGCTGGCGCAGGACTGCGACGACCCGGTGCGCACGAGCGCGCGGCACCGGGAGGTGATGCGTCCCCGGGGTCTCCAGCACGAGGTGCGGCTCACCGTGGACGACGCTGCCGGCACGTGGGGCGCGATCGAGCTGCACCGCGAGCACGGCAGCAGCGACTTCGGTCCCGCCGAGCTCGACCTGCTGGGCCGGCTGGCTCCCGTCGTGGCCCGCGGGATCCGACGGCAGGCCGTGGAGCGGGCCGCCCTCGACGCCGCCGACGAGACCGGCCCCGGACTCATCCTCGTCTCCGCCGACGGTGACGTCCGGCCCGGCACCGCTGCGGGAGGCGCGTGGCTCTCGCTGCTGGTCCCCCGCGACTCCCAGGACACTCACTCCGCGCTGCTCACCGTCGCGGCCCTGGCCCACGGCACGGACGGCACCGCCCGGCTGCGGACCCGCGCAGCCGACGGCCGGTGGGTGACCCTCCACGTCGCGCCCGCCGTCGACAGCGACGACCGGGTCGTGATCGTGGAGCCCACCGCCCCTCCCGAGATCGCCGACCTGCTCGCCCGCGCCCACGGTCTGAGCGCGCGCGAGCGCGACGTCGCGCTGGGCCTGGCCCGGGGCGAGAGCACCGAGGCGATGGCCGCGCGCCTGTGCGTGTCGACGCACACCGTCCGTGACCACCTCAAGGCGGTCTTCCGCAAGACCGGCACGACCAGCAGGACCGAGGTCGTCAGCCACCTGTTCAGCAGCTGGTACGCCGACCGCATCTTCGGTCCGCCGGGCTGACCCACCCAGGCCGTCGCCTCGTGTGGCTCAGCGCGGCCCATGGACCGCGCTGAGCCACACGAGCCGTCAGGCCCTGGCGACCTGGACGCTCAACTCGGCGGCGTCCTCGGTGCGGACCGAGAGCGCCAGCGTCTCCTCGGCGACCATCGCCTCGTGCGCCGCGACGGCGGCCTGCACGTCCGCGGGGCCGCTGACGATCAGGCTGATCCGGTCCGAGACCTCGAGGCCGGCGTCGCGCCGCGCCTGCTGGACCGCGCGGACGACGTCGCGGGCCAGGCCCTCGGCGGCCAGCTCGTCGGTGACCTCGGTGTCGAGGACGACGAACCCACCACCGGGCAGCATGCCGACCGCGGTCGTGTCGTCGGCGGCACCCGCGACGGTCTCGAGGGTGTACTCCCCCTCCACCAGCGCCAGGCCGCCGGCGGTCACGGTGCCGTCCTCGGCCACCGACCAGTCACCGGACTTCGAGCCCTTGATGGCGTGCTGCACGTCCTTGCCCAGGCGCGGCCCGGCGGCACGGGCGTTGACGGTGAGCTTCTGCTCCACGCCGTAGGCCGCAGCCTCGTCCGCGTCCGCGGCGAGCAGGCGCACCGCCTTCACGTTCACCTCGTCGGCGACGATGGACTCGAAGCCCTCCAGGCCGGCCGGGTCGGCGACGACGACGGTGAGCGTGGACAGCGGCAGCCGGTTGCGCAGCGAGCGCGCCTTGCGCAGCGCCGAGGTGGCCGAGCAGACCTCGCGGACGGTGTCCATCGCCGCGACGAGCGCGTCGTCGGCGGGGAGCTGGTCGGCCGCTGGGTAGTCGGCCAGGTGCACCGAGCGGCCACCGGTCAGGCCGCGCCAGATCTCCTCGGTGGTCAGCGGCAGCAGCGGCGCGGTGGCGCGGCAGACCGTCTCGAGCACCGTGTGCAGCGTCGAGAAGGCCTGGGCGTCCTCGTCCCAGAAGCGGTCGCGGGAGCGGCGGATGTACCAGTTGGTCAGCACGTCGAGGAAGCCGCGCGTCAGCTCGCAGGCGTCGGCCACCGCGTAGGAGTCCAGCGACTCGGTCATGTCGGCGACGTAGTCGCGGCACTTGGCCAGCAGGTAGCGGTCGAGCGGGTCGGTGGAGCCGGTCGACCCCTCGACGTCGACGCCCTCGCCGCGGTTCGCGGCGTTGGCGTAGAGTTGGAAGAAGTACCAGCTGTTCCACAGCGGGATCATCACCTGGCGCACCGAGTCGCGGATGCCCTGCTCGGTGACGATGAGGTTGCCACCGCGCAGGATCGGGCTGGCCATCAGGAACCAGCGCATCGCGTCGGCGCCGTCGCGGTCGAAGACCTCGCGCACGTCGGGGTAGTTGCGCAGGCTCTTGGACATCTTGTTGCCGTCGGAGCCGAGCACGATGCCGTGGCTGATGCAGTTCTCGAAGGCCGGCTTGTCGAAGAGCGCGGTCGCCAGGATGTGCAGCGTGTAGAACCAGCCGCGGGTCTGGCCGATGTACTCGACGATGAAGTCGGCCGGGAAGTGCGGGTCCGTGCCCGCGGTGCCGGCGAACCAGTCGGCGTTCTCGAACGGGTAGTGCACCTGGGCGTAGGACATCGACCCGGAGTCGAACCAGACGTCGAGCACGTCGGGCACGCGTCGCATCATGCTCTTGCCGGTGGGGTCGTCGGGGTTCGGGCGCACCAGGTCGTCGACGTACGGGCGGTGCAGGTCGGGCTCGCCGTCGGCGTTGCGCGGGAGCGTGCCGAAGTCGCGCTCGATCTCCTCGAAGGAGCCGTAGACGTCGATGCGCGGGTAGGCCTCGTCGTCGGACTTCCACACCGGCACCGGGCTGCCCCAGAAGCGGTTGCGGGTGATCGACCAGTCGCGGGCGTTCTCCAGCCAGCGGCCGAACTGGCCGTCCTGGATGTGCCCGGGCACCCAGTTGATCTGCTGGTTGAGCTCGAGCATCCGCTGCTTGATCGCGGTGACCTCGACGAACCACGACGAGACGCCCTTGTAGATCAGGGGCTCGCGGCAGCGCCAGCAGTGCGGGTAGGAGTGGTCGTAGGTCTCGCGGCGCAGCAGGATCGTGCCGGGGGTGACCGAGCCGGTCTCGGTCTCGTGGCTCGCTCCGCTCGCACCTCGACCAGCGTGGAGTCGGGTGGTGGCCTTGAGGTGGTCGATGATCTGCAGGTTGGCGTCGAAGACCCGCAGGCCGGCGTAGTCGGTGACGGGGTGGGTGAACCGGCCGTCCTTGCCGACCGGCATGACCGCCTCGATGCCCTCGCGGTCGGTGACCTCCTTGTCGACCTCACCGAACGCGCCGGCGGTGTGCACGAGGCCGACACCGTCGGTGGTGGTGACGGCGTCGTCGGCGGCGACCACGCGGAACGCACGACCGAACTCCTCGCCGGCGTGGTCGGCGTAGTAGGAGAACGGCGGGTCGTAGGTGCGACCGACCAGCTGGGCGCCGGTGTAGCGCCCCAGGACGGTCGGCTGGTCGGCGTCGGGGAAGAGCTCGCGCTTGTACGCCGTCAGCCGGGCCTCGGCGACGACGTACTTCGCCTTCTCCTCGGTCCCCGGCACGGGGCCTTCCACGACGACGTAGTCGATCTCGGAGCCGACCATCACGGCCAGGTGGCTGGGCAGGGTCCACGGGGTGGTCGTCCAGACGAGCAGGTGGGCGCCGTCGAGCACCTCGTCCTCGCCGGTCGCGTGCATCCGCAGGCCGACGGTGACGGCCGGGTCCTGGACCTGCTTGTAGACGTCGTCGTCCATCCGCAGCTCGTGGTTGGACAGCGGCGTCTCGTCGTTCCAGCAGTAGGGCAGGACGCGGAAGCCCTCGTAGACCAGGCCCTTGTCCCACAGCGACTTGAACGCCCAGATGACCGACTCCATGTAGTCGGGGTTCATCGTCTTGTAGTCGTGGTCGAAGTCGACCCAGCGGGCCTGGCGGGTGACGTAGTCGCGCCACTCGCCGGTGTACTTCATGACCGACTCGCGGCAGGCGTCGTTGAACTTCTCGATGCCGAGCTCGACGATCTCGTCGGTGGTCTTGATGCCGTTCAGACGCATCGCCTCGAGCTCGGCGGGCAGGCCGTGGGTGTCCCAGCCGAAGCGGCGCTCGACACGCTTGCCGCGCATCGTCTGGTAGCGCGGGACGAGGTCCTTGACGTAGCCGGTCAGCAGGTGGCCGTAGTGCGGCAGGCCGTTGGCGAACGGCGGACCGTCGTAGAAGACGAACTCGTTCTCGCCGCGCTCGCCCGGGTCGCGCTGGTCGATGGAGGCCTGGAAGGTGCCGTCGGCGGCCCAGTAGGCCAGCACCCGCTCCTCGATCTCAGGGAAGCGCGGGCTGCTGGGGACCGACGTGGCGTCGGTGTGGGAGACCTTGGGGTACGTCATCGGTGCTGTCCTTGCCGGTTGAGGAGGGCCGCCAGGCCCGTCTCGAAACCCACGAGGACGACCACCTCCGGCGGAGGCTGCCGCGGTACCACCTCGTTTGTGCTCCCGACGGTCGAGCTTGTCGAGACCACCACTCGTTCACGGCTGTGACGGGCCTACCCGTCCGGTTCTAGTAGGCGGTCTCCCGCTGTTCTTCCGGAGGCTCGCCGCTGATGACGGCTCAGACGCCTGTGTGCCGATCGTACGGCGCGTCCGGCTCGAAGCGGAAATGGGTTCCGCTCAGGCCTCGAACCACGCGAGCACCCGTTCGGCGACCTGCTCCGGGGAGGTCGGTGTTGTCGAGACCCGCAGCCCGCGGTCGGCGTACGGCGCGACGAAGCGGCGCTGCGCGAGTGCCTGGACGGGCGGGTCGGGCAGTGACCGGCCCGTTCTAGGGTGGAGGCGTGAGTACTGCGACCTCTGCCTGGGCCCACGGACTGGCCACCGTCTCGACCGACTCCGCCACCGAGGGCAGCGTCCTGGACGTCTGGTTCCCCCACCCGCACCTCGGGGAGCGCCCCGCCGACGACGAGGCCCCGCGCGAGCTGGTCGAGGCGACCGGCAGCGACCACGCCCGGCGCATCCGCCGCGAGGTCGTCACCGTCGAGATCGCCGACCTCGCCGCGGCACCCACCACCACCGCCGAGGTGTGGCTGCGTCTCCACCTGCTCTCCCACCGTCTGGTCGCCCCGCACGGGCAGTCGATGGAGGGCGTGTTCGGGCTGCTCACCAACGTCGTGTGGACCAGCTCGGGCCCCTGCGCCGTCGAGGGCTTCGAGGACACGCGTGCCCGGATGCGGATGCACGGCCAGCACGTGGCGGTCTACGGCATCGACAAGTTCCCGCGGATGACCGACTACGTCGTCCCCACCGGCGTGCGCATCGCCGACGCCGACCGCGTGCGCCTGGGCGCCCACCTCGCCGAGGGCACCACGGTCATGCACGAGGGCTTCGTGAACTTCAACGCCGGCACGCTCGGCGCCTCGATGGTGGAGGGCCGCATCTCCGCCGGTGTCGTGGTCGGTGACGGCTCCGACGTGGGCGGCGGCTCCTCGATCATGGGCACGCTCTCGGGCGGCGGGAAGCAGGTCATCTCCATCGGCGAGCGCTGCCTGCTCGGCGCCAACGCCGGCCTCGGCATCTCTCTCGGCGACGACTGCGTGGTCGAGGCGGGTTGCTACGTCACCGCTGGCACCAAGGTCACCGTCCGCGGTGTCGCCGGGGTCGAGGACGGTGCGGTCATCAAGGCCTCCGAGCTCTCCGGCGCCAGCAACGTGCTCTTCCGCCGCAACTCGGTCTCCGGTGCCGTCGAGGCCGTGCCGTGGAAGGGCGAGGGCATCGCGCTCAACGCCGACCTGCACAAGAACTGACTTGGACCGGTCCCGGACCATGGGGGCGTGAACCCCGCGAGCAAGGCCGTCGGCGCCCTCCTGGCCCTCGGGCTGGTGGTCGCCACGGCCGTGGGCGGGTGGTACGTCGTCCGCGAGATCGGGCCCGGGTTCCTCCCCGACCGGTGCGAGGCGACGGTCGGTGACCTGACCGTCGAGCTCACCCCGGAGCAGGCCGAGAACGCCGCACTGATCGCGGCCATCGGCGTACGACGGGGGCTGCCGGCGCGCGCGGTGTCGATCGCGCTCGCCACGGCCTACCAGGAGTCCGGGCTGCGCAACCTGACCACCGGCGACCGCGACTCGCTGGGGCTCTTCCAGCAGCGGCCCTCGCAGGGCTGGGGCACCAAGCAGCAGGTCAGCGACCCGGTCCACTCCACCAACGCGTTCTACGACGCGCTGGTGGAGGTCGACGGATACCGCGACCTGCCGATCACCGAGGCCGCCCAGGCGGTGCAGCGCTCGGCCTTCCCCGACGCCTACGCCGACCACGAGGACGACGCGCGGGCGCTGGCCAGCGCGCTGACCGGCAACTCGCGCGGCGCCTTCCACTGCGAGGTGCCCGGCTCCGCCGAGACCGCGTCCGCGCAACTGGGCGGCAACGGCCTCACCCCGCGCGCGGAGGACGTGCGGGCGGAGGCCGTGGCGGTGTTCGGACCGCTGTCGCTGGGCGGGTTCGCGCCGGGCGGCGTGCGCGACGGGCACATCCCCGGGTCGACGCACTACGACGGCCGCGCGGTCGACATCTTCTTCCGGCCGGTCAGCGACGCGAGCAGGACCCGCGGCTGGGCCGTGGCGTCGTACCTCGTGGCGCAGGCCGAGCGCCTGGACATCCAGACGATCATCTTCGACGCCAAGATCTGGACCGCCCGGCGCAGCGACGAGGGCTGGCGGAGGTACGACGCCCCCGACCGGCCCGGGGACCCCGACATCCTGGCCCACCGCGACCACGTGCACGTCGACGTGTTCAGCTGACCGACTCGGCGGTCGAGGTGCGAGGAGCGCCAGCGACGAGACGCTTCTATAGCCCGTCAAGTCCTTGGAGGT
>Ga0208056_100062_pt1 | contig 40615 bp, 35 predicted proteins | sample DeeseametaMP2052_FD_184178 | JGI IMG/M metagenome (GOLD analysis project Ga0208056, IMG submission 184178) | Marine microbial communities from the Deep Pacific Ocean - MP2052 (SPAdes) | ecosystem: Environmental > Aquatic > Marine > Oceanic | place: West of Cabo San Lucas, Mexico, North Pacific...
CGGTTCACCCACCCGCCCCGAGTACCGACCCCCATGGCCCAAGTGGCCATCAACCAAGAAACCAACCGCGACCGACTCCACGCAGGTTGACAGGTTCCGCAGCGCGGCGTCTTTCAGCGCGAAGGCGCGCTGACCCGGGACGCACCCCAGGAGCAGGAGGAGATCACCATGAGGTCGCAGGTGCGTCGCGCTCTGTGGGACATGGTCCCGCGGGACCACCGCGAGTCGCCCCGGGCGCTGCGGCGCCGTCAGCTCGTGGTGGTCGCCTTCGTCCTGGTGGGGGCGGTGGTGCTCGGCTTCTCGCTGCGCACCGAGCCGGGCTCGACCCAGTTCTACGTCTTCACCCTGGTGATGGCCGCGCTCTGGACCGTGGGTGCCTTCGCCTCCGGCCCGCTGCACCTGGGACGGATCGCGCTCCGCGACGCACACGTCCGCCCCGTGCTGACGCCGTTCGTCGTGGGGGCGGTGATCGTCGGCATCTTCACCCTCGGCGGCCTGCTGGTGCGCTCGTTGTCGTTCCTGGATCCGCTCACCGCCCAGATCCGGGACGTCCTGGCCTACACAGACGAGAGCTCGCTGTGGGTGCTGGCGCTCATCACGGCCGTCAACGGCGTCGCCGAGGAGCTGTTCTTCCGCGGCGCGGCGTACGCCGCTGTGCCGAAGCACCCGGTGACCGTCACGACCATCGCCTACACCATCGCCACCATGGCGACCGGCAACCTGATGCTCAGCTTCGCCGCGGTGCTCCTCGGCGTCGTCGTCGGGTTGGAGCGGCGGGCGTCCGGCGGCATCCTGGCCCCGATCATCACCCACCTGACCTGGTCGCTGTCCATGCTCGTGCTGCTGCCGCTGATCTTCCTCTGAGCGAGGTCAGTCGGTCCGGCGCTCCTGCTCCAACCGGTCGACGATCAGCTGCCGGTCGCGGCGGAAGGTACGCAGCAGCGACGGTGTCGTCTCCCACGGCACCTGGACCGAGGGGTCCCGGTAGGCGCCCAGCGCCAGTGCCTCGGTCACCGTGACCCGCAGACGGAGGCGGACGGCGAGGTCGATGCGTCCCTCCGCCGTCACCACGGGCTCGATCTGGGCGAGGTGGAGGGCCCCGTCGAGGTCCTCGACGACCACCCGCGTCCCCAGGCAGGCCGCCGGGTCGCCGTGCGCGACGTCCTCGGCGGGGATCGGCTCCCCGTCCTGCGAGACCAGCCACGCCGTGCTGCGTCGTACCTGCACCAGCTCCATCTCGAGACCTCCTCGTCCGACGTCCACCGAGGGTCCCAGGCGTGTCGACAAGGCCGTGTGAACGGCGCCGCCGTGAACGTGAGGAAAGTGTGAAGACGGCGTGTGGCAAACGTTTGCGTGCTGCTGACCTGCAAGGAAGCCATGAAGATGGTGCCCGTGCCCTGGCGTGCCGGTGCCCTTCTCGGGGACTGTGTAGTCGAGGGCGGGCGTGGAGACGGTCCACGCCGAGCCGGTGCAGGGACTGAGGGGACACAGTCATGGGACGGAGTGCGGTGCTCGTCGTCGACGACGACGACGACTTCCGCGCCCTGGTACGTCTGCACCTGGTGGCATCGGGCTTCGAGGTCGTCGAGGCCGACTCCGGTGAGGGAGCACTGGAGCTGGTCGACGCCTCCCCGCCCGCCCTCGTCCTCTCCGACCTGCGGATGGGGGGCATGGACGGTGCCGAGGTGCGCAGCCGACTCTCGCGCAGCCACCCCGACCTGCCGGTGTGCGTCTGGTCGGCCCTGCCCACGACCGAGCCGTCGGTGATGCGCAAGGGGCTGAAGGCGCTCGAGACCGTCATCGCCGATCACCGGAGCCGGCTGCTCGACGAGTCCACCGCCAAGCGCGCCGATCCCGCCTGACCTCCCCCGACTCAGGCTCCCCCGACCCCGACCCCTGCAGGTCATCCCGGCCCGTGCCGCGGCTGAGCCTTCACGACGGCCGTGGGGTGCGAGGATGGTCCCTCCGGTACCGCCGCGAGCACGAGGAGGTCCACGTGGAGCCCACCCGGCGCAGCCCTCTCCTGGTCGCTGTGCTCGGTCTGGCCGTGACGGCGCTCGGGTGCGTGGTCCTCCTCGGGTGGGCCATCGACTCCGACGGGCTGACCCGCCTGTTGCCGCAGCTGGTGGCGATGCAGCCAGCGACGGCCCTCGACTTCGCCCTGCTCGGAGTGGCGACCGTCGGCCTGCACTGCGGGTGGGCGAGGTCGCGGGTCCCGGCTGCGGTCCCGCTCCTGGCCGTCCTCACCGTCGCGGTCGTCGCCGGGACGGCGCTGGTCACCGAGCTCGCCGGCTGGCGGTACCCGATCACGATCCTTGGCGACATGGCGCAGAACGAGGGGCGGATGTCCGGCATCACGGCCGTCGCCCACCTGATCATCAGTGCCGCACTCCTCGCAGCAGCCCTCGGGCGTGTGCTGGTCGCGCACGCGGCCGGTGTCCTGGCGCTGACCCTGGGCCTGGTGGGCCTCTCGGGGTACGCCTTCGGTCCCAGCGACCTCTACAGCGTGGGCTACTTCCAGACCCTGGCCCTGCACACCGCGCTCGGCATCGCCCTGCTCGGCGTGGCCCTGGTCGCCGCCAACGGGGAAGTGGGGCTGACGCGCCTGGCCCGCTCGCGGACGCTGGGCGGCCGACTCGCGCGCACGCTGCTGCCCGCCGTCCTCGTCATCCCCACGGTGCTGGGCTGGGTGGGGCTGTGGATGATGCGCAACGACTACGGCCCGGGGTTCGTGATGGCGCTCTACGCCACCAGCGTCGCGCTGCTCAGCGGCGGCCTGGTCTGGTTGACCGGGGCACGCCTGACCACTGCCGACGTACGCCGCAGCGAGGCCGAGGAGGCCCGCGAGGTCGCCGACCGTGCCCTCGCCGAGCTCAGGGTCGCCAGCCAGGAGCTGCGCCTGGCCAACCGCGACCTCAGCGACTTCACCGCGGCGGCGGCGCACGACCTGCGGGGGCCGCTGAGCGCGGTGGTGCTCGGCGTCCAGATGCTGCACGCCCTTGACGACCAGCGTCACGCCGCCGTGGTGAGGCGCATCGACGCCGCCGCCAGCCGGGGGATGACCCTCATCGACGACCTGCTGGAGTTCGGCGAGGTCGGACAGGTGCCGGTCGAACCGACGCGGGTCGACGTGGAGCACCTCGTGGCAGAGGTCGTCGCGAGCGTGGGGGAGGCGACGGGGCGCCGCATCGACCTGGACGCTGGTCGGTGCGCGGCCGTCCGCGCGGACGAACGTCTGCTGCGACGCCTGCTGACCAACCTCATCGGCAACGCGGTGAAGTACACCGAGGGCGACGGGCCGGTCGACCTGGCGGTGGCCACCGAGAGCCTGGCCGGGGGCCGGGTGCTGCTGCGGGTCAGCGACCGCGGGCTGCCGCTACCGGTCGAGGAGCGTGAGCTGGTCTTCGAGATCTTCAAGCGCGGGGCTGCGGGTGCGCGGCACTCCACCGGCACCGGCGTGGGCCTGGCCGTGTGTCGCCGGATCGTCGAGCGGCATGGGGGCGGCATCGCGGTGGTGGACCACCAGGGCTGGTCCAAGGCGTTCGAGCTCGACCTGCCCGCTGCCGACCCCGTGCTGCACGGCGACGTGTCGACGCCTGCGGGTCGGACGCGTCAGTCCCGGCCGTCCTCGGCCAGGGCACGCCGCACGGCCTCGGCGTAGGTCAGCGGCTCGCCCGGCACCACGTCGCGGATGCTGTGGTCGGTCTGGAGGACCTCGGTGCCCATCGACTCGATGAGGTTGCCCGCCGTGGTCGCGTCCACGCCGGTCACCAGCTTGATCCACCACTCGCTGAGCATCGGGGTACCGACGGGGACCTGCAGGATGGGCACCCGGCGCCCGTGCATCACCTCGCCGGCCTGCTGGAGCATCCCCTTGTAGGACAGTTGGTCGGCGCCTCCGACCTCGAAGACGCGCCCCTTGGCCTGCTCGTTGCCGACGACGCCCACCAGGTATCGGATCACGTCGTCCACGGCGATCGGCTGGGTGCGGGTCGAGGCCCAGCGCGGCACCACCATGGCCGGGAGGTTCTTCACCAGCTCGCGCGTCATCTCCCACGACACGCCGCCCGCGCCCACGACGATGGCGGCGCGGAGCACGGTGACGGGCACACCCGCCTCGCCGAGCAGCCGCTCGACCTCACGACGCGAACGCAGATGGGGCGAGAGGTCCTCGCCGTCCTTGCCCAAGCCGCCCAGGTAGACGATCTGCCCGACGCCCTGGGCGGCTGCTGCGAGCCCGAAGGCGGAGGCGGCCTCGGCGTCCTTGCGCTCGAAGTCCTGGGCGTCCAGCGAGTGCACGAGATAGATGGCGGCGTCGACGCCCTCCAACGGTTCGGCGAGCGAGCCGGGGTCGAAGACGTCGCCGCGGACGGGGGTGCCGGGTCCGTCGTAGGAATCCGGGCGGCGCGTCATCGCCCGCACCTCGTGCCCGGCCTCGAGGAGGGCGGGCACCAGACGGGCGCCGATGAAGCCGGTGGCTCCGGTGACCAGAACGCGCATGCCCATGGGGCCCAGGATAGGGAGCCCGGGGCGGGGCCGGGTCACCCGAGAGCGCTAGCCCAAGGGGTGCAGTGGCCGCGAGGGGAAGCTGACCACGAACCGGGTGCCGCCACCGAGGACGTTCTGGTGGTGGAGCGACCCGCCGTAGGCCTTGACCAGGGCGCGGGCCATCCACAGACCGTTGCCCTCGGCGGTCGAGCGGCTGCCCGTGCCGCCGCGATGGGCGAAGCCCAGCTGCAGCCGCTCCTTGACCTCCTCGCCGATGCCCTCGCCGTGGTCGATCACCTCGATGATGGTGGAGTCCGCGCTGGAGTGCGCGGCGAGCACGACGGGGGGGTCCCCGTGGGTGAAGGCGTTGTCGAGGAGCTCACGCAGCACCGACCAGACGTGGCTGGAGATGGCGTGCACCATCTGTCCGGGCTCGATGACGACCTTGACCTCACCGGAGTGCTCACCCCAGGACTCCAGGCCTTCGGTGACCACGTCGAACAGGTCGACGGCCTCGAAGTCGTCGGTCAGCAACGAGGACCGGTCCCGCAGGAGACCTCCGGTCCAGGAGGTCAGCAGGTCCGAGAGCTGCTCGAGGCGCACCGAGAGGAGGCGGACCATGCCCTGCCGCTCGCGGTCGGTCATGTGCTCCCAGCCGGCGAGCAGCTCGTCGATGATCAGCAGCAGCGAAGTGACGTTGTGGCTGGCGTCGTCGTAGACGACCGCGAGGATCTCGTCCTGCTCGTCCAGGCGTCGTTTGAGCTGCTGGTGCTGCTGGTCGTGCCGGGTCAGGTCGCGCAGGCTGATGACGTACATCGCACCGTCCCCCAGCGGTACCTGGCTGGCGACCATCTCCGCGGCCCGGAAGCTGCCCCAGGAGTCGATGACCTCGATGCGCTGAGGAACCCCCGTGACCACGGGGCGACCCAAGGCGCGGCCGGTCAACGCGCCGCCGCGCGGTGAGAAGACCTCGTGCGCCGCCCGGTTGGCCCAGACCACGATGCCTTCGGCGTCGACGACCAGCACCCCGTCGGGGGCAGCGTCGAGCAGGCCGAGTACCTCGGCCTGGTTCTCGCCTGGCTCGGCGGCCATGGGCCTGCCTCTCGCGTGTCAGTCGCCGTGGATCAGTCGCCGTTGAACATGTACCTCATGTCATCGTACTCCTCCTCCAAGACTGCCACCCGCTGAGGCGAGCCCGCCAGGATACCGGTGACGTCGCGGAAAGGAGCGCCGATGCGCATGCCGTTGCTGTCGATGACGAACTCGTGGATCTGCTTGTCGTGGGTGGAGCCCCGCAGCTTCAGGACCATGAACCCACGGCGCACGGCGCCGCCGATCTCGACGTAGCGCAGCAGCATGATCATGTCGGTCAGCGTGGAGATGTGCGCGTCGGTGACCGAGGTGGCCCCCAGCAGGTTGCGGGCGCTCGAGGTCAGCAGTGCCGCCACCTGGCAGTGCTTGATGTAGGCGGTCAGTCCGATCAGGAACTCGCGGTAGCTGCGCTCGGGCGCGATGCGCTCCAGCGCGCTGAGGGAGTCGATGGCGATGCGGTGGGGCTGGTACTCCTCGACCACGCGCTTGATCTGGACCAGGTGGTCCTCGAGGGAGCGGATCTCGGGGTAGGCGGCCTCGACGCGGATGAACCCCTTCGCCTCGAGGTCCTCGAAGTCCATGCCCCAGCCGGCGGCGTTGCGGAACAGCTGGGAGCGGCTCTCCTCGAAGGAGAAGATCAACGACCGCTCGCCGCGGCTCGCGCCACCGCGCGTGAACTCGCTGACCAGCAGGGTCTTGCCGGTCCCGGTGGCGCCCGAGACGAGGTTGATGGAGTCGCGGAACATGCCGCCGTTGCACATCTCGTCGAGCTCGGTGAGGCCGGAGTGGATGCGCTCGTCGGCGCTGGGGGCGTTGAGAGCGGTGTTCTCGAGAGTGATCACGACGATGCCGGAGTGCGGGACGATCGTGAAGGGGAACTCACCGGTCAGGTGGTCCACGCCGCGCATCTTCAGCACCTCGATGGTGCGGCGGCGGGTCTCCTCCTCCAGTGCGTTGCGCAGCACGATCACGTTGTCGCAGACGAACTCCTCGACACCGTGGCGGCCGATCTGGCCGTACTCCTCGGCCCGCTCGCTGGTCACCACCGCGGTGACACCGCTCGCGGAGCAGCTCGGTCACGCGCATCAGCTCACGGCGCACCACGTTGGCGTCCTGGTAGCGGGTGAAGACCGCCCCGATGGAGTCGAGGGCGACGCGGGTGGCCCCGACCTGCTCGACCGCGTGGCGCAGGCGCAGCAGCAGGGCGCCGAAGTCGAACGGGCCGACCTGCTGCTCGTCGCGGTCGGGGCTGTACGAGGCGTCGACGAAGAGCCACTTGCCCTGCTCCTCGAGCTTGGCGATGTCGAAGCCCAGCGAGGCGGCATTGGCGCGCAGCTGCTCGGGCCTCTCCTCGAAGGTGATGAAGACGCCGGGCTGCTCGTAGTCACGGAGCCCGTCGTGCAGGAACTGCAGGGCCAGCACGGTCTTGCCGCTTCCTGCGGTGCCGCTCACCAGCGTGCTGCGGCCCTCCGGGAGCCCGCCGGCCAAGACGTGGTCCAGGCCGGGGCAGCCGGTCGGCATCCGCTTGATCTGGGTGAGGGTCACGGGGCGTCTCCTTCGGAGTCGTCAGCGCCGTCGAGGTCGAACGCTGTGGCGAGGGCCCGCGGGTCGCTGAGGTCACCGACCACGCGCACCTGGGGGCTCGGGTGGAGTCGCATCACCATCGGCGTCGCGACGATGTCGTGCTCCTCGGCGAGGTCCGGGCGCTCGGTCAGGTCGATCACGTCGATCTGGACCGGGCCGCGGAGGTGCCGGACGGCACGACGCAGTTGTTGCTCGACCAGCGCCGTCCGGGCGGTGCGGCCGAGCACGAAGAGCTGGAAATGAGCCTTCATCAGGGGCACCACGTCACGCGAGCGCTCCATCGTCGGCCTCCCCTTGTTCGCTTCGTGCATACAGCGCCTGCGTGCGGTAGCGGCCGGCGAGCCGACCCATGGTCTCCACGAGCGCCAACCGGGCGTCGTGGACCAGCTGGCGCTGTGCTGACGAGCTGGTGTCGCGGCACAGACTGCGCAGGGCCACGACATGAATGTCGGTCAGGTCACGGGGCCCGGCCTCGAGCTCGACGAGGACCGCGGACAAGGCCGAGAGACCGCTGCGGCGGGGTCCCTTCAAGCCCTCGGTGGCAGCCCCTCGCCGGAGATCGACCCGGGCCTGTACCTCCTGAGCGTAGCGGTGCACGAGGGTTCCGAACACCTCAGGATTGTTCCGGGCGAGCGGTCCGGTGATCCCTCGCCGCCCGCCCAGCACCGGTCGGGACACGGTGAGGAGGTCGCTCAGGGCGGAGGTGAGCTGCTCGCGGTAGCCCACGTCGTCGGCGCTGGCCCGCACCACGGCATGGGCGCCGGCCACCAGGGCACGCGAGGCGAGGTCGGGGTCGTCGCGTCGGACGATGACCATCGCCGGGATGTGTGGGCCGACGGTCACCGTGTCCAGCAGCACGTCGACCGGAGAGGCCACGTCGCCGGTCAGGTCGACGACCGCGAGGTCCACCAGGGCCAGGTCGTCCGGCTCGGGGTGCTCGCAGACGGTGACCTCGACCGGACGGCCCTTGACCGGCTCGAGGCACTCGAGGGTCTCCCGGGTCACGGGATCGCCGTCGGCGCTGGGGGTCACCAGCGTCACCGACCAGGAACCGGCTACCGACAGGTTGCGCTCGTTCACGGTCTCGATCCCTTCTTCTTACGCAGCGACGGCCCGTGGGTCGTCGCCTCGGGGAGCTGCTGCTCCCGTGCTCCTCGAGTCTGCGCGGCCGCCCGTGAAGACCGCGGCCGCAAATGGAGTTCTCGTATGAAGGTCCTGTGAGGTCGCAGGGGTTAGGGTCTTGACGGACAGGGGGGATGGGACCAAGGACTCTTCACCACGGAGGGATGCATGGCGCGGATCGTGCTCGTCGAGGACGACCCCGACGTCTCGAGACTGCTCAGTGCGGTGCTCGCCGACGCGGGTCACGAGGTCCACGTCGCCGTGGACGGTGAGCAGGGCGTCGCGCTGGTCCACCAGGTCCGACCCGACCTGGCCCTGGTGGACGTCGGCCTCCCCGGGACCCTCGACGGTTTCGGCGTGACCCGACGGATCCGCGCGGACGCGGACGTCGGCGGCGTACCCGTGTGGGCGCTGACGGCGCACTCCCGTGCCGAGGACCGCGAGCAGGGGGCCCAGGCAGGCGTCTCGGACTACCTCGTCAAGCCCGACGGCATCGTCGACCTGCTCCCGCGCATCGAGGAGCTGTTGGGATGACGACCTCGTCGGTGACCGGCGCCGAGCCGGTGAAGGCGCTCGTCGTGGACGACGACCTGCAGCTGCAGGCCGCCCTGCGCCAGATGCTGTCCCGAGCCGGCCTCGACGTCACCGGTGCCGGGGACAAGGCCGAGGCCCTCTCCACGGCGGCGGCCGCCTCGCCCGACGTGGTGGTGCTGGACCTCTCGCTGCCCGACGGTGACGGTATCGAGGTGCTCTCCGAGCTGCGCACCTGGTCCGACGTCCCGGTGCTCGTGCTCACCGGTGCCACCGATCCGCGCCGGATGCTGGCCGCCTTCGAGGCCGGCGCCGACGACTACCTCCGCAAGCCCTTCGGTCCCGACGAGCTGCTCGCCCGGCTGCGGGCGCTGATGCGCCGACCCCGCGGCGGCGAGGAGGAGTCCGCACGGCGCAGCTACGGGGCGCTGGAGATCGACCTCGCGGCCCGCACGGTCTCCGTGGCCGGCGAGCGTGTGCACCTCACGCCGACCGAGTGGCGGATCCTCGGCGCCCTGGTGGCCAACCCGGGCAAGCTGCTCACGCACCGGTGGATGCTCGCCGAGGTCTGGGACGGCAGCCACGGGGACGAGACCCGGGCCGCGCTGCGCGCGCACCTGCGCACCCTGCGCGCCAAGATCGGCGACGACGCCAGTGCCCCCCGATACATCGCCACCGAGAGTGGCGCCGGCTATCGCTGGACCGCTGTCGACGGTGAGCAGCCGGAGTCGGCAATCGAGTCGGCAGGGGAGCCGGCAGCGGGCGACGAGACGGTCACCGACGTCTCCGCCCTCGTGCACGACCTCAACAACGCGCTGACCGCGGCGCGGCTCGCGGTGGCGCTCGCTCGCACCCGGGTGGCCCGGCTGGTCGGCGACGACGCTCCCGAGGACCCGGACCAGGCTGCGACGCCACCGCTCGACGACGCCGTCGACCAGCTCGAGCGAGTGGGGCGCCTGGCGCTGCGGATCGAGGCCACCGTGCGCGGCGACAGCCCAGCAGAGGCCGAGGACTGAGCCGCTCGGGCCGCTCGGGCCGCTCGGGCCGCTCGGGCTACCTCGAGCCGCGCTCGGCCCGGGCTCGGATGCGCTCGCGGCGGGTCTCGTCCATGGCCTGCTCGTAGGCGCTGACCAGGCTGGCGATCGAGAGCGGCTTGATCCGCTCCACCACCTCGCGGATGGTCTCGGCCGAGGCTCCGGCCTCCTTGTACGCCGGCCAGACCTGGGTCCGGAAGAGCTCGTTGAGCTCCTCGGCCACCTCGCGACCGTGCCGGGCGTAGACCTCGGCGGCGGCGACGGCCGTCTCCGTCGGGAAGCCGAGGTCGATCAGCCCGACCCCGACCGCGAGCTGGGTCGGGGTGACCGCCCACCGGTCCTCGCCAGCGCCGTGGACGATCCCGAGCGCGCCGAGCAGCTGCAGGTCGTCAGGGGTGAGCGTGCGGCCGGCGCGGGCGCCGAGCTCCGCGGTGGTCAGCTCCACCACCGCCTTCGCCTGCCACGGCGCGAGCATCGTGCGGTGCAGGGCGATCTGCTCCGGCGTGGCGTCCTCGGGCACGGCCGCGAGGTACTTCTCGATCGCCGAGAGCGTGAAGCCGTGGCTCTGCAGCTCGCGGACCAGCTCCAGCCGGGAGACGTGGTCGGGGGTGTAGAAGCCCGACCGACCGCGCCGGATCGGTGGCGGCACCAGTCCCTTGGAGGTGTAGAAGCGGACGTTGCGCACGCTCATGCCGACCCTGGTCGTCAGTTCCTCGAGCGTCAGCAGCTCCTCGGGCTTGGCCTCGGCCGAGCCGGCGGGGGGAGGGGGCGAGGGGGTCGAGCCCGTCGCGCTCGCGTCCGACGTGGTGCCCATCACACCCCTTCCGGTGCGGTCCGGTCCTTGACGACAGTGACAGTAATGGTGTCACAATCGATTCCACAACGTACTGCCGTGGTCAGCGACGCCCGACGGCCCCGTCCCGGGGTCGGTCGTGGAGCGCCACCTGACCACCGAGAACCGAGGACGGTCATGGCTGAAGCATTCGTGTACGACCACATCCGTACGCCGCGAGGCAAGGGCAAGGCGGCGGGCTCGCTGCACGAGGTCAAGCCGGTCGACCTCGTCGTCGGCCTGCTCGACGAGATCAAGACCCGCAACCCCGGGCTGGACCCCGCCCGCGTCGACGACGTGGTGCTGGGCGTCGTCTCGCCGTTGGGCGAGCAGGGCGGCGACATCGCCAAGACGGCCGCCCTGGCCGCCGGCTACCCCGACACCGTCGCGGGCGTGCAGCTCAACCGCTTCTGCGCCTCGGGCCTCGAGGCGGTCAACCAGGCCGCCGGTCGCATCCGCGGCGGCATGGAGGACCTGATCCTCGCCGGCGGCGTGGAGTCGATGTCCAACGTCCCGATGGGCTCCGACGGCGGCGCCTGGGCCTCCGACCCGGCCACCGCCTTCAAGGCCGGCTTCGTGCCGCAGGGCATCGGCGCCGACCTGATCGCCACCCTCGAGGGCTGGAGCCGTGAGGACGTCGACGCCTTCGCCGCCGAGTCCAACCACCGTGCCGCCAAGGCGTGGGCCAACGGCTACTTCGCCGACTCGGTCATCCCGGTCAAGGACGAGAACGGCCTGACCGTCCTCGACCACGACGAGCTGATCCGCCCCGACACCAGCGTCGAGGGCCTGGCCGGTCTCAAGGCCTCCTTCGCCCAGATCGGTGCCGACGCCGGCTTCGACGACGTGGCGCTGGAGAAGTACCACTGGGTCGAGAAGATCAACCACGTCCACCACGCCGGCAACTCCTCCGGCATCGTCGACGGCGCCGCCCTGATGGCCATCGGCACCGAGGAGATCGGCGCCGAGCTCGGGCTCACCCCGCGTGCCCGCATCGTGTCCATGGCCGTCTCCGGCGCTGACCCGACGATCATGCTCACCGGTCCCGCCCCGGCCGCCCGCAAGGCGCTGGCGAAGGCCGGCCTGGAGACCAAGGACATCGACCTCTTCGAGATCAACGAGGCGTTCGCCGCCGTCGCGATGCGCTTCATGCGCGACATGGGCATCACCGACGAGATCACCAACGTCAACGGTGGCGCGATCGCGATGGGCCACCCGCTCGGCGCCACCGGCGCGATGATCCTCGGCACCCTCATCGACGAGCTGCAGCGCCGCGACCAGAAGCGCGGCCTCGCCACGCTCTGCGTCGGCGGCGGCATGGGCATCGCCACCATCGTCGAGATCGTCTGACCCCCGTACGCACGGCTTCGAAGGAACCTACTCAAGACATGAGCACCACCACCGAGCAGAGCGCCGTCCGCTACGAGAAGGACGCCGACGGCATCGTCACCCTCACCCTCGACGACCCCACGTCGTCGGCCAACACGATGAACGACCTCTACCGGGCGTCGATCAACACCGCGATCGACCGCCTCTACGACGAGCTCGCCGCTGACGAGTCGTCGATCAAGGGCGTCGTGATCGCCTCGGCGAAGAAGACCTTCTTCGCCGGCGGCAACCTCAAGGGCATGGTCACCGCCGGCCCGGAGGACGCCGAGGACGTCTTCAAGATGGCCGAGGACGTCAAGGCCGGTCTACGCCGCCTGGAGAAGCTGCCCAAGCCCGTGGTCGCCGCCATCAACGGCGCCGCGCTGGGTGGCGGCCTCGAGATCACCCTCGCCTGCAACCGTCGCATCGCCGTGGACGACCGCTCGGTCAAGCTCGGCCTGCCCGAGGTCAGCCTCGGCCTGCTGCCCGGCGGCGGCGGCGTGACCCGCATCGTGCGGATGTTCGGCCTGCAGGAGGGCCTGATGGGCTTCCTGCTCGAGGGCAAGCAGTTCAGCCCGGCCGAGGCCAAGGCCAAGGGCCTGGTCGACGAGCTGGTCGCCACCCGCGAGGAGCTCGTCCCCGCGGCGAAGGCCTGGATCCTCGCCAACCCCGACGCGCACCAGAACCCGTGGGACGCCCCCGGCTACAAGATGCCCGGCGGCTCGCCGAAGTCCCCGGCGCTGGCCGGCTTCCTGCCCGCCTTCCCCGCCCTGCTGCGCAAGCAGACCAAGGGTGCGGTCTACCCCGCCGCCCGCGCGATCCTCTCCGCGGCCGTCGAGGGCGCCAACCGTGACTTCGACACCGCCTCGCGGATCGAGTCGCGCTACCTGACGAACCTCATCGTCAACCAGGGCTCGAAGAACATGATCCAGGCCTTCTTCTTCGACCTGCAGGCGATCAACGCCGGCAAGCTGCGCCCCCAGGGCATCGAGCCGTGGAAGGCCACCAAGGTCGCCGTCCTGGGCGCCGGCATGATGGGTGCGGGCATCGCCTACTCCTGCGCCCGCGCCGGCATGGAGGTCGTGCTCAAGGACGTCTCGGCCGAGGCCGCGGCCAAGGGCAAGGCGTACTCCGAGAAGATCAACGAGAAGGCCGTCTCCCGCGGCAAGCTCACGCAGGAGAAGTCCGACGAACTGCTCGGCCGGATCACCCCGACCGACGACTACGCCGACCTGGCCGGCTGCGACCTGGTCATCGAGGCCGTCTTCGAGGACCCGTCGCTGAAGCACCAGGTCTTCGCCGAGGCCGCCAAGCACGTCAACGCCGACGCGCTGCTGTGCTCCAACACCTCGACGCTGCCCATCACCGAGCTCGCCGGTGGCGTGGACCGTCCGGCGGACTTCATCGGCCTGCACTTCTTCAGCCCCGTCGACAAGATGCCGCTCGTCGAGATCATCAAGGGCAAGGACACCTCCGACGAGGCGCTGGCCAAGGCCTACGACGTGGTGCAGCAGATCAAGAAGACCCCGATCGTCGTCAACGACAGCCGTGGCTTCTACACCTCGCGCGTCATCGGCACGATGGTCAACGAGGGCCTGGCGCTGCTGGCCGAGGGCTCCGCGCCGTACTCCGTCGAGCGCGCCGCCACGCAGGCCGGCTACCCCGTCGGCCCGCTGCAGCTGACCGACGAGCTCAACATGGAGCTGATGGCCAAGATCGCCAAGGCCACCAAGGACGCCGCCGAGCGCGACGGCGTGGCCTACGAGCCGCATCCGGGCAGCGCGGTCGTCGAGAAGATGATCGAGCTCGAGCGGCCCTCGCGCCTCAAGGGCGCCGGCTTCTTCGAGTACGTCGACGGCAAGCGCGGCTCGATCTGGTCGGGCCTGGCCGAGGTCTACCCGGTCGCCGAGGAGCAGATCCCGTTCGTCGACATGAAGGAGCGGATGCTCTTCGCCGAGGCGATCGAGACCGCCAAGTGCTTCGAGGAGGGCGTCATCGAGTCGGCGGCCGCCGCGAACATCGGCTCGATCATGGGCATCGGCTTCCCCCCGATGACCGGTGGTGCCGCGCAGTACATGACCGGCTACGAGGGCCCCGAGGGCACCGTCGCCGCCGGTGAGATCGGCCTGGCGGCGTTCGTGAAGCGCGCCGACGACCTGGCCGACAAGTACGGCGAGCGGTTCCGCCCCACGCAGTACCTCCGCGACCTGGTGGCGAAGGGCGAGTCCTTCCCCGCCTGACCCCGCGTCGCCGAGACGTCACTGACGCACGCTCGAGCCGTCACTCCCGCACGGGGGTGGCGGCTCGAGTGCGTGCGCGAGTGACCTCTCGGCCGTGCGCGAGTGACGTCTCGGCAGGAGGAATCGGCAGGGCGAAAACGGCGTGGTGTCGGGCGGGAGCGGTCACCATGGTCCGGTGGGAGAGGGAGAGACGGGCCGCGCGCTCGTGGAGGTGCGGGACCTGCACGTGCGGTTCGGCGAGGTGGAGGCCGTGGGGGGCGTGCACCTGACGGCGTACGCCGGTCGCGCGACGGCGCTGCTGGGGCGCAACGGGGCCGGCAAGTCCACCACGATGCGTGTGCTGGCCGGGGTGGTGCCGCCGACGAGCGGCACGGTGCTGGTGGCCGGTCACGACGTGCTGCGGCACCCGATGGCCGCCAAGCGGGCTGTCGGCTACTGCCCCGACGTGGGCGGACTGGTGCCGCGCGCCACGCCGTGGGAGCACCTGCAGCTGGTGGCGCGGCTGCGCCGGCTGCCGGCCGGGTGGGAGCCGCGGGCCCGCGACCTGCTCGAGCGCTTCGAGCTCGGGGACGTCGCGCACCGGGTGACGGCCGGCTTCTCCCACGGCATGGGCCGGCGGCTCTCGGTGGTGCTGGCCGCGCTGCACGAGCCCGAGGTGCTGCTGCTGGACGAGCCCTTCGACGGGGTCGACCCGCTCGGCGTCGAGGCCACCTTGGAGGTCGTCGCCGACGCCCGCTCGCGCGGCGCCGCGGTGCTGGTCTCGACCCACCTGCGCGAGCTGGCGATCGAGGCCTGCTCGACGGTGTCCGTGCTGCGCGGCGGTGCGCAGGTCGCGGAGATGAGCGCGCTCGACATGGCCGGTGAGGAGGGCGCCCGTGCCTACCGCTCGCTCCTGGACTGAGGGCCTCCTGCGCGAGCAGGCCAGGGCGGTCGCCGACGTCGGCACGCTGCTGCGCTTCCGCGCCGCCCACGTACGCCGCCCGCGGGCCTTCCGAGTCGGCCTGCTCGTCTTCGCGCTGGCGACGGCCGCGATCGCGGTGGTCCCGGCGTACCTCCCGGGTGCGGGCGGCCCCGGGCGGGCCCAGGACGTCCTCCTGCTGCTGCCCACCGCGCTGGCCGGCCTGGTGCTGGTCGCGGTCGTGTCCGCAGTGGCCTCCGGGGGCGGGCGCGAGCTGCTGGCGCGCGACCCCGCCTCGATCCACCCGATCAGCCCGACGACCGACCACCTGGGCGCGCTGGTCCTGGCGCCGCTGAACATCGCCTGGCTGCTCCAGGCGTGGACGCTGCTGGGTGCGGCCTCCTACGGCGGGGGTCGCGAGCCGCTGCTGACCCTGCAGGTGGCAATGCTGCTGTGGCTGGTGCTGGCCACCGCGGTCGGCCAGGTGGTGGCCTGGACGGTCGAGGGCGTGCGCCGGTTGAGGTTCGGCGAGGTGGGCGTGCGCCTGCTGACCGTCGCGGCGGTCGTCGCGGTGCTGCTGCTCCAGCTCGACCAGCGGCTGGTGCCGCTGCTGGACCAGGTGCCGACTGTCCGCGTCGTCGCGTTGTCGGTCGGGGGCGTGACCGCGGCCTGGTGGGGCGTGGTCGGCGCGCTGCTGGGCCTGTCTGTGGCCGCGGTCGTCCTGGGGGCGGTGCCCGCGCACCTCGCGACCCGCCGGGTGCCCCACGACGAGCTGCGGGTGGAGAGCGAGTCGCACCGCGCCCGGCCGCTGCCGCGCAGCGACCTGGCGGTGCTGCTGCGCACCGACCGCGGCTCGGTCTGGCGGGCCGTGCCGATGCGTCGCGGTCTCGCGGTGCTGGCGATCGGGCCGGGGGTCGTCGCGCTCGTCGGCGACCTGGACTGGGTGCAGCTGATCATCCTGCCCGGCCTGGTGGCCTCCGGCGGGGCGCTGCTCTTCGGCGTCAACGCGTGGTGCCTCGACGGGCGCGGCGGGCTGTGGCGCGAGAGCCTGCCGGTGGGTGCGGGCACCGTGTTCGTCGCACGGGCGTGGGTCCTCGCGGAGTTCCTCGTCGCGGCCTCGCTGGTGACGATGGCCCTGGGCGGGCTGCGCGCCGGCGTACCCACCCCCACCGAGACGACCGCCCTGCTCGCCATGCTCGCGGTGGTGACCGTCCAGGTCGTCGGCGCCGCGATGCGCTGGTCGCTCGCGCACCCCTACGCCGTCGACCTGCGCTCGGCCCGGGCCACGCCGGCTCCGCCGCTGATGATGGTCGGCTACTCCAGCCGCCTCGCGCTCTCCACCACCATGACCGGCCTGGTCTTCTCGGGCCTGGCGCGCCTGGAGGCGCCGGTGCTGCCGCTGCTGCTGGCGGTGCCGTTCCTCTGCTGGTCCGGCGCCCGGCTGGTCCGCACCCACGAGCGCTGGACCGACCCGGTCCAGCGGGCGCGGGTGGTCGTCACCGCCGCTGCGTGAGTGGCTCGGGGTGCGGTGGTCTCGACGCCCGCTCGCTGGCTCTCGCTGCTCGACCACCGGGGGTCCGCTCGGTGGCGCTCGCTGCTCGACCACCGGGGGTCCGCTCGGTGGGGTTCGCTGCTCGACACGGGTCCTCGCGGGACCCCGCGACGGACCGAGCGCCCGGTAGGTTCGCGGCCATGGACTTCGCACCGTCTCCCCGGGCCGCCGACCTCACCGAGCGCACCCGGGCGTTCATCCGCGACGTGGTCGAGCCCGTGGAGGGCGACTACCTCCGCGACCTGGCCGAGCAGCGGCGTACCGGCGACCCGTGGCGACCGCTGCCGGTCGTCGAGGAGCTCAAGGCCGAGGCCAAGGCACGTGGCCTGTGGAACCTGTGGCTGCCGAAGGAGCACGCGGGGGAGTACGCCGCACGCTTCGGCACCGACGGGGGCGAGGGCCTGACCAACGTCGACTACGCCCCGGTCGCCGAGGCCACCGGCGGCAGCCACCTCGCGCCGCTGGTGATGAACTGCAACGCGCCCGACACCGGCAACATGGAGGTGCTGCTGCGCTACGGCACCGACGAGCAGCGCGCGCAGTGGCTGGAGCCGCTGCTGGCCGGTGAGATCCGCTCGGCGTTCACGATGACCGAGCCCGACGTCGCGTCCTCCGACGCGACCAACATGGAGGCGACCGCCGTGGTGCACGGCGACGAGGTCGTCATCAACGGGCGCAAGTGGTGGTCGACCGGCGTCGGTCACCCCGACTGCCGGATCGCGGTCTTCATGGGCCTGCGCGACACCCCGGAGAACCTCGAGGACGACCCCGGCATCGACCGCCACCACCGGCACACGATGGTGCTGGTCCCGATGGACACCCCCGGGGTGAAGGTCGAGCGGCTGCTGCCGACGATGGGGATGTACGACGAGCCCATCGGCCACGGCGAGGTCTCGTTCACCGACGTCCGCGTCCCCGTCAGCAACATCCTGTCCGGCCCCGGTGAGGCGTTCGCGATCGCCCAGGGACGGCTCGGGCCCGGCCGCATCCACCACTGCATGCGGCTCATCGGCCTGGCCGAGATGGCCCTGGAGAAGGCATGCCGTCGCGGGCTCGACCGTGTGGCCTTCGGCAAGCCGCTGGCCAACCTCGGCGGCAACCGCGAGCGCATCGCCGACGCCCGGATCGCCATCGAGCAGGCCCGCCTGCTGGTGCTCAACGCCGCGTGGAAGCTCGACGTCGGCGGCCCGCTCAACGCGCTCTCGGAGGTCTCGCAGATCAAGGTCGCGGTGCCGCGGATGGCGCTGCAGGTCATCGACTTCGCGATGCAGATCCACGGCGGCGGCGGGATGTCCGACGACCACCCGCTGGCCGGCGCCTGGACCGCCGCCCGGGCGCTGCGACTGGCCGACGGCCCCGACGAGGTGCACCAGGGCGTCGTGGCGCGCCTGGAGCTCGGCAAGTACGGGGCGAAGCGATGAGCGCGGCCGACGGCCGCAGGGTCCTGATCACCGGCGCGGCGTCCGGGCTCGGCGCCGCGCTGGCCGACGCGTTCGAGGCGCGGGGGGACCGGGTGCTGCGGACCGACCTCGCGGGTGCCGACCTCCGCCTCGACATCACCTCCGACGACGACTGGGCCGCCTCGCTCTCGCACGTCGAGGAGACGTGGGGCGGGCTGGACGTGCTGGTCAACAACGCCGGCGTCGCCGGCGGCGGCCGCCTCGACGTCGCCACCCACGACGAGTGGCAGTGGATCTTCGACATCAACCTGTTCGGGATGGTGCGTGGGCTGCGCACCTTCGTGCCGATGCTCAAGCAACAGGGCTCGGGCGCGATCGTCAACGTGGCCAGCCTCGCCGGGCTCGTGCACCCCGCCGGCATGGCGTCCTACAACGCGGTCAAGGCCGCGGTCGTGGCACTCACCGAGACCGCCGGCCACGAGCTCGCGGCCCACGGGATCACCGCGCACGCGGTCTGCCCCGGGTTCTTCCGCACCAACCTCATGGACTCCCTGCAGGGCGCCGACTCCGCGCTCGGCCAGGTGATGTCGCGTCTGGTCACCGACTCACCGATCTCCGCCGAGTCGGTCGCCGCGGCCGTGCTCGCCGGGCTGGACGCCGGCGACGAGCTGATCGTGCCCGACGAGCCGGCCCGGGGGGCGGTCGCGCTCAAGCAGACCGACCGGGCGTCGTACGACGCGGTGATGCGGGCGCAGGCGCGCAGTCTCGACAAGCTGGCCGGCGAGGCAGCGGACGCAGGGGGAGAGCAGTGAGCAGCAGCGACAACAACGCCAAGCCGGTCCGCGACGAGGACGCCTTCGACGTCGACGCCCTCTCGGCGTGGCTCGCCGAGCGTGGCGAGGGGCCGGTGACCGAGGTCCAGCAGTTCCGCGGCGGGGCGTCCAACCTGACCTACCTGGTGCGGACGGCCTCGAGCGACGGGCAGAGCCGCGACCTGATCCTGCGACGCCCGCCGTCGGGCAAGAAGGCCGCCGGGGCCCACGACATGGGTCGCGAGCACGGCATCCAGGCCGCGCTCGCACCGGTCTTCCCGTACGTCGCCACGATGATCGGCCACGAGCCCGACGAGTCCGTGCTGGGCTCGGAGTTCTACGTCATGGAGAAGGTGCCCGGGCAGATCCTGCGCCAGGACCTCCCCGAGCCGGTGGCGCCCGAGGTGGCGGACGCGCTGTGCCAGCGGGTGCTCGACGTGCTGGTGGCCCTGCACTCCGTCGACGTCTCCGCGGTGCCGGAGCTGGCCGCGCTCGGCAAGGGCGAGGGGTACGTCGGTCGCCAGGTCCGCGGCTGGATCCGCCGGCTGGACGGGTCGCGCACCGACGACACCGGCGACTGGTCCGACGTGCTGGCGTGGATCGAGGAGCACCAGCCGGCCGACACCGGCCAGGTGTTGATCCACAACGACTACCGGCTCGACAACCTCGTGCTCGACGACGACCTCGGCGTCCGGGCGGTCCTGGACTGGGAGCTGGCGACCGTCGGCGACCCGCTCATGGACCTCTCCTCGATGATCGCCTACTGGGTCGAGGCCGACGACGACGAGCTGTTCCAGCTGTTCCGCCGCCAGCCGTCGAACGCCCCGGGCATGTGGACCCGTCGCGAGTGGGTCGACCGCTACTGCGCGGCCACCGGGCACGCCCCCAGCGAGCGGGACCTGGTCTTCTACGAGGTGTTCGGGCTGTTCCGGCTCGCCGTGATCGCCCAGCAGATCTGGTACCGCTACGTGCACAAGCAGACCACCAACGAGTCCTACGCGCTCCTGGGTCAGGTCGTCTCCTACCTCGAGCAGCGGTGCCGCCGGCTGATCGGCGAGGCCGCCTGATGGGGAGCGCCTGATGGGGCAGCTGCTGCTCGTGCGGCACGGCCAGGCGTCCTTCGGGGCCGACGACTACGACGTGCTCTCGCCCACCGGGTGGGAGCAGGGGCGCCGCCTCGGCGCGCACCTCTCGGCCGCGGGCGTCGCCCCGACGGCGCTGGTGCGCGGCACGATGCGTCGCCACCGCGAGACGCTCGAGGCGATGTGCGAGGGCGCGGGCTGGGCGACGCCGGTCGACGAGGACGGCCGGTGGGACGAGTTCGACCACCTCGGCGTGATCGCGCGCTTCCCCGACCTGCCCGCGGACCCGCACCAGCTGGACCGGCGCACCTTCCAGGAGCTCTTCGAGCGCGCGACCGCGCGGTGGACCGGCGGAGGGAACGACTCGGAGTACGACGAGAGCTTCCGCGACTTCGAGGCCCGGTCGTCCGCGGCGCTGGCCGACGCGGTCGCGCGGGCGGGCAGCGGGGAGACCGCGGTCGTGGTGACCTCCGGCGGGGTCGTCGGCCTGGTGGCGGCCGGCCTGCTCGGGGCGTCCGGCGACGGGCTGCCGGAGACCTGGCAGCGGCTCAACACCGTGGCCGTGAACTCCGGCGTCACCCGCGTCCTCGTCGGCCCGCGCGGCACCCGGCTGCTGACCTTCAACGAGCACGAGCATCTCGGTGGGGAGCTGCTGACCTACCGGTGACGCCGCCGCTGGTCGAGGACCTCCGCTGGTCGAGGTGCGACGAGCGCCAGCGAGGAGCCTCGAGACCCGGCGAGCGTGGGTGCGGCCCTGCCCGGCGTACGGGGTCTCGAGGCTCGGCCGTGGGCGGCCTCGCACCTCGACCGGCGGGGTGGCCCGCGGGTGGGGTCTGGGTGGGGGCGCGCGGGTAGGTTGCGGCCGTGTCCGACCAGGCCCTCAACGCGCTGACCGCGGTCGCGCTCGGCGGCGTGGTGGCGGTGGTGCTGTTCATCCCGGTGGCGGCCTACGAGTACCGCCGCGACGGCCGGCTCGGCGCCGGCGACCTGACCACCCTGATCACGGGCGCGGTCTACGGGCTGTCGCTGTGGACCTACACGCTGCTGCCGCTGCCGGACCGGGGGGACTTCCGCTGCCGGGTGGCCCAGACCGACCTGCTCGGCACCATCGGGCTGATGGGCTCGCCCGATGACGGGGTGCGGGTGTTCCTGCGGGACCCGGCGGTGCAGCAGGTGCTGCTCAACGTGCTGCTGTTCGTGCCGCTCGGCGTCTTCGTGCGCCTGGTCCTGCGCCGCGGCGTGGTCGTCGCGACGCTGTCGGGGTTGGCCATGTCACTGGCGATCGAGATGACCCAGCGCACGGGCGTCTGGGGCTTCTACGACTGCGCCTACCGGCGGTTCGACGTCGACGACCTGGTGGTCAACACCCTCGGTGCGCTCGCCGGCGCACTGCTGTCGTGGCCGGTGCTGCGCCGCCGCTCGGAGACCCCGCCGCCCCTGCCCACGCGGGTCACCTGGGGTCGGCGGATGGCCGGCATGCTGAGCGACGCGCTGTTCGTGCTGATGCTCGGCGGGGCGGTCGCCGTCGCCTGGCGCGGACTGATGTTCTACGTCCTCGACACCGGCCCGCACCGTGCCGAGCAGTGGCTGCTGCAGTGGTCGGTGCCGTTCGCCGTGGAGGCGCTGTGCGTGCTCGGCCTCGGTCGCACGGTCGGCGAGATCGTGGTGTCCGTACGCACGGAGTCACCACGCCGCTGGTGGACGGGTCCGGGCCGGCTGCTCAAGCTGGCCTTCGGCATCGGCCCGGTCTTCTGGCTGGTGCTGGCACCGATCCCCTACCGGGGGCAGCTGTTGGCGGCGTACCTGCTGATCACCGTGGTGGCGACGTTCTGGACCCGCGAGCACCGCGGCCTCTCCCACGTCCTGTCGGGCCTCCGGCTGCGGGTGGCTGTGCGGCCGGAGCCGGAGGTGGAGGCGAGATCGGAGACGGGGGTGGCGTAGGCCCTCAGATCAGCTTCTTCAGCACCGGCAGCGGGGCGTGCTTCATCACGACCGACATCGGTGCCCACGGCAGCGCGGGGACGCAGGCGGAGTCGACCCGCTTCTCGATGGCGGCGACCATCGCCTTCACGCCCTTCTCGGTGGAGGCCATCAGCGGGGTGGACTGCTGGACCTTCTCGTTCATCTCCGAGGCGATGTAGCCGGGGTAGAGCACGGTGACCTGGATCTTCTTGGCCAGCGGGGTGCCGTGCAGCTCGGTGCGGATGCCCTCGGCGAGGTGGGCGACACCGGCCTTGGTGGCGGCGTAGGTCGTCATCGACTTCGGCATCCCGCGCATCGCCGACATCGACGACACCATCACCAGGTGGCCGTGGCCCTGGTCGCGGAAGACCTCCATCGCGGCCTCGCACTGGGCCAGCGCGCCGAGGAAGTTGGTCATCGCGGTCTCGCGGTTGGCGTCGGCGCGGCCGGTGCCGATGGCGGCGCCCTTGCCGAGGCCCGCGTTGACGACGTACCGGTCGAGCCCGCCGAGCTCCTCGCGCAGCGCCTGCGTCACGGCGGTGACCGCCTCGTGGTCGGTCACGTCGAGCGCGGCGATCGCGACGCGGCGCTCGGGGTGGGCGGCGAGGATCTCGGCGCGCAGCTCCTCGAGGCGCTCGGTACGTCGCGCGCAGAGCGCGAGGTCCTCCCCGTGGGCGGCGAGCTGGCGGGCCATCTCGGCGCCCAGCCCGGAGCTGGCGCCGGTGATCAGCGTCCTGGTGGCAGTGGTCGTCATGGGCCCATCCTCGCGCAGCCGACCCCGTCGGCACCGGCGCACCTCCCCGGCGTCCTGGCGACACGGCAGACCGCCCCGGCCACCCGGGAGACCGTCCGGCCTCTTGGTCTCGGACAGGTAACTGTTGTGACCTGGCTCGCTAAGACCCTTGCTTTTTCCGGCGCGAGGGCGTGAGGTGCTGAACGCCTCGTGTTCACGTCCGGCCGGAGGGTGCCGGCGCGCGGGGGCTGATCTCGGTAAAGGAAGTATCCGTGTCGAAGAAGTTCTTCGGCGGGGCTCGTGCGCGCGCGCTCGGCCTCGCCTCGACCGGGCTCCTCGTCACCGGGCTGGCGGCAGCGATGCCGACGGCGCAGGCGGCGGAGGAGCCCACCGGGCCCACGACCTACGACTCCGGGCGGTACGTCGTCCTGCTGCGCGAGGCGCCCGCCGCGTCGTACGCCGGTGACGACTCCCGCTACCCGGCGACCCGGCCCACCGAGGGCGGCGCGTTCCGCGCCGACTCGCGGGCCTCGACCCAGTACCGCCGCCACCTCGAGCGCGAGCAGGACCGCCTGGCCCGCGAGGTCGGCACCGAGGTGCTGTCCAGCTTCACCGTCGCCAGCAACGGCTTCGTCGCCGAGCTGTCGGCCGACGAGGCCCTCGACCTGGCCACCGACCGCCGCGTGCTGCTGGTCGCCAAGGACGTCAAGCGTGAGATGGACACCTGGGAGACCCCCGACTCCCTCGGCCTGACCGGCCGCCGGGGTGCCTGGAAGGAGTCGGGCAACCGCAAGAAGGCCGGGGCCGGCACGGTCGTCGGCATCCTGGACTCCGGCTACTGGCCCGAGTCGCCCTCCTTCGCCGGCAAGCAGCTGACCTCCGCCCCGCAGACCAAGTGGGACATCACCATGTCCGGCGACGGCAGCACCCGGATGGAGAAGGCCGACGGCGGCGTCTTCAACGGCGCCTGCGAGACCGGCGAGGGCATGCCCGACCCGATCTGCAACACCAAGGTCGTCGGTGCGCGCTACTACTCCGAGGCCTTCGAGGAGGACATCGCCACCACCGACACCGAGAAGGCCGAGACCGAGTTCCTCTCCGCCCGCGACGGTGACGGCCACGGCACGCACACCGCGAGCACCGCGGCCGGCGCCCTGGTCAGGGACGTCAGCGTCGAGGGCCGCGACTTCGGCAAGCTCTCGGGCATGGCGCCCGGCGCCGCGCTGGCGATCTACAAGGTCTGCTGGGAGGACACCGACCCGAACTCGGGCGGCTGCTACACCAGCGCCAGCCTGGACGCGATCGACGACGCGGTCGCCGACGGCGTGGACTCGATCAACTACTCCATCTCCGGCGCGACCGACACCGTCGTCGACGCCGTCGAGGTCGCCTTCGAGGGTGCGGCCGAGGCCGGTGTCTTCATCGCCGCCTCCGCCGGCAACTCCGGACCGGACGCCTCCACGGTCGCCCACAACAGCCCGTGGCTGACGACGGTCGCCTCGACCACGCACGTGAACTTCGAGAAGACCCTGGTGCTCGGCGACGGCCAGAAGTTCGCCGGTGCCTCCATCTCCGGGACCAAGATCCCGCGCACCCCGCTGGTCGACGCCAAGGACGTCGCCCTCGAGGGCGCCGACCCCGCCGAGGCCGAGCTCTGCGCGGCCGACACCCTCGACCCCGCGCTGGCCGAGGGCCTGATCGTGGTCTGCAAGCGCGGCGTCTACGCCCGCGTCGACAAGTCCGCCGAGGTCGCCCGCGCCGGCGGCGTGGCCAGCGTGCTGGTCAACCCCAGCGAGAACAGCCTCGACGCCGACTTCCACGTCATCCCGACGATCCACGTCGACGAGGTGGCCGGCGAGGCCGTCTACGCCTACCTCGAGTCCGCCGGTGACGACGCCGCCGCCCGGTTCGCGCTCGGCAACCGCACCGACAAGACGACGCCGCTGCCGCAGGTCTCGGGCTTCTCCTCCCGCGGTCCCGCCGTCGCCAACGAGTCCGACATCCTCAAGCCGGACATCGCGGCGCCGGGCTCGAGCGTGCTCGCGGCCGTCGCCCCGCCGACGAACTCCGACCGCGACTACGACCTCTACTCCGGTACGTCGATGGCCGCGCCGCACATCGCCGGCCTGGCGGCGTTCATGCAGGGCCTGCACCCGGACTGGACCCCGCAGGAGATCCAGTCGGCGATGATGACCACCGCCAAGCCGACCCGCGACTCCGAGGGCGCCAAGAGCACCGACGCCCTGGCCCAGGGCGCGGGCATCGTGAACCCGAAGAAGTTCCTCGACCCGGGCTGGTTCATCAGCTCCAGCGCGCGGGAGTGGCGCGGGTTCCTCACCGGCCAGGGCCTCGACACCGGCGTGCCGGCGCTGGCTCCGACCGAGCTGAACCTGCCGTCGATCGCGCAGGGCCAGGTCGCGGGCTCCGCGTCCTTCACCCGGACGCTGCAGTCCTCGATGAAGGGCACCTGGAACGTCCGCGTCGACATGCCCGGCTTCACCGCCGAGGCCCCCGCCACCCTGGTGGCCGGCCGTGTCGGTGACATCGAGGAGCTGCCGGTGACCTTCACCCGCACCGACGCCCCGCTGGGGGAGTTCGCGTTCGGCAAGATCGTCCTGTCCGGTCCCACCAAGCTGCGGATCCCCGTGGCGCTGCGGCCGGTCTCGGTCAAGGCGCCGCTGTCCGCCGAGGGCACCGGCACCGAGGGCTCCACCGACGTGACCATCACCCCGGCCCAGGACGGCGAGCTCGAGGTCGTGGCCAAGGGCCTGGCGAAGGCGATGACCCTGGACAGCGCCGTCGAGGGCGGCCAGCAGGTCCTCTCGGACTGCATCGAGGTCCCCGAGGGCGTCGACCACGCCCGCTTCGACCTCGACGCGATCGACGACACCGCCGACCTGGACCTGTTCGTCTACGCGGCCGAGTCGTGCGACCCGTCGACGATCTACGCGCTGGCCGGCCAGTCGGCGACCGGGTCGGCCGACGAGCGCGTCGACCTGACCGCCCCGGCTCCGGGTGCCTACTACTACGAGATCGATGGGTACGCCGCCGGCGAGGCCGGCTCGCCCATCGAGTTCGTGATGGACACCTTCCTGGTGACCCCCGAGGGCGAGGGCGACCTGAGCGTCTCCCCGAACCCGGTCCTCACCACCGCCAACGAGGAGACGACCTTCGAGGTCAGCTGGACCGGCCTGGAGACCGGCACCCGCTACCTCGGTCTCCTGGAGTACGCCGGCGCCCTGGCGCCGACCGTGCTGGAGGTCGACACCACCGAGTGACGTCCCGGCGGTCGAGGAGGTTGCGCAGCAACCGCCTCCAGACCCGGTGACCTGAGGCAGGGCGGCGATCCACGCGGATCGCCGCCCTGTCCTGGTTCCGGGGCCGTGCCGACAGCGGCCCGGGGCGCGGTGGGGGACGGTCGGCCTCTGCAGATCGAGGTTGCATACCGAGTATGCGCCGGCGTACGCTCGTGCATACCGGGTAGGCATCTGGGCCTCCCCGCGCTCGGGAGGTGGGCCGATGTCGGTCAAGCACGCGCTGCTCTCACTGCTGGAGCAGGAGCCGATGTACGGCTACCAGCTGCGCCAGGAGTTCGAGGCCCGCACCGGCGGCACCTGGCCGCTCAACGTGGGCCAGGTCTACACGACGCTCACCCGCCTCGAGCGCGACGGCCTGGTCGAGCCGGCCGCGCACCTCGAGGGGGCCGAGGCGGCGGGGGACACCCAGACCCAGACCCAGGTCCGCTACCGCCTCACCGAGGCAGGCCGCGACGAGGTGGCCACGTGGTTCACCACGCCCGTCACCCGCACGCAGCCGGCCCGCGACGAGCTGGCCATCAAGCTGGCGCTCGCGGTCACGGTGCCCGGGGTCGACGTCGGCACGCTGATCCAGCGTCAGCGCAGCGCCTCGATGCAGGCGCTGCAGGACTACACACGGCTCAAGCGACAGGCCGGCGGCGAGCAGGAGCGCGCCGACCTCGCCTGGGGCCTGGTGCTCGACTCGCTGGTCTTCGCCGCCGAGGCCGAGATCCGCTGGCTCGACCACTGCGAGGCGCGGCTGCGTCGCGCGGCCCGCGAGGGCTCGGCCGCCGGGGGTGCGCGATGACCCCCCGCGCCCTGCCCAGCACCGCCGCCCGCGACCTGGCCCGCACCGAGGACCGCTGGTTGCGCAGCAGCGCCGACCGGCTGCGCCGGCGCGCCCTCGAGCGCCGGGTGGCCCGTGCCGAGCGGACCGACCGGTCCGCCACGGACGGGGAGGCCGCCCGATGAGCACGCAGCGGACCGCCCCCGTCCTCCGCCTGACCGACGTGCACCGCGTCCACGGCGACGGCGAGGCCGCCGTCCACGCCCTGCGCGGCGTCTCCTTCACGGCGTACGCCGGTGAGCTGGTCGCCGTGATGGGCCCCTCCGGCTCCGGCAAGTCGACCCTGCTCACCATCGCCGGAGGGCTCGACCAGCCCACGTCGGGGTCGGTCGAGGTCGAGGGCACCGACCTGGTCGGCCTGGGTCAGGCCGACCGCGCCCGGATGCGACGGACCTCCGTGGGCTACGTCTTCCAGGGCTTCAACCTCGTGCCCGCGCTCACGGCCGCGGAGAACGTCGCCCTCCCGCGTGAGCTCGACGGCGTGCGGTCGGGGAAGGCCCGCCGCGACGCGCTCGCGGCGCTGGAGGAGGTCGGCATCGCCGACCTGGCCGACCGGTTCCCCGACGACATGTCCGGCGGCCAGCAGCAGCGTGTGGCCATCGCCCGCGCGATCGTCGGCGAGCGGCGGCTGGTGCTCGCCGATGAGCCGACCGGCGCGCTCGACACCGAGACCGGCGAGGAGATCCTGCGCCTGCTGCGCGCCCGCTGCGACGCCGGCGCTGCCGGGGTGCTGGTGACCCACGAGGCGCGGCACGCCGCCTGGGCCGACCGCGTGGTGTTCCTGCGCGACGGCGTGGTGGTCGACGAGTCCGGCAGCGCGCCGGTCGACGACCTGCTCGAGGCCGGGCACGCGTGAGCGGCCGTCTCTCGGGCAGAAGGGGCGGGTGGTCGCTCGCCCTGCGGCTGGCCCGCCGCGACGCGATGCGCTCCAAGGGGCGCAGTCTCCTGACCCTGGTGATGATCGCACTGCCCGTGGCGGCGGTCTCGATCGCCGACACCGTCTACGCGACCTCCGACATCTCCGGGGTGGAGGTGGTCGAGCGCCGCATCGGCGGCGCCGAGGCCCGCGTGTCGATCCAGGGCGGTGGTGGCACGGTCGTCTACCAGCTGCCCGACCCCGACGACGGGATCGCCTGGGGCGGTGAGGGCAGGCAGGGCGATGACGACACGGTGGCGCGCGACGCGGTCGACGCGGTGCTCGGGCCCCGGCCGTCGATCACGCTCGTCGAGGGGTCGGTCGGCTACGACACCGAGCTCGGCGTGGGACGCGTCGAGGTGCTCGAGACCGAGCTCGCCGACCCGCTGGCGGCCGGGCTGGTCGAGCTCACCAGTGGCCGTTGGCCCACGAGCACCCAGGAGGTGGTGGTCAACGCCGACCTCCTCGAGCGTGCCCCCGGCGACGTCCTCACCCTGCGCGACGGCACCGGCCTGCAGGTGGTCGGCACCGCCGAGAGCGGCACCTACACCGACTACCCCCGGGCCTTCGCCCTGCCGGGCACCTTCGAGCTCGGAGAGACCACCGGCTGGCTGGTCGGGGGCGACCCCGTCACCTGGGAGCAGGTCCTCGAGCTCAACCGCATCGGTGCCTCGGTGGTCTCCCGCGCGGTGCTCGCCGACCCGCCCGCCGACAGTGAGCTGCCTGCCGAGGTGCAGTGGGGGCAGAGCGTGATCTCCGGGCCGGCGCTCACGATCCTGGTGCTCATCGTGGTGATGGTGCTGATCGAGGTCGTCCTGCTCGCCGGGCCGGCCTTCGCGGTCGGAGCCCGCCGCCAGGCCCGCACGCTCGCGCTCGTCGCCGCCGCCGGCGGCACCCCCGCGCAGGCCCGCCGGGTCGTGCTCGCCTCGGGCGTCGTCCTCGGCGCGGTCGCCGCCGTGGTCGGCGTGCTGCTCGGCCTGGTCCTCGCCTGGGCGGTGATGCCGGGCGTCCAGCACTTCTCCGGCCAGCGGTTCGGCCCCTACGACGTCGTGCCCACGCACCTGGTGGCGGTGGCGGCGTTCGGCCTGGTCAGTGCCGTGCTCGCCGCGGCCGTCCCGGCCTGGCTGGCCTCGCGCCAGGACGTCGTGGCCGTGCTGGGCGGCCGACGCGGCGACCCGCGGCCGTCGCGCCGCAGCCCGCTGCTCGGCCTGGCGCTGATGGCAGCCGGCATCGCGGGGGCGTCGTACGGCGGTGCGCAGGGCACGTCCGGTGGGGGCGAGATCCCGATCGCGGTCTCCGCGGTCGTGTGCGTGCTCGCGATGATCCTGCTGGTGCCGGTGGTGGTGGGTGTGGTGGCCCGGCTGGCGCGACGCCTGCCCCTGCCGCTGCGCTTCGCGGCCCGTGATGCCGCCCGTCACCGCACCCGCACGGTGCCGGCCGTCGCCGCGGTCGCGGCCACGGTGGCCGGGGTGGTCGCCCTGGGGATCGCGGTGACCAGTGACGAGGCGCAGAACCGCGAGGGCTACACCGCGACCCTCCCCGACGACGCCGCGGCGATCGTCGACTACCGTCGACGCCCCGACCTGGACGCCGTGGCGAGGCGGGTGGCCGAGGTCGCACCCGACGTCACCGTCGAGCGTGTCCTCGGCATCCGTGACAGCGGGCGGCGCTGGAACGAGGTCCGCGTCACCGGCCCCGACGGTGGTCGCATCCTCATGGGGTGGAGCAGCACCCTCGGCTCCTCGATGCTGGTGGGTGACGCGGTGCCCGCGGCCATGACCGGTCTCGATGACGAGCAGCGGGCGGCGGCCGATGCCGTGCTCGCCCGCGGCGGGGTCGTCGCGTTCAGCGACCGGGCCCTGGATGCGGAGGAGGCGCGTGTGCGGCTGGTCCGCCACGACGGCCGTGAGCGAGAGACCACCAGGGTCGAGGTCCCGGCGTACTTCGTGACTTCCGAGACGGACTTCCCGCCGGCCCAGGGGGTGCTGTCGCCGGCAGCGGCCGAGGGGCTCGGCGCGGAGGTCGTGGGGGCGGGGCTCTACCTCCCCGGTCCGCTCTCGACCGCCGAGGCCACCGACATCGACGAGGCCGTCTCGGGCATCGCGCGCAGCGCCAGCTTCTACGTCGAGCGCGGCTACCAGACCGACGACGAGACGATGATCGCCCAGCTCGTGCTGGGTGGTCTGGGTGCCGTGCTCATGCTCGGTGGCACGCTGACCGCGACGTTCCTGGCGCTCTCCGACGCGCGACCGGACCTGGCGACGCTGTCGGCGGTCGGGGCGACGCCGCGGACCCGGCGCTCGGTCGCGGCGGCGTACGCACTGGTCGTGGGGTTCGTGGGTGCAGTCCTCGGGGCGCTGGTGGGCGCGGTGCCGGGGATCGCCATCACCTACCCGCTGACCGGTCCCTACGACTACGGGGCGGGGCGGGCGCTCGGGCCCTCGCACTACCTCGACATCCCCTGGCTGCTCGTCCTCGGCGTGGTCGTCGGCCTGCCGCTGCTCACCGCGGCGCTGGTGGGCGCCACCGCGCGCTCCCGCCTGCCCCTTACCGCCCGTCTCGACTGACCCCGAGCCTGCCGAGCCGGCGCGTCCTTCCGGAAGGTTGCGCCGGTTCAACGTCTCGAGAAGAAAAAAGCAGGGTTGACTGTTTGTTAGTGCCCGTGGTGGGCTGCGCGGGTGACGACGAGCCAGGGCGCTGCGCGAGTGCAGGGTCGCGAGCAGGGGCGCGTGCCCCAGGAGGAGCGCACCCGCGTGATGCGGGCGCGGCTGCTCGAGGCGACCGTCGAGCTGCTGGTCGAGCGCGGATTCTCGGGTACGTCGACGACCCTGGTCAGCGAGCGGGCCGGTGTCAGCCGTGGCGCGCAGCTGCACCACTTCCCGACCAAGAACGACCTGGTCGTCGCCGCCGTCGAGCACCTGACCGAGGTGCGCGGTGCCGAGCTGGCCGCGGCGGCCGCAGCCGTCCCGACGCCGCGCAGCACCCGCGCGGTGCTCGACCTGCTCGGCGACCACTTCACCTCGCCGGTCTTCACCGCCGCCCTGGAGCTGTGGGTCGCCGCACGCACCGACGCCGACCTGATGGCCGCGGTCGGGCCGCTGGAGCAGAAGGTCGGCCGCGAGGTGCACCGGCTCACCGTCGAGCTGCTCGGCGTCGACGAGACCGCCCCTGGTGCCCGCGAGCTGGTGCAGGCCACGCTCGACCTGGTGCGCGGCCTCGGCCTCGCCAACACCATCACCGACGACCGGCGCCGGCGCGAGGCGATCCTCGACCGCTGGGCCCTGACCCTTGACGCCACGCTGACCGGGAGGACCCCCTGATGACCAGCAGCTCGCTGCTCGACGACCTGCTCGCCGACCTCACCGCGGAGGGCGACGCCCTGCGCGCGGTGGTGACCGGGCTGGAGCCCGACGACTGGCGCACCAGCACCCCCGCGCCCGGGTGGACCGTCGCCCACCAGGTCGCCCACCTCGCCTGGACCGACGAGCAGGCCGTCCTCGCCGCGCGCACGACCGACGCCGAGCGCTGGCCGACCGGCAAGGCCGACTGGGACGCCGTCGTCACCGCCGCGCTGGCCGACGTCGACGGCTTCGTCGACGCGGGCGCCGAGGAGCTGGCGGCCCTGCCGACCGACGAGCTGCTCGCCCGCTGGGACGCCGGCCGCACCGCGCTCGGCGAGGCGCTGCGTGCGGTGCCGGCCGGGGCCAAGATGCCGTGGTTCGGGCCGCCGATGTCGCCGGCGTCGATGGCCACGGCGCGGTTCATGGAGACCTGGGCGCACGCGCTGGACGTGTACGACGCGGTCGCCAACCCGGCCGCGGAGGGCGGTCGCCCGCTGCCCACCGACCGCATCAGGCACGTCGCGCACCTCGGCGTCCGCACCCGCGACTTCGCCTACTCCGTGCATCAGCAGGAGCCGCCGGCCGAGCCGTTCCGCATCGAGCTGACCGCGCCCTCGGGCGAGACCTGGTCGTGGGGCCCCGAGGACGCCGAGCAGCGGGTCAGCGGGTCGGCGTACGACTTCTGCTGCCTGGTCACCCAGCGCGTGCACCGCGACGACACCGACCTGGTGGCCGTCGGCGACGACGCCGAGCACTGGCTCACGATCGCCCAGGCCTTCGCCGGCCCCGCGGGCGAGGGACGGGACAAGCGATGAGCGCGACCGCGAGCGACCTCCTGGTCGGCAACTGCTCCGGCTTCTACGGCGACCGGCTCTCCGCGATGCGCGAGCTCGTCGAGGGCGCGCTGGAGGACGGCCGCCCGGTCGACGTGATCACCGGCGACTACCTCGCCGAGCTGACCATGCTGATCCTCGGCAAGGACACGATGAAGGACCCCTCGCTGGGGTACGCGCGGACCCACCTGCGCCAGCTCGAGGACTGCCTCGGCCTGGCGCTGGAGAAGGGCATCCGGATCGCCACCAACGCCGGCGGGCTCAACCCCGCGGGGCTCGCGGCCAAGGTCCGCGAGGTGGCCAGCGGCCTCGGGCTCGACGTCGCCGTCGCCCACGTCGAGGGCGACGACCTGCGCCCGCGGGCGGCGGAGCTCGGCCTTGACGGTGCACTGACGGCCAACGCCTACCTCGGCGGCTTCGGCATCGCCCGCGCGCTCGACGCCGGTGCCCAGGTCGTGGTCACGGGCCGCGTCACCGACGCCGCGCTGGTCGTCGGCGCCGGCGCCTCGCACTTCGGGTGGACCCCGGCCGACCACGACGCGCTCGCGGGCGCCGTCGTCGCCGGGCACGTCATCGAGTGCGGCACCCAGGCCACCGGCGGCAACTTCTCCGGCTTCCGCCAGCTGATGCAGGCCGGCATGGACCCCCGCAAGCCGCTCGGCTTTCCCGTCGCCGAGCTGCACGCCGACGGCTCCAGCGTCATCACCAAGCAGGCCGGCACCGGCGGCGCGGTCACCGTCGACACCGTCACCGCGCAGCTGGTCTACGAGATCCAGTCCACGCGCTACCTCAACCCTGACGTCACCACCCACCTCGACACCGTGCGGCTCGATCAGCTTGGCCCCGACCGTGTCGGCATCTCCGGCGTGGTCGGCGAGGCGCCGCCGCCGCGGCTGAAGGTCTGCGTCAACGAGCTCGGCGGCTGGCGCAACTCCATGGAGCTCGTGCTCACCGGCCTCGACGTCGAGGCCAAGGCCGACTGGGTGCGCGAGCAGGTCTCGCCGCGGCTCACCGCGGCCGAGGCCGAGTGGAGCCGGGTGTCGCTGCCCGAGCTCGACGCCGACACCGAGGAGGCCGCCTCCACGCTGCTGCGCTGCACGGTCAAGGACCCCGAGCCCGGGCCGTGCGGCAAGGGCTTCACCGGCCCGCTGGTCGAGATCGCGCTGGGCTCCTACCCCGGGTTCACGATGACCACCCCGCCGAGCCAGCCGACGCCCTTCGGCGTCTACCGCCCGGCGTACGTCGAGCGCAGCGAGGTCGAGCACGTCGTCGTGCTGCCCGACGGCACCCGCGAGGTCGTGCCCGACCCCGAGGAGACCACCGAGGTCGACCACACGCTCGGCCTGCGCCCCAGCCCCTACCCGGCCCCGCCGGACACGCTCAACCGCCGCCTGCCGCTGGGCACGTTCGTGCACGCGCGGTCGGGCGACAAGGGCGGCGACGCCAACATCGGACTGTGGGTCGCGCACGACGGCTCGGAGAAGTACGACGCCCGCGTGACCTGGCTGGCCAAGGTGATGAGTCCGCGCAAGGTGCGCGAGCTCATCCCCGAGGCGGCCGGCCTGCCCGACGACGCGATCGAGGTGCACTGCCTGCCCAATCTCGGTGCCGTCAACGTCGTCATCAAGGGCCTGCTCGGCGACGGGGTGGCCGCGTCCACCCGCTTCGACCCGCAGGCCAAGGGCCTGGGGGAGTGGATCCGCTCGCGCAGCGTGCACGTCCAGGAGGGATTGATGTGACCACCACGATCACCAACGACAGCGACGTCTTCGCGCTGGGGGCGGAGTTCGCCCGGCGCGAGGTCGCCCCGCACCTGCAGGAGTGGGAGGACGCCGGGTCGCTGCCGCGCGAGCTGCACGCCGCCGCGGCCAAGCAGGGCCTGATCGGCCTCGGCTTCCCCGAGTCCGTCGGCGGCTCGGGCGGCGACCTGCTCGACACCGTCGACTGCCAGGAGGGCATCCTCTCCGAGGGCGGCTCCAGCGGCCTGCTGGCCGGGCTGTTCACCTCCGGCATCGCGCTGCCGCACATGGTCGCCGCCGCCGAGCGCGGCGAGGGGCACGAGGGCGGCTCGAGCCTGGTGGACCGGTTCGTGCGGCCGACCCTGGCCGGGGAGACGATCGGCTCGCTGGCCATCACCGAGCCCGGCGGCGGGTCCGACGTCGCGGGCATCCGCACCACCGCCGTACGCGATGGCGATCACTACGTCGTCAACGGCGCCAAGACCTTCATCACCTCCGGCACCCGCGCCGACTTCGTCACCACCGCGGTGCGCACCGGCGGCCCCGGGCACGCGGGCGTGAGCCTGCTGGTGGTCGAGAAGGGCACGCCCGGCTTCACCGTCGACCGCGCGCTGACCAAGATGGGCTGGCACTGCTCCGACACCGCCGAGCTGTCGTACGTCGACGTGCGAGTGCCGGTCGAGAACCTCGTCGGCCAGGAGAACGCCGGTTTCTACCAGATCGCCGAGCAGTTCGTCGTCGAGCGGATCGCGCTGGCCGTGCACGGCTACGGCATCGCCGCGCGGGCGCTCGACCTGACCGCGGCGTACTGCCAGGAGCGCGACACGTTCGGCAAGCCGCTGGTCGCCAACCAGGTGGTGCGGCACGCGCTGGTCGAGATGCGCCGCCAGGTCGAGGTGGCGCGGACCTACACCCGCGAGGTCGCCCGCCGTCATGTGGCCGGCGAGAACGTCATCGCCGAGGCCTGCCTGGCCAAGGAGACCGCCTGCAACACCGCGACGTACGTCTGCGACAAGGCCGTGCAGCTGCACGGCGGCACCGGCTACATGCACGGCACCGAGGTGGAGCGGCACTACCGCGACGCCCGGCTGCTGCCCATCGGCGGCGGCGCCACCGAGGTCCTCACCGACCTCGCGGCCAAGCTGCTCGGCTACACCCCCACCCGCTAGCGCCCCGGTGGTCGAGCAGCGAGGAGCGCCAGCGACGAGCGGGCGTCGAGACCACCAGCACGAGCACCAGACCACCAGCACGCACAAGGAGAGCCGATGAGCATCGGACAGCCCACCGGATCGGTCACCGTGACCATCGCCGCCCCGCCCGAGCAGGTGTGGGACCTGGTCACCGACGTGACCCGGATCGGGGAGTTCTCCCCGGAGACCTTCGAGGGCAAGTGGACCCGCGGGTCGACCGGCCCCGAGGTCGGCGCGCACTTCGCCGGCCACGTGAAGCGCAACGGCGTGGGCCCGACGTACTGGTCGCCCTGCAAGGTCACCGTCTGTGACCCGCCGGGAGGCGACGGCCCGGCGGTCTTCGAGTTCTCCGTCGGCACCGACTCTGTGCAGCTCAACAACTGGGGCTACCGGATCGAGCCCGACGGCGCGGGCGGCTCGAAGGTCACCGAGTACTTCCGCCTCGAGGCCGCGCTGCCGATGCGCGTCTACTGGCTGCTGCTCGGCTGGGCGCGCGGCAAGACCAACGAGAAGGGCATGCGCACCACGCTGGAGAGGATGAAGGCGGTGCTGGAGAAGTGAGCGACACCGCCACCGACGCGGCGGTCGAGGAGACCGCTCCGCCCACGCACCGCGAGGCGATGCTGGAGAAGATCGCCGCGCTGCACGCCGAGCAGGCCAAGGCGATCGCCGGCGGCGGGGAGAAGTCCGTCGCCCGCCACCACGCCCGCGGCAAGCTGCTGCCCCGCGAGCGCATCGAGCTGCTCATCGACGAGGGCACCGCGTTCCTCGAGCTGTCCCCGCTCGCCGCGTGGGGCTCGGACTTCCCGGTCGGCGCCAGCGTCGTCACCGGCATCGGCGTCGTCGAGGGCGTCGAGGTGATGATCAGCGCCAACGACCCGTCGGTGAAGGGCGGCGCCTCGAACCCGTGGACGGTCAAGAAGATCTTCCGGGCCGCGCAGATCGCCCAGGAGAACGGGCTGCCCACGGTCTCGCTCGTGGAGTCCGGGGGCGCGGACCTGCCGACGCAGAAGGAGATCTTCATCCCCGGCGGCAAGCTGTTCCGCGACCTCACCCGCGCCAGCGCCCGCAAGGAGCCGACGGTCGCGCTGGTCTTCGGCAACTCCACCGCGGGCGGCGCCTACGTGCCCGGCATGAGCGACTACACCGTGATGGTGAAGGAGCAGGCCAAGGTCTTCCTCGGCGGTCCGCCGCTGGTGAAGATGGCCACCGGCGAGGAGTCCGACGACGAGTCGCTCGGCGGCGCCGAGATGCACGCCCGGGTCTCCGGCCTGGCCGACTACCTCGCTGAGGACGAGCGCGACGCCATCCGGATCGGTCGGCGGATCATCGCCCGGCTGAATCGTGAGCGTCCCGGTGGTTTCGAGACAGGACTTCGTCCTTCCTCAACCACCAGAGCATCGGCGGTCGAGGAGGTTGCTCTGCCACCGTCTCGAGACCCCGGCGCCACGCCGTACGCCGAGCCCGACGCGGACCCCGAGGGCCTGCTGGACCTGATCCCCTCCGACCTCAAGGAGCCCTTCGACCCCCGCGAGGTCATCGCGCGGGTCGTCGACGGGGTGAGCGCCCGCAACGGGGTCGCCTTCGACGAGTTCAAGCCGCTCTACGGCACCTCGCTGGTCACCGGCTGGGCGCGCATCCACGGGCAGCCGGTCGGCATCCTGGCCAACGCCCAGGGCGTGCTGTTCAGCGAGGAGGCCCAGAAGGCCACGCAGTTCGTGCAGCTGGCCAACCAGTCCGACACCCCGCTGCTGTTCCTGCACAACACGACCGGCTACATGGTCGGCAAGGAGTACGAGCAGGGCGGCATCATCAAGCACGGCGCGATGATGATCAACGCGATCTCCAACTCCACCGTGCCGCACCTGACGGTGATCATGGGCGCCTCCTACGGCGCCGGCAACTACGGCATGAACGGCCGCGCCTACGACCCGCGCTTCCTCTTCACCTGGCCCTCGGCGAAGTCCGCGGTCATGGGGCCGGCGCAGCTGGCCGGCGTGCTCGAGATCGTCGCGAAGCAGTCCGCGGAGTCCAAGGGCGAGGTGTTCGACGCCGAGGGCTTCGCCGGCATCAAGCAGATGGTGGAGGCCCAGGTCGAGGAGCAGTCGCTGCCGTTCTTCCTCTCGGGGATGTTGTACGACGACGGGGTCATCGACCCGCGCGACACCCGCTCGATCCTCGGCATCTGCCTGTCCGTCATCCGCAACAAGCCGATCGTCGGCACCGACCGATTCGGAGTCTTCCGGCCATGATCAACAGACTGCTGGTCGCCAACCGCGCCGAGATCGCCAGCCGCGTCTTCCGCACCTGTCGCCGGCTGGGCATCGAGACCGTCGCGATCCACTCCGACGCCGACGCGGGCCTGCCCTACGTGGCCGAGGCCGACACCGCCGTACGCCTGCCCGGCAACACGCCCGGCGAGACCTACCTGCGCGCCGACCTGGTCATCGAGGCCGCCAAGAAGGCTGGGGCCGACGCGATCCACCCCGGCTACGGGTTCCTCTCCGAGAACGCCGACTTCGCCCAGGCCGTCGTCGACGCCGGCCTGACGTGGGTCGGCCCGGACGCCTCCTCGATCACCTCGATGGGCTCCAAGATCGGTGCCAAGGAGCTGATGAAGTCAGCCGGCGTACCCATCCTGGAGGCGCCGGAGTCACCGACCGAGGCCGACCTGCCGCTGCTGGTGAAGGCCTCGGCGGGCGGCGGCGGTCGCGGCATGCGCATCGTCCGCGCGCTCGCCGACCTCGAGACCGAGATCGGGAAGGCGCGCGAGGAGGCGGCGTCGGCGTTCGGCGACGGCACCGTCTTCGTCGAGCCGTACGTCGAGCGCGGCCGGCACGTCGAGGTCCAGGTCGTCGGCGACGGGGCGGGCGACGTGCTGGTGCTGGGGGAGCGCGACTGCTCGATCCAGCGCCGCCACCAGAAGGTCGTCGAGGAGGCGCCCGCCCCGGCGCTGCCGCAGGCGACCCGCGAGGCGCTGCACGAGGCCGCCCGCGCCGCTGCCGCGGCCATCGACTACCGCGGCGCCGGCACCGTGGAGTTCCTCTACGACGGGGACGCCGACCGGTTCTTCTTCCTGGAGATGAACACCCGGCTCCAGGTCGAGCACCCGGTCACCGAGCTGGTGCACGGCGTGGACCTGGTGGAGATGCAGCTGGCCGTCGCCGAGGGTCGTGGTCTCGACGCCCGCTCCGGGCCGGCGGTCGAGGAGGTTGCTCTTCCACCGGTCCGTCCGGCGGTCGAGGTTGCTCTGCAACCGTCTCGAGACCCCGGCGGGCCCCAGGGCCACGCGATCGAGGTCCGCCTCTACGCCGAGGACCCGGCGGCGGACTACCAGCCGCAGTCGGGCGTCCTGACGACGTTCGAGGTCCCCGACGAGCCCGGGGTCCGGGTCGACGGGGGCTTCGTGTCCGGCAGCGAGGTGTCGACGTTCTACGACGCGATGCTGGCCAAGGTGATGGTGCACGCGCCGACGCGCGAGCAGGCCTGCCGCCAGCTGGCGGGCGTGCTGCGGCGTACCCGCATCCACGGCCTGGTCACCAACCGTGACCAGCTCGTCGCGATCCTCACCGACCCCGACTTCGTGGCGGGCCGCGTGAGCACGGCGTTCCTCTCGGGGTGGTCGAGCAGTGAGCGCCGGCTGGGACGAACGGGCGTCGAGACCACCGACGCCCCACTGGCGGCGGCGATCGCGATCGCCGAGACCCAGCGGCTGGCCCGCACGGTCCAGCAGCGCATACCGGTCGCGTTCCGCAACGTGCCGAGCCAGCCGCAGCGCACGGAGTTCGAGGGTGAGCTCTCCGCCGAGTGGTGGGGCGGCCGGGACGGCTACAGCGCCGAGGGCGTGGTCGTGCGGGTCTCGACAAGCTCGACCGACGGTGTGGGCGTCACGATCGAGCGGGACGGGGTGGCGACGACGTACGCCTGCCGTGTCACCGGCCTGCCGGGGCGCGAGACCGTCGATGTCGACGCGCCGTCCGGTTACCGCCGGCTGGTGCGGGTGCCGCGGTTCCTCGACCCGTCCGAGCAGGTCGCGAGCGGGTCGCTGCTCGCGCCGATGCCGGGCAGCGTGGTGAAGGTGCTCGTGGAGCAGGGCCAGCAGGTCGCCGCCGGCGACCCGGTGCTGGTGCTGGAGGCGATGAAGATGCAGCACACGGTGAGCGCGCCGACCGACGGCGTCGTCAGCCGACTGGAAGTGGCGCCCGGGACGCAGGTCGCGGCGGGCGAGGTCATGGCAGTGGTCGAGGAGAACACCGGTGGTTGAGGAGGTCGCGCAGCGACCGTCTCGAAACCCCGTAACCCAAGGAGAAGCATGAGCACGTTCAGCGAGACCGAGGAGCGCCAGGAGCTGCGCAAGCAGGTCGCCAAGCTGGCCTCGAAGTACGGCCGCGAGTACTTCGCGGAGAAGGCCCGCTCGGGGGAGAAGACCACGGACCTGTGGCTCGAGCTCGGGCGCGCGGGCTACCTCGGCATCAACGTGCCCGAGGAGTACGGCGGTGGCGGCGGCGGGATCGGTGACATCGCCGCGGTCTGCGAGGAGCTCGCGGCGCAGGGCTGCCCGATGCTGCTGATGGTCGTCTCGCCCGCCATCTGCGGCACGGTCATCGCGAAGTACGGCACCGAGGAGCAGAAGCAGAAGTGGCTGCCGGGCATCTGCGACGGCACCGGGACGATGGCGTTCGCCATCACCGAGCCCGACGCCGGCACCAACACCCACAACATCACCACCACCGCGCGCCGCGACGGTGACGAGTGGGTGCTCAAGGGCCGCAAGATCTGGATCTCCGGCGTCGACGAGGCCAGCAACGTGCTGGTCGTCGCACGCGCCGAGGACGCGAAGACGGGCAAGGTCAAGCCGGTCCTCTTCGTGGTCCCGACCGACGCGCCGGGCTTCGAGTCCAACGCGATCCCGATGGAGATCGTGAGCCCGGAGAAGCAGTTCCAGGTCTTCATCGACGACGTGCGGCTGCCCGCGGACGCGCTGGTCGGCGACGAGAACGGCGGCCTCGCGCAGCTCTTCGCCGGGCTCAACCCCGAGCGGATCATGGCGTCGTCGTTCAACACCGGCATCGCCCGCTTCGCCCTCGACCGAGCCGTCGCGTACGCCAAGGAGCGCGAGGTCTTCCAGGGGCCGATCGGCGGCCACCAGGCCATCGCGCACCCGCTGGCGCAGAGCCACATCGAGATCGAGATGGCGCGGCTGATGACGCAGAAGGCCGCCGCGCTCTACGACGAGGGCGACGAGTTCGCCGCCGGTGAGGCCGCCAACATGGCCAAGTACGCCTCCGCCGAGGCCGCCTGCGACGCCGCCGACCGCGCGGTCCAGACCCACGGCGGCTTCGGCGCCTCGCAGGAGTACGGCGTCGCCGGGCTGCTCGTCGCCACCCGCGTCGGCCGCATCGCCCCCGTGAGCCGCGAGATGATCCTCAACTTCGTCTCGATGCACTCCCTCGGGCTGCCGAAGTCGTACTGATCCACCGCACCTGCCGGGGTCGTGCCCCTCAGCGGGCGCTCTGGCGCCCGGTGAGGGGCACGACTGCTGCTCGGGGAGGCGGAGCGGTAGATGCGGATGTGTGGGTCCGGTGAACTCGGACCGTTAACCTCCGCGAGTGGACATCTGGCAGCTGTATGGGGCCTACGCGTCGCCCGAGAGCCGTCGTCCTCTCAGTGACGAACAGCGGCAACTGCTCGCAGTGTGCGACCTCCGCCAAGAGGTGAACTCG